>JAESGM010000299.1_pt1 | contig 66558 bp, 54 predicted proteins | sample 9269721 | NCBI WGS metagenome assembly JAESGM01 (sample SAMN15720920, study PRJNA650825) | algae metagenome | isolation source: Komarekiella atlantica HA4396-MV6 and co-occurring heterotrophs from... | place: USA: Theobald House, Kauai, HI | collected 2009-07-29
CTGCTGAGCGGCGAACGGGTAGCTCTCAACTTGGCTATGCGGTTAAGTGGTATCTCAACCCTCACTAACATATATGTTGATAAAATTGCTGATTTCCCTGCTCTACTGGTTGATACCCGCAAAACTACTCCAGGACTGAGAATTTTGGAAAAGTACGCGACTGCTTTGGGTGGGGCGATTAATCACCGCATGGGATTGGATGATGCGGTGATGATTAAGGACAACCATATTGCGGCGGCTGGAGGTATTAGAGAAGCAATTACTCGCATTCGTTCTCGGATACCTTATCCTCTGACAATAGAAGTAGAGACTGAAAATATAGAGCAGGTGAAAGAAGCTTTACAGTACAAAGCCAACATTATTATGTTAGATAATATGCCTCTGGAAATGATGCATCAGGCTGTACAGTTAATTCGTCAAGAGGATAGCCACGTGAAAATTGAAGCTTCAGGGAATGTAACTTTGGACACGATTCGCGCTGTAGCAGAGACGGGAGTGGACTATATTTCTAGTAGTGCGCCGATTACTCAGTCGAAGTGGTTGGATTTGAGTATGAAGATTTCACTTTAAATAATAGCGATCTGTAAAATTCTAAAATCTTAGATGGGTCAAGAAAACTTTTAACGAATTCGGCGGAATTTCACTTCCTCAGGGTAGCAGGAAAGGATGAATAGCCGGGTGACGACGAAAGGAAAGCACCTCCAACCAATATCAAACGTTGTACTAACGATTGAGGCGTGAATACTTAAAACATCACCCTTATTCTGAAAATATTTTTTGGCTGATTGAATATTCAGATTCCAGCTTAGACAAGGATTTAGAGACTAAAACCAAAATCTATGCAGAGGTCAACATTCTTGAATATTGGGTAGTTAACCTTAAAAGAAAACAGCTTGTGGTGTTTCAAGACCCCCAAGATGGGGAATATAGATCAAAGTCTACATTAACGGTTGGGATTATTTATCCAGTTGCATTTCCGAATGTAGCTGTGTCAGTAGATGCCATTGTCGGTAGGTGAGTGTAAGGTGTGCGATCGCTTTACCAATTCCCTAAATCTTGTTTAGATAAAAGTGGTTCTCAGTTAGGTGCAATTTTATAGCAATAGTAGTGGATGAACCATCCATTCAAAAATTCCTTGGGTTGGTTGCTTCACTCAAAGCATCCGGTAACAGTAAAAAAAAGAAAAGTTACAAGCGGCTCAGACTTATGCGGTAAAGCCTTTTGGTAGTAGGTTTATACTAGTATTGAGCCAAAATAAGCACGCCTAAAAAATGACATTGGTCAAAGACTTAGAAAATTGGATAGTGATAAAGCAGCGGGCCGCGCACTCAAGCTGGTTGAGAATCGAATTACAGCACACGCAGCACGGCTGTGTTCAGATAATTGGTCAAAGTCTACAGTCCAATGGAAACTAAAAAATGCCTAGAGTGAAACGAAATGCGTTACACCAATCACTGATGGTTTTCCGCTACAGTGGAAGGGCTGTAAGCTTGGTATGGACTACTAGTCACTCTCTTACCATTATTCTGGCTACTTTAACTTTAGTGGCTGGGCTTTTACCAGCTGCGATCGCTTACATCAGTAAATTAATTGTTGATGCAGTAGTTTTTTCTCAGGGTAATGCACAGAGCAATGGTTTTGTCAATATTTCTCAACCTCTGTTATACGTAGGATTAGAAGCATTCGCTGTAGTTTTATTAGCAGGTAGTCAAAGAGGACTCGGTGTTTGTCAATCATTGTTGCGAGCGTTACTTGGTCAGCGAGTGAATGTACTTATTCTAGAAAAGGCGCTGACACTCGATCTATGGCAGTTTGAAGACTCAGAATTCTATGATAAATTGAGTAATGCACGGCGAGAAGCATCAGTTCGTCCTCTCTCCCTAATCAACCGCACCTTTGGACTAGTGCAAAGTGCTGTTTCTCTTGTTACCTATGGCGTTTTACTAATAAGATTTTCACTTTGGGCAGTAGTGGCGCTGATTTTGGCAGCTATGCCTGCGTTCATTGCAGAAACGAAGTTTGCTGGAGAAGCCTTTCGCCTGTTTAGTTGGCGTACGCCAGAAACCCGCCAACAGCACTACTTAGAAAATCTACTGGCGAGAGAAGACTTTGTTACAGAAGTCAAACTTTACCAGTTGGGTCAGATGCTACTAGGACGTTATCGCAACCTTTTTCATCAACTCTATGGTGAAGATCGAGATTTGACTTTGCGACGGGGACTGTGGGGATATCTTCTAAGTTTAGTGAGTACTGCCGCTTTTTACATGGCATATGCTTGGATCGTACTGGAAACAGCGGTAGGTAGGGTTTCCTTGGGAGATATGACAATGTATCTGATTGTATTCCGTCAAGGACAGTCTACTTTCTCTGGTATCCTCACGAATATTGGAGGGATGTACGAAGACAACCTATATTTATCAAATCTTTACAACTTTTTAGAAGAAAAAGTACCAAAATCTTGGGGTAAAGCTATCAAAGGTTTAAATCCTCAAGATGGTATCCGCTTTGAGAATGTATCGTTTACTTATCCGGGAAGTTCAAAGCCTGCTTTAAGAAACATCTCGCTACAATTGAAACCCGGAGAGAAACTTGCAATTGTAGGTGAAAACGGTTCCGGTAAAACTACCTTAATCAAACTACTTACTCGACTTTACACCCCTGATTCTGGACGTATCTTACTAGAAGGTTTGGATTTGCAGGAATGGGATGTAGATGTGCTACGGCGTCGCATTGGTGTAATTTTCCAAAACTTTGTTCGCTACCAGTTTACTGTGGGGGAAAATATTGGCGTGGGTGATGTAGAGTATCTAGAAGATAAAACACGCTGGCAAATTGCTGCCCAAAAAGGCATGGCGCAACCTTTTATTCAACAATTGCCCCAAAGCTTCCAAACCCAGCTTGGCCGGTGGTTCAAGGGAGGACAGGAACTCTCTGGGGGACAGTGGCAGAAAATAGCTTTGGCACGTGCTTTTATGCGAACTCAAGCAGATATTTTGGTGTTGGATGAACCGACATCGGCAATGGATGCCCAAGCTGAGTTTGATATTTTTAATCATTTTCGCAGCCTTACTCAAAGTCAGATGGTATTCTTGATTTCCCATCGTTTTTCGACAGTACGTATGGCCGATAAAATTTTGGTTATAGAAGATGGCAAAGTTGTGGAACAGGGAACTCACGAGGAATTATTGCAGGTTAAAGGGCGCTATGCCAGATTGTTTTCGTTACAAGCAGCAGGTTATCAGTAGAAAAGGAGATGGAATTGACGGTAATAAACTTAACCCACCCTCTGACTAGATGAAGCATTGTCAATACCCATATAGTTGGATGAAATATTTTTGCACGTCTCTTATGCTGTGATCAAAGCTTAGAGTTGCCGCTACCATAAACTCAAGAATCGAAAAACCATTAGGAGGATAACTTGAGTCCTACTATTGATTTCAATACTTTATTCAATCTCAATACATTTATCGAATTCTTACTGGGTATCAGTTTAAGTGCGGCGGCTGGCTTTAGAGTTTTTGTACCACTGCTGGCATTAAGTGTAGCTTCAGTTGTTGGGCATTTAGATTTGCCGACTGACTTTGATTGGGTAGAAACACCTCAAGCTTTAATTGTATTTGCGATCGCTTGTTTACTTGAAATCAGCGGTTATTATGTTCCTTGGTTGGATCATCTGCTGGATATTGTTTCCACACCTGCGGCAATTATCGCTGGGACGATTGTAACGGCATCTCTTGCTCCTGAGATGAATCCACTGGTGCAATGGACGTTAGCTTTAATCGCAGGTGGTGGAACCGCCGGGTTAACTAAGGGATTAATGAATATCTTGCGGCTTGGGTCTACTGGCGTCTCAGGCGGATTAACTAATCCAGTCTTGTCAACTACTGAACTGATTATCGCTATTGTACTGTCTGTATTAGCGATCGCTCTACCAGTGGTAGCAGGAATTATTGTAATTGGTGTTCTAATAATAGCTATTCAAAGAATCTGGAAGTTCTTGAGTAGCAAGTCATCTTCTCAAACTAATGAAACTATCTCTCCATAAAGATATTTGCTAACGCGAACAGCATGACAATAAAGTTGCACATCGCGTTACTTACTATGTTGACAAGCCGACAAAAGCTTGTGGCAAACGTCCAATAAGCATAATGTATTTTTAATCACATTGTTTTGTAATATTTACTTCCTACTTTTGGTAGAGGTGCAGATGAAACACCAACCGTTAAGTTCTTGAAGGGTGTTAAGCTGAGCTTGTGAGGATTTCCAGACACTTGAACGATTAGCCCTCGTGTTTATAACCAAGTCTGGCAATCCTCTCGGGTTTCCTATATTGTCTGTTATTGGTCTGAGTAATATCTTCACTAACCCAGGTAACGTATAAGCCTCATAAAAAGTCATTTGTCATTGGTTATTTGTTTAAGAGTTAAGTGTTAAAAGTCATTTGTCCTGCTTTTCCTACTGCTGCACATCTGGTCATCTTCCCTTCATCTCCTGCCGTTCTTTGAGTTTTAGCATTATTTCTGCGTGCATCTCGCGGGTAATAGGGTAAAAGTACGTTAAAAATAAGCCACAAATTAAACAAATAGTAGGCAAAGGGCCAATGGCTATGCGAATGGCTAATAGTGCAGAATCAGGTTGGATGGGTAGTGTACTCTGTCCTGGTACAGATTCTTTGAAACCATATATTTGCAAAGCATTACCTACCAAAAATAGTCCGAAAGCTAAACCAAATTTTTGCAGCAAAACCATGAAGCCATAAAAAATTCCTTCTCGGCGTTGTCCGGTTTGGAGTTCATCTAATTCAATTACATCTGGAATCATCGACCAGGGAACTAGATAAGCTGTGGAAACTCCAAAACCTGCCATCACAGCCATCAGATACATCAAACCTATTTGACCAGGCTGTAAGAAAAATAGTCCGGCTGCTGCTATTATCCATAAACTCATTCCCATAAAATAAACAAGTTTTTTCCCGACTTTTTTACTCAACGCACCCCAGACAAATAGCATCACAAGGGCGGTTCCTTGGACTGCAATCATAACTGTAGGTACGTCTGATTCTTGGAGGCGCATACAGTTAACTGCAAAGTAGGGAATAATGCTGGCTGTTATCTGCACGCCTAACCAAGAAAAAAGATATATACCGATAACAAATAGAAAAGGTCGATTTTTGAAGACGATTCTTAGCTGTTCGCCGATGGGAATGGATGGAGGTTCTTCAAGTTGAATGCGTTTTGCCTCAAAAGCTAAAATGCGATCGCGTGTTCCAAAAACGCACCAATACAACGACAATACAGAAATTACAGTGCAAATTGCTGCTAAAACTATATATTGTTGCTGGCGATCGGCAATCTGAGAAAAAACAATTTTCGATAAAATCAGCGATAAAATACTGCCACCAATGGAAAACGTAAAGCGAAAGCTGTTGAGGCTTGTACGTTCGTCATAATCCTGAGTTAGTTCTGGAGTCATTGCCGTATAAGGCAAATTTACAACGGTGTAAAAAACCTGAGATATCAACCCAATTGCTACGTAATACCAGAACAACGGCCAAATATTATTACTCTGTTCTGCACTAAATCGCGGTACAATCCACTGCAAGAAAAAGAAAATCCCAAAGGGAATTGCCCCATATAATAGCCAAGGAAGACGGCGGCCCCAGCGGCGAGATTTTGTTTTATCAGTCAGTAACCCGACCATTGGATCGTTTACCGCATCCCAGATTTTACCAATCATCAAAATACTGCCAGCTAAACCTGCTGGAATACCGGCAACATTGGTAAAGAAAACCAACAGAAAAAAGATAGAGATATTTGCAGTAATTGCTGGCCCTAAATCGCCTGCACCATAAGCCAGTTTTGTTTTAAAAGGCAGTTTTTCACTTTCAAGAGTTCGTTGGGCATCGCTATCAGCGGTTGAATCGTTCATAATATCTTGCGCTCATAATAAAATAAAAAGTTTGCGTTGTCTTACTAACGATTAATCACTTCCTTTAACCTTATGCCAGACATTTACGTTTCTTGGTCAGATTATCACCAAAAAATCGAACAACTGGCTATTCAGATTTATCAATCAGGTTGGGAATTCAACCAGATTATCTGTCTTGCCAGAGGGGGACTGCGAGTTGGAGATATTTTGTCTCGTATATACCAGCAACCGCTGGCAATTTTAGCAGCATCATCTTATAGTGGCCCTGGCAAGCAAGAAAGAAGTAATTTAATCTTCTCGCACCACTTGACGATGACCAGCGAAAAGTTAGGTTCACGCATTCTTCTTGTGGATGACTTGGTAGACTCTGGGATCACACTCCAGCAGACTATACCTTGGCTTAAGGAAAATAGCGATTTCCCTATTGAGGAAATTCGCACCGCCGTACTTTGGTATAAAGCTTGTTCGGTTATAGCACCCAATTACTACGTCGATTACTTACCTGACAACCCCTGGATTCACCAACCCTTTGAACACTACGAGCAGATGAACCCCGCAGAACTTGCAGCCAAGGTGATGAGGTGAGAGGTGGGGGGTAGGGGAGCAGGGGTAGAAATTTTTGACTGTTAATAATTCTTACAAGCAAATATTCAATGTTAAATGTTTCATAGCTTATTTGCATCGCGGGCTATCTCAACGCAACCTCTGACAATTCGATTGCATCGGCCGACAATGCCAATTTATCGACCTGCAAAAATAACGTATGCTTTCTTTAACCTTGTTTGATCTGAAAACCTTACCCCAGTCCTAAACACAGATGTGTTCGATAGGATGGGGTGATTTTGTCTTTAATGCGAATAAGAACCGCTATAAATACTGTCTCCTATCTCCTGTCTCAAAATAGCCACAGCCAAACTGGGAGAGTAATCAGCAATGCCATAACCCCAGCTGCTAAGGCAGTCACAGCAAGATCGCGATCAAGATTGAATGTTTCAGCAATTACCAGTGTGGCGAACGCTGGAGGCATTGCCATTTGTAACACAATTACCTGTGCTGCGGAACCAGTTACACCAAACAGTGGTAGGATGCTGCCTAAAATCAAGGGAACTAGTAGCATTTTGATTACTAAGCTGATCCCTGCCTGTGGTAGGCTATGCCAAGAATTGAGCCGCGAGAGTCGCATTCCAATTAACACCAGAGACAAAGCAACGGTACTCCAACCAAGTTTTTCTAGGCATAATTCTATTACTGTGGGGATTTTTACCTGTCGAAATAGCAAGCCAAAGCCGAAACTCCACAGAGCAGGATTAATTAAAATTGCTTTAGCAATTTGCCAATAACTCCTGACATTGCTGCCAAAATGAGATGCAAGCACTACACCCAAGGCATAAGCTCCAAAGAGTGACCCCAGTAAATCGTAGAATAGTGCCCAGGCAAAGTACTCTTGTCCTACCATTGCTAAGGTGACAGGAAAGCCAAGATAACCTGTGTTACCGACCATTGCCGCCAAAATTAAACTACCCTGTGTTGATTGTTGAGGAATGGAATTTGTGAAATGGGCTTGCGCTTTAATTCCCAACCAAGCTAAAAATGCTCCTAGTAAAATAGCTAAATAGGCGATCGCAGGTGCAATCCAAATTTGCCCTGACAAGTCAGCTTGGCGTAAAAACGCTACTATGCTTATAGGTACTCCCACCCAGAAAAGTGTCTGCCCCAAAAGATTGGGCACTGTGTTAGGTAGTTTACGTCCCAAAATAAATCCTACTAGGACTAATCCCACCAGCTTGACGTATAGTTCTAGGAGATTTGTCAAGATTACGCCTAGGAATACAGATGTAAAATGTTACCCAATATGTTTATTTCTGTCCAGTCTACAATCTGTTATAAATCAAAAGCAGGAGTTGACCTTTGAATAAAGTTGGGTTTTCTGGAAAACCGCAAAGCTCATCGGGTGAACCTGGTGATGATATTCCAGCGGCTTTACGCGATACTCCTGATTTAGGAACCAAGGTACGTGTACGCACCCAGGTTTTGCTGATTGGGGGAGTAGTGGGATTTGTCATACTGGCTTTGATTAGTGGTTTTTTGTTTTTCGTCACTGCACCCAAAAGAACCGCTGATTCTCAAACTTCACCAGCACCTACACCATCAGAATCTAGTAATTCTGTCAACCCCCAAGGTAATAGTGGCGATGCTCTATTGGGACATTTGATATACCCGGAAGCACCTGAGTCCGAGCTAGCACCGATTAACGCCAATGGGCGGATCAAAATGCGAAAAGCTGCTGCTGAAAAGTTTCAGGCAATGGCACAAGTAGCGCGGAGTGCGGGTGTAATTTTAGTGCCAATTTCTGGCTTTCGCTCGGTGAAAGAGCAGGAACAGTTATTTTTTAATGTTAGCGCTCAGCGAAATCAAACCCCAGCCCAAAGAGCTGCCCTCAGCGCTCCTCCTGGTCATAGCGAACATCACACAGGTTATGCTGTGGACATTGGAGATGGGGCAGTACCAGCAACTAATCTCCAAACCAACTTTGACAATACCAAAGCTTATCAGTGGCTACAAGCGAATGCAGCACGCTTCAGCTTTGAGATATCATTTCCTAAAGACAATGTTCAAGGTGTGAGTTATGAGCCTTGGCACTGGCGTTATGTGGGCGATCGCAACAGCTTAGAAACGTTTTACAAAGCCAGAAATTTGAAACCCGCTCAGATACCCTAATCAAAGCGATCGCACAGTCTAATAAAATCATCTGACTTTGTTTGTTGCGATACACCTGAAGTGTTTCAGCTTCGTGTCACCGCACCCTCTTGGAGATTTTTTGTTAGAAAATAATGAATATATTGCCGAAAATTCAGACAAATCTCAATAAATCTCAAGTTGGGAGCTTATGCGATGTCAACTAACATTACTCAAAACCAAAGTTTCCCAATGCCTCCTGTCCCAGACTGGGAACCTCCTTTGCCACCGACAGATTTAATATTTGATGACGCAGAACCATTGGAAAGTAACCGCCACCGTATTGCCATGAACGTTTTGATCCGGTCTTTACAACAAGCTTGGTCAGACCGCAATGATTACTTCGTCGGTGGTAATATGTTTGTTTACTATAGTCGTACCCAGGCGCGAAACCAGGATTCCAGGGGGCCAGATTTTTTTGTAGCTCTCAACGTCGAAGGAAATCGTTCTCGTCAAGGTTGGGTTGTGTGGGACGAGGACGGACGCTATCCTGATGTAATTGTCGAATTAATGTCCCCCTCAACAAGAAATGTGGATATAGGGGAGAAAAAGAATCTTTATGAAAAAGTTTTTAAAACTAGAGACTGTTTCGTTTTTGACCCTTTTGATGCCAACTCCTTACAAGGATGGCGATTAGATGTAAATTTTCGCTATCAGCCTTTAGTTGCCAATGAGCAAGGTTGCTTGTGGTGTGAAACATTAGGATTTTGGTTGGGAACTTGGGAAGGAACAATAGACCGAGAAACTGCCACTTGGTTACGATTTTATGACCGCGAAGGAAATTTAGTTTTCTTACCAGAGGAAGCAGCACACCAACGCGCACAAGCCGAAAGTCAGCGTGCAGAAGCAGCATACCAACGTGCGGAAGCCGAACATCAACGCGCAGAAGCAGCATACCAACGTGCGGAAGCCGAACATCAACGCGCAGAACGTTTAGCTGCAAGGTTAAGGGAGTTAGGAGAAAATCTATAGAACATTTGATATATTAATAGCTTCTTTATATTGGGATCATCCGAATAAAGGAGGCAGAAGTCATGTCTATCAAAACTGCTTTCAGTTTTTCCCTTATCCTTAATAGTTTTGACGGGTGTTATCTTGGGATTGAAGTCTCTGGTTTCTGAAACTTACCTGGATACTTTCGCTGGAAATAGTCCTCCATAATTTGTAAGATCATCGGAGCAGCAACACTACCGCCACCGCCGCCGGAATGTTCGGCAAATGCCACGATGAGAATTTCTGGCTTTTCAGCGGGTGCATAAGCACCAAACCAAGCGTGATTTTGCTTGATACGACCCTTCCATGCTTCAGCAGTGCCACTTTTACCAGCCACAGGGGGAATTGTTGGCTGGTTCAAAACTTTGCCTGTACCTTCAGCCACGACTTTCCGCAGTCCTTCGCGGAGAATATTTATAGTTGTCGGTTTCATATTTAAAGATTCTCGCCAGCTTTTTGCTTCTTCATTGTCCTTAAGTAAGTGCGGCTGGACTCGATAACCACCATTCGCTGGCACAGCAAACATGATGGCAACTTGCAAAGGTGTGGTTTGTAAAGCACCTTGACCAATTGACATATTGATGCTGTCGCCTACAGTCCAAGGCATCTTCCAAACTTTCTGTTTCCAGATCTCATCTGGAACCAAGCCTTTTGATTCTTCGTTGACGAACTCAAGTCCAGTTTTTTTGCCAAATCCATACTTACGAGTCCATTCAATCAGAGTTGGGCCGCCGACTCCCCGACCAATTTGGTAGAAGAAGGTATCACTACTCCACTGTAATGCCCCAACAAAACCCAACGGCCCGAATCCGGCGTGATTCCACTCCCCAAAGCGAGTTCCACCAATGTTTAGAGAACCATAGGTTTGTAGAACTGTCTTAGGAGAAAATTTACCCGATTCTAGCCCAGCAGTCGTGGTGACGATTTTGAAGGTACTGGCGGGTGGAAAAGCGCTGAGGGCACGATTAACTAAGGGATGATCTGCACCTTGTACAGTCTCCCAATCTTTTTGGGTAAGTTTCTGCTTAGAGAAAATATTTGGGTCAAAGGTGGGGTGAGATACCATTGCTAAAACAGCGCCGTTTTTAGGGTCAAGGGCCACGATCGCACCATCGCGATCGCCTAGAGCTTTTTCTGCTGCCTTTTGCACATCTAAATTGATGGTCAAGTGTAAATCATTACCGGCTTTTGCCTGTTTCTCGCCCAAAACTCGCAGCGGCCGACCAGCACCATCTACTTCCACCTGCTGACCGCCCCATTCACCCCGCAGCGTTTTCTCATAAGCCTTTTCGATTGCCATCTGACCAATGACATCGCCCAATCGGTAGCCTTCCTTTCGCTTTTCTTTTAACTGCTCGGCGGTCAATTCGCGTGTATAACCTAGTACATGTGCCAATTCCTTGCCGTGAGGATAATAGCGAACAGCTTCCGTATGAATTTCTACATTTTGGAGTTCGTTTGCATACTCTTTCAATGCCGTGATTTGGGCTTCATTTAAGTCACGAGCAATTCTAATGAGTGAAGAAGAGTTAACACCTGCTTCTTCTAGCTTCTTTTCCATCTCTTCTTGAGAGATGTCGAGAATTTGGGATAGACGCGATCCTACAACCGACCACGCGGGCTTAGTATGTGCCATCGGCCATAAGTACACAGACCGAGGGTAGCGAGTGCTGGCTAAAAGTTTGCCATTACGATCAAAAATGTTGCCGCGTTCCGGGTGTTTGGGAATCAACCGAATCCGGTTCGCCTCTGCTCGCTTTCGATGATGTACTCCTTCAACAATTTGCAAATATGCTAGACGAGTGCTGATTCCAGCTACCATTAATAAGGTAAATATGATTAAAAATGTTGGCTGAAAACTGCGTCCGACTGTACGTGTATTTTTTTTGATGCTCAGTGGAGATGGTTGCAATAGAGCCATAAGATAAAAAGGATTTTAGAATTAACATTATTTATATACAATTTTGCTAAATTCTTGACGAGCACTTAGCAGCAAAATAATTGGAACAGCCTCATGTTCATTATTTATTTTTAATTAATACGATAAACTAAAATTTTATATTTAGTATGCTTAATATATGACAGGATTTATACCAGCATAATTAAAATTATGGCTTTATCGCTTAAAATCTTTAATGCAGAATCAGTTTTGCTAGGCTATTAGATCCCCAGCTTCTTAAAGAAGTCGGGGAGCTGATCACGTTCAAGATCAATTGGATGTGAGGCGAACTCACGTTGATTTAGTCTCCAGTAACATTCCCTGAATTCTGAGTTTTAGCTGCTGATTCTTCAGATTGAGGTTTTTCATATTTGCCTGGATACTTATGCTGAAAATAAGCTTCCAGCACTTGTAAAACCATCGGCCCACAAACAGTACCGCCATGCTCACCGGAGTTTTCACCAAACGCCACAACTACAATTTCTGGTTTATTGCTGGGGGCATAAGCACCAAACCAAGTATGATTTGGGCGACCAGCACCAGCTTCAGCAGTACCACTCTTTCCAGATGCAGGGGCAATTGATGGCACATTCAAGCGTTTACCTGTACCCTCAGTTATTACCTTCCGCAGTCCGTCGCGCAGAACTTTAATAGTTATCGGCTTCATATTCATAGATTCTCGCCAGCTTTCTTGAAAAGTTTGCTCTTGGGGGAAACCCCCAAGCCGCAACTTTTCGCTTTTTGCTTGTTTATGCTCTTTGAGCAAATGTGGCTTAACTCGATATCCGCCATTAGCTGGAACAGAAAACATAATTGCCGCTTGCAAGGGTGTCACTTGTAGAGCGCCCTGACCAATTGACATATTAATAGTGTCGCCTATAGTCCAGGGTGTCTTCAAAGCTTTCAGTTTCCATATTTCATCTGGAACCAAACCTTTTAATTCTTCATTGACAAACTCAATGCCAGTTTTTTGACCAAATCCATATTTGCGACTCCATTCGATTAAAGTTGGGCCACCGACTTGTCTACCAACTTGATAGAAGAAAGTATCACTACTCATAGCCATCGCCCCTGGAAATCCCAACGGGCCAAATCCGGCGTGGTTCCACTCACCAAAAGTTACTCCACCAATAGTCAAGGAAGCAAAGGTCTGTAGTACTGTATCAGGAGAAAATTGACCTGATTCCAGCCCCGCTGTTGTGGTGACAATTTTGAAGGTACTGGCGGGTGGAAAGGCACTCAGGGCACGATTAACCAAGGGATGGTCTTTACCTTGTACGCTTTCCCAATCTTTTTGGGAGAGTTTTTGCTTGGAGAAAATGTTTGGGTCAAATGTAGGATAAGACACCATTGCTAAAATAGCACCGTTATTTGGGTCAAGTGCGACGATCGCACCTTGGTATTTTCCCAAAGCTTTTTCTGCTGCTCTTTGCACATCTAAGTCTATGTTCAAGTGCAAGTCATTGCCAGCTTTTGCTTGTTTCTCTCCCAAAACCCGGATTGGCCTTCCAGCACCATCCACTTCCACTTGCTGACCACCCCATTCGCCCCGCAGCATTTTTTCATAAGCTTTTTCCACTCCCATCTGACCAATCACATCTCCCAGTCGATAACCTTCCTGCTTCTTCTCTATTAACTGTTCGGCGGTTAGTTCACGCGTATAACCTAGTACATGCGCCAAATCTTGAGCATGAGGATAATAGCGTACGGCATCTGTATTAATTTCAACATCTTTGAGTTCGTTTTTATATTCCTTCACTGCTGTGATTTGTGCCTCATTCAGATCACGAGCAATCCGAATTAGTGAAGAAGAATTCGCACCTGCTTCTTCTAATTTCTTCTCCATCTCTGCTTGCGGAATATTAAGAATTTTCTCTAAACGCGGCCCTACAACTGACCAGGATGGCTTGGTATGAGCCATAGGCCACAAATATACAGAGCTAGGATAGCGAGTACTGGCTAAAAGTTTGCCATTACGGTCAAAAATATTCCCCCGTTCGGGTTGTTTAAGAATCAATCGAACCCGGTTTGCCTCTGCTCGTTGCCGAAGTTTTGGGCCTTCAACAATTTGCAAATATGCTAGACGGGCCTCGATGCCACCAACCATCAATAATGTAAATATGATTAAAAATATTGGTTGAAAACCACGTCCTACTGTACGTGTATCTTTCTTATTGCCTAGTGATGGGAATAAAGACATAATACCAATTCGTGGGGCTACGCCCCGCTACGCTAAACGTAATTGAGAACAGGAAGATGTAATTTGGGTTTTCAGGTTGATATCTGTAGTCTTCCTTCCTTCTAGAGAATTGGTACAAGATAAAAAGTGATTTTGCCATCAGTGCTAAGTGTATATATTTTTCTAAATATCTCCGTATTTATTGTGAAACAATGGGGCGAGTATATTAAGCAATTGTTTTTGCCGGATACAATAAACCAAAGTGTGGTAATTTAGTTTGCTTAATAGGCTACATCAACTATCAAAATCGCGTAATATCACTGCATTCTACTGAAGATTATGGCTCAACCTGTCATGCAGAATCAAAGGGGGGTAACGACCTTTCAACCACTAGATGTTGAATTACGTAATGTCTTCAAGTTTTTTAACCAAGAACCAGCTGTACACGGAATAGATTTGGATGTCAGACAGGGGGAATTTTTTAGTGTTTTAGGCCCTTCTGGTTGTGGCAAAACCACTACACTACGTTTAATTGCTGGGTTTGAAAAAGCTGACGCCGGTAAAGTTTTGATACAGGGTCAGTCAATGACTAATGTGCCGCCTTACCGCCGACCCGTCAACACTGTATTTCAAAGTTATGCTCTGTTTAACCATCTGAATGTGTGGGATAACATTGCTTTTGGGTTACAGCTAAAAAAACTACATAAATCAGAAATTGCTAGTAGAGTCCAAGAAGCTTTAAAGCTAGTGAAAATGGAAAGTCTGCGATCGCGCTTTCCCAATCAACTTTCTGGTGGTCAACAGCAACGGGTTGCTTTAGCAAGGGCCCTGGTTAATCGTCCCGCAGTCGTACTACTGGATGAACCTTTGGGAGCGTTAGATTTAAAACTCCGTAAAGAAATGCAGGTTGAGTTATCCAATTTACACAAAGACCTAGGATTAACCTTTGTCATGGTGACACACGACCAAGAGGAGGCACTTTCGTTGAGCGATCGCATTGCCGTGATGAATCATGGCAAAATTGAGCAAATTGGTACTCCTAAGCAAATTTACGAGCGTCCCCAGACATCTTTTGTCGCCGATTTTATTGGTGATACTAATTTATTCAGTGGTGAAATCGTTACGGTAGACTCTTCCAACATCCAAATTTTGACGAAAACAGGACTCTCAATTATCATCAGTCGTGCTGAAGATACACCAACCGAATTATCTCAAGCGGTGGTAGTGAGTGTGCGCCCAGAAAAAATAGAGCTTTCGCTTTATCCACCCAATTTGCCCGCTAACTGTTTTGAAGGACGGTTAGTCAACGTTATGTATTTGGGTACTCACATCAATTACGTTGTGGAGTTAATCAATGGCATAAGCATCAACGTTTTACAACCCAATACTTTTGGTAGTTTGCCAGACCGCGATACACCCATTTACGCTTGGTGGGCGGAAACTGATTGTTTAGCTATTGGCCAGTAGTCATGAGTCAAGGGTAGAGACGCGATTAATCGCGTCTCTACAAGAGCCACGCGATTAATCGCGTCTGTACAAGAGCCAAGAGTCAAAATTCAAGGGTTAAAGGTTTATACTCCATAGATGTCTAGTAGTTATTTTCAAGAATTACGAGTTTATAAATTGGCAAAGAAATTAGCTGATGAAATTTGGAAAATAGTTGACTCCTGACAAATGACTAACAGACGACAATTCTTAAAAAAGTTAGCAGCACTTTCTAGCCTCTCTTTAACTAGTTGTGGCTGGAGGCTGGCTGATGTGCGAGCTAATTCTACTATTTCTGAGCAACGTGACCAACTTTATATCTATACCTGGACACAATACACTGATCAACAATTATTAAAAACTTTTAGCACCCAAACTGGCATGAAAGTGCTTGCAGATGTGTATGATTCTAATGATGTCATGCTGGCTAAATTCCAGGCTGGAGGTGGTAGCAGTTATAGCATTATCTACCCATCTGATTACATGGTACAGAAGATGGTAGATAAAGGTTTATTAACAGAAATAAATCATGATCGCTTAATTGGTTTAGAGAATTTATTCCCACGGTTTAGTAATCCTAGTTATGACCCCAATAATCGCTACAGTATCCCTTTTAACTGGGGAACAACAGGTTTACTTTACAACTCCGAAAAAATTAAAGATGCACCAGAAGATTGGGAGTATCTTTGGCAAAATCAGGAAAAACTTAGTAAGCGGATGACCTTGCTCAATGATGTCCGTGAGGTAATGGGTGCGGTGTTGCGGATGCTGGGTTATTCTTACAACTCACAAAATGAAGTGGAAATTAGACAAGCTTATGAAAAATTGAAGGCATTAAAACCTGCGATCGCAGCTTTTGACACAGATGCTTGGCAAAATCAAATTCTAGCAGGAGATTTATTATTGGCAATGTGTTATTCAGCAGATGCGGTGAGAATTTCTCAAGAAAATCCTCAACTAAAATATGTAATTCCTCGCAGTGGTTCTTCACTGTGGACTGACACTATTGTAATTCCGAAAACAGCCCCTAATACCTCTGGAGCCTATGCCTGGATTAACTTAATTCTGCAACCAGAAGTAGCAGCCCAAATTAGCCAACGTCTGAGCATTGCTACGCCTAATAGTGCTGGATTCGAGCAATTACCAAAGCAAGTAAAAGATAATATTAATTTATTTCCTCCAGACTCGCTTTTAGAAAATTGCGAACGTATAAGTCCTTTAGAAGAATTTAACGAGGTTTATGAGCGTTATTGGACTGAATTAACTAGTAGTTAAAAAGTCAGGATCAAGAGTATTAATTTATAACTTATAAATAATAAATTAGGATTGTGTCTAATCAAATTGGTCAATCTCAACTCAATTCACCAGATGATATTGCTGAAGTAGCTAAATTGCATCGTTCACAAGAAAACTGGCTACAGCCATTAGCATTACTTGCACCATCTGGAATTTGGTTATTGCTTTTGTTGGTGCTACCAACATTGATAATTTTTGAGTTGAGTTTAGTACCCGACATTCGACCTGGGGATGTAGTCAACCCCAGCGGGTTCAAAAACTATGTTCGCATATTTGACCCTCTTTACTTACAAGTAATTTGGCGATCGCTATTTTTAGCCTTTGGCACTACCGTAATTTGTTTAATCTTGGGCTTTCCCGTTGCTTATTGGATTGCTCAGATAGCACCGAAGCGTTGGCGAAACTTGCTAATAATCGGCTTTGTCTTACCTTTGTGGACTTCTTCATTACTACGCTCTTATGCTTGGATAACAATTCTGCGTCCTACTGGTTTATTAAACACTTTACTAACTAATTTAGGCTTGCCTACTTTGGAATTACTTAACCGAATTCCAGCCGTATTAATTGGTATGAGCTACGGCTTATTACCTTACATGGTTTTAATTTTATATGCTTCTCTTGAAAAACTAGACAAGCGATTGCTAGAAGCGGCTGCGGATTTAGGTGCAAATCCATTGCAAGCTTTTTGGCAAGTAACCGTACCTCAAATTTTGCCTGGAATTGCTGCTGGTTCCATGCTTGTATTCATCACAGGCTTAGGGGATTTTATCGACCCAGAATTACTTGGTGGTGCTTCTAGTATGACGGCGGCGCGGTTAGTTTATAACCAGTTTTTGGGAGCTACCCAAAATTGGGGATTTGGTTCAGCTTTGAGTATGACGTTAATTCTAGTTGTTAGTATTGCGATCGCCTTTTTAATTAAGTTGGGTGAGGCTACACCCAAACAGTAAATAGCCTTCAGGCTGTCGCAATTTTGGGTGTTTCAATAGTCAGATCAACCAGCTTTGGTGGTGTTTGTTCATCAAAGACAGTTAAGTCGAACCAAAAAGTAGTACCAACACCGACTTCACTCACCAAATGGACTTTACTACGATGTCTGTCGATGATATTTCTCACAATCGATAAACCCAAACCTGTGCCTTCTAAGGTGTGAACTCGGTTTTCTACGCGAAAGAAGCGCTCAAAAATTGAGTGTTGGTCTTCTGTGGCGATGCCAATTCCAGTATCGGAGATTTCAATCCGCACCTGAGAAGGCTGACTGTGTTCGCGTAGCGTTCCAGAAGAAGAGTTTGGTTTGGCATCTAGTTGGTAGGCACGGATTGCAACTTTACCACCTACTGTAGTGAATTTGAGGGCATTACCGATCAGATTACCAAACACTTGTACCAACAAATCATAATTACCTATTACTAAAGGCAAATTCGGGGCTACTTCCTGAATTAGTTCGACACCTTTATCTTTAGCATTGAGTTGGTAAGTACGTAGTGTTTGCTCGATCGCTTGCGTTAAATCCACCCCATCGAAGCTGTAGCTACGACCAGATTCGAGTTTTGACAAATCCAAAACATCGTTAACTAAGCGAGTTAGGCGATCGGTTTCATGATTCACAGTTTGCAGAAATTCTTGCCGTTCTTCTAAACCTAAGTCTTCACCGTAGTCGTGCAGAGTTTCTATATAAGTTTTGATGTTAAATAAAGGCGTTCGCAGTTCGTGAGAAACGTTGCTGATAAACTGACTTTTTGCTTCGTTAAGTTCTACCTCGCGGGTAATATCTTGCACAGTAATAGCAATGCCTTTGATGCTTTCTCGTTGTAGGTTGAGTACTGTAGTTAAGAGAATACGGATTGTGCGCTTGGTGGGTTGGTTGAGACAAATACGGAATTCAGCACTTTCACACTCACCTGCTGCCATTTCGTACAAAGTACGGGTAATTTCCATTTGTACTGCTGAGGGTAAGTGATGCAAAACATTGCTACCTACTACTTCAGCGGCTTCCCAACCAAAAATTCGCTCTGCTGTAGGATTGACTAAAATCACCTGCATATTGTTGTCAATCAGCACAGCACCATCGGCAATTGTTGAAACCAGGGTTTCTAGCTTGGCTTTTTCTGCCGTAATTTCCTCAATATTTTGCTCGTCATAACTCTCCAAGCGCTCCGCCATGTCATTAAAGCTTAAAATTAGCTCTCCTAGTTCGCCCCCTAGAGGTAAATCAATACGTTGCTTGAAATTCCCGCTAGCGATTTGTTTTACTCCTACTAGCAGTTCTTTAATTGGCTTAGTGATGGTTAAAGCGTTAATTACTCCTGCCAAAATTACCATTACCCAAATCGTGATAAAAACGGCAATAGTAACATCGCGGGTGAAATTGGTGGATATGACAGCGGTCTGATTAGGATTGATGCCGATCGCCAATACACCTAAGTATTTTTGATTGACAATTAGAGGAACAAACACATCGGTGACTGCCCCATCTGGAGTCATGTGTTGCCGCACCATCGGCTTTTCCCCATCACCAGGGTAATCTTCTGGCAGCTGTATTCGTCGCTCAATGGTGAGGGAGTTTTCTACCTGTGCGTCCCAAAAAGGAATCCCAAGAAAGATTTCCCCACTTTCGTCAGCGTAGAGCATGTAACGCACGCTAGAGGTGCTGCTATAGAAGCGTTGGGAAAATTGGGCAACCTCGCTGAGATTATGGTCAGCAATTAGGGGGGCAACATTGGCAGCAAGCAGCAGTCCTAGGTCACGACCGAAACGGGTATCATTCAGACGCGCATCCTGCTGAATTGTGTTTACCGCCCAGAAGGTAAGACCACTCATCACCAACGAAACCACCATTGTGGCGACAGCCAACAGCTTGGTTTGGAGGGTGAATTCTGACCACCAATTGGCGATCGCTTCTCGGATTGTTTTTAACAGAACTATCATCTTAAATAAAGTTGTTAGCAGTTTTTGCTGTAAACCCCAACAACTAAAAAATTAACAGTTATTTTGATAAACATGTTAGAGGGAGATGGGGAAATGAGGAAGTGCAGGAGGTATCCATGTTAAAGTAGTCTTAACGAATTTACCTTATTTCAGCGATCAGAGTTAAGATCTAGTTGAGATTAACGCGTTAAACCCTATTTTTACGACTAGTGGATTACACGTAGAAGTGTATTAGTGTTATAAAAATCCAACTTGTCGAAATTTTGAGCTAGTTGTCCGCTTCAGATAAATAGTGGCTAGTAAACTTGAACTCAGCCCTAAAATATTCGTACCGTCCGCTGCACAGCATTTTAAGAGTTCGTAGATGGGGCTTGCTTCCCTTGCTTCGCACTCATTATTCGATGACCGATATCTCTGCGGTAGTATATTCCCTCAAACTGAATATGTTTAATTCCGGCGTATGCTTGGGCGATCGCTTGCTCAAAATTTTTTCCTATGCCAGTTACATTTAATACTCTTCCCCCATCGGTTACTACTTGTTGCTGCTGGTTCAACTTCGTACCTGCATGAAACACAGTTGCGCCTGCTACCTCTGCTGCTGGAATGCCAGTAATCACTCGGCCTTTCTCATATTCGCCTGGATAGCCGCCTGATGCGGCGACGACAGTTGCAGATGCCCCCTCTTTCCAAGCTATGGGCGGCAATTCGGCTAACCGCTGTTCTACACAGGCTAGGATCAATTCTTCTAGGGGTGTTGCTAACAGTGGCAAAATTACCTGGGTTTCTGGATCGCCAAAGCGACAGTTAAATTCTAGAACTTTAAAATTGCCATCGGGTGTAATCATTAACCCAGCGTACAGCACGCCTCGGTAATCAATGCCTTTAGCTCGTAAGGTGGCGATCGCCCTTTCTAACACTTCTGTTTGAACGCGTGCCATCAACTCTGGCGTGGCAATGGGTGCTGGAGCGTAAGCTCCCATCCCACCAGTATTCTCCCCCGTATCGCCCTCACCAATCCGCTTATGATCTTGAGCTGGCAACAAAGGCCGGATCGTTAACCCATCAGTTAAAGCTAAAACTGATACCTCTTGTCCAATCAAACATTCTTCAATGATGACAAATTTACCAGCACTGCCAAACTGTCCCTGGAAAATAGCATCAATTGCACTCTGAGCCTGTTCAATGGTTTCGGCAACTATTACACCTTTGCCAGCCGCCAAGCCATCAGCTTTGACGACAATCGGTGTCCCCTGAGTTTTCACGTAAGATTTTGCTGCTGCCGTCTCTGTAAAAACCGCAGCCTGTGCTGTCGGAATTCCCGCCTCCTGCATTAAGGCTTTTGCCCAAGCTTTACTCGCCTCAATCTGCGCTCCTGCTCTGGCTGGGCCAAATACCATCAGCCTTTTGTCTTGGAGGTAGTCGGTGATTCCCTTAGCCAAAGGCACTTCTGGCCCAACTACCACCAGAGAAATACCATTTTGCAAAGCATATTGGCTGATGCCTTCAAAATCATCTACCGCCATAGGCAAGTTCTGACAACGTTCCATGCTTGCTGTGCCTCCATTCCCTGGCACACAGACAACCTGCTCAACTTGCTTGGATTGCAACAGTTTCCATGCCAGAGCGTGTTCGCGCCCCCCATTACCGACAACTAAAACTTTCACTGATTTCCTCGTACATCCCTTGCAAAACGAGAATACCTTAAAGCTACTCGCGGATCAATTTTTCACTAATTCTTATACTTATGCAAGCCCCATCTGACTGAGCATAGAAGCACAAACTAATATAACCGGGTTTAATTGCTCATATCTACTAACCTGCCTTAATTATTTAATTTATGCTGTATTTACTCTTAAGATTTAACTTAGCAAACTAGTAATTTGATAATTTTTATTAATAATAAAAAATCAATAAATATACTGAATATTCTGAACAGGAAATTAGAAAAATTAAGGATCATCATGAGTTGCTTGTCGGTTAACATGAACGCTTACTAATCGTCAAGTAATGACGATATTGATGACAAGTATTAACCTGTTAGTATTGTGATTAATAAAACATCAAAAAAGTAGGGGACATGGTTAAAGTTATCGTCACTGGAGCCGCAGGGTTTATCGGTTCTCAACTTATAGAAACATTGTTGCAACAAGACCAAGAAGTCATTGGGATTGATGAATTTAATGATTACTACGATCCGATGTTAAAGCGTAAGAATGTTGCACACTTACACTGGCAACCTGGCTTTACATTAATCGAAGGAGATGTGCAATTTTTAGATTGGCAGACACTTCTAAAAGATGTTGATGTAGTTTACCATCAAGCTGCACAGGCAGGTGTAAGAGCGAGTTGGGGTAAATCTTTCCGGGATTACACCGAACGCAATATTAACGCTACACAAGTTTTGCTAGAAGCAGCAAAGGATGCTAAAAATTTAAAAAGGTTAGTATTTGCCTCTTCGTCGAGTGTATATGGTGACGCAGAAACATTACCCACTCACGAGGGAATTTGTCCCCAACCAGTTTCTCCTTACGGCATCACTAAGCTAGCGGCTGAGTTGTTGTGCGGACAATATTACAAAAACTTTGGTGTGCCTTGTGTGTCATTGCGCTATTTCACAGTTTATGGCCCCAGACAGCGCCCAGATATGGCATTTCATAAATTTTTTAAATCCATTTTGCAGAATGAGGCAATTCCTATTTACGGCGATGGGCAGCAAACACGGGAGTTTACGTTTGTGAGTGATGTTATTGCCGCCAATTTAGCCGCGGCTACTGTACCTCAAGCAGTAGGAGAAATCTTTAACATTGGTGGTGGTAGTAGGGTAGTTTTAGCGGAAGTCTTGGACACAATTGAAGAAATTGTTGGAAAACCAATCAAAAGAAATCATATAGAAAAGGCGATGGGAGACGCCCGTCATACAGCAGCCGATGTATCTAAAGCTCAGACAATTCTGGGGTATCAGCCGCAAGTCTCACTCAGAGACGGACTAACTCAGGAATGGCAATGGATTAAGTCGTTGTATTAAGGTTGTAAAAAACTCCATCCCCAAGGGGGTGGAGTTTTTGGGCATGAGGTGTAGCAAATGTTTACTCTGCTTGCTTCCTTATCTCTCCTTAGCTTCTTGGACTAAGTTAGCAATCGTTGCAATTAACTGGGCTGGGTCTATTGGCTTTGAAATATGCGCTTGAAAGCCTGCTGAAATTGCTTGCTGCTCGTTTCCTTCTCCAGCATAGGCTGTAAGAGCGATCGCTAAAATTTGCCCTCCTTGTTCTGGAGGCAGTAACCTGACTTGTCTAAGCAGCATATAACCATCCATTTCTGGCATCCCGATATCGCTTACTAGTAAATCTGGTTTTGACTGAGCCAAGGCTGCTAATACCTCTGCTGCTGATGATACAGCCCTGACTGTTGCTCCACAACCTTCAAGGATGAAGGTAACTAACTCTAAAGAATCAGGATCATCATCTACAGCTAAAATTTGAATACTATCAAAAGCTGAAAGACAGGCATCTGTAGTATTATTTTCTTCACTACTGACTAGTGAATCGGTAACTATCATAGGTAAATTTACAATAAAGGTTGCTCCCTGGCCTTCTCCTAAACTTTCTGCAAAAACAGTTCCACCATGCATTTCTACTAAATAACGGACAATTGCTAACCCCAATCCCAAGCCGCCAAATTTTCTAGTTGTTGCGCTATCGGCTTGACGGAAGGTGTCAAATACATAGGGGAGAAAATCTCGGCTGATTCCTTTACCTGTGTCTGTAATCCGAATCTGAGCCTGAGAACCAACTGGCTCTAAATAAACTTCAACTTGTCCGCCTTCTGGAGTGAACTTAATCGCGTTGGAGAGTAAATTCCAGACGACTTGCTGCAAACGCCCCGAATCCCCAAATACTTGACCAACAGTAGAATCAAGCTCAGAGTGAATTTGAATCGATTTTACCTCAGCCGACAGTCGCACTGTTTCCATCGCGGCTCTAACAATGGTTGCCAAATCAACAGGGCAAACATTGAGGCTTAGTTTACCTCGCAAGATACGGGAAATATCTAGTAGATCTTCAATGAGTTTAGTTTGTAACTGAGCATTACGTTCAATGGTTTCAAGAGCAAAAGCAGTCTTTTTTTGATCAAGCTTGTTACTACGCAAAAGTTTTGCCCAACCCAAAATGGGATTTAATGGAGTTCTGATTTCGTGAGATAGAACAGCGAGAAACTCATCTTTAATTCGATTGGCGTCTATTGCTTGCTGGTAAAGGCGAGCGTTATCAATTGCGATAGCTGCTCTTTGAGCCAGTGCTTTAGCCATTGCCAAATTGCTTTTACTGTAGCGGCGGTTCGGTTGGTTTGTCAGAAAAGTAATTGTACCTAGCTTGCGATCGCGAGCTACTAGCGGCACAATCATATAAGATTGAATGTTTATCTGGCGCATCAGTCGTAGATGTTCTACATCCTGTCTCATTGCCAAGAAAAACGCATCTGACGCATCACTGACTAACTGCGGTTTACCTGTTGTGAACACATTACGCACGCCAAAATCACCATCAATTGAGTTGGAATAAAGCCGTCTTAATACAAGCGCTATCGCTTCTATTTCAGGGGTTGCGGCAGCAATAACTGGTTCTTCAAATACTGTCAGATTACTTTCGACAACATCAATAAAACAGCAATCAGCTAAAGTGGGAACCACTAAGGTGGCTAACTTTGTCAGAGTTGTGTGGTAATCAAGCGAAGATGCTAATAGTCGGCTGGCTTCAGACAGTAAACTATAATTTTGCTTCTCAGCTTCAGCTTCCATCCTGGCAGCTTGTTCACGGATCAGTAGTTGCTCTCGTTCTAACTGTGCGTGTTTGCGATCGCTAATATCCTCTATTAAACCGTCAATGATGCCGTTACCGCTCATTTGTGTGAAAGTTTGACTGACACGCACCCAAATCAAATTACCATCTGCTCGTCGCAGTTGCATCTCGCGATCGCGCACCTCATCAATTTGTCGCAATTGGCTGATTAACTGAGCATGGTCTTCTAATTGAAAATAAGGCTCTATAAACTGACTCGTCTGTTCTTGGGGCAGTGTTCCTAGCCCAATCAAACGCAGGAATGCTGGGTTACACTCTAATAAAGCACCATCCAAACTTGCCCGATAAATCCCAACATTTAACCGATTGAGCAGAGTTTGGAAACGCGCTTCTAAATTCGCTGCTTTTTGACGAGTTTCAACTCGTTCTAAGGCAGAGCGAACTGCGGCACTCAAACGTATCTGATGCTGAGGTGACTTAACAACATAGTCATCCAATCCAGACTTCATTGCCTCTACTGCAATCTCCTGAGTACCGCTATTGGTGAACATAATCACTGGACAGTCAGGATAACGTGCCTTAATTACCCGTAGCACTTCTAAACCATTGCTCCAGCGCAATTGATAATCGGTGACAACCAAGTCAAACTGTCCCCTTTCTAATGCCTGAGCTAGTTCTTCTGCCATAGCAACTTGTTCTACTTGGAGGTCAATAAACTCTCGTTCCAGTTGTCGAATTGCTAATAAGCGATCGTTTGGGTTGTCATCAATCAGGAGAATGCGTAACATTTGGCTGTAAGTCAGAATCGCATTAATATCATAAGTGTAAATAGAGGCTAAAAGGCTAGAAACTACGAGACCTTTGCATCAGATGCCAGAAAGTTTCGTGTGCTGTTGCCCAGTTTTGATGCTTTACCAGAATGTAGTAAAAATACTCCCACAGTGCCGCTTTAAACAAAACATTTGAGGAAAATTTTGAGATTTTTGTAACCTATGATACTTTTTATCTCAATGCCTTTTGATATTTGTAATCTTGAGTATAAAAAACTAAGCACCAAAAACAACTACTAGCAATTGGGTAAAAATTAATAGCTTCTAGGGTTCCGGTTTAACACTTTTGTAGTTAAATGACTGGTCCAAGAGAAGCACCCAGTTTAGAAAAAACTGGTCACACGGCGGGAAAAAAGCCCGGGAGATACATAGCAGAATATTATCTGTTATGGCTTGCCCGGGCTGTGGTTTTGCATTGCAAATCTTAAAATTTAAATTTCCCGAAACATGACTGAACAATCTTTTTCTGATTCCAATTCTCCTTTCCAACCACCTTCTACGCAAGCGGGTCGGGCGTTGGAAAAAGAAGCACATTTACCGCTAACAGGCTGGCAGCAGGAAGTTTCCAAAGGGCTAGAATATGGGTTAGAAGCAGCAGAAAGTATACGCGATCGCTCGATTCCTACCTTTTCCCGTGGGGAACTGCCGCACTTCGCCGGGATAAATACTTTCTTAAAAGCACCTTATTTAGAAGATGTGCGGAAAGTTGGTGAATATGACGTTGCGATCGTTGGTGTACCACACGATTCTGGAACTACTTATCGACCCGGAACACGTTTTGGCCCCCAAGGAATCCGCCGAATCTCTGCATTATACACCCCTTATAACTTTGAATTGGGTGTAGACTTGCGCGAGCAGATTACCCTATGTGATGTCGGTGATATTTTCACCATTCCAGCCAATAATGAAAAGTCTTTTGACCAGATTTCTAAAGGTATTGCACATATCTTTAGTTCTGGTGCATTCCCCATAATTATGGGAGGTGATCACTCAATTGGCTTTCCCACAGTTCGTGGTGTTTGTCGTCATTTAGGTGATAAAAAAGTGGGTATCATTCACTTTGATCGCCATGTGGATACCCAGGAAACAGACCTGGATGAAAGAATGCATACTTGTCCCTGGTTTCATGCCACAAATATTAAAAATGCACCAGCAAAAAACCTAGTTCAATTAGGAATTGGTGGATGGCAAGTACCGCGTCAAGGTGTAAAAGTTTGTCGAGAAAGAGCCACGAATATTTTAACAGTCACAGACATCACTGAAATGGGGCTAGATGCAGCCGTCAACTTTGCTTTGGAAAGAGCATTAGACGGTACAGATTGCGTTTATGTCAGTTTCGATATTGACTGCATTGATGCCGGATTTGTCCCCGGAACTGGATGGCCGGAACCCGGTGGATTATTACCGCGTGAGGCGCTGTATTTGCTGGGTAAAATTATCCAAAAAGCACCTGTTTGTGGACTGGAAGTCGTAGAAGTTTCACCGCCTTATGACATTAGTGATATGACATCATTAATGGCAGCGCGAGTAATTTGTGATACGATGGCGCATTTAGTTGTCTCAGGACAATTACCGCGCAAAGAAAAACCTGCATATATTCATCCCGCAGCAGAACCAGAGTTAGTTGAGGAATGGAGGTAAATTTTGCACGAAACTGACATGACAAAGGCACTAATTTTAACAGTAAAAGATTGGTGGGAATCCCAACCTGAGCAACCAGAAATTTCTCAAGTTCACTTAATTGTTGGAAAGTTCACTTGCGTTGAACCTGTAAGTTTGCAATTTGCTTTTGAAGTACAAACGCGCAACACCTTTTTAGAAAAAGCAAAACTGATAATTCAGGAAACACCACTAATTGCCTTTTGTCATCGTTGCCAACAAGAATATTCACCACAAATTGGTTTACAGTACGCTTGTCCTGAGTGTAATTCTCCAATGGACGATATTCGCTCAGGTAGAGAGTTAAAAATTGACAGGATTGAGTACGCTTATGCATCAAACGTTTGACGCGGTATTAGGAATTAACTTGCTCCATGCTAATCAGCAAGGCGCTGACCACAACCGAGCGCATTTTGATGAATGGGGAATTACTTGTTTTAACATCATGAGTAGTCCCGGTGCTGGAAAAACAGCACTACTAGAGCGTACCCTTGCGGCTTTAACTAATGAGTTAAAAATCGCTGTCATTGAAGGCGATATGACAACAGATTTAGATGCAGAACGCCTGCGGAAATATAATGTTCCTGTAATTGCAATTAATACAGGTCGTTCCTGCCATTTAGATTCCAGAATGGTAGCAGGCGGGATTCATCAACTGGAGCATGAATACAATCCTTCAGACTTCGATTTAGTGCTAGTAGAGAATGTTGGTAATTTAGTTTGTCCTGCTGAATTTGAAGTAGGAGAACACGGCAAAGTTGCTTTATTAAGCATCACTGAAGGTGAAGATAAACCACTGAAATACCCAATTATGTTTCAAGAAGCAGATTGCTTGCTGATTACGAAAACAGATTTGGCTCCCTATCTAGATGTTGATATTAGCCGCATTGAGGCAAACGTCCGTCAGATAAATCCTGATGTTGAGATTATTCCTGTTTCTACTAAAGCAGATGAGGGGTTAGAAGTTTGGTTTAATTGGGTGCGTACGCAAGTTTTGAATCAACACCAAACCTCTCTATCTACAGCAACAATTCCCAATATTGTACATATTCATTAGCAATTCCTAGCACATACACATTTCATAATTAGGTCGCTGTGTGTATAAACAAAAAATATTTGGAACACTGTTTATTAAGCCTCCGACCTATTATGAAAGCGGTTTGCTAAAATATTCTATTTCTATTTCCATAGCTTTCCTAAATGATTCGTGAAATGCTCTCTCCCCTTTCTTGGCGTGCTTGGCGTGCTTGGCGGTTCGTTATAAAGGAAAATAATTTATGCCTACGGCAGGCTACGCCAACCAACTCAAACACAATTGCTATATCTTCTACCTACCTAGGTCAATTTTACTTAAATTCATAACAACGTAGACGTAAATATCTCCCAGCATAAATCAGAGTAAAATACAATGAATATTCGCAAGTTCTCATCTCTATTCACAGTCTTTTTACTCAGTCTTGTTATCGCAGTCAGTTGTACTCCCAACCAGCAAAATCCTACGCAGAGTAATTCTACTACCTCAGTTAACACTGCACCAATTCAAGTTGGTTTTAGTGCTTGGCCAGGTTGGTTTCCCTGGCAAGTTTCTCAAGAGCAAAAGTTATTTGAAGCAAACAAAGTTAATGTAGATTTGAAGTGGTTTGATGGCTATTTAGATTCTATTAATGCCCTGCGAGCAGGTCAACTTAACGCCAACACCCAAACCTTAAATGATACGATTAGCTCAGTAGCAGCAGGTTCAGATCAAGTAATTGTTTTGGTCAACGATAATTCAACTGGTAACGACAAAATTATTGTTAGAGAAGGAATCAATAACATTGCTGACCTTAAAGGTAAAAAAGTTGCTGCTGAAGAAGGAACAGTTGACCATTTTCTGTTATTGCTGGGTTTGAAAAAAGCAGGTTTAACCCAAGCTGATATTCAGTTTCAACCATTAGAAACAGGTGCAGCAGCAGCAGCTTTTGTGGCTGGTCAAGTTGATGCAGTCGGAGTTTTTGCACCTTTTACAACAAAAGCTTTATCACGTTCTGGTAGCAAAGAATTATTTAGTTCTAAAGACTTTCCTGGTGCAATTCCCGACCATTTAGTTGTCAACCGCAGACTGATTAACGAACGTCCGCAAGATGTACAAGCTTTAGTAAATACTTGGTTTGCTACTTTAGATTTCATCAAAGCCAACCCAGACAAAGCTTACGAAATTATGGCGAAACGCGCTGGCGTCTCAGTTTCAGAATATAAGGCATACGACGCAGGCACAAAAATCTTTTCACTAGAAGACAATTTGCAAGCTTTTAGTCCCGGTAAGGATATGAAATCCTTGAGTTACGCTGCTGGGGAAATTAGTAAATTTCTTGTTGAAGCTGGTTTGACCAAACAAGCACCTAATCTTAACCAAATCCTTGACGATCGCTTTGTCAAAGCCTACGCAGCGCAGCAGAAATCATGAACCCATACGCTGAAGACTTACAAGAAATAAATTCTAAGCGTTCTCAGAAAATATTACCACAAACCGTGTTTTGGCGCATTGCTGAGGATATTCCTAAAAACTTGGCTTGGACTTTAATGTTCTTGTCCATTACTGTCCCAGTACTTGTCTGGTGGATTGTTTCTAATACTGGATTAATCCCGGCTTTATTTCTTCCTACTCCCGGTCAAGTTTGGAGTGCATTTCAAAGACTTTTAGCAAGTGGCGATTTACAAAAAGATATTGCTTTTAGCTTATTTCGGGTCGTGGCTGGTTTTTCTCTGGCGGCAATGGTTTCCATTCCTTTAGGCACTTTAATGGGGACTTTTGCTAGCTTCCGAGCATTACTAGAACCAATCATTGGTATTGTCCGCTATATGCCAGCCCCAGCTTTTATTCCTTTACTAATTCTATATCTTGGGCTGGGAGAAACTCCAAAAATAATGCTGATTTTTATCGGCACTCTGTTTTTTAACACCTTAATGGTGATGGATGCAGTCAAATTTGTCCCTAAACACTTATTGGAAACTACTTATACTTTAGGAGGTCAAAGAAAACAAGTTTTACTACAAGTTATTTTCCCATTTATTCTGCCTAATATTATTGATGCTTGTCGGGTTAACATGGCAGCATCTTGGAACTTAGTGATTGTTTCGGAATTAGTAGCAGCGACAGAAGGTTTAGGTAGGAGGATTAGCGTTGCTCAAAGATATCTCAAAACTGATGAAATCTTTGCTGGATTGATTGTTATTGGCTTGATTGGTTTAGCAATTGACCTTTTGTTTCGATTGTTACTGCGCGTTTCTTGTAAGTGGGCTAAAGATTAGACAATTTGTAATTTAAAAACGCTTTATGCATTTAGAAGTTAATCAACTCCACAAACAATTTAAAACTAGACACGGTTTGTTGGCTGCACTTAAAAACATCAATTTGCACGTAGAAGAGGGCGAGTTTGTCTGTGCAGTAGGAGAAAGTGGTTCTGGTAAGTCAACATTGCTGCGGTTAATTGCAGGGTTAGAGACTCCAACCGCAGGGGAGATCCTGGTTGATGGGATGCGCGTGACAGGGCCAGGGTGCGATCGCGGTATGGTATTTCAAAGCTACACTCTCTATCCGTGGATGAGTGTGATGGAAAACGTCGAATTTGGCTTAAAGCTACAAGGCGTGTCTAAACTAAAGCGACGACAACAAGCCGCTTATTATTTAGAAGTGGTGGGGTTGTCGGGATTTGCTAAAGCGCTACCACAGGAACTTTCTGGTGGGATGAAGCAACGAGTAGCGATCGCTCGTGCTTTAGCATCAAGACCCAAAATCTTACTCATGGATGAACCCTTTGGTGCGTTAGATGTCCAGACGAAAGAAGTTATGCAGCAATTTCTACTAGAAATTTGGCGTAGCACAAACACTACAATTTTGATGATTACTCACGATGTTGAGGAAGCAATTTTTCTATCTCAACGCATCTACGTGTTAAGCGCCCGGCCAGGCACAATTAAGCAAGAATTGCAAATCGAATTGCCAAGCAAATCTGATCCTCAAGTCAAGCGTTATCCCATATTTCAGAAATATAAGGATAAAGTAATGAGTTTATTACACAATAATGAGGAGCAGTTAAGTGACAGCACAGAAGCGCTACCTTTAATAAACTAAACGCCACTGCTGAATTTCAACTCTTACTCTCTGCGACTCTGTCTTGAAAAGTTTCCTGCGGTTCGCGTTAGCGTCTCGTAAGAGAGGGAAACCCTCCTTCTCCTGACGGAGACGCTATGCGAACAGAACTTTTCGCTGTCTTGAAAAGTTTCCTACGGCGGGAAACCCGCCTACAGAACTTTTCGCTGCGCCTCTGCGTGATACAAATTCATATTTCTACTCAGCAACGCCAATTAAACTATTTAGCACTTTTAACACCGCTAATTTTTAAAACATCACTCATAGTTGCACAGTAATTTGGTAGATTAAAACTCCCAGGATTAATCGCCTTTTCATAAGTAAAATGGCGATCGCTCATGCAGAATCTATCCCAAGCAGCCATCTGAATGCGGAACACAGCAATAATTAAATTAGCTAACCCTAAAGATAGGGGAATGCGAAAGTAAATCTTTTTGCCCAGATAAGCACAAACTTCTTTCACTGCTTGATTAGCAGTTAACGGCGCTTGACCTAAAACAAAGGAGCGTGGTTGATTTATTTGGGGAGGATGATCAATCAAATATTGCACTATAGTAGCAATATCTCGCCCATGGATAAAGTGGAAACTGCCATCTACCTTTAAAAAACGAATTAAGTTAACATATTTCGTAATTTCTGGAATGCCAGATGTGACAGGAGAATAGGGTTTATTGGCATCGCCGCCCACAACTAAAGTAGGAAAAACAGTAGTAATTTTGGGTGCGATCGCTAACTTAGATTTTTGATGCAAGCATTCATATTTAGAACGGATATAATCTGTACCAATTTCCCCAGCTTCTTTTAATGGTTGATTATGGCGATTCAAAACACTAGCTGTTGAAAAATAAATTACCTGTTCACATCTATCTGCATTAAGCAGCTTCAGCAACTCTAAAGTTTTAGTTACATTAATATCAAATGTCTCATCACCACCCCAGGCTGTGGCTGTGAGTACTGCTATATCAATTGTTTGTAGCAAATCAGCAAAATCGCTAATTTTTTGCATATCGCCCTGCAAGACGTTGATACCTGGACGTGCTTGAATATCAACTTGCAGTTTATTGGGATTTCTAACTAGTAGAAATAACTCGTAATTTGTATTTTGAATTAAAGCTTCTGAGATATAGTGACCAACACAGCCGCTTGCTCCGGTGACTAAAATCCGTTTCTGGCTCATTGTGGATGTTTTAAAAGTTAGGAGTTAAGAATAACCCTGTTAAGGTAGTGAAAATCTGCTTTATCGGTGCGATTAATAAATGATTTTACTTAGTGTCTTTATGTCTTTGTGGTTAATTTTAATTTTTGTCACCACAGAGGCACAGCGAAAAGTCTGAGCGGCGGCTTCCGCCGTTGGCGTAGCCCGCCGCAGCGAAAAGTTCTGTAGGCGGGTTTCCCGCCGTAGGAAACTTTTCAAGACAGGCATCTGAACTTTTCAAGACAAAGGCACAAAGAACATTAAATAAGCTAGATTTTCATCATCTAGCAGCATCTCAATTACTTCACGTAGATTCTCGTGTAACTCATCCCAGGTTTCACCTTGAGAATGCGCTCCGGGAAAACCAGGAACGTAACCGACATATAGATTTGTATCAGAGTCGCATTCGATGATCGCACTAAAAGTTCTCATAAAAAATTAACTGTAAATATTAAGAAAAGCAGGGGGCAGAAGGGCAGGGGGAGAAAATGACCCTTTGACCCTTGTACAGACGCGATTAATCGCGTCTCTACTCTTGACCCTTGACCCTTGACTCTTGACCCCTTGCCTCCTAACCCCTAACTCCTGCCGCATCAAGTTGCTTTGCCGTTTCAAAGAAGAAAGCGACATTTTCCTCTGGAGTTTCTGGGAGTACACCGTGACCAAGATTGAGAATGTGACCCCAATTACCAGCTTTGCGAACCGTATCAAGGATGCGATCGCGGATAAACTGTTTGGAACCAAATAGCACTCCTGGGTCAAGATTTCCTTGCACTTTGACGTGCTTGCCTAATCTGGCTCTTGCTTCTGCCATATCTACCGCCCAATCTACGGTGACGACATCTGCACCAGATATTGCCATTCTTTCCAACACACCCGCGCTACCGCTAACCAGCAAAATCAAAGGTGTATCAGGATGGGTTTGCTTGACTTGTTGGAAAACTCTTTGCTGATAGGGGAGAGCAAAGGTGTCATAATCTTGAGGACTCAGTTGTCCTGCCCAAGAATCGAACATTTGCACAACTTGAGCACCGCAGTCAATTTGGTAGCGCATGTAAACAGCGATCGCATCTGCTAATTTAGCTAACAATTGATGCAGTGTTGTTGGGTCTGAGAATGCCATGTTTTTGATAACGGAGTAGGTTTTAGAACCTTTTCCTTCCACTGCATAAGCCGCTAATGTCCACGGCGCACCCACAAAGCCCAATACAGTTGATTTGTTGCCCACTTCTTGACGCAACGCCTGCAAAATTGTTTTGATAAATGGGACAGATTCTTCTGGTTCTAACGGACGCAATCGATCAATTTGTTCTTGAGTGCGGATGGGCGAGAAAATAACTGGCCCTTTACCTTCTGCAATGTCCATTTCAATGCCCAAACCGGGCAATGGAGTTACAATGTCGGAAAATAAAATTACTCCATCTGGCTGGAAAGCTCTCCAAGGTTGCAAAGAAACTTCAATCGCTACTTCGGGGATTTCCGAGCGATCGCGAAATGAAGGATACTTTTCTCTTAAATCTCGATAAGCTTTCATATATCGTCCCGCTTGTCGCATCATCCATACGGGGGGACGATCTACTACTTCACCACGAGCAGCCCGTAAGAGATGAGGAGTCGTTGAGGAAACACCCATTTATCACTTCATCCTAAGTCACTTTTTTATGCCACTGTTTAGCTTATCATTCTGGGATTACGCTTTTTCAGCAGGTTCGCCGCAAAAGTACTATTCGCTTCTTTACTAAACTTTATATGCAATCTGACTCTAACAGTCCTTACCAAGTTGCATCTACTAACAGCGATTCCAACCCAGGAAAATTTTTGATTCCACGCTCCCAGAGACGAAAGTTCTTTATCCAGTTTACCTTGATGAGCGTCATTGGATGGGTTGTGGGTGGCATTGCCAGTATAGCATTAGAAAAAATTATTCTAGAAAGCTTGCCTACAGTAGCTCAACAGTCAACATTGAGCGTTTTGGTCAGATTTCTTAGCAATGTTGTATTTGCAGTGATTTTCGCCGCCGACCAAGCGTTAATCATTTACAGTTATTTATCGGGTTGGCTGTGGATACTTGCTACCAGCGCCGGCTGGCTGATTACCAACAGCGTTTCTACAAACTGGATTAACTACATTTCATCCATTGCCTCATCGTTAAATGAAACTTTATCTCCTGAGAAATTGCTTATTTATGGATTTTTGTCAACCATTGCATACATTATTTCGGGAATTTGGTTAGGTCTTTGCCAATGGTTGGTATTAAGAAGATACACAGCAGGCGTTTGGTGGTGGAGTTTTCTCCCCTCAATGTCTTTCTTATTTATCAGTATATTGATTTGGTTGCTTTCGCTCATACAAGATTTGATTCCAGAAGCAAGTCGTACTAACGTACTGCATTGGAGTGGACAAGGATTTGCAGCAGTAATTCTGGGAGTTATACCAGCAATTGGCTTGTGTACTTTAAAAAGAAACTCTCATCGCTAGACAAGAATTTCTCAGGAGTAAAAAATCATGTGAGTCGTCTGAACCATGATACGAATCATCGCTATATAGATAAAAGTCTCGGAAGCTTGAGGTAGTCTTTCATATAAAACGAATCTGGAAACAATACGTTAGTATCTGGATAATCTGAAGTTTTTGTTGGACGAAGGCGGATTCATGTTCCAAAAGATTGCTGCTCAGATTGCTTTTTCTGACTCATTTCCATATTTAGTTACCGTCTCAGGCGTTACTAGCATAGCGGTCATACTTGGCTTGCGCTGGCGGAAACAAAAGAATACTTACAAATCTCTAAACTCGCTCCCCTCTCCTCCTAGACACTGGCTGTTAGGAAATATCCCTCAAGTATTAGCAGCAGTAAAACAGAAGAAATACTTCCAATTATTGTTTGATTGGAGCCAGCAGCTAGGGCCAATGTATGTCATCTGGACTGGCTATCCAGTTCTGGTTTTGAGTAAGCCAAAAGTTATTGAAGACACTATCGTAAATGGAATGAGAGACGGTAGCCTAGTTAGAACCCAGCGAACGAGCAAAGCTTGGAACGATATTAGTGGGCCGATTCTTTTAGGGCAAAACGGGGCTGAGTGGCAGTGGCGACGCAAGGCTTGGAACCCCGAATTTAGTTCTAGCGGTCTTTCCAAATATGTTGAGATGATTAGCCAAGCTTGCGAACAAGTAATCGAGACACTTAAAGAAACTGCTCCACCAAAGGAAGTTCAGGTAGATCCTCTGTTTGTAGAACTGACGATGAGGGTAATTTCCTGTTTAGTATTGGGGATTCCTATAGATAAAAAGAGCGCTAGTCATGAAGGGCCACCCCTCGAAGTTCTCAAGGTGTACGAGGCAATGGCTATTGTAGGCTATCGATTCCTACGGGTAGCTACTGGCGAGAAGAGATGGATGAAATATCTGCCGACTAAAAATTCACGAGATTATTGGGCAGCAAGGCGATATTTGGAGGAGTTTCTTACTCCCAGAGTAGATTTAGCTTTACAGATGAGAGAACAAAACAAGACCGACCTAGCACAGGTAAGTCCTTTGTTCCAAGAATCAATGCTAGTGAAAATAGCTGCTAAAGAACCGAAATACAATCGGGAAACACTCATAGCAGAAACTATTGAACTATTAATAGCTGGTACTGACACTACAGCTCATACCTTATCCTTTGCAGTCGCAGAGTTGACTTTAAATCAACGGGTTTTTCAGCAGGCACAGGCTGTGGTTGACCAAGTTTGGCATCAAGGCGGCATTAATACAGAAACCTTAAAGGAATTGACTTACCTCCGCGCTATTGTCAAGGAGACTTTGCGCCTTTATTCAGTCGCCTCCGGCTCGACTTCATTGGAGGCACAACGCGACATTGTTATTGAGGGTAAGCTTATTCCTCGTGGTACAAAAGTATTCTGGTCAATGCTTGCTGCTGGACGAGATCCAGAAATTTATCCTCATCCTGAAGAATTTCTGCCGGAGCGTTGGTTAGACAAGAATAAGGAAAGTAGTTCACTTCCAATGATAGACTTTGGCTCAGGTTCTCATCGTTGCTTGGGAGAACATCTGTCAATGCTGGAAGCAACGGTGATGCTGGCACTACTGCTGCGCTACTTCGACTGGGAGTTAGTCAATGGCCGTTCATCTGTGCAACAGTTACAGCAGAATCTTTTGATTTATCCATCCGACAGAATGCCGATGCGTTTTCGGTTGAGAAAGTAGGAGTTAAGCTTTCTACAAAGTGTAATTTCTCCTTAAGCCAATTTAATCAAGGTATTGAGTTCTGACATCCAATATTCCCTGATCTGCATCTAAAGTTACTTCTACGCCTACTGGTAAAACTCCATTTGGCCCGTCATGACCAAAAGGCAGGTTAGAGACAACAGGAATCCCTAAATCGCTTAAGCGATCGCGCAAAACTTCTTCTATGCTAAAGCTAGGTATGTTAGGTGGTGCTTCACAGCGACTAAAACCACCTAAAGCAATCCCCCGGACTTTTGATAAAGCGCCACTCAAACGCCACTGGGTCAACATGCGGTCGATGCGGTAAGGTGCTTCTGTGACATCCTCAATTGCCAAAATTACACCGTCGAAATTGGGTTGCAGTGGTGTACTTAAAAGATGAGTCGCCACCGTGAGATTACCTGGTAGTAAAACGCCAGTAGCAATACCGCCACCCCAACCACAACCTTTAAGCGGGGCGAGAGCACGCCCTTCTAGCCAATTAAATAATCGCTCAATTGACCAATCTGGCTCATCGGCAAGAGTTGTCAGCACAGGGCCGTGAACGCTGGAAATCCCTACGTTGTAAAGGCTCCACAAGAGGGCGGTAATATCAGAAAAGCCAATTAACCACTTTGGGAATGTACAGTCGCTTGAGTGCCAATGCCAATTTTCTAAGATGCGGGTACTGCCGAAACCACCTCTGGCGCACAGAATACCGCGACAATCTGGATCTGTCCAGGCTGCTGCTAGCTGGTTACGGCGATTTTCGTCTGTTCCAGCTAAGTAACCCCATTTGTCATCTATCTTTGGGATGATTTTGACTTGGTAGCCGCGCGATCGCCAAATTTCTAAACCCTGCTCAAATGCCTCCAATTCTCGTAAAGCACCACTAGGGGCAATAACTCGTAGCAAGTCACCAGGCTTGAGAGGCTGTGGTAGGATTTTAGACTGCATAGATAGAATTTAAAATCTCAAATAAATTGTGGCAAGTGTCAAAATAATTCGTAATTGATAATAAGGCTTGATGACTCACTAACATAATTCGTAGTTGCACTTCTAAGGGGCTTGTACCCATTTAATTACGAACAGGACTTACGCAAAAACTCTCTGAAACTCTTATTTCTCCCTTCGGGTTTACAGTCGCCTGCGGAGGGAAACCCTCCCGCAGCGCTGTTTCACCGTGCCCTCCGTGTCGCGCCAGTTGCTTCTCCCAGGGGGAGACGCTGCGCGAACAAGTCGGGGAACCCGCCCAACGCACTGGCTTCTCTGTGGTAGCCTGTCTTGAAAAGTTTCCTACGGCGGGAAACCCGCCTACAGAACTTTTCGCTACGGCAAGCCGCTCCGCGTCTACGATTTTCCGTTACCTGTGCGTAAGTCCTGACGAATTAAGAATTACGAATTAGTAATTATTTAGTTAATCCCACATTAAATCTAGGTTTGTTTGGGCTTGTTTCAATGCTGTTTCTGGAGATGCACCTAACATAGTAGCTTCGATGGCTCGACCCAAACTTTCAGACAGGCGGCTATACTTACGTATAATCGGTCGAGAACCTGATACAGACATTTGGTCAAGAAAGACTTTCAAGACAGGTTTTTGCTTCAGAAATTCTTGGTAAGCTTGACTTTGGACAGATTTCAAATTTACGGGCAAAAAACCTGAGCCAATACTCCATTCGGTTTGGAATTTTTCACTAACAACGTATTCTAAAAACTTCAAGGCTGCCTGTTCTCTTTTATCTGTGGTTTTCATTACAAACATATTGCCACTAGCTAGCACACTTGCTGCCTGAAGTTTGCCAGGAATAGGAAGTACATCATAATCAACTTTACTTTTCATAATGAATGTCCAAGGCCCCGTTATTTGCATAGCAACACGACCGGCAATGAAGTCATCTTCTTCGTATCCCCGTTCTGGTGCAGAGAATTTAGTAGAGCCGTCTTTAATCAAGTCTTGCCAAAATTGTAAGGCCGCGATCGCTTTTGGATTCACCAAATTGGGATGATTATTTTCTACTACTGTTCCACCACTACTTAATAAAAAAGGAAACCAACTGAAGACTGTCCATTCTCCTTTACCCAAGGGCATTGATAAACCATACTGATCTGGAGTGCGATCGCCATTACGGTCTATTGTGAGTTTTTTGGCAACATATCGCAATTCATCCCAGGTTTTTGGCAAATCAGTAATTCCTGCTGCTTTAAACAGATCCGGTCTGTAAAAAAGGCTCATATTACCTGCAAATAGAGGGACTGACCAAATATGTCCATCTAACTGCATTTCGCCAAAGCAATTCTGAATAATTTCTGACTTGAGTGGCGATTTGTCCAGCCAATTTTCCAAGGGTCGAATCGCCCCAAGTTCCACAAGCTGACCTGTAATTTGGGGATTGAAAAACAAGATATCTGGTGGAACATTACCAACAACTGCGGCTAACACTTTGGGCATCTGTTGGTCAAGTTGACCCGCATAAATAGATTCCAACTGAATATCAGGGTGAGTCTGATTAAATTGGTCTACCAGTTTTTGGAATACATCCCGATTTGCAGGGGGATTAATTCCTTGCCACAAGGTCAGATGAATTACTCCGTTGTCCTTTTGTGGTGGACTTTGACAGCCAGATAAAAATATTAGAAACACACTCAAGACAGTAGCCAGCAGTGAAGTCCGGCAAAGATAGCCGATAAACTGGCGAAGGTAGTTTCTGATTTTCGGAGTAAAAAGGGTAATGGTCATTTACATAATAATTAATGTTGTTAAAGCTTTAAAAGCAAAAACACGTACTTTCTAAAAACCATTTTTTAGAGAAAATTATAACATCCTTAACATAGTATCATAAGAGAGTTCAGATTTATTTTGGTGCTCCACTAATGCTGACCTCCCTTAATCAGCCTTTCTTAGAAAATTATTGGCAAGATTCATTTAATTTAAAGCAGCATCTACAAGAGTTTTTGCAATTAGATTCAGAAACACTAGAGACAAAATTAAAGGCTGGTCAACAACAGATGGCTGAGTTAGGCCATAAAGATTTTGACTGGGAAAAAGCAAGTACTTTTTATCGTGACAAGGTAGGACAAGCTTACTTATTTGAACTGGGTGCGTGGCATTTAACAAGTCATGACTATATTGGAGATACACTACGACTAATTTCCGATCATGCCCAAGGTCGAGTGTTAGATTTTGGCGGTGGTATTGGGACTCATACAATTGGTGCTGCTCTTTGTCCTCAAGTTGAACAAGTAATCTATTGCGATATTAATCCTGTTAATCACGAATTTGTTCATTCACGAGTAAAACAGATGGGGTTGAATGAAAAAATATTTTTTTGTCATGAAATACCTACAAAAGAGACTTTTGATACAATCATTTCCTTTGACGTTTTAGAACATTTGCCAGACCCCAGCCAACAGATGCTAAACTTCCATCAAGCTCTAGCACCTGAAGGTAAGATTATTCTCAACTGGTATTTCTTTAAAGGTTTTAAGCAAGAGTATCCCTTTCATAATGACGACCCTAAAGTAGTAGACACTTTCTTCCGCACAATTCAGACTAACTTCTTAGAGGTTTTTCACCCTCACTACCTTACAGCTCGTTGCTATCGCAAATGGGGATGAGTTTAACTATTTCCTGAATCGCATCTAAGATTTAAAATCTTGTGGAACCAGTTTTCAAAGCGATCGCCAACTGCTTGAAGAGAAAATTCTGTCTCTGCTTGCTGGCGACAGGTGTATCGGTTGATTTCATCAAGGCGGGCGATCGCATTTATCAAACCAGGAACACTATCAGGTTCTACCAAAAAGCCAGTTTTGCCATCTTGGATAATTTCCGCAGGCCCACCCCGACGATAAGAAATCACTGGGACACCACAGGCTAGACTCTCAATTGTGACATTTCCAAATGCTTCCACCCAATGCGGCGTCATCAATAATGCGCGACATTCACGCATTACCTGCTGCATTTGATTTGTTGATAAAAACCCCAGATATTCCAAAGGTGCATTTAGGTAATTATGACAAATTTTTTGCCAGTACAATTCATCCTGGATTTTACCCATCACCTTTAGAGGAATATTCGTACTTTGCGACGCTGCTACCGCATCCTCCAAACCTTTTTCTGGTGCAATTCTACCTACCCAAGCTAACTGCTGCTTTGGTTCGCTGCAAAAATCATACAGTGATAAATCAATACCGTTACTTAAATAAGGACACTCCTGCTCAAGCGCAAAAGTAGCAGCTTGCGTTTGAGTATGGAAGCCAATTGTACCGGGAAACTGGTTGACTAATTGTTTGATAATTTGGTCTAAAGCATTACTCAATGAACCCATGCTGACTAAATGAGCGATCGCACAGCCAAAAAAAGGTGTAAGGTAAAACGGCAACCAATCGTAAGCAAAATTCACAATCAAGTCATAATCACCTTGAACCTGACGAGCATAATCCCACATATTCGCCAGCACAGAATTTTCCGGCATAGTAATAGAGGCTGTGCGTTCCTGGCTTTGAGCAATGATTTGTAAATTACCAGGAATTTGCACCAATGGTAGATCATTCCAAGTCGAACCAGCGGGGGCGACGATTTGCAGTTGATGTCCTCGCCGAATCATTTCTTGGGCAATATTATATAAACTCAATTCCACACCGCCACCCATACCACTACCCAGAGGCCCAACAGGAGTAGAGACAAAAAGTAATTTCATTTTGGCAGAAACAGTCATCCGCAGAGAGTATGAACAGTAGAGTTATACTCTTATTCTCTGTGCCTCTGCGTCTCTGCGTGACACTAATTCATACTTTCACTCAGCAACACCCAATTTTAATTCCTTTTATTTGTCAACTAGCCCCTCAGACTCAACCACTGAAATGTAAACTTGCTTTGAAGTAACTTGTTGAACAGCCACAGATAATGTCTCAAGTGGTTCTTCACAGGAACAACTTGCAACCCCATCCCTTGGTTTAACAGCCAAAGTTATTAGAGGCTCCTTAGTAAACAAGGGACATGAGGGCAATTGCCATTTTACAGTTGATATATTCAAGTCTTTGATTAATCCAGTGCCGATATCCAGCAGCCAGCCGTGAACCATAGGTGCTTTTTGATCGTGGAGTGCTTTACGCATAATAGAAGTTTGGTACAGATTTTTAACCTGTGCCAAAACATTGATTTCCGCCAAGCGATTCAGACGTTCTTTTCTGGTTGGTAAAATATCAATTTCGTCTTGTTTTTGTAAATAAAGTTCTCGAATTGGATTCACCCAGTTATCAATAATTCCAGTTGTTCTCCCTTCTAACGCCGCCTTAATTCCGCCACAATCATAGTGCCCGCAAATAATAATATGTTCAACTTCTAAATGGAGAATTGCGTATTCTAAAACAGCTAAAAAGTTAATATCCGTCAAAGAAACTTGATTAGCAATATTACGATGTACAAAAAATTCTCCGGGTTCGGTGCGGGTAAAATTTGTTAAAGGTAGACGACTATCAGAACACCCAATGTAGAGAAAGGGTGGTTTTTGTCCACTACTCAATTTTTCAAAGTAGATTGGGTCTATAGCTAGTTTTTCTGCAACCCAAGCCTGATTATTTTCCAGGACTTCGTTGATGTTGTGATATTTCATCAATATTTCCGGGAGTCGTCTATAATCAATATTTTATATTATTCATATTTATAGATAGTTGATAAATTTAACGTAATCTTAAGCTATAAAAATTTGCCTTTTGAAAATAAAGTCAATAAACTTACAGTTAGTGCAGATTAAACACTATTAAAAGCGATACCACTGAAAATTGTATGGTCAAAAGATTGAGATTTAGTATACTGCTGTTAGCAGTTATGGGATTGGCATTGCCATTCAGTGCCAAGGCAAGTTTTAACGGTAAACTTGCGGTAGAAATTGATGGATTAAAGAACAAACAAGGACAAGTCTGCGTTAGCATCTTTGCCAGTAGTCAAGGGTTTCCTAATAACCGCGATCGCGTCTTACAAAAACAGTGTACTAAAATTACCGACACTCCCTTACTAGTTAACTTTGAGAACTTAAAAGCAGGTAACTACGCTGTTGCTGTCATCCACGATCAAAATAATGACCGTACCCTCAATCGTAATGGCCTTGGTATGCCCATCGAAGGCTTTGGGTTTTCCAGAAATCCAGAAGTTCGCACAAGTGCGCCCAAGTTCGGCGAAGCAGCATTTTTAGTAGCAGGGCCAAACACCAATATTCAAATCCAGTTGAAATATTTTTAGGCTTATTAGACCTCTTGCATAAATGCTTCAATTGTCATGTTGAGCGGAGCGAAACATCTCGGAGATTCTTTCCTACGGAACGCTACGCGAACCCTCCACTACGTTCTGGTCAGAATGACACTAATAGTTTTCGGACTTTTGCAAGAGGTCTATTGTCGTGAATCTTGGTGTGAATCTTCTGGTAAACTCTTTTGTTCGGACAAGTTACGTATTCGATTGATCTGATTCAAAGCATACCTTGCTGTTGCCCGCACTTCAGCATCGGGATCTTCCAGTGCATGACGTAACACCTGACTCATTTGACTTACCATGTCATAAATACGAGTCAGGTCACGGATTGCATTTTGGCGCACTTGTGGACTTGCATCTTGCATTGAAATTGCTAAAGCACGGTTCATCGGTTTGAGTGTACGGACGCCAATTTCTGCTAAAGCTGCCAAAACTAAACTAGTTTGTTGAGAATCTGCATCAACCATCAACTCCATCAATGGCTGAATTGCTCGCGAGTCTCCCTGCTGACCTAATTCCCAAATAGCTTTGCGCCGCTTTGTTGAGTCATGACTACCTAAGTCTTTCATCAATTCATCAACAATATTGACTTTCGCAAGACGAGAAGTTTTTTCTGGTAGCAGCAGTTTTGTAGCTGGTGGTGTTTGTGAACTAGTTACAGATGTATCTTGATGCTGATTTGGCGTTGTCTCTAATGGTAACGGTGGTACAACTGGGTCTTTGTTAGCTTTACTGAAAGTTTTGCTATCTAAAGTTTTGAAATTTTGGGCTAATCTAACCTGACGCACCCATTTCATCAGATAAAGCATTGCGCCAATAGCCCCCAAAGACCCAAGCCCCAATAATAACCACCAAACTAAGCCTCGCTGAGTTTGCTTGGGCTTAGCAGTTGATTGGGAAGTGGAGATAGGAGCAGCAAAAATTGGAGAATCAATAATCGAAGAAGTAACAATTGGATTTTTTACTATCAAAGCTGCTTGCAGACTCCGCTGAGTTGTCACATCAGCAATACCATCTACTCTTTTTAAACCCTTTGCTTTCTGGAATTTAGCTACAGCAGTTCGCGTACTAGTGTTGTAGCGTCCATTTACCCCACGATTGTAGTATCCTAACTTTTTTAATTGGGTTTGCAATACCTGCACATCAGACCCGCTACTACCAGGTCTGAGAACAGTTTGCTCAGGTGATGTAGAACTGGCTTGTGCAAGTTCTATGATTTTAGGTGCTAGGTTAGGTGCAGCTGTACTTGCCCGTGGGTACAGGCAAGAGAAACAGGTAAATATTAAGATTGAGGAACGGCGCAGCCTCATAATTTTGGAAGTCTTAGCCTGAACGTGCTTTTGAAGTCATGGATATAACAATAACTTCCAGTGGTCTAAATGTTAACTAATAACGTGACACAAAAAATCTTGTCAGTATTTAGTTGTTATTAGTTACTCCTTTCCCCATCTCTTTGTCTGTCGTTAGTTAAGGCAAGATTTCTGGTTCAGATTCTCTCACAGTTAGGGTTACAGGGTTTAGCTTATTAGCCGATGCTTCTAAAAGCTGTTGCTGTTGTGTAGTAGTTTTTTCGTTAACAGTAACCGTATTATTTTGCCCAGATAAGGTATCGCGTTGGTTGATGAGATAGATGCTGATTAAAGTCAAACCTACTCCTACCCACTGCAACGGACTGAGAACTTCGCAGAGGAAGAGATTACCAAAAAGCAGAGCAAAGATAGGTGTGAGGAAGGTGAGGGAACTGAGACTAGTGAGACTACCACTAGAGGCGAAGTAGAAAAACAATCCGTAGGCGATCGCACTGCCAAATATGGTAGCGTAACCTAAAGCCGCCCACTCAGATACTCCAAGATTCTGCCACTGTTGGGATTCAACAACTGATGAAACTCCCCATAACGGTAATCCACCTAAAATCATGTGCCATCCTGTAGCAGATACCGGGTCAGCATATCTACACACAAATCGGATCATCACCGTTCCCACAGCCATTGATAGCGCGGCTAACAGCATTAACCACTCACCACTAGCAAATAAATCTTGCCAGTTGCCTAGTGTAATATTTGCACTGGAGTTAAGAAAATTTAAAATCCACTCATCCGGCAAACCAATTAAACTAATGCCTGTGACTCCCAATCCTAACCCTAGCCATCCCCAAAAACCGATGTGTTCCTGAAATAGCCACAACGACAGCAAAGCGACAGCCAGAGGTTGCGAGTCAATCATCACAGACCCTAACCCAGCACTAGTTCTGACCAATCCCTCTGCCAAAAAGCCTTGAAATAGCGTCCCATCCACCAAGGCAAATAAGGTAATCCACAGCCATGCTGACCACCCTTTAGGCTGTGGTCTACCCATGAATGCTGCTGCGATTAAAATTAACATCCCAGCTGGTAGCAAACGCACTCCCGCCATGAATAACGGTGTCGTGTGGGGTATTACTCCTTTCATCGCTACCATTGCCGTTCCCCATAGGAAAAACGGGGCGATTAACAATAGAGAAGCAAAGGGAAGTCGAGACTCACTGAGTTTCAGCTGCATGGGTTTGCTGATGCCTTTATTTAACAAGCGCAAAAATTGCTTTACCCAATTTTACCGAATTATGTAGTTTTGTGTTCTCTTTAGCGTAGCCTCTGTCTACGACACGCTCCGCGAACGCAGAGAAGGAAAGAATATTCAGAGATTAGACTTCTTGCAAAAATCGGAATAAGACCAAAATAAACCACAGCGAAAAGTTTGCGCGTCCGGGTTTCCCGGCGCAAAACTTTTCAAGACAGCGAAAAGTTCTGCAGGAGGGTTTCCCTCCGCAGGAAACTTTTCAAGACAGATGAACATAGATAAACACAGATAAATATCGGTGTTTATCTATGGTTCAATTTAACAAATCTCGACTTATGCAAGAGACTCCATGAACAGAGTGAGCGCAAAGCGCACGCTATGCGAGCACAAAGAAGGAATGAAAATATTTCTTCCCCAGTCCCCATTCCCCAGTCCCCATTCCCCAATCCCCAATCCCCATTCCCCATTCCCCAACCTTCGAGGGAGAATATTATGACCGAGAAAATCCAAAATAATAAAGATACCTCTTTACTCGCCAAGAGGGATTCTGTGGAAATTAGCGGTAACTGAGTGGACATGATATGACATAATTTTTTGTTTAACCTTTGTAGACTGCGATTAATCGCGTGGCAAATAACAATACAGGAAGAAAAACTTATGGGACTTTTCGATCAAATTCTTGGTGCCGTTGCTAATCCCAATCAACAAGGCAGTTTGGGGCAGTTGGGGAGTATCATCAACACTGTGGATCAGTTGAGCAGTAGCACAGGAGCAGACTCTTCTACTATCCAATCAGTTTTATCAGTTGTAGGTGGTCAAGTGCGTTCTGCTTTACAACAAAAGCAAGCCACAGAGGGTAATCAAGCAGCGCAAAATCTGGTGAATCAATATGCTGGGAATTCTCCTAACCCCCAAGCTGTTAATTCGCTATTTTCTCCTAACATCCAACAACAGGTAGCTGAATTTGCTGCCCAGCGCACGGGGTTGAATGCTGGCACTATTCAACAATTGCTACCTCTACTTGTGCCTGTTGTGCTGAATTTCTTGAAATCTGGTGCGAATGCTCAGAATCCCCAAAGTGGCGGAAATCCCGTACTCAATTCTTTCTTGGATGCAGACGGAGATGGCGATGTCGATATTGCTGACGCCATCCAGTTAGCTAGTCGCCATATCAGACGGTAATAGGGTATTGTAGCAGTTCTGAATTTTGTGCAATACACTCTCGTTTGAGAAGTCAAAGAAAAATCTGAGTGGCTCGCGAATTTCGGTGACTCAGGACTAAGTAAAGTCAATGAAAATGAAAAGGGTAGGTTCCAGAAATCAATAAAGGAAAGACAAGGAGCAAGTCAAATTTATTGCCCAAGTTTTTGGAATCGCTGCATATAGAAGTTCTGATTTGCATGAAATACAAAAAACCTCATTCCATCCTATTGAACACTCCTGTGTTTAAGGTTGGGGTGAGGTTTTAGAGCAAAGATAAAGTGTGCCGATGCATTGGCAATGTAAGTCGATGCATTATCAATTTTATGTACATTCTTTTTTGCATTAGTACTTATGAATAAATTAATCAATGAAACACGAGTGATTTTAATTGGCGGCTCCTCTCATGTAGGCAAATCGACCCTTGGCCAATCTTTGGCGGCGAAGCTTGGTTGGAGTTATCGTTCTACAGACAAACTCGCTCGGCATCCTGGCCGTCCTTGGGTAGGTACAAATGGAAAGGCTATTCCAGAACACGTAGCAGAACATTATGGGACTTCATCTGTCGGCGCTCTTTTTTTAGATGTATTGTCGCATTATGAGAAAAATGTGTTGCCGCAGGTCGAGGCTATTGTTCATTCTCATGCGTCTGATTTATCAACGGAATGCCTTATCCTTGAAGGATCTGCGTTATGGCCCGGATTTGTTGCGAATTTAGTTGGCGAAAATGGTGTTAAAGCGATTTGGCTTACGGCTAGCGACCAACTCTTCTGTTACCGAATCTTTAGTGAAAGTAATTTTTATAATGTAGGTGAGGATAAAAAGCACCTAATTCAAAAGTTTCTGGGCCGTACCCTATTCTACAATAAACGCATGAGAGAGAAGGTTGAGCGTCTCGGATTTATATGTATTGATGTAGAATCTTTGTCAATAGCAGACGAACTTTCAAAAAAATGTATGGAATTGATGCAGGTTTCGTAAATGGGGGCGATTAGACACACATCGTTAATAAGAGTGGAAAGTCGTTTTTCAATTTTGGAAAGTTAGTTTTTGAACGTAAGTAAACTGATTTATAAACCTGAATAGCCAGAGAGTTTTAACTAACAATCATCAGGAGCAACAGTCAGTGTATCGGTTGTGTTGCAATTTGCTATAAATGGAAAGCCTGAGTGTTATTTAATGTAAACGCGATCGCCTTTCATAATTTAGATGAATCCTCATTCTGATTCTTGACCAAACAATTCCCAATTAAAAATAATTATGATCCACTAACCTCTATGTAGTGATATCCTCAGCGATGAACGTCACATCTCGCAGTCTAAACAGAGAGATTAAAGATGTCACTTAAAAACTCACCGCCCCAACTGAAACGAGAGTTAGGGGTTGCTGGTGCAACTCTGATGGGACTGGGTTCGATTGTTGGTACGGGTGTATTTGTTAGTATCGGGATTGCAGCGGGGATTGCTGGGCCTGCGGTAATTCTGGCGGTAGCAATAGGGGCAATTGTCGCCACTTGCAATGGACTCAACAGCGCTCAGTTGGCGGCTAATCAACCTGTCAGTGGTGGCACTTATGAATATGGCTACAAGTATCTCACTCCCGCCTTGGGTTTCACAGCCGGCTGGATGTTTTTGGTAGCAAAAACTGCTTCAGCTGCAACCGCAGCCTTGGGTTTTGCTGGTTACTTGCTAAACGCCGTAGGTTGGAGTTCCACTTGGACTGTTCCTATAGCCCTTTTATCTGTAGTAATTGTCACGCTAGTTGTTTTAAGTGGTATCCGGCGATCTAATGTTGCTAATACTGTAATTGTGTCGGTAACATTACTATCTTTAGGGTTCTTTGTTCTGGTTTGCTTACCAAGGGCCGCAGAGGTAGGGATTGATAATTTGACACCCTTTTTTACAAGTTCACCAGGGGCGATACTCCATGCTAGTGCCTTGATGTTTGTCGCCTACACAGGTTATGGTCGCATTGCCACAATGGGGGAAGAAGCACGTTCCCCAAGGGAAACTATTCCGAAAGCCATGATTGTCTGTTTACTGCTGACAATGGTGCTTTACATAGCAGTAGCAGCAGTTGGGATTGGGGCTGTGGGAGCAGATGTCTTAGGCAATGCCACTTTACAGACAAAAGCCGCTCCCCTAGAGGTAGCAGTCCGTAGTGTTGCTGGTTCGGGTGCTGCCTTTGTCTTAGCTATTGGGGCAATGACAGCGATGTTGGGTGTGCTACTGAACTTAATTTTGGGTTTATCCCGCGTGTTACTGGCAATGGGACGCCGCTCTGATGCTCCAAGATTTTTAGCGCGTCTTAACCAACAACAGACAACGCCATACTGGGCTGTGTTATTTGTGGGAATAGCGATCGCTCTATTAGTACTGTTAGGCAATGTGAAAACAACTTGGTCGTTTAGTGCCTTCAGTGTCTTAATTTACTACGCAGTTACCAATTTAGCAGCTTTACGCCTGAGTGCATCAGAGCGACTCTATCCTGTATGGGTGGGTTGGATAGGTCTTTTATCTTGCCTTTTCTTAGCTTTCTGGGTGGAATCTTCGATTTGGCAAGTGGGTTTAGGATTGATTGTTGCTGGGTTAATTTGGCATAAAGTTAGGCAGGCGATCGCGCGATCGGCGTAGGATTATTTTTAAATCTCCAAATATCTCTCATCAGGATGAAATTAATTACTAACTATAGATAGTGGCGTTAGTAATTTAGGATAGCTAAAGTTATTTAATAGTCCAGCATTCACTGTTGTTGAGTCACAATACTAATCTTGATGTTGCTTGCGCTGCTGGCGATTTTTTGCCTATCTGGGTAGTCTGGATTGCCTTAACTAGACGTTTCATTAGCACAGCGACAGACACTAGCAAAACAGATATGACAGATATGAAAGCAGATGAACTCCTGAAAAACTATGCAGCAGGCGTAAGAGACTTCACCGCTGCCGATTTGAGTGAAGCAAATTTAAGAGAAGCTAATCTTAGTGGAGCAATTTTAGATAGAGCCACATTAGACGGAGCTAATCTGAGCTATGCTAACTTAGCGCAAACCAGTTTGATTGAGGCAGATCTCAACGGAGCAAATTTGAGCCATGCCAACCTCAGTGGGAGCAACTTAGGTGGAGCCATCTTGGATGGAGCCATTCTAGATGGAGCATTTTTAGATGGAGCTAACTTAAGTCAGGCTGATTTGACTGTTGCCAAACTCATTCAAGCAAACCTCAGCGAGGCGGAGTTACAAGAGGCAAACTTGAACGCTGCAAATTTAGATGGAGCCGATTTGAGTGGCGCAGATTTAACCATAGCCGACTTGACTCAAGCGAATCTCACCCAAGCCGACTTGAACCAGACAAATTTGAGCGGAGCCAACTTAGATGGCGCCAATATAGAAGGAACAATCCTGGATGAAAACTCTTGATTACACTCAATTTCAGATTAAAGCCATTCTATAAGCTAATACAGTTCAGTTAAGAATTTCTTCCTCTTCTTTGCGCTCTTTCTCTTGGAAAGTCTGAGCGGAGGAAACCTCTGCTCAGACTTTCCGCTGCGTCCTTCTCTACGAGACCAAGGCGTTGGCGGAAGCCTCTGTCTACGACACCAAGGCGAACGCAGAGAAGGCAGTTCGTTAAAAAATTGAATTTGACAAAGAGTTTTAGCCTTAACTGAACCGTATTGTTATATAAGCAGCTTTTAGAGATTGTCTGATTTCCAGTCTCTAACTAGAATGCCTATTAGGAGGGCTACCGCCTCCTGACTTGCGTTAGAGCCGCATTAGACTACATTTCCAAAGTAGAAGCTGAATTATCTACTACTCACGTATCATCACGATTTGACTCCCGTTGTGTCGTCTTCCGTGCCAAGCCCAGAAATGCTCTGACTGCTGGAGAGGAATCATGCTGCCGCCAAGCAAGATAAAGTTCGGTCTTAGGTGTCTGCTCTTGTAAGGGTTTGTAAATGACTCCGCTTCTATGGAAATTTTGCAAGGAGGCGGGAACGAAAGCGATGCCCAGTCCTGCTGCAACCAAGCCGATGATAGTTTGCATCTGAACTGCCTCCTGAACGACTTTCGGACGAAATCCAGCTTGTTGACAAATGCTAATAATCTGCTCGTAAAAGATGGGCCCCATTTTGGCAGGAAATAGGATAAATAATTCATCTGCCAAAGTGGAGAGAGACACTTTGGCCTGGGCAGAGAGCGGATGGGTTTGTGGCAACGCCAATACCAATGATTCTTGCAAAACGCATTCCATACTTAGACCTGGCTCGACGATCACAGAACGAACAATGCCAACATCAACCTGTTTATGATGCAAGGCTTGAATTTGCTCTTGCGTCGTCAGTTCATGCAATCGCAATTCTACAGCCGGAAACTGTTCTCGAAAGACACTTAAAATATCTGGCAGCACGGTATACGTTGCCGAGCCGACAAACCCGATAGCCAACCGTCCAACCTCACCCCGCCCTATCTGTTGTGTCACTTTAATCGCCTGTTCGAGTTGCGCTAACACTCCATAGGAGCGCTCTAAAAACACCTTGCCTGCTTCAGTCAGATGCACGTGTCGCTTCGTTCTCTCAAACAACTTGACGCCTAGTTCATCTTCCAAACTGCGAATCTGCTGACTGAGCGGGGGTTGGGAAATGTGCAACCGCTCTGCTGCTCGGCTAAAATGCAGCTCCTCAGCCACCGCGATGAAGTAGTGCAGATGCCGTAGTTCTATCACATTTATATGTCTAACCTATTAATCTTAGTCAAATATATATTGGACAGTCACATGACTGTCTCCTATCGTAAGAAATATGAGGCGCGTCTCATCATTTTTGTATTGGAGAAAACAAATGAATTCAGACAAAAATCCTGTCGCTCCTAAAGTTTGGTTGATTACAGGATGTTCAACAGGGTTCGGACGTGCCCTAGCGGAAGCTGTTTTGAAGAAGGGTGACGAAGTGCTTGCTACTGCTCGCGAACCAGAGCAACTTCGCCCTTTGATTGAGGACTATCCAGAAACCGCAAAGGCTGTATATCTGGATGTAACGTTGTCCCAAGACATACAAGCAGCCGTTGATACAGCGATCGCCACATTTGGTCGAATTGATGTACTGGTCAACAATGCTGGCTATGGATTAATTGGAGCACTTGAAGAAGTCAATGATACTGATATTCGCCAACAGTTTGAAACCAACTTCTTTGGGGCGCTCCGTCTAATGCGAGCTGTCTTGCCCTTGATGCGTCAGCAAGGCAGCGGTCACATTGTGAATATGTCATCCACAGCAGGATTAGTGGGATTTGGTGGAAGCAGTATCTACTGTGGCACTAAATTTGCCCTGGAAGGCACATCTGAAGCCCTGGCTAAAGAAGTCGAATCCTTTGGAATTAAAGTGACTTTAATTGAACCTGGGGCATTTCGCACAAACTTTAACGGGCGCTCTCTGGCAGCAGCCGAACAATCCATTGATGCTTATGCGACCGTGAGCGGTGCTTCATTGCAGTGGTTTAAAGAGATGGATGGTAAGCAACCTGGCAATCCAGCGAAAGCAGCGCAAGCCATCATTCAAGCCGTGGAAAGTCATCATCCACCGATGCGACTGGCGTTAGGCACAGATGCCATGAGTCTGATTCAGGAAAAACTGGAATCGGTCAAAACGAATTTGGATGCTTGGCAGCAGGTGACTGTAAGTACGGATTATCCAAATAGGAACAGTGAGGTAATCGTTGGATAGCTAATACCAGTTCTCTTTGAAGGCGCACAGTATCTACAGCTATATGCAAGTCTAAAGAGACTTTCAACTCAACTAGATGCGATCGCCCCAACGGTTCGGAAGATAGCCAGTCCACCCTCTACCATGAGAGGATGTTATGCAGAAACTTTCAACCTATTCACCTCTACGGAGCGTCTTATGCGGAAAGATTCGGCTTAAACAGCGGCTTTGGAGTATTACACAGAAACTTTCTGGCTATCCGCCTACTACGGGATCTTAGACAGAAACTTCAGTCTAATAATAGTTATACAGCCAAGATTAAGTATTCTGGTACGTGGCAAGCGACATGATCAAAGATGTAAAATCGCATCAAGAAGTGCTGGAGTTAGCTCAAGAAAATAATTTGAGAATCGAGGAAGGTTCAATTCAGTTCAATGAATCGGGTCTTGATTTTCAAGTAGTGCTAGCAAAAGATGCAGATGGAGTTCAGTGGATTCTACGTCTTCCTCGACGAGAAGATGTTCTGCAATCGATAGCTAAGGAAAAACAAACGCTGGAACTGATTGCTCCGCTGCTCAGCGTAGATGTGCCACGATGGACAGTCTGCACTGATGAACTGATTGCTTATCGGGCATTGAAAGGTGTACCAGCGGGAACGATCGATCCACAGGCAAAAGCTTATGTGTGGGAGATTAACCCAGCGAATGTGCCCGATCTATTTCATGAATCGTTGGCAAAGGGAATTGCTTCCTTGCATCGAGTTAGCCTTGAGAAGATACGAGTGGTGGGGCTTCCTGTTAAAACCACCGAAGAAGTCCGTGTTGAGATGAAGCATAGGATGGATGCAGTCAAGAGCGAATTTGGTGTGGGTCATACGTTATGGGAACGCTGGCAATCCTGGCTTCATGACGATGAAATTTGGATGGGAGAAACAGTTTTAACTCACGGTGATCTACATGCTGGGCATATCCTGATTGACTCACAGGCACAAGTGACTGGATTCATCGATTGGACTGAAGCATCTGTCGCAAACCCGGCGACAGATTTTGTCGCCCACTACCGCACATTCGGTCAAGACGCTCTTACTAAGCTGATCTCGGCATACGCAGAGGCAGGTGGGCACACGTGGTCAAGGATGGCAGAGCATGTGATTGAACTGAGCGCTACTTCTGGTATATACCTTGCGGAATTTGCGCTGAGGTCGGGTTTGGAGGAGTACAAACAAATGGCTGTGCAGTCGCTTTGTATGAACGAATCAGAGTAATAGATGTCTAAATACAGATGGAACACAATTTGTTGGTAGATGATGAGATCATCGCATTGCTGTATAACAATCCCATTGCACGCCGACCGCATCAAGTTGATCGGTGAGTTCACAAGGTTGCTAGCGGCGGGTGAACGGGGTCGTTAGACTGATCAAAAACCGTTGCATAAGTGCTTGGAGACAAATATCAATCACTGCAAAGAGACAAATATCAATCACTGCAAAGTTCTCATATCACGCTACGCCCACTAAAATTCAGAATTTAAGTCAGGAGAAAGTTAAGTGATTCGACTTGACGATAAAGTAGCTATTATTACTGGAAGTGGGCGAGGTTTGGGGGCAGCCTATGCTCGTTTGTTGGCAGAAAGAGGGGCGCGAGTCGTGGTTCACGACGCAGGCGTTAACAAAGAAGGGACTGGCTCCGATCCAATGGTAGCGGCTGATGTCGCCAGCAGCATTCAAGAAGCTGGTGGGGTGGCGATCGCCAGTGATGTACTCCTGGATAATCGAGGCAACTGTCAAAGCCTGGTAGAAACGACACTAGAAAAGTTTGGTCGCCTCGACATCTTGATCCACAATGCTGGATGGGTTGCTTACCAATCCATTCAAGATTTGACACCTGATTTTCTACAGCGGGCGATCGCCGTTCATGTAGAAGCGCCAACGTGGTTAGCTCAAGCCGCCTTGACAACGATGAAGCAACAACACTACGGACGAATTGTGTTGACAACTTCGGATCGAGCAATTTACCCGCAATATGCACTCAACGGTCTTGCTGCTTACGCGATCGGAAAAATGGCACAGATTGGTCTGATGAATGTGCTTGCAGTGGAAGGCAAAGAACATGGAATTCTGGTGAATGCAATTTCACCAGTCGCCAAAACACGAATGTGGAATGTCCAGGATGAGCCAGAAGATTTACGACCAGAGCAAGTGGCTCCAGGGGTTTTATACCTCGCCTCTGGTGAATGCCGAGAGTCTGGATTTATATTAAGGGCAAGCAATGGTCAATTCACAGCCGTGCGCTGGATCGAGCGAGACAACGTGGACTATCCATTAAACCTTGCCGCTGTTGAAAGTTCTACTGCGGAAGATTTGGCTACTCGCTGGCAGGAGATTGCCGCTCCTGTTGCGTTTTAAGGACTGGGCTTGTACTTCGAGATGGTCTTTCGGGAAACAACCCTTGATTATTGGTGGCAGCGTAGTTGAAAGGATGTGGGTAAGGGGCGATCGCTTCTCTCCTCAAAGCCTTCGGTGAATGAGAGCAATTGCTCAATAGACCTCTTGCATAAGTCGAGATTTGTTAAATCGAACCACCGATGTAGACGCGCAGCGGCTTCCCGCAGGGTACACTGATGAACACCGATATTTATCTGTGTTTATCTATGTTTATCTGTCTTGAAAAGTTTCCTGCCCAGGGAAACCCTTCCGCAGAACTTTTCGCTGTCTTGAAACGTTTTGCGCCGGGAAACCCGGACGCGCAAACTTTTCGCTGTGTTTTATTTAGTCTTATTCCGATTTTTAGAAGAAGTCTAATCTAGAATCATTCATGGTCGAAACCTGAAAGTGAGAATAACGAAAATACTATTAATTAGTAGGGGGCACATTATATTGTGCCCCCTAGTGTAATCAATTCAATTGAAAACTGCTATATCTACCTTAACTGTTTTCGCTAGTTTTCTTTCCTACTATCCAAACAGGATCACCTGTTTTAATAGCACCGAAGTTAACTGTTTTACTGCCACTGTTAGGCATATAGTATGGTGAAGGTAAAGCTCCTGAAAGCTTGAATTTAGGGTCAAGCTTTATCGCTTGAGATCCCGCTGGTTTGATGTTGAAAAAGATGTTATTCGCTACACCAGCCGACGCTCCCAGCGAATTGTTGATTTCGTCAGATGAGTTATAGAAAATGTTATTACGAATCTCTTGATTATCACCATCCCCTTTAAAAAGACGGAAGAAAGGATCTTTTGAGTTTTTAGCATACACTGTGTTGTTAGTAAACTTGAAATTGTCCCTTTTTTCCCTAAAATGACCAACTACAGTAGGCCCACCTGTTTTTTCAAAGATGTTGTGATGGACATTCAAGCCTTGAAATTTAATTCCAAATGAAGCAAGGGGGTAAGCGCCTCCACGAATATAGTTATGGTCAAATTCGATATTGTTGCTAGACACTTCACAAGCATATAAGGGATTATCTGGCCCATACCACAGATTATGATGTGCGTGGATGCTAGTTGGCTGTTTATTTGCAGGGGATGCTAATGACAGCGTACTGTTAAAGGTAGAGTTATAAATCTCGCAGTTGTAACAGTTTTGATGCCAAAGCTCCAAAGCCATTTGTGGAGTGTAACCGCTTCCCCAAGCATTCCACTTATCGACTTTTATATCCAAGTTATAAAATTTGACATTCCTTAAGTACCCCTCTTTAAACTTGGAACCGCTGGGTTTCCCTACCCAATCCTCGCTAATTGTTCTCATTCCTCCGCCACCACGTGTTCTGGTGTCGATATTCATGTCATGCAAATTAACGTTTGTTAGATTTCCAACACCAAAAGCGTGTGATTGTTTGCCACCTCCACCAGCGATTCGATTGTTATAGGAACTATCTGTAATGTTAATATTGTAGATATTACTACCAGATACTCTGTCCATATCGATCGCTGTATTGGCATAGCCATTAAATGCCAAATCGTGAATCGTCAATTTATTGGCATCTAGAATATACATACCCAATTCATAGGCACGATTTTTACCATCAAATTTCATGCGACTAATGGATATGTTTTTAACTCCAGCCAGCCGCAATTCTCCCGTGAGAGTAGTCGAATTAACTCCTGAACCGACAAGGTTTACTCCTGATGGTACTGAAACCTTTTTGCCTACATCAAAAGTCCCGGCTCCCATTTGAATAGTATATCCCTGGTCAGGAGGAACAGATGCGAAAGCTTTGTTCAGGGTACGCCAAGGTGAAGACTGTGTGCCTTTAGCATTATCTGACCCTTTGGCATCTATATAATAGTATTTAGATTTGGAGCTAGTACGACCTGCAATATACTGCTCAGGAATACCCGAAGCTTGCTTAGAATCAGCTAAAGCTTGACATAAGAAAGCTGACACTTCAGCGCGACTGGCTAACTTATTGGGTTTGAGGGACTTAACATCGGGATAATTGACGACAAGGCTTTTTTCGGTTGCTGCTGCTATTCCAGCATAGGCATAGCCAGGAATTGTTTTTGCATCAGTAAAGTTAGTATTTAACGTTGTAGTAGCAAACTGAGTTGGAGAGTAGTTCAAGCCGCTAGTCAAAGCTACTAAAGCTTGAGCGCGAGAAATGTTTTGGCTGGGATTGAATACCTTACCGGGATAGCCTGACAAGAATCCTGTTTGAGCAGCTGTTTGAATCGCATTGTAGGCCCAGTAATTTGAGGGGACATCGACAAACTCAACTGAATTACGAGTCTTTTTGGCGTTGGGGAAAGCCTTATTAACCATTGCTGCAAACTCACCTCGAGTTACAGAGGAATTTGGTCGGAAAGTACCTTCTGGATAACCACTGATAATACCTTTGTTAGCCAGTTGTGTGATACATGATTGAGACCAGTTGCCTTGAATATCTGTAAATTTAGATTGAGCTAGTTTAGGAGCTGCTATTACCAAATGCGTAACAGCACTAATCACTATTCCCAATCCAACTAGTAAAGCAAAGCCAGATTGCCATTTGCGGATTCTAATCATTAAAATTATTACCTCAATTCATATTTTTCTGGTTTAAGCAGATACTAGTGCCACTAAAACATTCTAGAATTTTTTTTCCAATCCCTTGGGGAATGTGTTCAAAGATATTCCTTTAAGCAATCACCGCAGATGGTGCGTATATGTGATACATAGTAACAAAATCAAGGCTTAGGAAGTTTGGAAGTTGGACTGAAGCCGATATTGAGGCATTAAAACAGTTTTTCAGTAAAGCACGCAACGATAAAACTATGCAGTTATTGAAGAAATTAGCAACTACCACAAAGGTACATTTAGGAACAAAGTAATTGAGCCACATTGAAGATGAATTGTTCCACATTAAGGGTAATTACTTAGCTGTTTTGGTATTTAATAATATATAAAATTTAGCGATCGCACTGCTCAACGCAATTAAAGCTAGTAAGTAAGTCAGTGCAAATAAACGAAGGTTCGTAGTTAGGGTTTCAGCCCTTAAAATTCCCTATCTCAAAGCTAAAGCCTGACTATAAATCAAGAGTATATTTAGTTTTATCGATTCAACTTTGCTCGGAGTTTATCATCGATGTCGCGCACATGCACATCTCTATTCCTAGCGATCGCTTGATCACCGCTATTAAAAATTAGTTCAACATCTCCTACTAAAGTGCAACTTCAATGCCTAACGACTGAACAAGTTGAAACAATTTAAATCTCATAGTACCAAATATCTTCTTCTCGCAGCACAATTCGATGCAGAGAGAGACGATCAATCAAGCCTTCATGCTCAAACTGCCCCAGAATACGAGTAATTGTCACACGAGTTGAACCCAACATTTCCGCAAGGTCTTCATGAGTTAGACGCATATCTATTAAACGTCCCTTCTCAACTTCAGAACCAAACTTTTTGGATAACCATGCCAACAGCTTGATTAGCATAGTATCCACTTTTTTATAGCTACGAATAACCATCAATTCTTCAGCCTGTTGGATGTGAGCAAGTAGAGTTTCTGTTAGTTGCGGCCACTCTTCTAAAGGTAAGATGATCGCTTCAACTTTAGTCAGACATTCTATCTGATGGGGTTCTAATTTTGACAAAGCTTTACCGACGATATCTCCGGGGCCCCACAATCCCAGCGCAACGGTTGTACCATCTTCTAAATAGGTAAAAGTCCGAACAAAACCCGCTTCAATTTTCCAAAGATTATTTTCATGTTCTGGCAAGAACGACCGACGTGTAAAAAGCTGCTTGGGATTTTTGCTGAACGGCTCAGCAAAGGTTGAGTATAAAGACACCATAATATATAAAACTATTTCTCGATAAACTAACCGTAGTATATATATATCAGGTTATGGCATATTGTCTCCTTTCCGAGATGCTTCTCTACGTTCGCGTAGCGTAGACAGAGGCTCCGCCCAACGTATAGCTTGCTTAAGAGTAGGGGTAGGCTATTAGGAATTAGTAATTGGACTTCTTGCAAAAATCCGAATCAAAGCAAAAATAAACCACAGCGAAAAGTAAGCGAAGCTCCGGGTAACAGGAGCGTAAAACTTTTCAAGACAGCGAAAAGTTCTGCAGGAGGGTTTCCCTCTCTTACGAGACGCTAACGCGAACCGCAGGAAACTTTTCAAGACAGATGAACACTGATAAACACTGATATTTATCTGTGTTCACACCGAAGTTCAGAGCGGCGGAAGCCGCCGCACCCTGCGGGTTCGCGTAGCGTTCCGTAGGAAAGCAAGCTACCGACACTTCTCTCTGTGGTTCGATTTAATAAATCTCGACTTATGCAAAAAACTCCATGAACAGAGTGAGCGCAAAGCGCACGCTATGCGAGCACAATGAGGGAATGAAAACATTTTTTTCCCAGTCCCATTCCCCAGTCCCTATTAATTATTCGGTTACACCCCTGAAAATGCTTAGATTCCCGCACCATCTAGAAAATCTTCAATCATCCCATCAGAATTATTGCTTTTAGCTTTGTCGGCATGTCCATTACCAACTTCTGTTAAGGACATTGCTGGAGATGCCATCTGCTCGAACTGTTTTTCTAGAGCTTTGACTCTTTCAAATAAAGCTCGAATCACTTCAGCTTCTACATCGCGGACTTTATCATGATCCAGAACATTGTTACTCAAATTGTTCTGACGAGTCACGCGTCCTGGAATCCCAACTACTGTGGTATTACTAGGCACATCTCGCAACACTACCGAACCTGCTCCGATACGGACGCGATCGCCAATTTGAATGTTACCTAATACTTTTGCACCCGCTCCCACAACTACATGAGAGCCTAGAGTTGGATGGCGTTTACCACTTTCTTTACCAGTACCGCCGAGGGTAACACCTTGATATATTAGGGCGTAATCACCCACAATTGCTGTTTCACCAATCACTACCCCCATACCATGGTCAATAAATACTCCCTGACCAATTAACGCCCCAGGATGGATTTCAATTCCAGTTAAAAACCGACTAATGTGGGAAATCAATCGAGGTATGAAGGGAACTCCCACTTTATATAGCCAGTGTGCCGTTCGATGGCACAGTAAAGCTTGGAGTCCAGGATAGCAGAACAATACCTCCAGCCAATTACGGGCTGCGGGGTCACGCTCAAAAATAGTCCGTAAATCATTTATTAGCATACTTTCTAGTTGAGATCATCATTGCTAGGCGAAGCTCTGAAAAGAAATTCAAATAATTTCCAAAAAGATTAGGCCATTATTGGGAATTTTATAAGATAATCTACGGTAAGACGATAGATTTATAGTTTATTTTTGGATGGTGGGATGCTATCACATCCGAATACTTTGAAAAAAATTAATTTAGCACAAAACCCGATAAACCAGTTGACTAACCGTAGTATATTGAGTACAGACTTGAATAGCCAAAACTACGCTCTTTTGGATCTGTCTTCCAAGGTTGAGTACGCGCTCCTGGCGCTTCTAGAACTGGCAAGCCATCACGGCAAAAAAGTTCCTCTGACCATGAGCGAGATCACTGCCAAGCAACCCATACCCGAACGTTATTTGGAACAAATTTTGACCAACCTCCGGCGTACTGGTGTGGTGCAGAGTCAACGCGGCTCTAAAGGAGGTTTTATTTTAGTTCGTGAACCTTGGCAAATTACCTTGTTGGAGATTGTCACTTTAGTCGAAGGTGAGCGCAAAGAGAAAGAAAGCTCTGAACCTCCCACTCTCGAAAGGTCTCTAGTTTATGAAATCTGGGAGCAAGCCAATGCTGCTGCGATTGAGGTTTTGAGAAGCCATACGCTACAGGACTTGTGCCAAGAAAGAGAGGCTCGTGCTCAACAGAGTCCAATGTATTACATTTAGTCAAATAAGGAGTACCGAATATGGGGATAGCGAAAAATATTACAGAGTTAGTCGGAAGAACTCCTTTAGTTCAATTAAACAAGATTCCCCAAACGTCGGGAGCTGTGGCTCAGATTGTTGTGAAGCTAGAAAGCATGAACCCAGCGGCTTCTGTCAAAGACCGGATTGGGGTGAGCATGGTGGAAACAGCAGAGGAAGCAGGCTTGATTTACGCTGGAAAAACCACTTTAGTGGAGCCAACTTCTGGTAATACGGGAATTGCCTTGGCAATGGTGGCAGCGGCCAAGGGGTACCGTCTTATTCTAACAATGCCTGACACAATGAGCCAAGAACGGCGAGCTATGCTCAGAGCTTATGGCGCTCAACTAGAGTTAACACCAGGTGTGGAAGGGATGCGAGGGGCGATCGCTCGTGCAGAGCAAATTGTAGCTCAAACGCCCAATGCCTATATGTTACAGCAGTTCCGCAACCCTGCTAACCCCAAAGTTCACGCCCAAACTACGGCAGAAGAAATCTGGAAAGACACCGAAGGAAAGGTAGATATCCTTGTGGCGGGAGTGGGTACTGGAGGGACTGTTACGGGAGTTGCAGAAATTATAAAAGAGCGTAAGCCTAGTTTCCAAGCGATCGCAGTTGAGCCAAGCAGCAGTCCAGTACTAGTTGGTGGTCAATCAGGGCCTCATAAAATTCAAGGTATCGGCGCGGGTTTTATTCCAGCAATTTACCGTGCGGAATTAATAGATGAGGTGATTCAGGTAACAGATGAACAGGCGATCGCCTACAGTCGCAGATTAGCAAAAGAAGAAGGATTACTATCGGGCATTTCTTCTGGAGCTGCTTTATACGCTGCTATTCAAGTAGCACAGCGACCTGAAAATGCAGGCCGCCTAATTGTGATGATACAGCCTAGCTTTGGTGAACGCTACCTCAGTACCTCACTGTTTAAAGACCCAGAAGAGAGTGAGTGGTTAAACAGAGTTTGATAAAAAGGAGTTAAGAGAACTTCATTTTGAATTTTCTCCAAGCCGTTGCAAGTCTCATTATTTTTCACCAAAATCATTAGACTTTTCAAACACCCTCTTGGAGTTGATTTTCAAATAATTAACTCTGAAATTGAGTTAATAACCAAGCACCAACTTGACCTTGATTCATTTGCCGAGTCCGCCTTAATGCATCATTTAGCAGGGAAATTGCCAAACCAGGTAATACTTGAGATTCAGTAATCCGTCTGCTACCTAAATTTTCTACTGCAAAAGCCATAACTTGGACATTTCGCACATCCACAATCCAGTATTCTTGTACTCCTAAATCTTCATACATTAGCCGTTTCTCACCTTGGTCATCAGCAAGTGAAGTATTAGCAACTTCTATTACTAAAGCTGGTGGTGGGTAAATATCTAAGTTAATAATAGAAGTGCCGTAAGGAATGACATCAGCGTTTTCTCCAATATAGTAAGACGCATCAGGTTGAACTTCTTGAAATCCTGTTTTCCGATACGTACAATTATCCTTACCATTTAGAGCAATGCCTTTAATGCTGGCAAACAGGTTAACAGCAAACATAACTACTGTGTGGTCACTGGCATGGTCATTTCCTACTGGTGGCATCTCAACCCTCATTTGTCCATTATGGTAGTAGCACTTAGCTTTTTCGTAGGCAGGGCTTTCAACTGCTTGGATATATTCATCCCAAGTAGCTACTATCCAGGTATCAGTTGGTAATTTTGTTTGGATTTCGCTCATAAATTACCTCTAATAATTATAATTATTCTAGCTATAAATCATTGGAAATCTTTAAGTTGGAAAATATTAATAAATTTAGAAGCGATCGCTCTGTTGAAAATGCCATTAATATAGCGATCGCTTCTAATGCAATTTATAGTTAAAAAAGGGCAATCGCTTGACCCAATAAACTCAGAGTGGTTACGCCTTTCATTTACTAACGTAAATCTGGTTATAGGGGTAGAGATCGCTAGGTTTTAAATTGATCGCTTTTTTAAGCTTGATAGGATGTGTGATGATAGTGAATATTATGTGATTATTATTTAATTATTTAGCTTAGTTAAGCATCTCTCCAAGAACCATTGATAGAGTAGCGGCTGCCTCTAGGCTCTCGACCAATAATATTAAGAGTATAACAAAAGTTAGAGTCTACTCCTTCATTTAAATAGAATGTTCCAGTCCCATATTCACGTGACAATGAAGGTATGTTCTCCCTCTGTCCTGAAGCTAATATTCGTATAATATTAATGCGAATACGACCACTTTCTACTTTAATTGTTGCTTTAACTTGACTCTGCCCACACACAGGTCTAGTATCAGGGTTAAGAGTTTCGCCTTCGCTAATGTCTTGATCTATTCTGAAATTGAAGATAGATGGCGACTCAATATCTTGTATTTTAGTCAATTCTATGGATACTTCAATTTCTTTATTTGATGCTTGCTCTACATCAACCTCTGGAAATGAAGGTTCTTCAGTATCTTCTTCATTCATATGATTTTCTGACTTTAAAGTTTGTCTTAATTCCCCTGAAACTACCTCGAAATTGGCACGTAAATTTTTGGTATATTTGTTTACTACTGCTTTATCATAACCATTAACTTTAACAATAAATTGCTGTTCCTTGTCATTCTCAAACGTAGCAATTCTTTCATAACGAGCTTTTATATCTGAAAATTTTAGCCAATTCAATTCAGTCATTTTTTTATTTCCTTAATTTTTTCCTTACTTAGCACAACGTATGCCAACTGCTGAATCATGATACGACCCTAAAAGATCTACCCGAACTGTAATCGGCTGCATACTATTTTTCCAGTTACCTCCGCGTACAATCAATGGATGATCAGAAATTAATGGTTTTTGCGGGTATGTCCACACTTTCTCGTGCTCATAATTCTGATAATTTTGTAAATAAGATGAAGTCCATTCCTCAACGTTACCAACTAAATTGTAAATACCTTCTCTAGCACCTGTAGGATAACTTTTTACAGGTTTAGTTCCTTGTCCTGCGATATTTGCAGGTGGTGGTTTTGGGGTATCGTTTCCCCAAGGCCATAGTTCTCCATTAGGGCCTCGTGCTGCCCGCTCCCACTCAAGTTCAGTCGGTAAGCGTCTACCCAGCCAGTGACAGTAAGTAGCTGCTTGAAATACTGTAACCTCAACAACTGGATGGTTTAGTTTGTTGGTGTTATTAAATTCAGTGGGATCTAACGGTTCACTGCAACGTCTAGCTCGGACGCACAGGCGATACTGCAAATTTGAAGTTTCAAATTTTTCGATTTGAAAAGCCGGAAGGTGAGTATGCCACTTAGGTTTCTCTCTTAAAGTAGCTAGAGGTAGAGAGTCATCTGTGCCAATAGTGGCATCGCCCTCTAAGATATGTGCCATAGGCCCAAGATAATCTGCCTGCCACCGCAGAAACTCAGGATAAACAAGTACACTTGTAGTACCAAGAGCGATCGCACCCAAAACAGCAACTAGCGATCGCAACCTGGTTCGTGATTGTCGCATCAGTAAAAGTTCACGCTGTTGGATCTGTTCCCGTTCTTGCTTCTCCCTATCCCGTAGTGCCAGACTCAACTGGATAAAAACTCGCTCCTCTGAACTCAGTTCCTCTAACCGCTTTTGCTGCCAACCTTCCGCCTTCGCCAGTGAGACACCTCGCAGCAACGCCCCGTCGTCTTTTTTACTAGATTCCCATTGCCGCATTGCTGCCCGTAATCTTTCTTGCCAGGTGCGGAAACTACGATCCTCCTCCATCCACTGACGCAACTGCTGCCATTCTCGAATCAGGGCTTCGTGGATCACCTCGACTGTTTCTTTCTCAGATGTCTCATTACGCCCTGTGACTACCAGACGTTGATTAGCCAGATGCGTCACCAAATCCCAATTCTCTTCTCCCACCTCTGCACGAGTTGCCAGCCTTCGGGTGTCCTCGGTTCCTTCCCCAGGACGCATCAACTGGATAAAAATCCGCTTTGCCCTTTCTTTGTCTGCTTCAGAAAGCTCGTTATACTCCTTTTGGGCGTACTCAGCTAGCGCCTTCTCGACACCACCAATCGCATCATAAGCCTGATGAGTCAGCTGGTGATTGTGTTGTTTCGCCCATAACTGCGTTAGAGCAAACTCTAGCAAAGGTAGATTTCCCGGTTGTTTCTCTACTGCGTCTAAAATGCGATCGCTCAGTCCCTCTTTCAGTTGCACTAAATCCGAGGCTGGTTTTTCAATCACATCTTGCAGTTCTTGGCGGTTCATCGGGCCGAGTAGGCAAATTGCTCCTCCTCTGTTGCGGGGGATGGGGTTAGATAATAGAAGTTCTCCTTGCAAGGCATCAGCTAAGGGACGGTTTGACAAGGCGTATCCGAGAAAGTCAGCTCGGAGGGTGAGGACTAGGGTAAAGTTTGGGGTGTGGTTAACTGCTGTCAGTATTTGCTCTATAAAACAGCGTTGTTCTTCCACATCTCGGCAAAGGGTGAACAGTTCCTCAAACTGATCGGCAACCAGCAATAGGCGAGTACCGATTTTTTTTTCTAGAATACGTCCCGCGACATCCTGCAAGGTTAAGTCAAATTGTCGGAGTGCCGTAGCTAGTTTATTAACTTCAACTAGGCGATCAGTTTCACTCAACTGTGTTGACAATAACAGAACCAGCTTCGCTGCCAAATTATGCAAAGGGCGATCGCCTGGGCGGAAAGACTCAACTATCCAAGTCGGCTGAGTACGCAGTTGGGGAATCAAACCAGCAAATACCACTGATGATTTACCGCTTCCAGAAGACCCAATCACTGCTACTAGGGCCTGTTTTTCCACAGACGCCACTAGCTTGGTGGTAAATTCCTCCCGCCCAAAAAAGAACTTGGCATCCTCTTCACGGAAAGCAAACAAGCCTCGATACGGACAGGGAGAAATGGCTTGCTCATCTAATTGAGGGAAAGCTTTCACCAGTTGAATGGTAGGAATAATGAAAGCAGCTTTGACATCTTGCCTATCTCGTGACTTCTCGGCTGTAACGGTCATACCAACAACGCCATTAAGCTGTTTATCCCAGACAGGTGCGCCACTAAAACCAGACTCAACCCGATAAGCAGTTTGTTGTACCACCTCCATCTGTATCCGACCCCCACTTACAGGCTGACGTAGTTCGCCAGCAGTCCACACACCACTGTCGCGTCCCACCGGAAAGCCCAAAACTTGGAATTCATGCCCCCATAAATCTTCTGATGTCACCAATTGCACTGGTCTAGCTTTATCACTCGGATTGTCTAACAACTCCAATGCTGCAATATCCGAGAACTCTGAGGTGGATGTGCTAGGTTGCACTGGTATCCAGCAAATTATTCGCGCTTTTTTTATTTGGCCAGGTTCGACTAAGGGAAAATCAAGATAGACTTCGCTAGTAGGATTTTCGGTTGAGTTTAGCGATCGCAAGAGTGCGGCATTAACCACATGAGCACAGGTGAGGACATGCTTTTGAGAAACTAAAAAGCCTGCACCAACTACTTCACCATTAGCTTTGCAAATTCGCACAATAGCAGGGGTGAGTTGTGCATTCATCTAGGGTGAATTCTTCCACTTTAAAGTGATTTCATAGTTAGCTTCTGCACCCGCAGCAGCAATAATTGCACCCGCAGCAGCGCTCATTTTCACTCCGAATTTGACTTCCACTTCATTAGGTGGATCGCTGATACCGCGCAGTTTAGTGATAATCGTCGTAGCAACAGGTTTGATTTTTTCTACTGCGTCTGCAAAGGATTGTTTAGTTCTATCAATCAATTCTCCAGGACGAGCAACTAAATCTAGATCGTTGTCACTTACTTCTGGTTCTTCTACTTCCACCAAGATTGATTCACCGCCGTCTAAGGAAAATTCAACTAAACGCTTCACAGTAAACCTCTGCTCAAAACGAAAATGCGGTATTTGTTGAAGCCATATTGCCTACACAGCTTTTGTAAACTCTGCGTAGGTGAAGGATAGTTCGTTTTACCCCTAAGACTGTAAACTCTGGGCAATTTACCAATATTGAGGGAGTAACCAAAACTACAACTTGTTTACCACCCTTAGTATTCATTTTACTAGTGGTTGATTCCAGATTTTTCTCAATTTCTTAAGATTCAGCCATAAAAACACAAAAGCGCCCCCCATCTCTGGAGAGCGCCTTTGTTTGTAGAGACGCGACTCATCGCGTCTGATTCAAAAATTAACCATTAATCGCAGGAGCACTCAGAGCCACAGGAGCAGAATCAAGCGCA
>JAESGM010000300.1_pt1 | contig 66462 bp, 60 predicted proteins | sample 9269721 | NCBI WGS metagenome assembly JAESGM01 (sample SAMN15720920, study PRJNA650825) | algae metagenome | isolation source: Komarekiella atlantica HA4396-MV6 and co-occurring heterotrophs from... | place: USA: Theobald House, Kauai, HI | collected 2009-07-29
ACAAGTCTTAGTAAAGCGTTGTAATATTCTCAGTGAAATGAAAGAAGAAATTAGAAATCTAACTAATTATCATTGGCTAAATGTTATTTAATTTATTAGGGGTTTATGGAAACCGGATTTAGTATAAAAATCTGCTCAAGTGCTTGGGGTTGACTAAAGTACACAATATGGTTATCGCCGCGACTACTCCTGATGGCAAAGGTGTCACCATAGAGTTTGGCAAAATCATCCACATATTTCACTGGCTGACCAATAAACTTGAGCAGCCGCAGAAAACGCGGCATTTTTGGCCCATTGGGTAAATTAGAAGTTACTGTCATAGAAGTTTGTAGAATTGACGGCTTCTGAATTTTATTGTTACGAGTTTTCATGTTCTTGAGGGTTACACAAAGCGGTATATTCTTGTAAGGCAGCATCGGAAGCAAGCAGTGCCAAAAATCATCGCTATTCTTAACGGTAAAGGAGGAGTCGGTAAAACGACTACCGCAGTCAATCTGGCTGCAAACTTTGCAAAGAAAAAAAAGGTGATTCTGATTGACGCAGATATTCAAGGTTCTGCAAGTTGGTGGATTGGACGCAATCAACAGGAAATAGGATTTGATCTATCTCAAGAGACTGATCCTACACTTTTAGGTGATTTAGGAAAGATAAAAGGTTACGATTTAGTAGTGGTGGATACACCTCCGGCACTGCGCTCTGAAGCATTGGCGGCGGTAGTTGCGATCGCAGATTATCTAGTTTTGCCTACACCCCCAGCAGCAATGGATTTAGCCGTGCTCGTGGAGACAGTAAAGGCAGCCATTATCCCTGTGGGAACCCCCCATCGGGTACTGCTAACTAAAGTTGATACGCGGAGTATGGGAGAAGCACTAGAAGCTAAAAACACCCTCACAAAGCTAGGTATTCCAGCTTTTAATACTTTTATCCGTGCCTATAAAGCTCATGAACGAGCCGCCCTTGAGGGTGTAGCGATTACTCAATGGCGAGGAGGAAATGCCCGCGAGGCGGAGTTAGACTACCGCCGCGTGGCTGACGAATTACAGCGTGAATGGAGGAAATAATGGTTAAGAAACGTCTCACCGACTTAATACAAGAGGAGGCACAAAAATTTACACCTCCCGAAGGTGAAGATGCAATTGAAATCGCATCTGAGGTAGTTGTGGAAGAAAATGCTTCTGCAACTGAAGAAACACCAGCACAGGAAACTGAACCAACTTCTACTAGGCGCACAAATCCAACCAAGGCTGATTTAGAAGCAACTGTCAAAGAATTGACAGAAACCCTAGAAAAACACCATAAAAAAGAAGCTGAGCTTCAACAGCAAATTACTGATTTGCAATCAAAGTTATCTGAACAAGAAGCATCAGCAGAACGGCTAACAAAAGAATTGTACGAAGCTAAAAAAACAGCACTACAACTTGCAGAAGCTAATTCTAAGCTGATAGAAGAAAAAAATGCTGCAAAACCCGCAGAAAAACCTAATTCTAAGCTAATAGAAGAAACGAGTACTGCAAAACCCGCAGAAAAATCTAATTCTAAGCTAATAGAAAAAACAAGTGCTATAAAACCAGTAAAGGAAAGTTATAACCCACTGAACTACAAAAAGTCACACCGCTCATCTGAAAATCTGGCTCAGTATCAACCAGACAATCAACATCAAGCAGACTATCAACCAAACGATTCTGCTGATGCTTCTAATGAAATGTGGTTACTTGATTAAACTTTAATCCAGCTTTTACTGAAAAAGCTCTTATGTTGGGAGTTAACCCCGAAACTCTAAAATATGCTGGGCAGTGATTTGTGGTTGTTCCAAGTGAGGGAGATGACCACAATCTTGTATCCAGGTTAAAGTACTGTGTGGAATTGCCCTTTTAAATCTTATGGCATCCCCAGTACCCAAAATCTTATCAGAATCGCCCCATAAAATCAGCGTTGGTTGTACAATTTCTACTAATTTCTTAAATCTAAAAGCACTATAGCCACCACTTTTAGTAAAAGCAATCAAAGCTTGATGCCAACTTGGCATTTGTAGATGTAATGCTCCACAATATAGAGCATCTATAGAGGCAAGACTTTGATTTTTATATCCTATACGGGAAACGCGATCGCGCACTTTCAGATTACTCAAAAACTGAGTTGCTAAATAATCCAACGGGGGAAACATTAATTTGCTCAATGGCGAACCACCCGCCAAACCAGCACTATCAATTAACACTAGTTTTTTTACCACTTCTGGATAAGTCAGCGTGAAATCAATTGCCGTTGCACCCCCCATCGAAGCGCCCACCAAAATTACAGGTTGATTAATTAAGCTTTTCCAGAAATAATAAAGATGGGTTTTAATCGCAGTTGGGCTATAGGTAATTCCTGCGGGTCTGTCTGTAAATCCAAAACCTAACAAATCCACTGCCCAAGTTTCATTACCTTCAGAAAGCAGTGGTAAAAGCCGACGAAATTCCAATACAGAACTATCAAAACCGTGAATTAATAATATAGGAGTCCCACCAATTCCTAAATGCACATAGGTTGTGGTAATTGGTTGATTACTTAGGGGAGTAGCGATCGCTGACGATTGAATACTCTGCGCTAATGCGATCGAGGCAGGTTCAGTAAGTTGACTGACTGCTGTAGGAATAAAATTAGGAAACATAAGTTTTAGTCTACCGTATTAACCGCTTCCTGCATAACGCCACTTGCAAAAGCAGTCACTCTCTGAGCTCTTGGTATCAAAAAAAGTTTGCCAAAATGTCAAAATTGGGACTAAAGCCACGTACAATTGATATCGCCTATTCCTTGATTTGGGAGTTGATGCCATGCCAATGGCGGTTGGCGTAATTGAAACTTTAGGTTTTCCTAGTGTGTTAGCCGCAGCAGATGCAATGGTCAAATCTGCCGCAGTCACAATTGTGTATTATGGTCAAGCTGAAAGCGCTCGTTTGTTAGTCGCCGTCAGAGGACATGTTGCTGAAGTCAAAAGAGCAGTTGAAGCAGGGATTGACGCCGGAGAGAAAGTAAAGGTTGGTACAGTCATCACCCACTATATTGTTCCTAATCCCCCGGAAAATGTAGAAAGTATTCTACCAATCCACTTTACTGAAGAATCAGAACCTTTCCGTATGTTCTAAGCAATTTCGCCATCAAAATCTGTAGCGAAGCTTCGTACAATTAACTTATAGCGCCACATACAGTTTATTCCTAAAGGAGATTACTAATGTCACTACAGGCAGTTGGAGCACTGGAAACTAAGGGTTTTCCTGCTGTACTAGCAGCAGCCGATGCTATGGTAAAAGCTGGTCGAGTCACCCTCGTTGGTTATATCAGAGTAGGTAGCGCTCGCTTTACAGTTAATATTCGTGGCGATGTTTCTGAGGTTAAAACAGCTATGGCTGCTGGTGTTGAAGCCGCAGAAAATGTTTATGGCGGTACGCTAGAATCATGGGTGATTATTCCCCGTCCTCATGAAAATGTCGAAGCTGTTCTGCCAATAGCTTACACAGAAGCAGTCCAACAGTATCGAGAATCTGTGGAAAATCCCATCGTCAGATCTAACGGACGATAAAATCAAGATCAATAGTCAATAGTCAAAATCAACATTGACTATTGATTTTTGCGAATATCAGGTTTTAAAACAAACTTTCTAATACAGAGCCGAAATTCTCAGCGAAACTAGTTTGGCTATTTATCTCTATTATTTAAAATAGCGATCGCAATTAAGCACAGTAGAGTACATTTTATACTTCTATCTAAATCGTAGTTTCTTTTCATAACATCTTAATAAGTTTTATAAAAATATTTGCCTTTTTCTGAATCACTCGTAGAGGTAAGGGACTGGGGACTGGGGACTGGGAAGAAAGAATAAAGGTGTACTGAGTTTTGTTCAAAAATCAAATATGAGTCCTATATATTAAGTTGTTTATGAGTTTTTATATGAGGTTTCTATGAGTTCTATAGGTTTAATTAACATTAAATTTAAGCTAATATCTTTTAGTTAATTAAAAGGAATAAAAACAAGTGTTTTACTCTTTAAAAATTACATAGCAACCAATAACAATCAAAGCTAGTTTCAAATAGGGCTTTATCCACAAGATTAAATTTTTGTCAATACATTAAGTCCTGAACAATCAACACCATATCAATATTTTTAGTTATTTTATACTAACTACCAATAACTATACAGACACTATCTCATATAGAAGATAAAGTATAAAATAATACTAAATTTTTCACTTTTTCAGTGAGGTTTCGTAGAAATGAAACTTATACTGTTAAAACAACGTCTGAACATTGAGTTAAATTATATTCGTTCCTTAGAATTGGGTGCGAAATGTTCAGATTTTTCAAACCCATATCCAGCAAAAGTCTATCCCTTTCCTGACTTTGGGAAGATTGCTATTCTTAGTTCACAAAACATAACTTTACAAAAACTCGAAATTAACAGAATTGACGAAAATGCCTTAGAGACAGTGATTTACGGTACTTGAAAATTAAAAGCAAAATGCAATGCAAAAATTTCTGCATAAATCTAGTAACTCAAGACGTAATAAAAGTGGAATCACTGAGATGTTTTCATGAAATTCATGAAATCGGGGGCAACTGCCAGTTAAAAAATTAAGTGGGAGAAATGGGGGTTGTGATGCAAACTTTAAAATCGAGTTTCGAGGAGCGCAATCTCGCTATGGCAACGGATGTGGAAAAACTGGCGTTATATTGGCGAAAGCGGCTAGCTGCTGAATGTCCAGAACAAAGTGAGGCTGCTAGGCAAACTATTCTTCTATGGTTGTTGGGAGCAGACTCCAAGCGGTTTGATCTGCTCAATCCCAAGGAACTCGATATCGCCAAGCAAGCGATGGAATATCGCTGGAGGATCTTATGTCAACGCTACTTAGGGATGGGCCGAGAACGCGCTTATCGCAACTTGATAACTCGGTTGGGAAGTATAGTGACGTTACGCAATAAGATCCAGACTTGGATTGCTCTCAGTCGCGATCGCCAACGTAGTGTCATGGATGTGTTACAAGAAGTACTCCAAGAATTGCTGCAAAGCGATACATACATGCAGCAGCAAATGGCTGACATTGCAAAATTCACCACCGATAAACGATTGCGGGATACTCTACTATTCGCCAGTGTAGAAGAGTATTGTTTACGACCAGTACGCAATCAACCCCTATTAGTTTACCGCTTTGTCAATTACTTGCGTCGCACACAGCGTGGCGGTTTAACCCAAGTGCCAAGCCGGGACTTGATTAGGTTAGTATCAGAAGAAATTTTAACAGACGACGCTGACAACCGAGTTAACCTCGTGGATAGTCAGGCGATCGCAGAATATCAAGAAGCACAACACCTAGAAGAACAGCAAGTACTGCGTCAGGGAGTACAAAAAGAATTTGAAAATTATTTACAAGAAAACTTGGGAACAGAGGCAGTAGAGTGGCTACGACTCTATCTGCAAGGTAAGTCTCAAGAAGAAATCGCTAAAAGGCTGAACAAGCCTATTAAGGACGTATACCGACTGCGAGAAAAAATTAGTTACCACGCCGTCCGTGTTTTTGCTCTAAAAAGTAAACCAGAACTCGTGGATAGTTGGCTTTCAATTTCTTTGCAAGAAAATAACTTGGGGCTAACACAAAACCAATGGCAGCAACTTTATGAACAATTAACTCATCTTGGGCGACAGATCCTAGATTTACGCAGAGCAGGTAACTCAATAGAAGCAACCGCTCAACACTTAAAGCTCAAAACCCATCAAGTAATGGGCGAATGGACAAAAGTCTATCTCACAGCCCAAACTTTAAGAACCCAGGAATAACCAGATTCATCAAAAGTTGGCAGGAAAATCCACAGAGCAAGTGGCGTAGAGAAGTTATGCCGTTAACGTTGGAGTAGCCTCTCTTAGAGAAGAGAAGGCTTTGCACTGCGCTATCCGTTGTAGCGATTAGCGTCGAACTGGCGTCATTGGTAATTTTTTTCATTGAAGATTTTTGAATTTAGGTTGACCCACATCTAAAATTCATCTTCTACTCACCTCTACTTATGTGTAGTTTTATGTGTACTTATGGCAGTACTCGTTTAAATAAAATACAACGAGGTGATAGGAAGTGTATTCTGTAGCTCATACTTATCAGTATTCAAGTTTTTGATACGGATAGACTTGTGTATTTATCCCCATCATGAATGAAAATAGTTTAATTTTTAACAACTCAACAAAGTATCTTTATTAACAGCCTACTAAATTAAAGGCAAGATATATAGTATAAGAGCAAACACCAAGTAATCATACTTATGTTGTCTTCAGAGGGCAAACCAACTCATACCGCAGCAACTATGAAGCAAGTACTAACCACAACTCAAACTAAGTGGGAACAAGGAGACAATACTCCAAGAGAGTTACTAAGGGATCGCCAGCAAATATTCCAGCTAATTGATAGTCTCCTGTCATTTGAAGCTTGCCTATACCACCAAATTTTGCCCTTTGGATTAAAAGACAACAGCCTCTTGCTGGGCATGGTTCATCCACAAGACAGTGAGGCCTTAGATTATGTTGGGCGCATTTTGTCTTATATCAATTGCTCAATGGTAGCTAAGGCGATCGCATCTGACACTCACCGCACAATACTATCAGCCTACCTCAACCACAAAAACACATCCGTACCAGCCAAACCAGCTGAATTTTCCTTAAAAAATAGCGCAGCTACAATTGCTGACAAACCTATTGCCTCCAAAAATACGGACTCTGAATCACATCAGCCACCGATACTGATGATGCCTCAGACACAAAATCCTAAACATTCTTGGCAACGGGTAGATTTACCCCCAATCCCAGCCTCTCCAATCTCAGACTTAAATAACTTGTCTAAAATTACCAACTTCTTGATTCCTGGCAATAGTGAGCAAGAGAAGAATACTTTTGAGACAGCACTGCCAGATAATTTACCTATCTTACCAGCACAAGTTCCCGATTTATTTAGTCCTATTGCAGTACTTCCAACACTACCACCCAAGAAATTACTAGAAGAATTATTAGGACGCATTTTAGCTGGCGGAATTGGTCGGCTGTATTTAGAAAGACAACCTTACGAAGGCAAAATACTGTGGAGTGACAATGGAGTTTTGCAGTCTGTTTTAGACAAACTGCCGCTCTCTGTTTTCCAAGGAGTACTCAATGAATTAAAGCGGTTTGCTTCTCTACCTGTTACCACGGTTGCAGAACCAAAGCAAGTAGAAAAAGAATGCGTATATCAGCAAAATCGCCTGTTATTACGCTTGCGAATCATGCCGGGAATTTACGGCGAAGAGGCTACACTACAAGTATTGCGGGGAGCAGCATTAAAGTTTTATCAACAACAACAGTTGACGCGTCTGGGCCGCGATGCCTTGGGAATTGCTCAGCAACTAAGCTTCAAATTGCATGAACTACAAGAACGGCTTCTCTTGAATCCTAGCCTTGACTTTCAGCAATTAGAGGCTTTAGTTGCACTGAATCAACTAGTAGAAAATTTAGACCAACAAATCAAAATACTCTCACTAGATAGCGACTCAATAACAATCAGCAAATCGTAGCTCTGTCAGTGAAACCGCTGATTTCGATCCTATACATAGTTGTTATTTTGTAATGGAACCCTAGAGCGACTGACCTTAGAGGTTCAGATCAAATATGTGCAAATTTTGCGACCGTATTTTACACAAGATTACGGTTTAAACAAACTTATAGTAGCAAAGTTAGTTTTCCGCTCTTGAATCCATTTCTTGCTAATATTTCATGCAGACTGAGGTTTTTAGTGAACTTTTCCCCTTAATGAGTACAGCGAATCCACAGACGTTGGAATGGCTACTCAATGTTGCAATTGAACACGAATATCCGGCTGGGCGAGCCGTTGTAATGGAAGATGCCTGGGGTAACGCCGTTTACTTAGTGGTTTCTGGTTGGGTCAAAGTCCGGCGCACCTCCGGGGAAGATTCAGTAGCTCTGGCAATTTTCGGTCGGGGCGATTTTTTTGGCGAAATGGCGATTTTAGATGAATCTCCTCGTTCAACTGATGTCATTGCCCTTTCACCCGTAAATTTGCTGAGTATTTCCAGAGAGCGTTTTATTCAAATATTGTTTAAAGACCCACAGTTACATCACCGGATGCTGCAATTAATGGTGCGGCGATTGCGGCAAATTAACCTGCGCTTGCAAATGCGGTCTTCACCACCAGCGGTCAAACTTGCCCATACCCTAGTCACTTTAAGTGAAAGCTATGGTCAAGAATCAAATTTAGGAAAAGAAATTTTTAACATTCCCTTCAAAGATTTAGCAGAGGTTACAGAAATTGGTGTTGAAGAAACCACGAAAATCATGGAAAAGCTCCACGAAAAAGGGTGGATCAAAATTGACAACGCCAACAACATTATTTATCTTGTAAATTTCAAACAGTTGATGAATTTGGCTGGGAAAGTCTAATTAGTGCTGTTAGCTTTTTTTCTACGTTCGCTTTGGTGTCGTAGATAGAGGCTGCACCAACAGAGCGTTTAGCCCGTGCTGAGTATTGAGTGTTGCGTCAACAGTCCACAGTTTTTGACTATTGACTAATGACTGTTGACTCATGACTATTAACTAATAACTCAGAACTCAGCACCAAGATGACTGAAGTAACAGCACCTCGTTTTAACACCCACATCCAGCAAACTGGGCCGACGATTCATTACCAGGTAGCAATGCCCTCACCAGAAACTCATCTGTTTGAGGTGACTTTAAACCTTGGGGATTACTCCTCACCAATTCTTGATTTAAAATTGCCAGTATGGACACCCGGCTCCTATTTAGTCCGGGAATACGCCAAGAACTTACAGGAATTTACAGCTTTTAGAGGGAATGAGCCTTTACCTTGGCAGAAGATTAGTAAGAATCACTGGCAGGTAGAGACAATTGGTGTTTCAAAATTAACTGTGCGTTACCGCATTTTCGCAAATGAGTTATCGGTACGGACAAATCATTTGGATACCACTCATGCCTATTTCAACGGTGCAGCACTATTTTTGTGGATACCTGGTTGGGAGAAACAACCTATTCGCGTTACTATTGTGCCACCACACCCAGAATGGCAAATAACTACTCCTCTACCACCGCTTGATCAAGAGGCGAATACTTTTCTGGCTGACGATTTTGATACTCTTGTCGATAGTCCGTTTGAGATTGGTCGCCATCAATTGTATCAATTTGAAGTGTTGGGAAAACCCCACGAACTTGCAATCTGGGGACAGGGTAACTTCTACGCCCAGCGGATGATTGCTGATATCCAGAAAATTATCCAAGCAGAAGCGCAGATGTTTGGCGGTTTGCCATATAAACGATATGTATTTCTACTACATTTATTTAGCCAAGCTTTTGGCGGTTTGGAGCATAAAAACTCCTGCTCCTTAATTTACCAGCGTTTTGGGTTTCGCGCTCAAGATAAGTATGATCGCTTTCTCCAATTAGTGGCGCACGAGTTCTTTCACTTGTGGAATGTCAAGCGAATTCGTCCAAAAGCACTAGAGGTTTTTGATTACGACCAGGAAAATTACACACCCTCTTTATGGTTTTGTGAGGGGACTACCAGTTACTACGACTTGCTAATTCCTTTGCGGGCTGGGATTTATGATGCTAAGTCGTATTTGAATAATCTGGGTAAGGAAATTACTAGATATGAAACTACACCAGGGCGTAAGGTACAACCCGTTGCTGAGTCGAGTTTTGATGCTTGGATTAAACTCTATCGCCCAGATGCTAATAGCGGCAATTCTCAGATTTCCTACTATTTGAAAGGAGAAATGGTATCGCTGTTGCTGGATTTACTTATTCGCTCTACTCATGACAATCAGCGTTCCCTTGATGATGTTATGCGGAAAATGTGGCAGCAATTTGGGCAAGCTGAAATTGGCTATACCCCTGAACAGTTGCAGGAAGTCATAGAATCGGTAGCGGGAATCGATTTGACTGATTTCTTTAAACGCTACATTCATGGCACTGATGATTTACCCTTCAATCATTATCTGGAACCGTTTGGGTTGCAGTTAGTAGCTGAACAAGAGGAAGAACCTTACTTGGGTGTGAAAACAAATGCCGAGAATGGGCGGGAGATAATTAAGTTTGTCGAGGCGGGTTCACCTGCACAAGCAGCAGGAATTGACGCAGGTGATGAGCTGCTAGCAATTAATGGGATTAAGGTGACAGTAAGTAGCTTAAGCGATCGCCTCAAAGATTATCAACCAAGCGATACGATCCAAGTCGCAGTTTTCCATCAAGATGAACTGCGTACCTACTCTATCACCCTAGTCCCACCACGTCCCGCTCGGTATCAGGTAAAACCTGTTGATCATCCTAACTCTACCCAGCAGCAAAAGTTTGCTGGATGGCTTGGCGTAACGCTCACAACTCTCTAATTAAATAATTCGTAATTCGCTCTGGGGCTACGCCCCGCTGCGAAGCGCGTAATTAAGTTTTGTAATGGAGATTTAGCGCAAAGTCGAGCCAGCGCTGCGAAGAGAAGTTGGAGCGGAGGCTTCCTCCGATCCAAACTTCGGGGAGGGTTTCCCCGACCCAGGCGACTGGCGTTCCTTGCGGAGGTTTCCTCCGTTGGCGCAGCCCGCCGTTCGCGCAGCGTTCCGCAGGAAAGGCATCTGAACTTTAGTAAGACAGACGCCAACACAAAACTTGCCGATTATAGAACCGGGGGACTTAAACCCACAGAACTAGTGAAAGGGATTGGGAATCAGCTATTGGGTATTGGGTATTGATTATTTATTCACCTAGTCCCTAGTCCCCAATCCCCATTGCCCCTTATCCCCAAAGGGGGCCCCGAGTTCCCCAGTCCCCAACCTTAAGGCGTTCCCACTGCTCCAGAGTAAACTAAACCCCGTTGCAAATCCAGCGTCAGAATAGCTCCATCTCGAATCACTTGCGTCGCTTGTTTTACACCAACAATCACTGGCACACCCAGACGCAAACCAATCACTGCTGCGTGACTTGTGAGACTCTCATCTTCGGTAATAATCCCGGCAGCTTTACGAATCACCTCTACAAAATCGGCATTAGTGCGAGAGGCAACCAAAATATCTCCAGGATTAAAGTTACTCACATCCATGCTAGTTTGAGCCACCCGTGCGCGACCGCTCACCGAACCTTGCCCCAGACCAATTCCGTGACCTAGTATCGCCGTTACCACTTCAACCTTAATCAAATCTGTTGAGCCGGAAATTCCTTGCAGTGTACCAGCAGTCATTACCACTAAATCGCCCTCAGATAGTAACTGATTCTCCTGAGCTACATTGATAGCAGCTTGAAAGGTCTGACCTGTGGAAGGTAATCCTAGTACTAACAAGGGTTTCACTCCCCACACCATCTGTAGCTGCCGTGCCACATTCACATGTGGTGTCACAGCCAAAATCGGTGTTTGAGGACGGAACTTGGAAACATTGCGAGCTGTTGCGCCTGTTTGCGTTAAGGTCATAATTGCTGCTGCGCCCAGTTGCTCGGCAATTTGACCTACAGCTTGACTGATAGCATTAGGAATGGAACGCCTGGTATCTTTTAAAGAACGTAATTTTGAGTTTTGGGATTCCTCCTGCTCCATACGTTCGGCAATACGTGCCATCGTTGCCACTGCTTCCACTGGGTAGCTACCAACAGCGGTTTCATTAGAGAGCATCACCGCATCTGTGCCATCTAAAATCGCATTTGCCACATCCGACACCTCAGCGCGAGTAGGACGCGGGTTGCTCACCATACTGTCTAACATTTGGGTAGCTGTGATAATCGGAATCCCTAAGCGATTTGCAGTAGCAATCAATCGCTTTTGCAATACGGGGACATCCTCGGCTGGCAGTTCCACGCCCAAGTCACCTCTGGCAACCATCACACCATCACACAAAGCCAGAACTGCTTCCATTTGTTCAATGGCTTCGTGCTTTTCAATTTTGGCAATCACTGGTACTTGTTTGCCTGTGCTAGAAATTAGCTCTTTAATTTCTATCATATCCAGCGGATTACGGACAAAAGACAGTGCTACCCAATCTACACCCTGGTCTAGACCAAACATTAGATCTTCGCGGTCTTTGTCGGTCATTGCCTTAATCGATAAGTAAACTCCGGGGAAATTTACACCTTTGTTGTTAGAAAGTTTACCGGGCACGGTAATACGACAATGCAAATCACCTTTGTCGCGGTTAATTTCTTCTACCAACATTTCTACTCGTCCATCATCGAGGAGAATTTTCGCGCCAACTGGTACTTCTTCGGCTAAATAATCGTAGGTAACGCAGCTAATTTCCTGCGTGCCGATAATCGGGCGATTGGTCAAGGTGAAGCGATCGCCTTTTGCTACGACTATATACCCGTTTTCAAACTTCCCCAAGCGAATTTTTGGCCCTTGCAAGTCTTGGAGAATAGCTACTGGCTGATTTAGTTCAAAAGCGGTTTGCCGAATTAAGCGAATATTACGTTGATGGTCAGCATGAGTTCCGTGGGAAAAGTTTAGCCGCAGTGTCGTTGCTCCCGCTTCGATGATCGCCTTGAGCATTTCTGAGCTGCTGGTGGCGGGGCCAATAGTAGCGACAATTTTTGTCCTGCGTAGAGAATCTTTTAATTGCATATTATATTGCATAGGGGCTGAAGTTAGGGAGCTATCTAGGAAGTCATCGTAACTTTAAGTGGCATCTCCTTTTCAGTCACAGCTATATCAATGATTTAAACAGTTAGAGAGGAGAGTGGGGGAGTAGGGGACTGTGGGTAAATGAACAATTACTTTTGTCCCCTTCTTCCCCTGCTGTTGTCTATCCCTTTTCTCTGGCGGTTGTAAGTATAGACTAGATATTGTAAACAGATCCTAGTAAAGGGAGGTTTCTCCCATTAACTCTTTGGCACTGGTCATACCCCACTCATCAGCAAAGACTTAGGTCTCGTCTGGAATCATAACGTTATTCATCTGCTGATTATGCAAACCAGAGATAAATATTGCTATACAAAACTTTATTATTCCCTAGTCTTTATCGTATATTCGTAATGCATTGATAAAAAAGGAGTTAAGAATGCTCACGTCGGAGGCAAAAAAGCCACTGACTATCCCGCCCAAAGAATTTTTAGCGCCTCCCGGTGATTTTAATCCAACACTGCTGCTATTTTTAGCAGCCGTAGCGATGCTGGTGTTATCTAACTTTGGTTACTGGCTTTGGCAGTGGCCACACTGGTTATGCTTTAGCGTTAATACTCTTGCCTTGCATTGTAGTGGGACGGTAATTCATGATGCTTGTCACCAATCTGCCCATCGCAACCGAGTGATAAACGCGATGTTAGGGCATGGCAGTGCGTTGATGTTAGCTTTTGCCTTTCCGGTGTTTACACGGGTACATTTACAGCATCATGCCCATGTCAACCATCCTAAAGACGACCCAGATCATTATGTCTCTACGGGTGGGCCGCTATGGCTGATTGCGGTCAGGTTTTTGTATCACGAGGTGTTTTTCTTTCAAAGGCAACTGTGGCGTAAATATGAGCTACTCGAATGGTTCATTAGCCGCTTGATAGTGGTTTTAATTTTTTATATCTCAGTGCAGTACCACTTTTTAGGTTACATTCTCAATTTTTGGTTCATACCAACATTTGTAGTAGGGATAACACTGGGGTTATTTTTTGATTATTTACCTCATCGTCCCTTTGGGGAGCGCGATCGCTGGAAAAATGCTCGTGTCTATCCCCACCCAATTCTGAATATTCTGATTTTAGGGCAGAACTACCACTTAATTCACCATTTATGGCCTTCCGTTCCGTGGTATAATTACCAGCCTACCTATTACCTGATGAAACCCCTTTTAGATGAAAAAGGCTGTTATCAAACTTCAGGATTACTACAAAGAAAAGACTTTTTTGAGTTTGTTTATGACATCTTTTTAGGAATTCGATTTCATCATCATAAAGAATAAATAACGGTATTCAGCGGCGGTAGATAATCTTGATGTACCGCCTGAATCCGAAAGTAAGCAGGCTAATGACCAAGCTCACTAGATGTAGATAAGTTTTGGGAATCAGCCAATTATATTGGTACGTTCCGGTGTTGCGAATTGTTTAGCTGACTGTCAAGATTGGGATAACAACGCCACAAATTCAGTTGCTTTGATAATTTTAATATCTCGATACTTCGCCAGAGCTAAAAGATGTTTGTCACCTGTAACAATATGGGTTGCACTGCTAACTACAGCACACTCAACAACCATATCATCGTCTGGACTTTTGGCACTGCTTCTAATGTTGCAGTAATCTCAACTAAACGAGAGCAGCTACGTATCTCTTCAACCGCCGCTTGCACCATATCTTAGGAAAACTTGAATTTGAGTACTAACTTCTCAGCAAACTCATCTAGGATTTCTTGACAAGTTACAGACTCAACTTGTCTAATCTTTGCTAGTAACAAACACAGGAACGGATTGCCGCTTACAGACAACAAAGCAGAGATCAAAATATTGGTATCAAAAACCGCAACGTATCGCACTAATCTTCATGCACCACTTCATCAATGAACGCTTCGCGCTCCTTCTCAGTCATTGTATCCCAATTACAGTCATGCTCTTGGGCAACAAGTCTAGCTCTATCGGCTCCATAAAGCGATAGTGATTCCCACTGCCTCCACTGTTGGAGAAGTAGGAATTTAAATACCTCTACTTGCTGTTCTGTGGGTAGCTGTTTGACTAACTCAACGACTTGCTCATTGGTCAGATTTAATGTGGGCATCTTGCATCTTTTGAAAGTTGTGCATCTACCTCTATTTTAGGCAGAATTAGATTTAGCAGACCTGTCTAGTGCCAGCTGAATTTTATGCTATTTTTTACATTCAATTTAATGAAGCATTTTACACTTTTGACCTAATTGCTTGTTGTGATTGTAATGACTGAGGTAAACTCCAGTCGGGGCGCAAGCTGGCTGCGTTACGCAAATAGATATGGTGAACTGGAGCGGAGGCTGGCAGGTAGGCGTGGACTAACAACCGGATGCAAAACTCTAAGCTGCCTTTGACGTGCATTTGCTGTACATCTAACATAGCCACATTATCCCAGTTAGGACGCGTTCTGGCGATCGCAGCTGGAAAAATAGCATCTAAATCGCGTGTTACTGAGAAAGTAACACTAATAATCTCCGTTGGCTGAAGTTGATTCCGGTTTTCTAGTTCATCTAGTAGTTCTGTAACCACCTCTCGGATTGCTTCATCGGTATTTTCTGAAACAGTTGTTGCTCCACGAATAGCCCGCATTTGCCACTCCACGCCAAAATCCTCCATATATTTAGTCATTGGTCATTGGTCATTAGTCATTGGTCATTAATCAAAGGACAAATGACAAACGACAAATGACAAACAAACATTTATGGTCTATACAACCATAGAGGTAAACCACTGGTAGACATTTCAAATTCCAGCCAATCAATACCAGCCCCAATTCCTGATGAAATCTGACGATTTCCAGGTAAAACTCGACTCAACAGGGGTTTTCGTTCTTCTAGGGTGTAGCAGAGGGTTTTCTCAGGGTCAAGACCCACGAGTTCTGCTGTCCAGCGACGAGCATCTTCTTCTGTTCCCAGACGGTCTATAACACCCAACTCTAAGGCTTGCTGTCCTGTAAAAATCCGACCATCTGCGAAACTTTTGACAGTTTCTACTCCCAAAGAACGCGCCTCGGCTACAGTTTGGACAAACTGCTGATAACTTACGTCAATCAACTCTTGGAGGATATTTTCTTCTGGTGCAGTCAGTTCCCGGTCGAAAGCTAAAATGTCTTTGTAAGGGCCAGACTTAATCACCTTGAAAGAAACACCGATTTTTTCTAACAAGCGTTCTAAGTTATTTCCACGCAGAATCACCCCAATACTACCTGTAATCGTACCGGGGTTAGCGATGATGTGTTCGGCTCCCATACCTATGTAGACGCCTCCAGAAGCCGAAATATTGCCAAAGCTGGCAACGATTTTAATTTTTTCGCGCAAACGCTTCAGGGCGCTGTAGATTTCTTGGGAATCTCCCACTGTACCGCCAGGACTATCGATGCGTAGCAGTAATGCGGGAAATTTTTTTTCCTCTACAGTTTTTAGGGCTTCTAACACGCGTTTGCGAGTAGCACTGGCGATCGCACCAGTAATTTCAATCCGCGCAATTTGTTTACGAAACTTGGGCTTAAACGGCCAAACCATGAGTGTTAAAATACCTCGTAATAAACTCAATATAAAATGCTCAGCGGTCAGACTACCTGCTTTGCTTTGTTAAGAAACATGAGCAGGCATTAGACCAATCTGCATTTTAATGAAATTTTTATGTTTTGCGATCTTCGTAAATGTCAATTTAGTCATAGAAGATGTTAGCTAGAACAAAATGCTCCGCTAGAGCTTATTGTCCAGCGCTATAGTTTAACACACTTGACTTTGGCTATTACAGTTTAATAAATGTATCAGCCTGAGTAAATTCCTTCGTTATTAGTAACTAATAACTAATGATTTATAGTTAATAAGTATTTAATTAATTCGGCACTCAATTTAATCAATAAAAATTTATTCAGCAGTACTAATCCTTAACTGGATTAGAACTAGTAACACTTAGTACTTTCTGGAATATCACTTTTTCATCTATATATGCAGTCCATGAGTACCTCACAAAACTGATTTTAATACTTAGGAATCTATGCGTAAAATTTGACAGCGATAATAAGCATACATATCGAACAGTGCTCCGACGAAACTACAAGTCAAACTAATCACAAATAGTCCCCGTAGAGAAGTTCCACTGCCAAAGGTGGCAAGAAAATGTAATATCTGAGTTGCGATCGCCTCAGTCAATTCTTCTAGACCAGGAAAGTAACCCATCAGGGATAGAAACAGCAATACAGCCCCAATTAAGAACATAGGAGCAACAAAACTGAAAATAATCGTTAGCAGCAGGGAGCGAAGAAAATTAGTAAAAATGGTCATCTAGGACAAGCTCCGTGAGTAAAGATGACAATAGCTGGATAGCTTGATGTCATTTTCTACAATACGTGCGATCGCTTCGGAGCAAACAAACTGTCAAAAATCTTAAGTTTTCATTAAAAGAAATGGCAAGCTGTGACACCAGATGCAGGGGGCATCAAAAAGACCTGGAATCTATAAAAACCTTGATTTTTCAAGGTTAGAACCAGAAGTGGTCATTATTTATTGCGTCAAAGCCTGCTTGAAAATAGTTTAATTTTCTGAGAAAAGCTTTAAACTAAGTTAATGTTTCACCCTGCAATAAAAAAACTTCTTTTCAGTCAACAGTCAACAGTCAACAGTCAACAGTCAACAGTAATTTAGTTATTTTCTCCCCAGTCCTCAATCCCCAGTCCCCAATCCCCAATCCCCAATCCCCAGTCCCCAGTCCCCAGTCCCCAGTCCCCAATCCCCAATCCCCAGTCCCCAGTCCCCAATCCCCAATCCCCAGTCCCCAGTCCCCAATCCCCAATACCCTATTCCCTATTCTCAACGACTTTCGCTATTCTTAAGGCAGTTACCGAGTTAGCTATAGAACATTGAGCGAGACTACATCCAAATCCGGTTTAGGAGAATGGAGTCAGCGGTTGCTGGCGGCGATTTTTTTGGGTGGACAAGTACTAGTTCACCTCCTGAGAGGCAAAATCCACAAGCGCAATACTTTAGAGCAAATGGCAGCAGTTGGACCAGATTCTCTGTTTATTGCCCTCTTAACAGCTATTTTTGTCGGGGCAGTGTTTACTATTCAGGTAGCACGGGAATTTATCAACTTTGGCGCTGGAAACATCGTTGGTGGCGTGCTATCGGTAGCATTAACACGAGAATTGACGCCTGTACTGACAGCAGTGATTTTGGCGGGGCGAGTTGGTTCAGCTTTTGCAGCAGAAATCGGCACAATGCGGGTAACAGAACAAATTGATGCCATGTTGATGTTAAAAACCGACCCCATTGATTACCTAGTTATTCCCCGCGTTCTAGCTTGCTGCTTAATGCTGCCAATTTTAACCCTCCTGTCTTTGGTAACGGGGATGTTAGGAGGATTAATAATTGCGACGAATATCTATAACCTCTCCGACACAGTATTTCTAGACTCAGCCCGTAATTTTCTCGATACCTGGGATATTTTGAGCGCCATAATTAAAGCGTGTTGCTTCGGCATTTTAATTGCCGTAATTGGTTGCAGTTGGGGCTTGACGACAACAGGGGGAGCGAAAGGAGTCGGACAATCAACTACAACGGCTGTTGTTACCGCCTTGCTAATTATATTTATTAGCAACTTCTTCCTTTCTTGGTTAATGTTTCAAGGGGCTGGTAGTGCATTTATACCAGAATTCTAGTTATTACACGACAGTTATGAATCATCTTGATCAATAACTTCGCGCCTCCTAACCCTTGAAATCCTAAAATAGGAGAAATGTATAGTAACAAAGCAGGATTTAAAACTGTGACCAGTTCATTTGCTCCTGACTCCACATCAACTGTGGAACTTAAGCCTAGTTACAATATACCTGTAGTGTTGGCGATCGCCGCTATTCCAATGCTGATATTACAACCTTGGGTAGGCGTCGCTTTAGCACTGTTTGGTTTGTTCCTCATGTTTCAAGCATTAACACTGCGTTTGCAATTTACTACCACTGACTTAGATATTTACAGAGGCGAAAAATTAATTCGGCGCTTTCCCTACCAGGAATGGCAAAACTGGCGTATCTTCTGGAATGGAGTCCCCATATTGCTTTATTTTAAAGAAACTAAAAGCATTCACTTTTTGCCGATTTTATTTGATCCCAACGCTCTGAAAACTTGTCTGGAACAACGTTGTCCACGTATTTAGTGCTGAGTGCTGAGACTAGATTGGAACTACTCAGCACTCATGCACTCAAGACTCTTGTAATATTTCTGAAAGCTATTTATTCGCGTTATAGGAATTACACTATTATTTATGAACCCAGAGGAATCTCAAACCCCAGAACCAATTGATGAATGGTTGCCAGAAAAACAAGAACAGAGCAATGCTATTGAACATCCAGAAAATCTACCTGCTGAGTCGGTGGTGGAAACAGAAACCCTGAGTTTATTAGTTGACAATAAAAATGACGCAACTTTTGAGCAGCCCAGATCCAATGCAGAAGTTACAAAATCTACGACTGAGTTAACAGAAGACTCAACTGACGAGCTTGTGGCGCAGTTAGAAGCAGAAACTACCGCGCTGGAGTCAGAAATAGCATCAGAATCACAAGATAATTTACTATACGCACAAGCAGAGCAACGACTGGTAGAGTTGCAACGTACTGAAGCAGCTCTCAAAGAAGAAATAGCCACACTGCAAGTATCCTACAAAACACTTCAGACACAGATCGGTGAAACTCAAACTACACTAGGACGGCTTGTGCAAGAATCGTTGGCGCAGTTAGAACAGCGCAAACAAGCACTACAAATTTCTGTAGAACAGCTAGAACGCCGTCAAGACCGTATCCGTAACGAGATGCGAACCACTTTTGCAGGAGCATCCCAAGATTTGGCAATTCGGGTGCAGGGTTTTAAAGACTATCTCACGGGTAGTTTACAGGATTTGGCAGCAGCAGCAGAGCAGTTGCAGTTAGTGCCTGCTGTCACAGAACGAGAAAAACCAACTGTGAGAGAAGCTAAACCAGTTGAATCCCAGCCTGGTACACCACAATTTGCTCAACAGCAGTTTCAAGACACTACCAAGCAAATTCGTCGCTTAATTGATCAATATCGGACTAAACCAGATTACTACGGCCCGGCATGGCAACTGCGCCGTACGTTTGAACCAGTCCACGCTGAACGAGTCTCTAACTGGTTTTTCAGCCAAGGGGGACGGGGTGCTTTACGAACAATGGGTAGCCGCTTGCAGAATATCCTGATTGCCTCAGCAGCGATTTCGATATTACACAAGCTGTATGGCGATCGCGTCCGCACGTTAGTATTAGCAAATACACCGGAACGTTTGGGTGAATGGCGGCGCGGCTTGCAAGACTGTCTGGGAATTGGTCGCCCAGATTTTGGCCCCGACCGAGGATTGGTATTATTTGAAGCACCTGAAGCCGCAGCTCAAAAAGCAGACCGATTGGTAAAAGCAAATCAACTCCCCTTGATTATCATTGATGATTCAGAGGAGCAAATTAGTCTGTCGCTGCTGCAATTTCCTTTATGGTTAGCCTTTGCTCCTGACCCCAAAACAGTGAGAAACTATGATGATGACTTTTAATTAGTCATTAGTCACTTGTACTGAGTTTCGACTTCGCGGCAGTTGAGCGAAGTCGAAACTCAACTGCCGCGAAGTCGTAAAGCCTGCGGCACAGCTACGCTTAGGGCGCAGCCTCAAGGTAGAGAAGTATCAGTCATTAGTCCACAGGTAAGACTCTGGACTTTTGACTTTTTTGAATTTTGAATCTTGAATTAATTATGACTATTTGGTTAACCGGATGTGCGGCAATTGTGGTTATAGCTTACCTATTGGGTTCTTTTCCCACTGGGTACATTGCTGTGAAGCAGTTAAAAGGTATTGATATTCGAGAAGTTGGTTCAGGTTCTACTGGAGCGACTAACGTGCTCAGAACTTTAGGGAAAGGGCCTGGAGCATTCGTTTTAGTTCTTGATTCCTTAAAGGGAGTATTAGCGATCGCCTTAGTTTACTGGTTGTTCAACTTTGCTGCAAATCAAAATTTTATCCCCCCAACGGTAGATGCGAAACTGTGGCAACCGTGGGCTGTAACTTTAACTGGGTTAGCCGCCATCCTTGGACACAGTAAATCAATTTTTTTGGGCTTTACTGGCGGTAAATCCGTTGCTATCAGCTTAGGAATTTTGTTGGCAATGAATTGGCAAGTAGGTTTAGCAACAGCGGGTGTTTTTGCCGTTTGTGCAGCGATATCGCGGATTGTATCATTGAGTTCGATTATGGGTGCGATCGCAGTTCCAATTTTCATGCTACTTCTACATCAACCGTTGCCTTATATTCTGTTTGGTATTGCTGGTGGATTATATGTAATTTTGCGCCATCGTAGTAATATTGAACGGCTGCTTGCAGGTACAGAGCCAAAAATTGGACAGAAGTTAACCACTGAACCAGAACAACCTGCATAATTGTGTTAGTTCCAGCTAATCAGTAAGTATATTAATAGCTTAAAATATTGGCATCAGGTAATTGGGTTGCTTTCTCATGGTTAAGGTAAACACAGGAAACAAACTCACCCTAGAAGAATTTTTGGCGCTGCCAGAAGGCGATGTAAACTATGAATTTGTAGATGGTTATGCAGTACCTAAAGTGTCGCCAAAATTTTTCCATTCAACTTTACAGCTAACCCTAGGACTGCTCCTTCGTGCATGGGCTAAAGGAAAAGGTAGAGTTGGTTCTGAGTGGGCAATTATCTTAAAACGTAAAGGTAAAGATTGGGCACCAGTACCGGATTTGAGTTTTATTTCCTATGAACGCCTACCTAAAAGTTGGCAACGCAATGAAGCTTGTCCTGTTCCTTCAGAATTGGTAATTGAAATTATTTCTCCAGATCAAACAATCAAGGAATTTGAAGACAAAGCTAAAGATTATTTTGCGGCTGGAGTATCACGAGTTTGGGTAGTAGATCCAGAAGCAATCAGCATCAGGGTATTTTTATCGGCTGATGCAAGTCAAGTTTATACAGATACTATGGTTATTGTAGATATATTATTGCCTGGTTTGGAATTAACAGTTAGGCAAATTTTTGAAGAGGCAGAGTTGATTTGATTTTGGTTAAACTTAATTATTTAAAGTTGGATATTGAGGATGCGATCGCTATAGTATTTTAAGATTTTGCCAAGTGTATCCTATCGGCTTCATAATAAATTCTAAGCTCGACTTTATCCATTTTCTAGCAACGCTCAAGCTAAGTGAGAGCTTACAGCAATCTTAATTACTAACTCTTACCCGTCCCGAACTCAAGTTATAAGCTAATAGTCTAACTCCACGATTAGTAGACTAAAACGCTTTTGCAATATTTTAAAGAAGACTTTGGCTATTGGCCTGAGAATGAATTCTCAGGCGGGCGAGGTTACTAATTGAGAATACTGCTCACGCTTTCTCTCGACAATGCGTTTAACGTTTATTAGGTGCAACCAAGTTAAACACGGTAATCTCAGGACGAGCCGCAAATCGTAAATGCATATCAGTCATCCCTACACCTCGATTAGTGTATTGGATCATATCTCCTACCTGATAGCGTCCAGAGTAATACTTTCTACCAAATCGGGGTAGAACCATTGCTGTGAGGAAAGGTAGATGTACTTGTCCACCGTGGGAATGTCCTGATAACTGCAAGTCAAACCGTCCTGTAGCAGCACTGGTATCAGCAAAGTCTGGCTCGTGTGCTAATAAAATTGCAGCACCCTCACTAGGTAATTGCTTCAGAACTAAATCTAAACGGGGTTTACCAAGCCAGATATCGTCTACCCCAGCGATATGCAGCATTGCACTGCCCCGGTGTAGTGTGTAAATAGCATTATCAAGGCAGGTTATACCGCTTTCTTCTATTGCTTGGGTAATTTTCTTTGAGTTGTTGAGGTAATCATGATTACCCAATACTGCCACAGTCTGATCTTTGGCAGTGAATTTATCCAAGACCAACTTGAGAGTGGGGACGACTGAGGGCGAAAAATGGGTTACTAAATCTCCTGTAATCGCTACTAAGTCCGGTTTTTGTTGGTTGACTAAACTGATGATTTTTTTGAACCGTTCTTGAGTCATCCACTTATCTCGGTGAATATCGCTGATTTGGACAATGCGATAGCCGTTAAATTCTGACGAAAGATGTGGCAAAGTCAGTTGTAAAGAATTAATCTCAATCCAATTCGGTTCGATATATTTGGCGTAGGATAACGCACAAATTCCCAACATTAAGCACAATACCAAAAATCTCAAAGCTAATATCCTAGCTTTTTTGCGCCGCTTACGACTTCTCAAAGCAAAATCTCCATCGACGTGACTACTAGTGCAAGAAGGCAGGAGGTAGAGAGAACTGTCTTTTGCGGAAGCTGCCGCTCAGAAGTTCAGTAACGTAGAAGGTTGTAATGGTCATAAAATAGCTTTTTGTTTGGTTTATAGCTGTCTAGTTAATTATGCTGTGCTGAACTAGATTAGACCTCTTGCATAAATGCTTAAATTGTCATGTTGAGCGGAGCGAAACATCTCGGAGATTCCTCCCTCCACTACGTTCTGGTCAGAATGACACTAATAATTTTCGGACTTTTGCAAGAAGTCTATTGTCTGTCCTATGGTTTCTTTAAATTTGACTGGCAATTCTCTAAGTGGTCGGAAAATTAAATAAAGACTTAAAGTGGCTAAAATGTAGAGACGTGATATATTATGTCTCTCTATCACCCTGGTTTTATGGGACTGCCAATTGTTGCTATTATCGGACGCCCAAATGTGGGCAAATCCACCCTGGTTAATCGTTTCGCCGGGGAACAAACGGCGATTGTCCATGATGAACCGGGTGTGACACGCGATCGCACTTACATGCCGGCTTACTGGCGCGATCGCGAATTTTTGGTGGTAGACACTGGCGGCTTAGTCTTTAACGATGATACCGAATTTTTACCGCTGATTCGTCAACAGGCAATGACGGCGCTCACAGAAGCAAGTGCTGCGATTTTTGTTGTCGATGGTCAGACTGGGCCCTCATCAGCTGATGAAGAAATTGCTGAGTGGTTGCGCCAACAACCCGTACCTGTCCTACTGGCTGTCAATAAATGTGAATCACCAGAACAAGGCTTAATGCAAGCATCTGAATTTTGGGAATTGGGATTGGGTGAACCTTTCCCTGTCTCTGCAATTCATGGCAGCGGTACAGGTGAGTTACTTGATGAGTTAATTAATCACATTCCTGCCGTCGGTGAAGTACCGGAAACTAATGAGATTAAAGTCGCAATTGTCGGACGCCCAAATGTGGGCAAATCAAGTTTGTTGAATGCTTTTGTCGGAGAAGCCAGGGCAATTGTCAGCCCGATTTCTGGGACAACCCGCGATGCAATTGATACTGTGGTTGAACGTGATGGGCAAACCTACCGTTTGATTGACACAGCAGGAATTCGCAAAAAGAAAAACGTGGAATACGGCCCGGAATTCTTCAGCATTAACCGTGCCTTCAAAGCGATTCGCCGCGCCGATGTGGTTTTATTAGTATTAGATGCCCTAGATGGAGTTACCGAGCAAGACCAAAAATTAGCTGGGCGGATTATTGAAGAAGGTCGAGCTTGCATCATCGTTGTGAATAAGTGGGATGCTGTCGAAAAAGACTCCTACACCATCTACGACTACGAAAAAGCTCTGCAAGAACGGCTACATTTTACCGAATGGGCAGAAACCATTTTTGTGAGTGCCTTAACAGGACAACGAGTAGAAAAGATTTTAGAGTTAGTAAATCAGGCGGCTGAGTCACACAAGCGCCGTGTTAGCACATCAGTAATTAATGAAGTCTTGACAGATGCCGTTAGCTGGCATTCGCCGCCAGCATCACGCGGTGGACGCCAAGGCAAGATTTATTATGGTACACAAGTAAGTACACAACCACCTACGATCGCCTTATTTGTCAACGAGGCAAAACGCTTTAACGATAACTACCGTCGCTACATCGAACGACAATTCCGCCAACAATTAGGATTTAAAGGCACTCCCATTCGTCTACTCTGGCGGAGTAAAAAAGTCCGTGATGTCGAAAGTGGTAATGTTAATCGTGCTACCCGCGTGTAATAATCGTCGTTTATCATTTGTCCTTTGACTAATGACCAATGACCAATGACTAATGACTAAAAAATGGATTTACTGCGATCGCTGCCACTTGGACTTTACTTAGAACAACCCCAAACTTGGCTACATAAAATCGATCCGCGAGTCAAATTTGCCTGGTTGATGAGCTTTTTAACAAGCTACAGTTTTGCTAATATTTTTTGGCGTGTCCTGCTAGTGGCACTGTTGATTATCGCCACCATAGTTGCTAGGATTCCCCGACGAGTATGGCGACAGCAAATGGGTTGGCTATTGATGCTGTCGTTTTTTGTCTTAGCGATCGCAGCTATTAGTCCTGATGGACTAGGTGTAAACTATCAGCCACGCCTACCAGCTAACGAACAAATATTAACCCAGCCATCAACTTCTAACACTTCCGATATTGTCAAATCAGCAGCTAATCAAAAAGAATATAGTTATGTGCTATTTCACAAAGGCCCAGTCAAAGTAACTCGTCACTCTTTAGATTTGGCGGTGCGACTGAGTACGATTTTGTTTACCGTAATTTACAGCACTAACTTGTATCTACTAACAACCGCACCAGAAGAAATCACTTCTGGGATGGAAAGCTTAATGCAACCCCTGCGAAAACTAAAGTTGCCTGTCACGGAAATTACTTTAACTTTAACTTTGTCCTTGCGGTTTATTCCCCTAGTTTTAGAAGAAGTACAGAATTTATTTCGCTCTGTGATGACAAGAGCAATTAATTGGAAAAAGCTGGGATTAAAAGGAGCAGTCAAGGTTTGGATAACAGTCGCAGAAAGACTTTTAGAAAATCTCCTTTTACGAGCCGAGCAAATGGCTAATGCAATGATGGTGCGCGGTTTTACCAGTCCCAACGAACATCGAGTGCAATGGCAAGACTTAAAATTAAGAGCGCGAGACTGGCTGGCTATTGCAACTTTAATCTTATTTTGGGGAGTACGCCTGATTATCGGAACCGAGGTTTAATAATGTATTTTTCTTGGTGTCTTAGTGCCTTAGTGAACCAGCGCTGTATGCGGGTTTCCCAACCTAGGCGACTGGTGTTAGCGCAGCGTTAGCGACGTTCGCAAAGCGTCTCCCCTTGGGAGAAGGAGCGTCACCCGGAGGGTGGTTAAAAAACTGACTTTTGAACCACTAAGGCACGTTCGCGGAGCGTCTCGCAGAGAAGACACGAAGTGAAAAGCTTAAAATTAGCGAAATTTTTTTGGAATTTTTACCAACTCTCAAAGGGCTAACGGTTAAGACTTGCAGGCGGGGATCGCTGCTAGTGTTTTGTATACACCCTTGTTCAACATCAATCTGTCAAGCAAATAGCTAGACGCTGGGTAACTAGAACAAATCGCTTCATAAATTTACCGTTAGCTATTTTGTGCCATCAAGCGACAATTGTGGCACTATGGAGAGAAGACGATTGGCTCTTGTCTTTGGTATCATGGGGCGTTTTCTCTGCCACCCTAAACTTTCAAGACTTACTCCGCTCCGTGAAGTCAAAAGTCAACAATCCAAAGTCAATAAATTGGGTCGAGATTCTCACCCCAGCCATAGGTTTTGGACTCTTCTGAACTCTCGAAAGGCGCTTCTAGTTACCCGCCTCTTTTGTACCACTTTCCCTTGCTACCACTAGCTTCATCTGCCGATTAGCAACTAGATCAAGGTCTTCATCACCGCAGTTTCGCATTTTAAACAAATATTCTGGCGAAAGGAAGGTATTATCGTCTGAATGTTTGTAATTGACTGCGAAAAGATATATATACTCCTACCTTGACTATTAAATGAATCCAGAGAACTCAGAAACTTACATAAATCATCCAACTTGGGGTTTGCTATATAGGATCTGTATGGTTGATGAGAACCAGGATCTTTTCACTACACTTTATGCCCAACGTTTATTTTTCTTGGTAGCAAATGACGTTAATGACATTAAAGGGATTAAATTTCAGCCCATAGGACGTACCGAGGCTAGAATGATGCTGGAAAATCGCTTACGTACTCTGCGGCGCACTGGGCAATCTCAGGAGTACGATCAGCTTCAGAGTGTTTTCCAACGCACATTCCAATGAGTAGTTCGCTAATCGAACGTATTGCTACAATTCGCTCCTCACTTCCACCTTCAGTCAGATTGATTGCTGTTAGCAAGCAAGTTTCTGCTGAGGCTATTCGGTCTGCATATGCTGCCGGAATTCGTGATTTTGGTGAAAGTCGTATCCAAGAGGCTGCCAGTAAACAAGCTGAGTTACACGACTTATCGGATATTACTTGGCACTTTATTGGACATTTGCAAAGCAATAAAGCCAAAAAAGTCCTTGAACATTTTCCTTGGATTCACTCCGTAGATAATTTGAAGCTGGCACAGCGCTTAAATCAATTGGCGCAACAGCTAGGAGTTAGTCCCCAAGTCTGTCTGCAAGTGAAAATTCTCCCTGATCCCAACAAGTCGGGTTGGAGTGTACCAGAACTGCTAGCTGACTTACCCGCACTAAATCAATGCAAAACTTTACAAATTCAGGGTTTGATGACAATTCCCCCTTTAGGGTTGGATGATGCCCAAATTCTGAATGTGTTTACTCGAAATCGTGAACTGGCCAAGGAAATCCAGGAGCAAAACTGGTCGCACATTAATATGCAGCACTTGTCGATGGGGATGTCAGGTGATTATCAATTGGCAGTACAAGCAGGTGCAACGATGGTACGACTAGGTACTATCTTGTTTGGCGATCGCTACTAGTTATATTGTACATCCACCTTTCGGTAGAGCATTAAGTGCTAACAGGTGTAACGATAGTACGATTAAAAACTATCTTATTTAGCGATTAGCCCCTAAATACTGGACATTTCTTTTTTGGTTGAGTATCAATAGTAAAGATTTGATGGACAAAATTTTTTTATCAGACTGGTGCAATAGGAGACAAAGGCTATAGTATTGACAAGAGCAATCACCAAGGAAAAATGAGGTAAAAAGAACTTTCTTTCGGGCAATCCTTAGGATATAATCTTTACTCATTATTCCGTCCCCAATTGAACAGACTTCTCATGAGTACCTGTTCATCACTATAAGATGTAATAGAAGCTACAAACAGCAGTAGAATTGCTGAATAGATCCACCCATGTAGCGATCGCAGCTGGCTCAATTAATTTACAGCCATAAAAATGAAGGATTTCTGCACCAGGAGAGTACACAATGAACAATATTTTTTCTAAACTTCGAGATTTTGTGGGTCTAAATGAACAAGTAGAATACGAGTATTACGAAGAAGAAGCAGATACAGATAGCTACCAAAATCTGTATCAGCAAGAGAATCCCCAGCCAGCACCACAAGAAAGCACAGCTCAAAATCGACGCTGGCGCGAACCAGTGCCTACAATGGGTGATGAGATAGCAGCAGGTTCAACAAAGCCAATGGGGAATGTTATTGGTATGCCAGGAGCAATTAACGGGATTTCAGAAGTTTTAGTACTTGAACCGCGCACTTTTGAAGAAATGCCCCAAGCAATTCAAGCGTTGCGAGAACGCAAGTCAGTAGTATTAAATCTGACAATTATGGATCCAGATCAAGCCCAGCGGGCAGTAGATTTTGTAGCAGGTGGTACTTACGCATTAGATGGACATCAAGAGCGCATCGGTGAGAGCATCTTTTTGTTTACGCCAAGCTGTGTGCAAGTTAGCACCCAAGGTGGAGTTCTTCATGAAGTACCACAACCACCAGTACGCCCCTCTCGTCCTGCAAGTCCCAATCAAACTTGGGGCAACGAATCTAACCGGATGGCACAATAAAATTAAATTAGTCCAGAGTCAAGAGTCCAGAGTCAAGAATCAAAAACTTTTGACTCTGGACTTTTGACTTTAGATTCTTGACTGTTAAACAATGACTATTAAATTTGGTTTAATTGGTGGTGGGGTAATGGGAGAATCGCTGTTATCCCGCCTTACTGCGCGTGGAATTTATCAAACATCAGAAGTCATAGTCAGCGAACCGCAACCCTCGCGCCAGGCTTTTTTAAAGCAGCAATATGATGTTGCTGTAACGGCAGATAATCGCTTAGTTTTCACGCAAGCAAAAGAAGTTGTTTTTTTGGCAGTGAAACCGCAAATCTTGAGTGCGATCGCCCAAGAATTAGCAGATATAATCACCATAGAACACTCACCACTAATTATTTCGATCTTAGCGGGTGTGCCTTTAAGTCAGCTAGAAGCTGCGTTTGAGCAATTGCCAGTGATTAGAGCAATGCCCAACACCCCAGCAACCATAGGCGCAGGAATTACCGCCGTTTGTTTCGGTGCTTACACCAACATCAAGCACCACCAAATAGCACAGCAAATTTTTTCAGCTGTGGGCGAAGTTGTAGAAGTTTCAGAAACGTTGATGGATGCGGTAACAGGACTATCTGGTAGTGGCCCGGCTTATGTGGCGTTGTTGATAGAAGCACTCGCCGATGGCGGAGTAGCCGCAGGTTTACCTAGAACAGTTGCCAATCAATTAGCCTTGCAAACTGTATTGGGAACAGCAAGGCTATTGCAAGAAACCAAAATGCACCCAGCAGAACTCAAAGATCGTGTTACCAGCCCTGGCGGTACAACCATTGCGGGTATTGTCAAGCTAGAAAAAGCAGGATTTCGCTCAGCTTTAATTGAAGCAGTCAAAGCAGCCACAGAGCGATCGCAAGATCTGGGAAAATGAGATATTGGGGACTGGGAAAGAGTTTCCCAATACTTAAATACTTAACAACCAATCTTTAATCCCCAGTCCCTAATCCCTAGTACCCAATCCCCAATCCCCCTGACGAAGTTGACAAAATAGCCGTTAATATAGTAAACAATCCGGTTGCAAATTTGATTGAGTGAATTATCCTGCGCCTTCTCCAGAACTTAACCTAGGGTCAATATTTCCCTTTGAATTGGATCAATTCCAGCAGGATGCGATCGCGTCCATCAACGCCGGACGTTCCGTAGTCGTGTGTGCGCCCACAGGTTCGGGCAAAACATTAGTAGGGGAATACGCCATTTATCGCGCCTTGTCGCGGGGAAAACGTGTATTCTACACTACTCCTTTGAAGGCGCTGTCAAATCAAAAATTACGTGACTTCCGAGAAAAATTTGGGACTGATCTTGTCGGACTGTTAACTGGAGATGCTTCCATTAACAGAGATGCACCGATTTTGGTGATGACTACAGAAATTTTTCGGAATATGCTTTATGGGACACCCATTGGGCAAATTGGCATTTCGTTAGTAGACGTGGAAGCGGTAGTGTTGGATGAGTGCCACTACATGAATGATCGCCAACGGGGGACAGTTTGGGAAGAATCAATTATTTATTGTCCCCGTGAAGTTCAACTGGCAGCCCTTTCAGCAACGGTTGCCAATAGCGATCAACTCACTGACTGGCTAAATCGCGTTCACGGCCCAACTGACCTGATTTACTCCGATTTCCGCCCAGTACCCTTAGAATTTCACTATTGCAATCCTAAAGGGCTATTTCCTTTACTGAATGATAGCAAAACTAAAATCAATCCCCGCCTTCAAAAGAAGAGGGCGAGAGGGGGAGAAAGGGAGAGGGGGAGAGCTGGAAGACCAGAGGCTCCTGGAATAATTTACACCCTCAGCCAGCTACAGCAAAGGGATATGCTACCAGCGATTTACTTTATCTTCAGCCGCCGGGGATGCGATAAAGCAGTGGCAGAAGTAGGTGATTTATGGCTGGTAAATAATGACGAGTCCCAGATTTTGCGGCAACAAATTGATGACTTTTTAGCTCGCAATCCCGAAGCCGGACGTTCTGGACAAATTGCACCCCTATATCGGGGAATTGCCGCACATCACGCCGGAATCTTGCCTGCTTGGAAAGTGTTAGTAGAGGAATTATTTCAGCAAGGGCTGATTAAGGTTGTATTCGCTACCGAGACACTGGCAGCGGGAATTAATATGCCCGCCCGGACAACAGTTATTTCTACACTTTCCAAACGTACTGACACTGGACACCGCTTGTTAAACGCTTCTGAATTTCTGCAAATGGCAGGCCGGGCTGGCCGCCGGGGAATGGATAAACAAGGTCATGTGGTGACAGTCCAAACACCCTTTGAAGGCGCGAAAGAAGCGGCGTATTTAGCCACATCTAAACCAGACCCCTTAGTTAGCCAGTTTACGCCCAGCTACGGTATGGTGTTGAACTTACTGCAAACTCATACTCTGGAGCAAGCTAGAGAACTGATAGAACGCAGTTTTGGGCAGTACATGGCGACTTTACATTTAAGACCAGATTACGAGGAAATTGCCGAACTGCAAAATCAGTTAGTCCAATTACAGGAGCAAATCGCAGCGGTTGATGAAAATGAAGTGGCTGTGTATGAGAAATTACGGCAACGCTTGAAAGTTGAACGTCAGATATTAAAAACCCTACAAGAGCAAGCACAGGAAGACCGACAAGAACAATTAGGAATGATGTTGGACTTTGCAGTGTCGGGAACTCTATTGAGTCTCAAAGGGAAACATATCACAGTGCCTTCGCCTGTAACAGCAGTGTTAGTAGGAAAAACACCGGGTTCTGGTCAAGCTCCTTACTTGGTATGCTTAGGACTCGATAACCGCTGGTATGTAGCTACCACGGCGGATGTAGTTGATTTGTATGCTGAATTACCACGAGTTGACATCCCACCCGAAGTACTACCACCGCCAGAAATGCCTTTTAAACCGGGACAGTCACGACGTGGTAATGAAGAAACATTTGCGATCGCCCAGCGTATCCCTGAGCCAGAGGAGTCTCTGCATCTAGCTCCAGAAGTAGCAGAACAACTCAGTCGAGTAACCGCACTCCAAGAACAATTAGAATCTCATCCTTTACATCAATCAGGCAATGCTGCCACTATTTTTAAACGCAGGGCGCGTTATGTTGAATTAGAAGCTGAACTTCAAGTGATGCAAGCTCAAGTAGAGCAACAATCTCAACGTTATTGGGAAGAATTTACTAATTTAATTGAAATTCTTCAACACTTTGGTTGTTTAGATAACTTAGTGCCCACAGAATTAGGGCGTATCGCTGCTGCAATTCGGGGAGAAAATGAATTGTGGCTAGGTTTAGCATTCGCTAGTGGTGAATTGGACAACTTAGATCCGCAACATTTAGCAGCTGCCATAGCGGCTTTGGTGACAGAAACTCCACGTCCAGACAGTAGGGTTAATTTTGAGCTGAGTAATGAAGTGGCTGAAGCTTTGGCAAAATTGCGCGGAATTCGTCGCCAAATGTTCCAACTACAACGGCGATATAATGTAGCGCTACCGATATGGTTGGAGTTTGAATTAATTGCCTTAGTAGAACAGTGGGCTTTGGGAATGGAGTGGACAGAAGTCTGCGAAAATACCAGCTTAGATGAAGGCGATGTAGTGAGAATTTTACGCCGGACTTTGGATTTATTATCGCAGATCCCCCATGTCCCACATTTACCGACATCTTTTCAACGCAATGCCTATCGGGCGATGCAGTTAATTGATAGATTCCCAGTCAATGAGGTAGTTGAATAAAGAGGATTGGGGACTGAATACCTAATACCTGATAATAATATTCTCAAAATTAGTAGTCTGTCTCATTAATTTTGATGGTCATAAATGTTTGTAGTAAGGACTAAAGTCCTTGTTTTTCTAAGCACTAAAGTGCTTACTACGAACATCTTATTATGTTTGAAAAAATATAGTGGTGGTACTTGGTTAAAAATAAAAATGCTTTTTTTGGTTTCTTATAGATTAATCACGTCTATCTAGCAGAACTTATAGCGATCGCTACAAGAGCTAATAAATTTTAGTAAACTAAGTTTCCTGTACCACGCAACTGACGCAAAGAATTTATACAGTATGGACAGTCACATTGAAATAGCTTAATTGCAGCATCGCTTTCCTCGTCGGTAAAGTTCAACATGGCAATATTCTCATCTGACACTGATGTGGCAATGGTTGAGGAACGTGTAGAGGAATACGCTTGCTTTCTCTCTGAATCTCGTATACATACAAAATCTGTTCCACCATGTGGGTTGGTGATACAGGTACGACCATCTTGTGTGTGCATCAATCGCTGAGTAATATTAGCGTGAGCAGGATTAAATACTGCCAAAGTAGACATCAGCGACACAAAAATTGAGGAACTGGAAAGTAAATTAAGTATTAATTTTCTGTTCATTGGTTTCCTTGAATAATGTACCTAAACGCTAAGATTATCCGATTAAATGTTATAGGTCAAGTAAGTTTTAAAATAGATATCCACAACAACCAGATTCCGAACTTTTTTAAGAAATCGGGAATCTTAGATTACTTGTAAAAGCTTATTATTTTTATTAACTTTGAACAAAAGCTCATATATCCAAATTCTACAAAAATGAAGCAAAGAATACATTCAGAGTCTTCCGGTTGTTGCGGATGTGAACATGACGATGATGAGAATCGTAACCATGTCCATAATCATAGTCACGATGAGAATCATAATCACAACCATAGTGGAGAATTCAATCTGAAGAATGAGGTATTTCCTCTAGTTGTGATTTTGAGTTTGTATATACCTGGTGTAATTTTTGAAGACCAATTACACAATACACTTTATTCTCTAGGTGAATATTTGCTTTTCATCCCTGCCTATTTATTGAGTGGATGGAGTGTTTTAAAAACGGCTGGACGTAATATACTTCGAGGCAGAGTATTTGATGAAACATTTTTGATGACCGTAGCGACATTAGGGGCGATCGCAATTCATAAATTACCCGAAGCTGTGGGAGTAATGCTATTTTATAAAATTGGCGAATTATTCCAGGATATTGCCGTCAGTCGTTCCCGTAATTCCATCAAAGCACTTTTAGAAGTACGCCCAGATTATGCCAATATTCAGATAGAGGGAGAACTGAAAAAAGTATCGCCGGAAACAATCAATATTGGAGATATTATCATCGTCAAACCAGGGGAAAAAATTCCCTTAGATGGTGAAATTATAGAAGGTAAGTCACAAGTTGATACATCTGCATTAACTGGAGAATCTGTACCGCGAACGGTAAGGTTAGGAGAAACGGTATTAGCTGGAATGCTCAATAAAATGGGTGTCTTGACAATCAAAGTAACAAAACTTTTTGATGAGTCTTCCATTGCCAAGATTCTTGACTTGGTACAAAATGCTAGAAGCAAAAAAGCAGAAACAGAGAAGTTTATTACTAAGTTTGCCCGATACTATACACCAATAGTAGTTTTTGCATCTCTAGCAGTTGCAATCTTACCTCCTTTATTCATTCCTGGAGCAACCTCTTCAGAATGGGTTTATCGTGCCTTGATTTTATTAGTTATTTCCTGCCCATGTGGATTAGTGATTAGTATCCCGTTGGGTTACTTTGGTGGTATTGGAGGTGCAGCTAAACATGGGATTTTTGTGAAAGGCTCTACTTTCTTAGATGCTTTAAATATAGTTAAAACAGTTGTTTTTGACAAAACTGGAACATTGACAAAAGGAGTATTTAAAGTAGTAAAGATTATGCCAATCAATGGTTTTAGTGAGCCAGAATTACTAGAATTAGCTGCCAAAGTTGAGTCACACTCAAATCATCCCATTGCTCAATCTATTCGTGATGCTTATGGTGAAAATATCGAAGTATCTCAAGTGAGAGATTATGAGGAAATTGCAGGTTATGGAATCAGAGCTAAAGTAGGAAATCAGATAGTGATAGCGGGAAGCGATCGCCTATTACACAAAGAGAAGATTGCTCATGATAACTGCCAGATAGAAGGAACAGTTGTTCATTTAGCAGTTGATCATATTTATGCTGGATATATTGTGATTGCTGATGAATTGAAGGAAGACGCTAAGCAAGCTATTCAAGCATTAAAGCAAATGGGTGTAGAGAAAACAGTAATGTTAACTGGAGATAATCAGGCGATCGCTTCCCATATTGCTCAACAAATTGGCATAGATTCCTACCAAGCAGAGTTATTACCAGAAGAAAAAGTCAACGCCATTGAGAAAATACTCAGCACAACCGGAAAGCATGGTAAAGTCGCTTTTATTGGAGATGGCATTAATGATGCGCCAGTGATTGCTAGAGCCGATATAGGTATGGCAATGGGTGGTTTAGGCTCAGATGCGGCAATAGAAACTGCTGATATTGTGATCATGACTGATGCACCGTCAAAAGTGGCGGAGGCAATACAAATTGCTAGAAAAACACATAAAATTGTTTGGCAAAATATTGGTTTTGCTTTAGCAATTAAAGCTGTATTTATTGGATTAGGTATTTTAGGTGTGGCGACAATGTGGGAAGCTGTTTTTGCCGATGTTGGCGTAGCTTTGCTAGCAATTTTTAACGCAACTAGGGTAATGAAATAATTAGAGATGTTGGATTGCAATCTGTAGAGACGTTGCAATGCAACGTCTCTACTTGATATTGGTTACATAAATTGCAACAATACCAGCTTTAAGTTTTCCGTCGGCGATACTTAGGTTAACTTCATCCATCTAAGGGTAGATTATGCACGCCTCAACTCAATTACCAGGCAAATCAGCTTTATTTGTGAGTGCGCTACTGGGAGGGATAATTTTTACTAGTTGTGCTTCTGCTCGCCAACCGTCAAATCAGGCATTATCTCCAATTGCAGCTGAGCAAGCTGCATCAACTACTGGGAATACCGCTCAAAAGCTTGAAGCACCGATACCTCGTGCGCGTCCCCAACTGATCAAAAAGGCAGCGATGACTTTGGTTGTGAACTCTGTAGATAAGAGTATCGATGCTGTTTCGCAAATTATTAATAAGCAACAAGGGGACTTAATCGGGTTAAAAGAACAACAGCCAACAAAGGAAAGCACGCGCCACACTGCATTAATACAGATACGCGTACCGCAAAACTTGCTAGAACCGTCTCTAGATGAATTGGCTAAATTAGGCACATTGAAAAATCGTAATATAACTGCCGAAGATGTAGGCGATCGCTTAGTGGATTTACAAGCCAGGTTAAGCAACCTGCAAAAAACTGAAGCCAATTTGCAAAAAATTATGGATCGATCCGGTTCTGTAAGAGACGTGTTAAATGTCGCTCAAGAACTTAGTAATGTCCGGCAATCCATAGAGCAAATTAATGCCCAATTGAAAAACTTACAAAATCAAGTTACTTATTCAACTATTACGCTGAACCTAGAAGCAGCAATTTCTAGCACTAGTCCACAGCGTGCATTAGGCGAGCAAATTCAGGAAACTTGGAATAACTCTACCCACTCCTTAAGTGTGTTTACAGTTCGCTTACTCAAATTGGGTATTTGGTTAATGGTATACAGTCCCTATCTGTTGATTTTAGCTGCTGGTGTCTATGGCTTTACCCGTTGGCGGCGTCATTCACCACGTTTGACACAAACATCAGAATCAGCTAATTCTGATTAGATTTCTTGTAGAAGCGCTAATTTTAGGCTCTTTCTCTGCGTCTTTGTTTTGAAAAGGGGAGCAACGTGAAAAAGTTAGATGTTTGCGTCGCTCCCTCATACAAGTTAGTTGACCCCACAAAGCATAAAAAGCGTAATAGTTGAAAACCTTGTGTCTTCTATTTTTTGATGTTTCTGGTATAGGACTTACGCACAGGTAACGGAAAATCGAACCACAGAGGACACAGCGAGAAGTCTGAGCGGAGGTTTCCGACGCTCGTTCGCAAAGCGTGCCGTAGGCAAGACTCGCTCTAAGCGTAGCCATGCCGCAGGCTTTACGCTGCGCTATCCGTTGGCGCAGCCCGCCGCAGCGAAAAGTTCTGTAGGCGGGTTTCCCGCCGTAGGAAACTTTTCAAGACAGGCATCAGAACTTCTCAAGACAGAGAGCACGGTGAAATAAGAGTTTCAGAAAGTTTTTGCGTAAGTCCTATGGTAGTGTGATTGTGTTTTGTGAGTGGATCTGTACAGTTTGTAGAATTCATGTTTCCTTGTCGGCGATCGCCCTAAAAAAGTCGTGACATGGCAAATCGTCGAGTTAAATTGCAGCAGAACGTGCCTCATCCACCTTGAGAGTTGTACCTGTGATGAACTTAGCATCCTCTGAAATCAGGAAAGCAACCGTTTTAGCAAGCTCTGAGTAAGTCGCTGGACGACCCCACATCAAGTCAGATGGCACATCCCAACCTTCTAACTCTTCCATGCTGTCTGCTACAAAAAAGGGAGCCACTGAGTTCATGCGAATTTTATCGGCTCTGTAACGCTTGGCGTACAGCTTGGTGAATCCTTCCATTGCAGCCCGGAGTGTGCCGCTGAAGGGCGTTCCTAACTCCGGCTCCTGTGAATCACAAGCAGAAATATTGACGATCGCGCCTCCGCCTTGTTGACGTATTGGCTCTGTTACCAGTTTGGCAATGCGGACAACGCTTAAAAATAACATCTTAAAATTCTCTATCCACATTTCATCAGAAATATCGAGTAAATCGGGACGGGGCGGGTCGCCAAAACTATTGACGACCGCATCAATTCGACCAAATTTATCCAACGTGGTTTGAACCAATCGTTCTAAATCTTGAAAGTTGGACATTGAACCTTGCACAGCAATTCCACCTAACTCTTGCGCTAAACCCAAAACACTTTCGCTTCGGGCTAACAAGGAAACTGTATATCCCTGTGCTGCCAACTCTCGCGCACAGCCTGCCCCAATTCCACGACTCGCCGCTGTAACAATCACAACCTTGTTTGAATTCATTTTCTCGCCTCAATGCATTGACCTAAAATCAGACTAGCCTTTGCTCATTAGTCTCTATCCTGGCAAACATCTGTGCTTGACACGAACCAACTCCCCGAACTGATTGCCTTCGTTGAAGGTATAGAGTCCAACAGTTTTAGTGCAGTTTCTTTGTTCTACGAGAAACATATATCTTACTCTACGCAATAAGATTGCCAAGTCTTGAGGCGTTTATACAGCTTGCGATCGCCTACGGCGGGCAGGTATGCGATCGCCAGAAAATTATACTTGCTTTTTACCACCTACACTATATAGATAGACTTGCTGTCAAGAAAGCACAATAACATGGCTAAGTCTCATCAATTCCAGCTTGATAGGAAAGATAAACCAACAGAACTACTCTTTTGTCTGTTTACTTCCATCCTCCTGCATTTTTTTCTGTTTATTGCAGCCAATTATTGGCTAAGGTCTGTTGCATCTGAGCAAAGGCAAGCGTCTTCTCAAGCAATTCCCATTGAGTACGTTGAAGTTCCTCCTGATGAAACTAAGACACCGAAAAAAACCTTAAAACGGGCTGCCAATAATTCTGTTGGAAAAGGGCAAGTTTCAAGACCCAATAACTTAAGTGCTCCCACAGTAAAGGCATTGCCACCAAAATTGACCCGCTCTACACCACCAGCATCAAGTTCTACACCAACGGTAGTTACTCCTGCACCAGCCAAAATTCAACCTCGAAAACTCGCGGCTGCTCCCACTACCACACCACCAGCACCAAGTCCTGCACCAACGGTAGTTACCCCTGCACCAGCCAAAATTCAACCTCGAAAACTCGCGGTTGCTCCTACCACCACACCAACAGCACCAAGTCCTACGACTACACCAGCCAAAATTCAACCTCGAAAACTCGCGGTTGCTCCTACCACCACACCAACAGCACCAAGTCCTACGACTACACCAGCCAAAATTCAACCTCGAAAACTCGCGGTTGCTCCTACCAGCGCACCACAAGCACCAAGTCCTGCGACTACACCAGCCAAAATTCAACCTCGAAAACTCGCGGTTGCTCCTACCACCACACCAACAGCACCAAATCCTGCGACTACACCAGCCAAAATTCAACCTCGAAAACTCGCGGTTGCTCCTACCACCACACCAACAGCACCAAGTCCTACGACTACACCAGCCAAAATTCAACCTCGAAAACTCGCGGTTGCTCCTACCACCACACCACAAGCACCAAGTCCCACATCTGAGCAGTTGGAGAATAGCGCTACCCCGCGTAAACCATCTCAAGTCCAGCCAGCTTTAAAATCGGGCGCAGCAAGCCGCTTGGGTGGGCCAGTTAGTTTATCTAATCGTGATTTTGGGGGCAATTATTTTGCAGCCTCACCTAATTCCAACCGCTTCAATCCAGATTTTAATGGCGTTGATGCTCGTCAAGATACAGACTTAGGCCCTTACCTAAAAGAATTACAACGACAAGTGAGGCAGCAATGGATACCTGAACTCACTCAATCTTCTCGGCGGTCAGTGCTTCACTTCACTGTTAATCGCTCAGGTCAGGTGAGCAATCTCCGAATTGCGCGAACTTCTGGATTTGGCGTTACCGATGAAGCAGCAGTCAGCGCTGTTAAGCGAGCTGCACCCTTCATACCTTTGCCAACAAGCTATAGAGGGAATAACATCTCTATTGAATTTACGTTTGTTATCAACGTTTATGGCGAATTAGATCTACAAGGTAGTGGGCAAAACTAATGTTATGCCGATTCGATTAATGATTTAAACAAATCGTTTGGTAGAGACGTTGCATTGCAACGTCTCTACTACGATGATCTATCTCTCACTAATAAACAACCATCTTCGAGATGAATGATGCGAAGGGCGATATCTAGAATCCGGTTGTCATGAGTAACGAGTAGGATAGTGCAGCCTTGTTCTTTGGCAAGGCTTTGCATCAGTTCCACTACATCCCGCCCTGATTTCTTGTCAAGTGATGCTGTTGGTTCGTCAGCAAGAACAATTTTCGGATTCGCCACCAAGGCGCGAGCGATCGCAACTCTTTGCTTTTGACCATTAGATAAATTTTCTGGGTAGTAGTTAACGCGATTTCCTAATCCTACTGCTTCTAACATTCGCACAGCTTTTGCCCGTTTTGCTTTCCAAGATAAGCGGTCGTGCAATTCTAAAGACATTTCGACATTTTGCCGCGCTGTCAAGCTTTCCAAGAGGTTATGTGCTTGAAAAATATACCCAATCTGCCGCCGTGTTTTGATTAATTGGTTTTGCTCGGCGTTGCAGAGTTCCTGACCAATGACTTTTAAACTACCGTGCTGACAAGAGCGCAATCCACCAATCAACGACAATAAAGTGGTTTTTCCTGACCCAGACGGCCCAGTCATAATTACTATTTCACCTGGGTTAATGTCTAAGTTGATATTAAATAGAATTTGTTTACGTAAGCTGCCTTTACCAAAAAAGTGATTAATATTTTGAATAGAGATAATAGATTTGTTATTCATAACAAACTTGATGAATCATGAGCCAGATGACGAATTTTAAAAGATATCTGCCGGGTCTGCTGAGTCTAACTTTCGCATTGCGATCGCCCCAGAGATTAAACACATAATAATCGTCAATATCAAAACTTGAATTACGCGCTCAGAAGTCATAAACAGCGGTAACTTTGTAGCATTTCGTGTCAAGCCATACATACCAAAAGAAATCAAACAACCAGGAATATAACCAAGTACAGCCAATATCAATGCTTGTTGAAATACAACAGACAATAAGTAGACATTACGAAACCCCATTGCTTTAAGTGTGGCGTATTCAGCAATGTGATCCATAACATCACTATAAATAATTTGATAAACAATAATCACACCAACTAAAAATCCGATTGTGACACCCAAAGAGAAAATAAAACCGATCGCGCCATTCTCTTGCCAATATTTCTTCTCAAAATCAATAAACTCTTGACGGGTAAGAACTCTCACATCGTCAGGTAGATAAGACTGCAACTCTTTAACTACTGTATTCTGCTCACTACCAGGTTTTAGCTTAATTAAACCAAGATTAACTTTACCCGCTTGCTGTGTCGAAAAAATTCGCAAGAAGTTTTGGTCACTAGTAATCACACTGGCATTAGCAACAAAAGATGCACCAACCTCATACAATCCGCGAATTGTAACTTTACGTCCTTGCAGTTCAGTTGTTACAGGTTTGCCTTCAGCGACTTGAGCGATCGCAGCTTGATATTTACCGTTAGCGTTACGGTCAAATAATAGCGTGTTTGGATATTTGATCAGATCCAAACTTTGATTAACTTCTGGCAAGTTGAATGCAGGTTGTTCTGGGTTAAAGCCTATAATTAGAATTGATTCATCAAGCTTAGTTTCAAGACTCTTCCAAACTCCTAAGCGGATATAAAGGGGATTGACTGATTCGACCTCTGACAAGTTAGCAGCTTGAAACAAACGACGCCGAGGGAAAGAACTAAGAAGTCCCAAGTTTTGAGCTTGGCGACTAATTACTACCAAATCTGTTTGTAGAAGTACATGAAAGCGGGTGTTACTGTCATATAAAGCCGACTGAAAGCCTAACTGCATCAACATGAGAAAGTTAGCAAAAGTAATTCCACAAAGAGCAATAATAAAACGCCCCTTTTGCTTCATTAGTTGTAGCCAAGCTAATGGAATATTGCGTTTAAACATATTGAAGGTTATAAGAGTTGTTCTTTGTCATTAGTCATTTGTGTTTACACAAGACAAAGGAAAAATGACAATTACAAATCAATCTCGACGTTGACTTGAAGGTTTGTAAAACGAGCTACTTGATTACTAGCAGCTTTATCCAAACGAATTTTGACCTCAATTACTCTGGCATCTGTCGCCGCTGTTGGGTCGCTATCCAGCACATCTTTTTTAGCCACTGTTAAGCCAATTTGATCAACTGTGCCTCTTAACTGACTAGGAAAGGCATTGCTAGAACTGGTAATACTGGCAGTTTGACCTGGACGAATCTTGGCAATATCACTTTCGTAAATCTCTGCAATAGCATACATTTGGTCAGTTTGACCAAGTTCTACAATTCCTTCACTACCGATTGTTTCTCCAGGATGAGCTTGAACCCGTAGAATTTGACCGGCTTTTGGTGCGCGGATGTATGCCAATTCGAGTTCGGCGCGAATCTTCTCAACTGTTGCAACAGCGCTATCTACCTCTGCTTGTGCGGTTGCGATATCTGTAGGACGCACTTCGGCTGTTTTATTTAAGGTAGCTTTGGCTTCTTGAATCTGTGCAGTGAGTGTGCGTTTAGTTCGCTCTAAGCCTGCTTTGGCACTATTTAGCTGCTCTTGGGCGGTTGTGAGAGCTAATCTGCGAGTATCTAGTGCTGAAGCTGCGATCGCTCCCTCATTATACAGAGTTTGATTGCGGCGAAGTTCTATCTCTGCATTCTCCAACTCTGCTTTCAGACGAGCGATGGTGGCTTGCTGGCTTTGGATTTCACCATCTAAATTTGCTTGTACATTTCTAACAGTTGCTTGTATGGCTGCTAGTTCACCTTGTTTTGCGCCTGCCTTTACTTGAGCAAGACGAAATTGAGCAACTTGAACTTGCTTTTGCGATTCTACCAAGTTAGCTTGCAGGCGATCGCGATTATCCAAGATAGCAATGATTTGTTGCGCTCTTACCTTTTTGCCTTCATCAACCAACAATTCAGCCACACGGCTACCACTACCAAAGCTAGGATTAGTAGGAGCAGAAATCTTAATCACATCACCTGCTGGCTCCAACCTTCCTAGTGCATTAACTTTTGGTGCAACAGGCTGACTAACTTGTGAAATGACTGCTGGACGTTTAGCCGTAGCTGATAGACGGGCTAAATAGAACACGCCTACCCCTATCCCTACCATACAAGCAATACCCAAAATGACTAACCAATGAAAATTGGCTGGAAATAAAGACCGTTTACTAATTTCCTCAGAATCTTGCAACATTCTCTAATACCTTATATGGCACTCCTAAGTAATTCGTGAAACAACAGATAAGTTTCTCATTACTCTCTGCGCCTCTGTCTTGGAAAGTTCTGTTCGCCGGAAACCGGCGCACCCTGCGGGAAGCAAGCTACAGACTTTCCGCTGCGTCTCTGCGTGATAAAATTCCAATTTTCAAACATTAGTGCAAAAAATCTAACATGATTGAATATAAGCCTTGTTCATATTTTCCTCTACCACCTGCTCATACTTAAAAAAGCCAGGATTAAGTATCCCACGCGGGTCATATTTCCTCTTAATTTCATTAACTTTAGACCAGTAATCACCAAATTGGAGTCTCCATTGTGGAAGCTCAAAATCTACCCAAGTCGCCATATATCTTTTGCCACCCATTTGGAAGCCAAGGTTAGTTAGTAAATTTAATTGCTCTAGAACAGGTTTAACTTGAGCTTTAGGGACAGTGGGATACATTCCAAACCCAATAATCAAATCTTCATCGGGTAAAGGAAACATAGGCATTTTATTATTGTGTGAAAGTAGACAAAACGAGCCTATAGGTATAGTCCGAAAGTCTATGAAAGAAGGTATGCGTTGCAGAGCAATATCGATGTATTCTTTTGCTTTTGATGCTGGCAAAAGAACGTCTATCCAAGAGTTAGCTTTATCTACAGGATGAGATACTTGTGCTATTGGTTGAATGAACTTATCAAAAGTAAGGTCTTCAGTATAGATGTGACGGTAAAAACTTAAATTAGATAGTAACTTATCTGCATTTATATCCTTCTCAGAATCTACTTCAAGAGTAATCTGCATCCTATAAAACCACTGAACTATAGGCTTTATCCTATTTTCGCTTGCCCTAGATAATCCTAATAGACATGGAGAAAACAAAGATACCAATCCATCTACAAGTCCTTCTGATATTAGGAAACGTTCATCATTTAATAGCGAATCTAAATCGTCATAACAAAGAAAATAGCTGCGAGTGAAGGAACGGTATTTTCTAAGTTTATTTTGAACCTTGGTTATAATACCAAACTGACCATAACCACAAAGAACATGATAGAAAAGTTCGCTATTTGTTTCTGGCGTACACCAAACAATATCTCCTGTTCCCGTTACGACTTCTAGACCAAGACAATTATCAGCTTGAGAGCCATAACGAAAAGAACTTAAACCTAAACCACCAGCAGAGAGAGTTCCCCCTAATGTAACCTCAAAGTTATTTGTAAGAACAGGAGGAATCACGCCGTGTGGTATTGAAGTATCAACAATTTGCTTCCAAGTAACACCAGCATCAGATGTGAAACAAAGCTCATCCGGGCAGAAATCATAAATTTGATTGAGATTCCTCATATCTAAGAGGATTCCACCTTGGTTCAAAGATTGACCACTTAAAGAATGTCCCGCAGCCCTTGACGAAATAGTTAACTCTTGCTCAACAGCATATTTAATGGCTTTAGCAACATCATGAGAATTTTGAGGACGAACAACAATTAAAGGTTGTTTTTGAATAATGCCGCCAAAATCTTGAGAAACCGCCTCTAATTCTTCTTTTATATTACTAACATCACCGTCAATAAGATGTTTTAAATCTGAGATAATATTCTTCATATAAATAATCCTGAAAATTATGATTTAAAAATTATGTGAAATATTTAATTCTTGACTAATGAATTTAATGGCGATCGCCTTAAACTTACGAGTTTAAAAAACTGTAAACTTAATTTAATTAACGCATTTTTAGCATCTTTATACCAATACTGATCAAACTAGGAACTAGTCCCAATAAATCTATGACACGGTTTAATAATTGAGCAAAAACGCTTTGCGTTGGTGTAGTTGACGCTATCGTTTTCTTTATAGGTCTTTCATACTTAAATACACAAACACAATCACCTTCTGCTTGTTTACTAAGAATCACCGCTTTGATACCAGGAAAAGCTCTTTTAGTTGCTTCTTGTTCCATCTCACAGAATACACGACATGGCTGAGCGAAACCATATTCTTTAGCGATAGATAAAACTGGACAAACCCTTTGAATTTCCAATGCTGCGTCTGTTCCATTTTGAGAAATATCTACTATTTCCATAACAAACCCCATCAGCCCTAGCAACGGAGCTGCTTTCTTAAAACCTTGAGCTAGGGTATTGTTATCAATGAAAGTACCCATCAACGCTTTTTGTTGTTGAGGATATTTTTCCATCATCTTTTCAAAAGCGGCTTTGTCTCCTATTTCTTCTACCAGTTTTTTGTATCTTATAAATCTATTTCTGAACAATTTTATAGCTTTAGATTCATCAATATTGATGATATCTTCCATTCTCAGGTTGCCTGTAACTAAATCATTTTCCATGTTGATTACTCTCTTTAATTACATTCATTATCATCATAAAATCGTCTTGGATAGTAAACTTTACCTGCTGGCATAAAAGCACAGCCAAATTATCCAAACAAGCATATATCTACAAACATTAAGGCAGGATAACGCAATGTCTATTTCGAGTTCGCTTGTTATATCTCTGTGCCATCTTGCCTTTTCAATAAGAAAGTTTTTTGCTGTTTTTTGTAAAGGCTGTTTGTAATTCTCAGAGCGATTACTCAACGCAATCTTAGCTTTTGATTGCCTCACATCCACCAATTTTGTTTTTCTCATCTCAGCAATGACTATTTATTTTCTTTGCATAAGGTGACTATAAATCCCGAATAACTATCAGTATCGAGAAATTTATAACCAATCTCTAGGATTTTTCAGTACTTCTCTCAGCATTGCTTCCTTACTACCAGGGACAGGTTGGTCGTCGTATTCCCAACTAGCAGCAGGAGGCATACAATTAAATACACTTTGCTGCTTAACCATACCGCTTGCTAGACCGAAACGGATACCGCGATCGCATGATAAGATAAATTCCACATAGCGCCCACGCACAAGGCGCTGCCAGTACTTGTTCTCTTCTGTAAAGGTCATATCCTTGCGTCTTTCAACAATTGGCATATAGGCAGGAAGAAAAGCCTCTGCACAATTTGTAACCAAAGAAAGAAGTTCTTGTGAATTGCCCTCATTTAAATGGTCGAAGAAAATTCCACCTATGCCTCTACTTTCACCACGATGGGGTATGTGGAAGTATTCATCACACCATTTTTTAAAACGGGGGTAATAAGAATAATCATGCTGATCGCAAACCTCTTTATGCACCTTATGAAAGTGAACTGCATCTTCTTCAAAAAAGTAAGACGGTGTTAGGTCTGCTCCGCCGCCAAACCACCAATAAATAGGTTGGTTGTCATTATTAATCTGGAAATAACGATAGTTGACATGAGCAGTAGGTACCATCGGGTTATGAGGATGGATAACAAAGCTAGAACCTGTAGCGAAAAAGCGGCTCCCTTTATCACTAGTTATTCTATCTGCTACTGCTGTAGCAACCGCACCTGATTGCTGAAAAGAGGTTCCAGGAGGTAATTCACCCTCTATTGCTACATAGTTGACTCCCACTTTTTCAAAGACATTACCATTGTGCAAAGCACGGTCAATATATATAGCATCCTCACTACTTTCGCCAACAGTCCAAATGCCGTTTTTGTCACGGTTCCAAGACTGTTCGAGCAGATCTTTACCATCAACAGCCTCAAGAGCTTGACAAGTATTCTCAAACATCTGTCTGAAAATTTTATCGGCTACCCCGCGTATTATTGGCTGTTGTTTCACTGATTTTTCTAGGACATTGGTCATACTTATCTCCTCACATTAATTAAGTCTTGTTCTGCTATTGATTGTCGAGTTAAGAACCGTCCAAGAAGAAATCTTTTATAATTAGCGATCGCTTCTGCAATATATTAGTAGTTTAGAGAGTATCCGCAATGCCATTTGAATAAAATACTAGATGATTTACGTTAGTTAATAGCCTCATTTGTAAGTTGGTTCATGCAGGGTTAAAAATTCTGAATATTCTTCATCAGGATAGTTGCTACCGGCGTTTGACGTAGATAATTGTGTTAATTCTTTTTGGAGAAACTTACGAAAAGTAATATCTAAAGCATCAGCAGCAACGTGAAGTTCTTCCGATATTTTTGGCATTGTTTGAGAGTTTAAAGTTGTAACTACTACTGTATCTTCTTGAGCAAGTTTGTGGTCAATCTTTCTAAAAAAACCATCTAACCAAGAAAAGGGTAAAACGTTGCGATACAAAACGCGTTTGACAATAGTAGTATTGTCATCAATAGGAAGATGAGCAACTAAAATACCGAACTTGATATCAAAACTGTCATCTCTACCTATACTAATTTCCGCTAGGGTAACATTAGGTAGATATAAACTCAATCTCGTCTTCAATTCTGGGCGTCCACCTAATAAAAAATTCAAAAAACTTTTGGAGCTACCTAATGATTCATAATTCACCTTGGCAACTGCGCCCCAATCGTATTTATCGACTTTATACTTAATAGTTTTATTGATAGGAATCCTTTGACCAAAAGATTTCCTATGAACTGCAATAACATGGGTAAAGTCAAGATTAGCCTCCATAAGACGAGCATAGTTAGCATTATCTATACCCTCGTCATAAACAGGACGCATAGTCGAAACCATGTATTCTGGAAAAATAGGCAAAGCAGGCCGTTTTTCTTCTGGTAAATCACCATAAAACAACCAAATAAAACCATATTTTTCCTGCACTGGGTAGCTGTCTACACTAGCTCTTTTAGGAACAGGCGTTCCAGGTGCATTAGAAGGGATTTCAACACATTGTCCATCAGCTTGAAATTTCCATCCATGATAGGGACAGCGGATACAGTCATTTTCAATCCAGCCCAGAGAAAAAGCCGCGCCGCGATGAGGACACTGGTCTTTCATAGCTACGACTTGTCCTTGAGAATTACGGTAGAGGACAAATCTTTGATTTAACATCACAATTTGCTTGGGCTTGTTGTTAACTGCAAAGCTAAATTCACAAGCATACCAAAAGTTTTTCAACAGACTTAGCTCCTATTCTTTTTTGAGAGAAAAATAACAGGTGAAGCAAAAGATATAGAACTCACAAACGGATCATGAAATCCTTCGCTATATTTGCCTTGGATACAAAAATTATGTTTACAAAAACGATTTTGTATCAAATTTGAATTTATTTTCTCAAAGAGGCGTAAGAAAGTCGTGTTTGCTCTTGGTTAGAGTTATCTGATTTGCTCTGATTAAGTTTCAAACCCCAGCCCAGAGATAAATATTTGTGGCGAAGCCTGCGATAAGCAAGGGTTAAAGCATCAGCCGGAACGTGAACTTCTGTTAACAAAGTATCAGGTAATAATTTAGGGTACTGGGACTCGGTTACTACCCTATCTTCCAAACCAACTTTGTGGTGAAACTTCACGAATAAACTATCTGCCCAAGAATAAGTAAAAAAATTGCGAAACTGAATTCGCTTACTAATGGTTGTGTTTTCATCGACAGGAATATGGACAGCATAATTGATCATTTTGCCACGACCAAAATCACTCTCAATTTTAGTTATGTTAGGCAGGTAGAAGCTAGTTTTTGCATTTAACTGTGTACGAGCTGGACGAAAGAGGGATCTAAATAGACCATTTTTAGGCTTAGTGTAATTTTTGTATGTGATTTTGGTACTGAAACCCCAATCCTCATCTTGAACAATATAGTCTTCTACTCTTGGATCTTGTGCAAATCCCGCTCCAAAAGAATTAGCATGAACTGCATACAAATGGGCTGGGTCAAGAGCATTTTCTATGACTCGATTGTAATTAGCTTTCATCTCATATTCTAAGTAAATGGGATGCATAGTCGAGTCTTCATCTTCTGGCAAAGGAGGAATTGGCGGGCGTTCTTCTTCTAGCAAATCTCCATAAAATAGCCAGACAAAACCATATTTTTCTTGCACTGGATAGCTGTTTATATTAGCTTTTTTAGGTATGGGTTTTTCGGGTTCATTAGAAGGGATTTCAATGCATTGTCCATCAGATTGAAATTTCCATCCATGATAGGGGCAACGGATACAATCGTCTTCTAACCAGCCCATAGACAATGCAGCACCACGATGAGAACATTGATTTTTCAACGCTACGACTTGCCCTTGAGAATTGCGGTAAAGGACAAATCTTTGATTTAACATTACAATTTGCTTGGGCTTATTAGTAACAGCTGCGCTGAATTCACATGCATACCAGAAGTTTTTTAGCACACCTAAGCTCCTACTATCCTAGATAAATTGATGAATTTAAAGTAACTGTTTCCAGTGTGTTGCTTAGTTCAACCGTTACATTCATCCCAGTCATCACAAAAAACTACCATGAGCCATAATCTGGTTTCATGTTTGTCTAGAAGTATGATTTTTAGGCGAATTCAGCCAACATAAGCCAAAATTGACTTTGTTCGCTCATTGGATATTTAATTTCCCAAGTTGACACTTTCTGGCGTCTATTGCCTTTGTTGTGTGTCTTTCTTTAGGCATAGGTGATAGCATACCAGTGTACTAATGCATTAGTCAACTAATGTATAATTTTGCTCTATTAACCATTGCACCAATAAACTAGTGAATAGGTTCATTAGTTGGGGTATAGTGTGGCACAAGGAGAAGCTTCAATTAGGGTTTATCTGTCACCTGAAACAAAAGACAGGTTTAAAACAGTTTGCTTTTTCAAGGGATTGAATATGTCTGACGTTACAGCTGAATTGATTGAAGATTGGTTGGCTAAAAATGATCTAGACCTGCCGACTTCACAGAAAAATGTCCCTTCATCCAAAAGTAAAAACAGTGAAGGTTAGCATAACTGGTGAACAATTAAACCGCCCAGATGCAAGCCAACAGCACAGTATCCCAATTACGGCAGCAATGGGAGGAATAAAGTATAATTAATTCTAATAACTATGTGATTCTAGTAACAGCTATGTTTATAGACTTGAAAGTAACAATCAAAATTAATAGACTTCGTGCGATTCTCCCGAAACCCAATAGCAGGGGGGGACTGGGGACTGGGGACTGGGAGCAGCGAGAATTTGCAGCAAGTCTTTCCCCTCTGCTTCCTAACTCTTGACACACGCGATGAATCGCGTCTCTACTCTTGACACACGCGATGAATCGCGTCTCTACTCTTGACACACGCGATGAATCGCGTCTCTACTCCCTTCCTCAAACAGATGTGGTTGCTGCACCCAGCTGGAGAGCATAGAGATTCGCGTAGACACCCTGTTTACTGATAAGTTCTGTGTGGGTTCCCTGTTCGATGATTTGTCCCTGTTGAATTACCAATACTTGATTTGCTTGGGTAACGGTGCTGAGGCGGTGGGCAATCACGAAGCTGGTTCGACCTTGGAGTAAGCGGGCGATCGCACTTTGCACTAGTGCTTCTGTACGGGTATCGATGCTGCTAGTTGCTTCATCGAGAATGAGAATTCGGGGATTGATTAACACCGCACGGGCAATGCTAATCAGTTGGCGCTGTCCCTGACTCAGAGGTGATCCCCGTTCACCTAATTTAGTTGTGTAACCCTGTGGTAATGAAGTAACAAACTCATGTACATTAGCCATCTGAGCCGCTGCTTCGATATCGGCTTGGGTGGCGTATGGAGAGCCAAAAGCAATATTTTCAGCTACAGTACCGCTGAACAAAATATTATCCTGTAGAACGATGCCAATCTGACGCCGGAGACTTGCTTGAGTGACGCTACGTACATCAATTCCATCAATTTTCACTGCACCGCCAGACACATCATAAAAGCGCAAAATCAGGTTAATAATCGTAGTTTTGCCAGATCCAGTTGCTCCCACCAATGCAATCATCTCTCCTGGTTGGGCGTGCAAATTCACCCCTTTGAGGACTAATTGATTTGAGTTATAGCCAAATTTGACATTTTCAAATGTCACCTCACCCTGAATTGGCGGCATTTCGGTAGCATCAGGTGCATCTTTGAGTTGCGACGGTTCATCTAGTAGTAAGAATATTCGCTCTAATCCGGCAAAAGCAGACTGAGCCTGGGTGTAAAACTGGCTGAGAATCTGGATAGGACGGAAGAACAGCTGAACATAAAGCAAGAAAGATGTCACAACACCTACTGTTGCTCCTCCTGTGACGGCAAGATAGCCACCATACGCCAGCACACCCGCGGTTGCTAGGGTGTTGAGAAAATCGATTGATGGCAAAAATGCAGCTGTAATTGCCACTGCTTGAACGTTAGCATCACGATTTGCGGCGTTGAGAATTTTAAATTCTTCGATGTTGAGATGTACCCGATTAAATGCTTGTGCTTCTCGGACACTGCCAATATCTTCTTCTAACTTGGCGGAAAGTTCACCAATTGTCTGTCGGGTGACGCGAAATCTAGCTCTTGCCCAACGCGCAAACAAGCCTGTGGTAAAAATCATCAGTGGCACAACCAAGTTGCTCAACAAACCAAGTTGCAGGTTAATTGCGAGCATAGCAATGACAATGCCCACCAAACTGAAAGTGTTGCCCAGCATTTGAGCAACAGTTTGTCCAAAAGCCTGATTCACAGTACTAACATCATTCAGCAAGCGGCTCATTAAATCACCCGCTTCGCTGCGATCAAAAAAGCTCAGCGGTAGACTCTGAATTTTAGTAAAAATGTCTTGCCTCAATTGAGCCAGCAATCGCTGCATAATCCAGCCAACTCGAATAATCTGACCCCGGATTGCCCAAATACCGAATCCGTAGATTAGTGCCAGTAGCCCTAATAGCTGGAGTAGTCCCGACAAGTTTCCCTGTGCAATCAAGTGATCAATCGACCAGCCGAGTAAGAACGGCCCAATTGCCTGGGTTGCAGCACCGGTCAATACTAATGTAAGGGCGATGGGAATTTCTTTGCGATAGGGACGCAGGTATTGCAAAAAGCGCCGCAGTGTGGAAAGTTGCTGACTCGGCTTTTGCTCGGATGCAACAACAGGAACAGTACCTCTCATATTAATTCGTAATTCGTAATGACGCTCGTTCGCTCTTAGCGTCGCCCCTTGGGCGAAGACTCGCTAGCGCTTCTCTACGAGAGGCTACGCCAACGCTAACGTAATTCGTAATTTGTGATGGGCTACGCCCTGCTGTGGTAACGTAATTCGTAATTAAGATACGTGGAAAAAGGTTTGTTATAGTTGGTTTGCCATTTGTTAGTCTCATTGCGAAACAATAGATCTCTGGATAATTTGGGATCATTTTTTCACCTTCTGCTTTACCTGAGATTCCAAAATCACACCGTAGAGCGGGCTTGTTTGCATTAATTCCTCATGAGTACCTTGCGCTACCAGTTGTCCTTTATCCATGAGAAAAATGCGATCGGCGTTTTGCACAGTACTAATGCGCTGAGCTACTACAAAGGTCGTGCAAGCTTTTTGGCCTATTAAGCGATCTAGCGCCGCTTGAATTTGAGCAGCAGTTTTGGCATCTACAGCAGAAGTGCTGTCATCCAAAATCAGAATACCGTAATCGGTTAGTAAGGTGCGAGCGATCGCAATCCGTTGCTTTTGTCCACCAGATAAACCAATGCCGCGTTCACCCACAATCGTCTCGTAGCCATCAGGTAAACTGATGATGAAATCGTGAATTTGTGCAGTTTTGGCAACCTCAATCACTTCTTCTAGGGTTGCATTGGGTTTTGCATAGACAATATTCTCGCGGATCGTGCCAGAGAACAGTGTGGTTTCTTGAAACACAATGCCAATGCAAGACCTCAGACTTTTCAAGGTGAAATCTCGGACATCGCAGCCGTCAATACGAACCGCTCCCTTGGTGACATCGTAAAAGCGGGGAATTAGGTTCATAATTGTGCTTTTTCCAGAACCGGTCATTCCCAGGACGGCGATTAGCTCATTAGGCTTCGTTTCAAAGGAAACTTCTTTGAGAGTTTCAGTTGTTGAGCCAGGATAGCGAAAGGAAACGTTCTCAAAGGTGATTCGACCTCCGCAACTTGTAAACGGGACAGCATCAGGGCGATCGCGAATTTCGACTTCTGCATCCACCACTTCGTAGACTCGTTCAGCAGAAGCAGCCGCCTGAGCGATCGCCGGTGCAGCAAATCCAATCAACAAAATTGGTTGGAGAATCAACGCTAGGTAGGAGTTAAACGCCACCAGTTCACCAATAGAGAACCTATTCCCAATTACCTGCGCCCCCCCGTAGGCGAAAACTGCCAGCGTCACCAAATTACTCATTAAAAAGATAAACGGGAATGTATTGCGAATGGCGCTAATCGTCTTCATATTTGCCTTGACTAAGGCATCATTCATAGTGGTGTAGCGGCTCGTTTCGGCTGACTCCCGCACAAAGGCTTTCACCACCCGTATCCCCAGCAAGTTTTCTTGTAATACGGCATTCAAGTCACTTAGTTGCTCTTGGACTTGCCGGAACAATGCATTATTTTGGCTAATGAATCGCGCCATCAACCATCCTGATAGGGGCACTACCGTCAGCGTAATCAGCGCTAGTTCCCAATTCATCACCAGCAAAATCACCGCAATGCTTACCAATGTTACAATTGCACCGATTACTTGAATCAGGCTAGTACCAACAAAAGTGCGGATCTGCTCAATGTCGCTGGTAACGCGGGTTAGCAGTTGGGAGGTTTGTGCTTGGTCATGATAGCTAAAACTCAGATTTTGAATCTTGCTGAAAATCTTGTTTCGCAGGTTATAGGCAACACCTTGAGACGCTGCTTCTGCCCAATAGCTTTGTCCAAAATTAAATAGACCACGGGCGATCGCCGCGACTACCATCCAGCCAGCGCTATAAAGTACAATTTGTAAATTTTGTTTGACAATGCCTTGATCAATTCCCCACCGGAAGAGTTGGGGGGTAGCCGCGTTAGCAACCGTCAAGAGTAACAAGCTAACCAATGCTCCCAGCGAAGTCCATCGGTAAGTATTCAAACTCCCCAATACACGCTGGATTGCCTGCATCGGTGAATTTTCCTGGAATTCTGGTTGTGGAACCAATGAAATTCCCCCTGTGTTTTCGCAAAATCCCCTACTTTAAGATTAATGCTGAATGGCTCATTGAAGTTTTTGTTTCCAACACTCAAGCCATTATTTAGCTAGAAGCCAAAACATCACCCTGCGTAATAGTCTGTTGCAAAAGTTTTGAGATGTTCGTAGTAAGCACTTTAGTGCTTAAAAAATCAAGGACTAAAGTCCTTACTACAAACACGTGTTATCAGCAAAATTAATGAGACAAACCCGTATACCCGTAGGGGCACGGCAATGCCGTGCCCCTACACCTGACGATGTAATGTTGTACCGCATCAGGACTTACGCACAGGTAACGGAGAATCGAACCACAGAGGACACAGCGAGAAGTCTGAGCGGAGGTTTCCGACGCTCGTTCGCAAAGCGTGCCGTAGGCAAGACTCGCTCTAAGCGTAGCCATGCCGCAGGCTTTACGCTGCGCTATCCGTTGGCGCAGCCCGCCGCAGCGAAAAGTTCTGTAGGCGGGTTTCCCGCCGTAGGAAACTTTTCAAGACAGGCATCAGAACTTTTCAAGACAGAGAGCACGGAGAAATAAGAGTTTCAGAGAGTTTTTGCGTAAGTCCTACGCATCTGAATTGAATGAAAACCGCTATAGCGCTTCTAGCTTAATTTGCTGGGTAGTTAATCCCAGTTTGAAACTTTGTAAAAAACTTTTAAAAATCTCTAGACTCTCTAGTCGGATAGAGAGTCTAGGATAAATTCAAGGGAGCTCTCAGGCAGAAACCAGAAGTCGCGGGGAAAACTGTCCCTGCTCCTTTAGCTTTTTCAAAGATGCGCCCCAGTCATATAGCTTGCTTTGGCAAAGTTGTTCATTTTATCCCGTAAATCTATGACTCTTAAACTTACAGTTCCCAACATGGCTTGTTCTGCATGTGCAAACACCATTACCAAAGCACTTCAGGCAGTCGATGCCAACGCTGACGTTCAAGCCGATCCGACAACCAAGCTTGTCAGTGTAGAAACTCAAGCATCAGAAACAGTAATTAAGGAAGCGTTGATTGCTGCTGGCTATCCAGCCGCCTAATACCGTTTCTCTTAAATATTGCTACAGATGGCAGGAGGCAGAGAGAGGTGCAGGAGGCGGGATTCATCCAGTTCCGAGGTGGATTTATCCAGTTCCGAGATGGATTCATCCAGTTCAAAGATGGATTCATCCAGTTCAAAGATGGATTCATCCAGTTCAAAGATGGATTCATCCAGTTCAAAGGTGGATTCATCCAGTTCAAAGGCGGATTCATCCAGTTCCGAGGTGGATTCATCCAGTTCAAAGGTGGATTCATCCAGTTCAAAGCTTCATTTACAAGTATCAAATACCCATTGTTGCATTCCAAAATACATCTCCCCTGCCCCCCTACCCCCTTCATCCACACCAGTTACAGCGGTTCATCTAGTTATGGATACTCTTACACTCAAACTTCGAGGCATGAGTTGTGCCTCTTGCGCCAACAACATCGAAAAGGCGATTCGCTCGGTTTCTGGCGTGATTGACTGCAATGTTAACTTTGGAGCAGAGCAAGCCACCATCAATTACGATCGCAAGCGAACCAATTTAGAGAAAATCCAAGCTGCTATCGATGCTGCGGGATACTCGTCTTATTCACTCCAAGAAGAAATGCTTTCTGGAGAAGATGATGTTGAAAAAGCGAGTAGGCAAGCCGAACAACGTCAACTCACTCTTAAGGTAGTGGTGGGAGGTGTAATCAGTATTCTCTTGTTTGTGGGATCACTACCCATGATGACTGGGCTACACTTACCTCTGATTCCCGGATTTCTGCATGATCCTTGGGTGCAGTTGTTGTTGACAACACCCATCCAGTTCTGGTGTGGTGGCTCTTTTTACCGAAATGGCTGGAAAGCTTTTAAGCGTCATACGGCGACGATGGACACGCTGATTGCTTTAGGGACGAGTGCAGCATATCTATATTCTTTAGTTGTTACTTTTTTCCCTGGATTTTTTATTGCTCAGGGTTTGATGCCTCATGTATATTATGAAGTTGCTGCTATTGTCATTACTTTAATTTTGGTGGGGCGGTTGTTAGAAAATCGCGCCAAGGGACAGACTTCTGAAGCTATCCGCAAACTCATTGGACTGCAAGCCAGAGATGCCAGAGTGATTCGTGATGGTGTAGAAATGGATGTTCCCATCGCCGAAGTCAGAATTAATGATGTGATTTTGGTACGTCCTGGTGAAAAAATCCCCGTAGATGGGGAAGTGATTGCAGGCGCTTCGACGGTAGATGAAGCAATGGTGACGGGTGAAAGCCTGCCAGTTATCAAACAGCCAGGGGATGAGGTGATTGGTGCAACGATTAACAAAACTGGTAGTTTTCAGTTTCGGGTAACACGAGTTGGCAAAGATACGTTTTTGGCTCAAATTGTCAAACTAGTGCAACAAGCACAAGGTTCTAAAGCCCCAATTCAACGTTTGGCAGATCAAGTGACGGGATGGTTTGTACCAGCTGTAATTGCGATCGCGATCGCCACTTTTGTGATTTGGTTTATCTTCATGGGCAACGTCACCCTAGCGACAATCACAACGGTGGGTGTACTGATTATCGCTTGTCCCTGTGCTTTAGGTTTAGCAACTCCTACTTCTGTAATGGTGGGTACAGGTAAAGGTGCAGAAAATGGCATCTTGATTAAGGGCGCTCAAAGTTTAGAACTGGCGCACAAAATTCAAACTATCGTCCTAGATAAAACTGGTACATTAACTCAGGGCAAACCCACAGTTACAGACTTTGTAACAGTCAACGGCACAGCCCATAATAATGAAATCCAGCTTTTACAGTTGGCAGCAACAGTAGAACGCAATTCTGAGCATCCTTTGGCGGAAGCGGTGGTGAAATATGCTCAGACTCAACAGGTGAGTTTAACAGCAATGCCAGCTGTAACTGATTTTCAGGCTTATGCAGGCAGTGGTGTCCGAGGAATTGTTGCTAACCGCATTGTACAAATTGGCACACATCGCTGGCTAACAGAATTGGGAATTAATACAGTTGCACTTCAGGAGTATAAAGATACCTGGGAGGCTGCTGGTAAAACAGTCATTTTGATTGCTGTAGATGGTCAAACACAAGGGATAATGGCTATTGCCGACGCTCTCAAACCTTCTTCGGTAACAGCAGTAAAAGCACTACAAAAGTTAGGTTTAGAAGTAGTGATGCTCACCGGAGATAATCGAAAAACAGCGGAAGCGATCGCTCAACAAGTTGGTATCAAACAAGTCTTTGCCGAAGTGCGACCAGATCAAAAAGCGGCGATTATTCAATCTTTGCAACAAGGGGGACTGGGGACTAGGGACTGGGGACTGGGGACTGGGGACTGGGGACTGGGGACTAGGAAAAATTCTTTCCAATACCCAATACCCAATACCCAATCCGTTGTAGCGATGGTGGGTGATGGGATTAATGATGCGCCAGCACTAGCACAGGCTGATGTGGGGATTGCCATTGGTACAGGAACAGATGTAGCGATCGCTGCTAGCGACATTACCCTAATTTCTGGAGACTTGCAAGCGATCGTCACAGCAATTCAACTTAGCCGCGCCACTATCAACAATATTAAGCAAAATCTCTTTTTTGCTTTTATTTACAACGTTATTGGCATTCCCATTGCGGCGGGAATTCTATTCCCCATTTTTGGCTGGTTGCTTAATCCAATTATCGCCGGAGCCGCGATGGCTCTTTCCTCGCTCTCTGTAGTCACCAATGCCCTAAGATTGCGTAACTTTCGACCAAAAGCCACTTCATAATTGCAGAGGATAACAAATGTTCAGCAAAAAAACACTCTGGGGAAGCCTAGCGGCTTTAGTGCTACTCACTGGAGCATCAAGCGTAGCATTCGCAGAAATGTCAGCTTCGTCGTCAGAGCATACCAGCCAATTTCGTCGCATCGAGCAGCCTTTGGGGTTGAAAGTCGGTGTTGCAATGCTTGGCTTTGCCTTAATTGGACTAGAGTTATGGTGGTTTCTCCTCCCTCAAAGTCCTAAGTCATAATTTCTGAATGAATAATAGCGGGATAAAATCTTGAGCAGCTTGGTATTGCTTTAGCTTTCGAGCAATGGAACTTTAACGTTAAAAGTTTCTAGTATAAGACTTACGCACAGGTGACGAAAAAACGAACCGCAGAGGACGCAGGGGTCACGGAGGAATGAGAGTTTGAGAGGGTTTTTGCGTAAGTTCTATAGTAGTTTGTACAGCCATGTTTCAATGTCAGCAGCAGCTTGTGCTGCCACCTCCAGCCCTTCATTTAGTTATTGATAATTCAAATATTTCATGCGACTAATCAACTAGTTGGCTTGAGTGCTGTTAGGAACATACCATCAGAGCTAGGGAATTTATTATCATAGTGCCGCTTGATGTATTTAAAGCCAGCCTCACCTATTGCTGTTGGCAAATTGAGTTGCATGTACTCTTCAAGGAATGGTTCAGCAGTGCGGCTACGACTCACCCGTGCCTCACGTTCCTCTGCTGTTTGGTCGTACATGACTTCCATCGCACTGAAAGTTCCCCCTAGTTTTAGCAGTCGGTACATTTCGTGCAAAATCTTACGAGCATTATTTTGTGGCATTTCATGGACTAAGTATGTAAAGTGTACAATGTCAAAGCTGTTATCTGCCCAGTGTGTCGCTTCAGCATTCTCTTGATAAAATGAGACATTGTCAGCAGCACGCTGAGCTTTCCAGTCTCTACAAAAGCGGATGAGAGGAGCGCTTAAATCAATACCAATCACGTCAGCATTAGGGAAGAGTTCGCCATAGACAAAAGTTGTAGTGCCAGTACCACAGCCCATATCAAGTATGCGCTTTGGAGATTTTGCACCGTGAACTTTCCACAACCATTCCGTCAGATTTTGTTCTTGACAGAAGAAATACTGGTTTCGAGCAACATATATAATGCGCGGAGCTTTGGGATTGGCAAAACCATTAGGAATGAAGTGGACTGGTTTCTCAATCCAGTGACGAGGAATATCGATGGGTGCTTTAACATTAGGTAACACTACATCTGAACCATCTACCGGCCCGTCGTAAGATGGCAGTGTTTCAATCCATTGATTTAACAATTTGATTGCCTGTTCTGGTTGTTGATGCGCTAAGGCAAACAGAGAGTTTTCAAAAGCTGTGTTTTCTTGAAAAATTGTCTGTTTCGTTAAAAGGACAGGTTCAATTTCAGCTTCCGATAGGTTGGTAAAGCCAGATAACATTATTCTTGCGGTGGCGTTCATAATAGCCTCCTAAATTTTTGTCAAGCTTATGCATTCACATACAAACAAAAGTATGGAATTAGCAGTCTAGTTTCTCTATGTTATCTTTTTTAACTTCGCTGCTAACTTCAACATGGGTTTTAGGAATTGGCCCGGTCTCACAGATTTGGATAATGGGACAAATTGTGCCTTCATGCTGCTGGCTATCCGTATTTTGCCAGCCTGAAAGTAACCCTTTTATTTCAGACCGTAAGGTTAACAATTGATCAATTTGATGATCAATCTGCAAAACCTTATCTTCTAGCTTTTCTTTGATGTCACCACAAGGAAGCTCTCCTTGATCATAGACCTGAAGAATCGCTTTAATCTCTTCTAGGCTCAGACCAAGGTTTTGCGCTCTTTTAATGAAGGCTAGACGAGTAAGTACATCAAATGAAAATTGCCGAAAGCCTCCCTCTGTTCGTCCTGATGACTTGAGTAAACCTAAACTCTCGTAATAGCGAATTGTTCTAATGGGAACTCCGCTTAGATCTGTTACCTGACCAATTAAAAGTAGTTTTTTATCTTGAGTTAACACAGCAGATTATTCCAACTCTTGTAATGATTATTACATATTTTATCAGTTCATTACTTTTCAAAGATATTCGCCAAGTATTAATATCAATAACTGCAATCTTTATCTAATTAGCAATTTTACTAAGTTTTAATTGTTCAAATATCCATTAGGAGCACATATCAGCTTCTATTTGCTTTGATGAAGCTAGCAACATTTTGACGGTGGTTTCAGTATGTATTCAATATTTCATATTTTAAATGTTCTCAATTATTTGAGCGATCACCATTCACAGTAATGAAACTAACTGTTTATTTGAAATTGATATGCTACTTCTAGATCAACCGCTTCAGTTTATGCGAAATCCTAAAAATGAATGTAAACTCGCAGAATGTTAGCTCAAATCGTAAACCTAAAACTTTTAATAATCCAGAGCGTTTTATTGAAGGATGGTATTGGGTAATACCATCCAAAAATCTGCGGGTAGGTGAGGTAAAACCTGTCACAATTTTAGGTAGAGAATTGGTGATTTACCGTGGTGAGGATAGAAGAGTAATTATTTTTGATGCTTACTGTCCGCACATGGGCGCACACCTTGCAGAAGGTCAAGTAGAAGGTAATGAACTACGCTGTTTTTTTCACCACTGGAAGTTTGATGCTGAAGGAGTTTGCGTTGATATTCCTTGTTTGGATGAGCCGCTTTCTACGAAGTTAAAAGTTTGGCCTACCGCAGAGAAATACGAGACGATTTGGATTTGGACTGGGGAAATTCCACAACTACCCTTACCCTATATTCCAGAGTTGGAACAAAAGGAGTGTGATGTCACTTTTGCTTCTCGCTTAGTGACAAACTGCCATCCCAATGTTGTGATGATTAATGTAATCGATGCTCAACACTTCAATACAGTTCACAAACTGCCATTAAAAATTGACTTTGAAAAACACGAACTAAATCAGAATGCTATTATCTTCAACAACATTGCACCCATCAGCGGAAATTCATTTTTGCTCAAGCTGATCAGTCGGTTTTACAAAAATGCTATTACCTACAGTATTTGTTATTGGTATGGTAGCACTGGTATGGTAACATTTGGCCCTGATTTCCTGCATTTACATTTTATGATTTCCCTACGCCTTATAGAAGGGGGGAAATCTGAAATTATGACATTGTTGATGATTAAAAAACGTCGAGGAATTCTTGGTCGTTTATACAATCGTTTTGTGCTGTGGTTAGCTAAAATTTTAGGTAAAAAATTTATTAAGGGTGATACCAAGCTTTTCCAAACAATTCAGTTTGATTTGAAAACCCCTATTAAGGCAGATAGGTCAATAATACAGTTTGTCAACCATCTTGAAAGACAAAAACCCCTAATGTGGAAAACCTGGCAGTTAGCGCGATCGCAAGATGTGGAGAGTATGCAAAACCGAGACAGATGGCGAGATGAAAGGACTAATGACTAATAATTAATAAAAGTTAAAAGTCAAACCATACCACTTTAACTTTTAACTTATTTGTTGCCAACCTACCATTCTTATAAAAAGAAGTGGCAAAGCCACTTCTTAATTCCCAGGTAGAACCTAAGAAAGAGTATAACTACTATACAAACTGAAAATAGTATAAATTGACACGAATTATTTTGAGATCTCAGTTTTCCTAGTCTTCTAGATGAGGAAATCTTAACTATTATCCTGCAAATAACTGTATATTTACTAAATATTATGATTGCAATTTTGACTGCCTCAACCACTAAATCCGCCCTATTCGGTTTACTTTCTAGCTGCTGATATTCTATTGTGCCTGAGGTGCATCTGGTTGATGCTGCGATCGCTACGATTAATACTTAACTAATACTAGGATATACTTATACAAAGAATACTGAATAATTTCTGTTCTCTCAGTGAGCAGGGGGTTGACTAGTGATAAACCCTAAAACCAACACTAAGTAAGCCAATAATAATCATTTCTCTGCTACATCTAAACGATTCATCCAACGCGCCATCAATTTTGGTATAAAATTATTAATCATTAGTAAAATTTTGGTAGCACTTTTTCGTATAGTGCTTTTATATTGCAATGCGTAATAAACAGAATGCTGTGCTAACGTAGTAGATGAGAATAAAATTCGGTGGCAGCGTTTGTTTTTAGTATTGACAGGCTTTTACCTTTTGGTATTTACAGACTTTTCTCCGAAATCTAAATCTCTACACACTTCTGACTTTGGAGACAATGTATGTCAATTTATGTAGGTAATCTATCCTACGAGGTTACACAAGATGACCTCACCTCTGTTTTTGCAGAACATGGTTCTGTAAAGCGAGTTCAGCTACCTACTGATCGTGAGACAGGGCGTCCTCGTGGGTTTGCTTTTGTAGAAATGGGTACGGAAGCTGAAGAAACAGCTGCCATTGAAGCTCTTGATGGTGCAGAGTGGATGGGTCGTGACCTCAAAGTGAATAAAGCTAAACCCAAGGAAGACAGAGGTTCCTTTGGTGGTAATCGAGGTGGTGGTAGCAACTTCCGTAACCGCTACTAAACTAAATAGACTAAATCTGAATGGCACTAAGATAAAAGCAAGCCCGTTGAAGTGAGTAACTTACGGGTTATCTTAGTGCCATTTTTCTATAAGGTAGATTTTTAACAGTAAACAGTAAACAGCAAACAGTTATCAGTCAAGATAATTGGAGTCATCTAAACAGGACTCAATTGAAAATTCAGTCCGCGCTGAGTGGACTTGAGCTATCAGTCCTGAACTTCGGTTCTGGGCGGGATATCGCAGATTGTGACGGTTTCATTTTTATTGGTGAAAAAAGAATTCTCAGCGCCAAGATGTACCTTGGAACCAGTACATCAAACATTGTGATCTAAATTACATTTTATCTACGTCAGGACTTACGCAAAAGTTACCAAAAACCTTAATTTATCGTTTGCAAAGTGCCGGAGGCATACTACCTTCTCTGCGTTCGCCTTGGTGTCGTAGACAGAGGCTTTGCTAACGCCTTGGTCTTGTAGAGAAGAACGCCGAGAATTCGTAGAGTGTGCGTAAGTCCTATACGTTTATTGGTGTCACTCGTGTTTTTCTGAAAGGGTTAGTCAATAACTTAAGTTTTCAGTTATTGGTTTGCTCATACCATTTCACGAAATTTTTGATACAAATCACTTTTCTTACTTCCCCTGCCTTCCCTGCTTGGCATCTGTATCAATACCTAAGGTAAAACGGTATAACCTCTGATGGTAACTAATATTTTCTGTAAAGCTGCTTGGGTTGCGCTAAATGCTGATTCTCTTTCCAAAGTAGCAGAATCAATCATCTTGTGGATTACTCCAAGCCTCTTTGTCGCCGCAAGATTGCTGAAAAAGGTCTAGTCTTGTCAAGTAAATAACTGCATTGTAAAGGGTTAGTAAAGTAAAACCTATACCAATAGCTATCAATGCTCATCTGGAATAATTGGTCTTGTTGATAAAGAATTTTAGGAAAGTGTAAAGATAGGAGTAAAATTAAAGTTTCCAATAAAATTTTACACAATCTAATAAGAAAATTTTACACAATCCAACAAGAAAATTTTACACAATCCAACAGAAACATCATATATTTTGTTGCTTGCATGTGATATCTGCATCATAAGTGTTAAAAAAATAGCGTATAATTACTGTAAAAGGTATTGCTTTATCAGCGAAATTTATGTATTGTTAAAATTGACTTTTATAAAAAATACAAGGGTGCAAGTTTGCATCTAAACTAAGTACAGCCAAGGAAGTAAAAAATTAAGTTTGCATCTAACCGAACGTACTTTGCTTAGTTAAAGAGCGCTTTAAATTCAGCGCCTTAAAATTTATATTGTTGCACCGAAAATGCTACATCATCTATCTGATTGGTAAGGAGGTAGGTAGCTGTATAGCTGCCTTTCAGCTGATCCAATGTACATCTATAGGGAATAGATGTGTGTCCTTATGTAGACTCTTGAATGGGGCAAACTTTGTGAATGATATTTGGGTATTTAACCCAAAGATAGGATTCGCTTTGTCAATCTAATCTCCAATATCTATCAAATTATTCAATAACAATTAGTACTAACCTGTACTTAATTACAATGACAAACAGTGTATATTTGCACGACCAAATTTCTAAGCAAATGGTGAAAACCAATTCACCAGGGAACAAACCGATAGCCAGTCTTTCTATGGATTTGGATAATCTCTGGTCTTATATGAAAGATCATGGCGATCCTGGTTGGGAGACTTTGCCCTCTTACCTAGATATCGTAGTGCCTCGGTTCCTGGATATTTTCAAGCAATTAAATTTGACAATTACAGTATTCGTTGTGGGGCAGGATGCAGCTCTTAAAAAGAACCATCAGGCATTACAAGCGATCGCTGCTGATGGTCATGAAATTGCCAACCACTCCTTTCACCATAATATCTGGCTAAATAGGTACTCAGAGGATGAAGTTGAACAAGAGCTAGCACTGGCCGAAAAGCACATCCAGCAAGCCACTGGTCAACGCCCCATTGGCTTCCGAAGCCCTGGATACAGTCTGTCTCCCACGGTATTGCAAGTCTTAGCACAACAGGAATACCAATACGATGCTTCTATTTTTCCGACATTTTTGGGGCCGATAGCACGGGCTTACTTCATGATGACCTGTAAGCTGAGCAAGGAAGAACGCGCTAAACGCAAAGCTTTATTTGGCAGCTTCAAAGACGGCTTACAAACCCTCAAACCTTACCAATGGTGCATGGGTCAATATAAACTGACTGAGATTCCTGTCACCACAATGCCGATTTTTAAGATGCCAATTCACTTCAGCTACTTAATGTATCTGGGTGTATTTTCTCCAGGTTTGGCGTTGCTTTACTTCCGAATTGCCCTCTGGCTATGCAAATTTACAGGCACTCAGCCATCTTTACTACTGCATCCTACAGACTTTTTGACTCAAGAGGATGTGCCAGAACTAGCATTTTTCCCTAGTATGAACCTCCCTACTTATAAGAAGCTAGCAATGTTACGCAAAGCACTAAAGCTTCTATCCAATCAGTTCAATGTTTTGACTGTTGGACAACACGCCGCATCCCTAACTAGAGTTCGTCAGCCTGTGTAGATACCTGACAACGCGCCTATTCGACGCGTTGATACAAAGTGTGTATATCCCTATTAAGTATTGAATAATCTTCTCAGAACTCAAGCAGATGATATTAATCAGACCAATATATAGTGCAACCACTAGAGGTCTTAAATCATGCAAGCTTAGTTCTAAAAATAACTAACGTCATTACTCAAATATTGAAATTTGAGTAACAGGTTTCAAAATTTAAACGAGGAACTTATGGGACTTTTTATTCTCTTACCTGCCTACAATGAGCAAGAATCCATTGCTCCTTTATTCAAAAGGTTTCAGTTATTGCAAAGTATCTGCAACATAGACATAAAATTGATTCTTGTCGATGATGGCAGTACTGATGCAACTGCTAAAACCGCTTTGGATGAATCTCAGTCACTTGGTATATCACTTAAATTAGTACAGCATGTAAAAAATGCTGGTTTAGGTCAAGCTATAAAAACAGGTTTCACAACCTTTTTAGAAGTATCTGAAGAAGGCGATTTTCTAGCCGCTATGGACTGTGACAACACCCAACCACCAGAACTATTAATGAAAATGTATGACATCATGGTGGGTGGTGGCTATGATATTGCAATAGCATCCAGATATCAAAAAGGTGCTAAAGTTATAGGCTTATCGCCATTGAGAATTTTGACAAGTTATGGAGCTAGTTGGTTGTTTAGAATTGCGGCTCCTATATCTGGTGTAAAGGATTACACTTGTGGCTATCGGATGTACAACCGTTCTTTACTCATTGGTCTTTTTGACTATTATGGCAACAATTTATTCACGGAGAAAGGGTTTGCCTGTATGGTAGATTTGCTGTTAAAAGCAAAAGTACTTAAACCCAAAGTTGCTGAGGTTCCAATGGTTTTGAGATATGACCAAAAGCCGACTGCTAGTAAAATGAAAGTACTTAAAACCATTGCTCAAACCCTAAGACTATTATCAAAAAATCTCCTGTTTACATGGAAGACCTACAATTTACGGTCGGTTCGTCCATTGAGATAATTCAAGTTACACAGGAAAATCGCATCCTGTAAATACCTGCAAATCATAGCAGAATAATTAACCCAAATTCCCACATACCGGGAAAATGGGTTTTTTGTTTTAAATTGTTAAGTATAATTAAACACATAATAAACTCATAGTTTGTAATGAGCGATTTATCGCTCAAAATAAGGACTAAAGTCCTTACTACAAACTTTAATTGATTTACGCTTAGCTACTTGGCTACTTGACATACCAAGTTTAATAGTAATTAATGATGATTAACTATGATTTAATGTAAATATACCAAGACCAATCAACAATAAGGCAATAACTTGTTTAACTCCAAAAGGTTCTCCCCAAAGTAAGTGAGCTAAGAAAGACACAATAGCATAGCTGATAGCAACAGTGGGATAAGCTACAGAAATTGGGATTTTTTTAAGAGCATATATATAAAACAAAGCAGCAACAAAATAGGAAACTAGTCCAACTAAAACATAGGGCTGTAAGAATAAGTTTACTTTGCTGCCAAAACTTTGCAAAGCCCCTGCTTTAAGACTTAGTTGTCCTCCAATACCAATAACAATTGAGGTCAGTAATGCAAAATAAGAATTCACTTTATTATTCCTTTATTTAATTTAAGATTGATTATTTTTAGAAATATCTATGTTATCAAAACAGTAAAATTGCTAAATACAATTTTAGCTTGTTGCATTTTACAACATCCTAAATAAAAGATGCAAGTAAGTGCTTTGGAAAACTAACAAAATCATGCTCTACTTCAAGAAACATGACATGATTAATAAATGTAAGAGGATGTTTGAAAAGCCCTTGGTGATGTATCAAATACTTTTAGATCCCCCTAAATCCCCTTTAAAAAGGGGGACTTTGATTGCGTTTCCCCCTTAAAAAGGGGAGCCAGCGCGGTCTTCTCCCTTCGCGTAGCGTCTCGTAGAGAAGGGGAGACGCCCGCCGTAGGATGCCCAAAGGGCTGTGCAGCGAAGCGGGAGTCCGCGAACGTCTGGGGTCTCCCCGGAGCGACTGGCGTGGGGTAGTGGGGGGATCAATAAGTGGCTAATATCACAGCCGACCACTTTTCAAACAACCTCTAAGAGGCTGTTTGAAAAGTTTTAAGGGGTGAAAATTTATGCCAATCTCCTCACCATGATACGGATCATGGCAAGGTAGATAAACGTCTCTGAGGTTTGAGGTAGTAACTCATAATCTCTGACTA
>JAESGM010000301.1_pt1 | contig 66438 bp, 51 predicted proteins | sample 9269721 | NCBI WGS metagenome assembly JAESGM01 (sample SAMN15720920, study PRJNA650825) | algae metagenome | isolation source: Komarekiella atlantica HA4396-MV6 and co-occurring heterotrophs from... | place: USA: Theobald House, Kauai, HI | collected 2009-07-29
GATGCTTTCCATCCTGATTGCCAATGGCTAAGTTTGTCTAATAAGTGATGGTACATAAGCGTGTTGTAGAAGGTGCAACTTTACAACTGCTTTGGTGCCTCACTTATTTTTTGTACCGTAGTATAGTCTAGACCAGACCTGGGCAAAATGAGCATAAACCATCAGTTATCAACTAACTAAAAAAGTAAACAGAGTTTAGGCGTAAACGCCAGGATAAACAAAGCGCATTTTTCAGCAAAAAACACCGGATATTTCCTGCCTTATTCAAGTCAATCCCTTCCCACTGCATTGCCCGTCTGCCTCTTTACTATTCAAAGTAATTTTGCATCCATTCCTAACCATTTTACTTAATTTTAGGTGGCCTTTAAATAATTTGAGGGGTATTTCAGGCGATTTGGTAGGGATTTTAACCCATTCAAGGGTCATTTCGCATAAATTTCCAATCATTTATGCCTTCAACCTGCCAGAAAGACCTATCCTATCCGCAGATAGCTTGAAAAGCATATTAAACCATAATTTTATACTCTTGTATCTTGTTTTTTAACGTATTGATTGAGCCATATCCCAAGGCACGCTGGGCTTGCGATTGGTTGCCCTGATAAAACCGCAACGCCTCCCCAATCAACTTCTTTTCGGTTTGCTTCCAGTCAAAGGGATTGGTCTGGGGGGATTGATCTTGCAGCAGACGATTAGGTAGATCGGCCAGGGTAACGGTATCTTCACAAAAGACATACAGCGACACGATCACATTTTCCAGCTCCCGGATGTTGCCCGGAAACGGATAGCTGATCAGGTACTGTTTCACTTCGGGTGCAAGCTTCAATGCCTTTGCCCTGTGCATCTGTCGTTTCTTCTGTTTGACAAAAAACGAGATTACCTCCTCTATCTGCTAAAAAAATCTGATTTTCAGATAGTTACAAAAAAATAAAGTTCAAAGTGGACAAGTAAGGGGACAAATCTTAAATTTGTCCCCTTTTTTTATATACTTTGTTCCTTGTTGCTATTTTGAGCCTAGAGGAGTGTTCTATCATTGGGTTTGGTCAAAAGCACTTACTGCCGGCCACGGCCACCGGAGGTTACTGCCAGATCATTCACTAATTCAAGCGAGAATACATGTCTGTAGCAAACCTTTACCAATCGAGCAGCATCTCTCGCCTGCGCCGACTGATTGCCGAGCTTACGCTGTTGCAAAGTAAGCGTATTGTCACTGCTCAGCAACTGGCCCAGCGGTTTGATGTAAGTGTTCGGACCATTTATCGGGATATACGCTTGCTTGAGCAAGCAGGAGTACCTGTAGTAACCGAAGAAGGAAAAGGATTCTCACTGATGGACGGTTACCGACTGTCTCCTTTTTTGTTTACCGAGCCGGAAGCAGGCGCGATCCTGGCTGCTGAAAAGCTGATTGCCAGTAACTCCGATAGCTCATTTGTAAATACCTTCAGCGATGCTGCTGCTAAGATGAAGGCCGCACTACGATCTACAGAGAGAGATAAGATGGATCTGCTTTCGACACGAATCAAAGTATATCCATCGAAAGTATATCCATCGAAAGAAACTACACGCACAAACCGGGATTGGCCGGCCCTGCAAAAGGCACTCACCAGTTATTCCCTGATACAATTGCGTTATCGTTCACTTCATACAGAACAGCTCACCGAACGCACGGTAGAACCTTTTGCATTCTTTTATGCCAGTAACGGCTGGTTGCTGCTGGCCTTTTGCCGTTTACGGGAACAGTACCGTTTTTTCCGGCTGGATCGTATGGAATCTTTCCGCGTGCTCGATCAAACGTTCCAACCACACCCCATCACTCTCTCGCAATACCTGGAACAGCTTGCAAAAAATGAACAAGCAGGAAAAAATGAACAATTGGCAAAAGATGAAAACCACCCCTGACACACAGTTGTCTTGGTGCATTTTAGTTTTGTGGCTCAATTGTTATTTTTTTAACCTTTATTTTTTCGCACATGCACGTAATCACAGCAGGAACTGGACAAGTAGGTGGTGCTTTAGCCAAGGCCCTCTTACAAAAAGGGCAGCCGGTAACCATTGTTTCCAGAAGTTCAAAGTTTGCTGCCCAGTGGCAAGCCCAAGGAGCCCGCTGGGCTGTGGCCGATGTCTATGACACACTGGCCTTGCATGAAATCTTCCAGACGGCTCAATCGGTGTTTCTGCTCAATCCACCCGCCGACCCGATGACTGATACATCGGTGCAGGAACGTAAAACGGCAATGTCACTGGTTGAGGCCTTGAGGAACACAAACGTTACAAAAGTGGTGGTTGCCTCCACTCTCGGCGCGCAACCCGGAGAAAGTATTGGCGACCTGGGTGTACTTTATGAGCTTGAGCAGGCAGTTTCCTCCTTGCCGTATCCATACAGCATCATCCGCTCGGCATATTACATGAGCAATTGGGCGCCTTCGCTGGCGTCGGCCAGGGAAAAGGGAGTAATCTTCTCGTTTTTTCCAGCCTCACTGAAACTGCCCATGGTAGCCCCAGAAGACATCGGCGAATTGGCGGCTTACCTGATGCTGGAGAAAAATACACCACAATTAACTGCGATTCAAGGGCCTCAGATGTATTCGGCCACTGATGTGGCAGATGCATTTGCACAGGTGCTTCAAAAAGCAGTAAGGGTAGAAGTCATCCCCCGACAAAGTTGGATAGAGACGTTTCAGACTCTGGGTTTTTCCCCGCAGGCGGCTGCGTCCTACGCCCGCATGACTGAACGCGCAATTAATCACCTGGATGTACCATCAGATTATGTGAGGGGAGAAACCAGCTTGTTGGAGTACATTAGCCGTTTGGTTACAACTCCCTAGAATAGAACCACACTGGCAGTACGTGCGGGTCTGTTAAAGACACCTTGGCAACCGGGTTTGTAAACAATCTTTTCAAATCCGGTTGTTCTTTCTTAAAAATTAGAAAGTGTGGCTATAAAAAGAGTTACTAGCATATTTGTCGGAGGCTTAGTAAGTCCAAAAGTTTTTATTTACTTCCAATTTCATTGATACGTAAATGGATTGGCATTTGATTTTTAATCCATGCATCTTATTCTTAATACACTTTTACACCTTTTTCACTGGCAATACCTTCCATTTGGTTGTGTAGCGTCTGCTTGGTTGTGTAGCGTCTGCTCGGCATGGTCGAAAGCATATGCCACTGTTGGCCGGTACCATTGGAGGCTAAAAACACTGAACCCTGACCGAACCTGGCATTGATCTTGTCCACGGCCGCCATCAGTTTGGAGTTACTGGTCCTTTCGTCAAAAAGCTGGGTCTGCCGGGATTGTTCGGGCAAAATGCCGTTCCGTTGACAAATGGAGTGCCGGTTGCCAGGTGATCGCCAATCCGAATTCATTTCTGAAGCTAATGAGCCTGGTCGATGAATCCTACCGCCTAGGCCAGCGGCTTTTTACCTATACCCTGCTCAATGAGCGGGACTTAATTTAATTTTCCGTCCATTATTCAATTCTACAACTATGAGAGCGGCAAGTATGATCAGCGCGATTACCAAACGGGTATGAGTCATCCGCAAAAGGAACCCGTATGAGCTGGCAGGCCGTTTTAAAGAAAGCCGGTGCCGAACTCCGGTCCACTGTTAACAAGGCAGTTAGGAAAGTAAAGCCGAAAAAGAAGGAGACTGTTAAAAAGAAAACAACAGCCAAGCGGAAAGCGGCAAAAAAGAAGTAAGCCGGTAAGATTTTCATCACTCATTTTTGGAGAACTCTCGCAGTGATTCACTGCAAGAGTCCCCTTTCTATTTGTGGTGTCAGTGACAATAATCACAAGCCTTCGTATTTGAATTTAACAAATACGGCTCTTTTATACGGCTCTTTTAAAATGTCCTGAATGTAAGTATACTTGTAAGTATACTTGTAAGTGTCCCAATAAACAATGCCCGGCCAGAGCCGGGAACAAGAAAAATTTGGTAGCCACGTCCGCGCCTGGGACGAAAAGCTGCGCGAAACCATCCAGCACCGCAGCCTGGGCCGCCCTGTCAGTTACCGCCACCTGATCCGGCTCGAGTGCTACAAGCTGGCCAAGCATCTGCTATGTATGGAGGAGTACAAACCCTTCCGCGCCTGGTGGTAGGATGATCGGGATATCTTCTTGCTCCAGGATATTTTCTTACTCGTTGCACAGGTAAGATCATGTAAGTTTTCCGCGTCCACAGAACAGTTTATCGGCAATAACCAGTCTTTTTTGCCATACACGAAATAGTATTTCTGACCGGTTGATTTCACGGATTCGGTAAACGGGTAATCAGGTAGGTATAACCCATACCTATTTCTGTAATACACATTCCTGTAAAAATAGCTGTATTTCCAACTGTTACAACACGCATCCAGATCCTGTTTAAGCGAAACCTTGTTTAAAGGATACTGACCGGATTGTGTGAACATAATAAGTGAACATAATGAGTGAACATAAGGTGTGAATATAAATGGTTGTCTACCCGCTGGGTAAATGCATACTCAGCAGGTAGATCGCTGATCCCCGGGTAACTGTTTTGCAGATCGCCGTCTCATCAGTTTAGATGATTTTCAGAACAAAACCGATTCCATACCGGTAAGACCACGATTACCGCCAATGTTCCATTATCCTTTCCGGCATCCTGATCCAGAGGGGATCCGGGTTTCAGATTCAGTAAAAGGGTGTAAAAATCCTGCTACGTGGACGGTTGCCATGTGCGGTTCTATACCTGGAATTGACTCCGGTTTCCCATGCCAATGCACCGGATTATTACCAGGGTTGTTTTAATGTATTTTTTGGTGTTGATTTTCTTCGCTCTACTCCCAATATTTGCAGAATATACTGATTGGCAATAAGTTGCAATCTGACACTTATTCATAATTCCGCTCTCTGTGGGTGTAGACCACTTATCCGTTCATACCACTTTCCCTTTCGATGCAGGGGCACGCTTGCTCCTCAGTATCATTCTCATTTAAGGACACATTCACCTGACAAGCCCTGTCAGATATACCTTGTTGGACATGCTACCTTTCCGAATCATCAGCAAACAACAACTCTCGCTTCTACAGCAGAGAAGTGCTCATTTTCAGCATCTGGACTTAGAGAACCAACGGGCCATTGATTTTATCAAGCAGATCGGCCTTTGAAAGCAGACGATCGGGTGATGGGTGTGCTGGAGCTGGCCAGCTTTCACAGCATAGAGCCGTATCAGATTGCCTTTCTGGAAAAACTTGCAGAAAGCATCGCTTCGGCAATCGGTGCGGCCCAGACCGCAGAGCAGACGCGGGTTCTTTTATCACAGTCGCAGCAACTGACCGAGGAGCTACGCGCCCAAGAAGAAGAGATACGGCAGAATATGGAGGAAATGGCCGCTACCCAGGAAGAAATCCGCCGGCAGAGCCTGGAACTGGAGGCCATGTCGGTCGCGGTCAACAGCACCCTTGCCACCATTAGTTTTGACCCGCAGGGAAATATACTTTCGGCCAATGAGAACTTTTTACAGGCGATGGGATATACCCTGGACGCAATTAAAACCCGCCACCACCGGATGTTTCTGGACACCGACGATTTTAACCAGACTTCCTACGATCAGTTCTGGCAACAACTGCGCGCGGGTCAGCCGCAGATCGGCCAGGTCCGGCGTCTGACTAGCCGGGGAGAAGACATCTGGCTAAGTGCCAGCTACACCCCAGTATTCAACAGCGAAAACCAGGTAATCAAAGTCATCAAGTTTGCCCAGGACATTACGGCACAAAAGAAGCTCAACCTTGACTTTGAACGACAGTTGCAGGCGATTAACCGCTCGTTTGCCGTCATTGAATTTGATCCGACAGGCATCATTGTTTCGGCAAATGAGAATTTCCTTGAGCTGATGGGCTATACCCTTGACCAGATACAGGGCAACCATCACCGGTTATTTGTCACCCAAGAGGAGTCTTGCTCGAATGAGTACAGTGTGTTCTGGCAAAAATTAGCAGCGGGCCAGGCCCTCAGTGGCGAGTTTGACCGGTTGACCCAAAGCGGGCAACGCGTGCGCATCAAAGGCAGTTACAATCCGATTCTGGATTTAAAGGGCAAAACCTACAAAGTCGTCAAGTATGCTCAACTGGTGCGGCAATCCGTGTAATTTGTTTGTACAAATACAAACTCCTTACCTTATCATCACCTTATCATCTCCAAGTGAGTATCGCAAGCCGGTACGATTGAAAAGGCCCGGTATTGGTGTTAGTCCTCTGAAGTTGAACACTCTGAAGTTGAACACTCTGAGCTTACCGCTCTCCAATGCGAGCAGATCGGAATCGCCTGCAGGCAAGGGATGCCGCACAGTGAACAAACCCGATGGTGGAGGAAGGCCAGCTGTGATCGCCAGTAAATTGTTCTCAAAAAGTTTTGGGTAACTATATACTATAAACACCTACTGGTTTAAAACCAGAGTACGGATGACTACAAAACAAATATAGTTCTTAAGTCAAAAATTGTATTATTCTAATAAATGGTCGATGAGAAAAATTTAATCGGGCTAACGCACCATGTTGGATTCTGAGCAACTCTTTTCTTTGACAAGTTTTATACCTGTTACGGTTTTCATAAACTGAAAAGGCACATAACTACCTAAACTGACCTCTCCCCGGAAAAACGGACCATCAATGATATCTCATTCCTAGTCCATTTTTCCGGGGAGGCATCACTATAGATATCACCCTGATAGATATCACCCTGTTGGAGGTACCAAAGCAGCAGACAAGCCTCCGCTAAACTTTTGTGTAAGCCTTGTTACAATTCTACAGAGACAATTGAACTTGGACGGCTCTCTTTGCCCTGTCCATCCACGGTTGTAAGCCGGTAACTATACATATGCCCTTTCCTCGCTGTATTGTCTGCAAAACTTTGGGCGGTAGCCCGAGAGGTTGAACGCAACTGAAAGGGTTGATTATCCTCGGCTCGGTAAATTCGTATTTCCTTGATATAGGGTATATCCAAACTGGTCCATTTGAGCTTCACTCCGGTAGCCAGCTTTTCAAACCCCAGCCGTTCGGGAACAAGCCTGGCGTAGGATGCGGTCTCAACTGTAACGGGAATACCGGGTTTGCTTTGTTGCCCACCGGCATCTGTGCTGACAATGGTATACTGGTAGGTGACGGCGGCGGCTGTTGAATCTACAAAATAATTGTGGCCTACCGATAAGGACTGCGGGGTGAGCGGCACATAATTCGTTTCCGATTCTTTTTTACGAAAAACCTGATAGCCCACCACCTGCGGATTTTGCAGATGCATGTCTTCCCAGGCTAGCATTACATGTCCGTCGCGATACGTCGCTGCCACATCTGTCGGTGGCTTGAGTTCAGTTCGGATATCGGACACAGGCCGGACGGCTACCGTATCCGAATATGCACTTTTTTCATACGTATCACTTTCTGCTTTTACTGCGTAATAGTAGGTATATGCCGCTTGCAGTACAGAGGTATCGGTATAAGAAACAACCGACCGAGGCACAAACCGGGAAATTTGAAGAAATTCTCCTTCTATTCCTTGCCGGCGATACACGTAGTATCCCCGGGTAATGGGATCGGAAGGTTTCCACTGCAATCGGATTTGTTTTGGACCGAAGCTGTATTGTAACTCATGCGGAGGAGCCGGAACCGAATTTCCGGTATAGCTGCCATGAATGATACTGCTCTTTTGTTTGTTGCCAAACAGGTCGGTAAACTCCAGGTAGTAGAAATAAAGCTCGTTGGCCTGTTGGACCACATTGCTGGCGGAGGTATCTGCCGGGCTGAAATTGCCAACCAGAGTAAAATTCCCCTGCGGATCGGTGCTCCGGTACAGGGCAGCATTCTCAATCAGGGAAGGGTTGGAAAAACGCCATCCCACACGCAGTGCACGCTGCTGTTTTTCCGGCACCGCAGCCAGGTGCAGCAACGAAGGAAGTAACTGCGGACCTACATTGGAGGCGGTCACATACATGGTTGCCGTATCGGTTTGTCCGAAAATGCTCCGCTGGCGGATCTGGTAATGATAACTGCCATACTGTTTCAAGGATGTATCGGTCACGCTTACATACCGTTTTTTGTTATGTTGCGTGGTCGTTACCAAAACAGGCTCAGATCGGTAGGCATTGTTTTGATCGGTAAACAGCTTTCGTTTTACCTCCAGATCGACATAATATATCAATGTAGCTGAGTAGAGAAAATCCAGACGGATTTGTTTCTGCAATGCGGTATCCTGCACCAATTGCAGGGCGGGAAACGAAAATTTACCCGTATACAGGTAAGCTGTACTGGTAGCTACAGGTTTCTGTCCGGTTCTGATCTGGTATTGGTACGACTGTCCGGCCCGTACATTGGTGTCCCAGTAGGCCAGGCTGAATACGTACGCCAGTTGAGGAATCACTGTCACAAAGGTCGAGAGCGGTGCCGGGTTCTTCTGGTATGAGCTCCACAGCTGTACCAGGTTTTTATCAGAAGGCTGGGCATAGGGGGCAAATACCGATTGGGCTGATGCGATCCTTTGTCTGACATCGTCTATGGAACGTGGCGGCGATAAGGTGGCTATTTTTTGAAAATCAGCCTCGGTTTTGCCTTTCCGGTACACGCCAATTTCTTTGCCCAGCAATTCCGGATCGTTAACTGTGACCAGAATCCCTTTGGAACTGCCATGTGCAGTCGGGAGCAATAAAGGTTTCTGAGCCTGGCAAACCCCGGGCAATGACACGAGCAGTACACTAAAACAAATGATCTTATACATACACAAATGCTTATTCTATGAAACAAATACAAACCATGTTATCTTTTGCCGACTACCCGTAAATGACCAAGTAAAGAATGTCAAATACAGTCTTACAACAGCTTATCAATACCCGCTTTCGTTCAACTTATTCACGGGCATACCATTGTTGCCACAGTCATCTAACGTAACCCATACCTTAGCAGCGTCACTAAAGCTACCGGCCGGATGAATAGTGAAGTGTACCGATACATGACCATTCACATCAAATCCTTCACAGTGTTCCCAGTCAGTAATCCCTGTCGGATCGCCAATGCAGGCACCCAGATAAAAACTGCCTCCCACACTGCCACAGCCTTCCATTGTTAAACTTTTCAGGGTACTGGTTAGGCTTTGGGTACTTAGCCCGATTGAAGGAGAAATCTTGGTGCCTATATAGGTTTGCACGTCAAACTTCACCCCTCCCTTTACCTCGATACTCAAGATGTTTGCCGAAGCACCGATGTCGGCAAACCCGTAGCCAAACGACTCGGACGAAACATCAAACCGGGTCAAGGATTGTGCATTGGCGTAGTAACGCGACTCATATGCCAGACCAGCCTTGGCATGTCCGTCGAAATCAGCCAGCCAGTCGGGAAGTTCTTTTAATCCCGGGATGTCGTCTTTGCCAAAACTCTTGTCCAGTACATCAGCTGCCAGAACAGTAGATCCGTACATGCCTCTGATGCCATTCTTTAATAACTCGGGTAATTCTTTGTGGACAGCCAAACTCAGTATTTTATCGGTCTCGATGGCAGAAAAGGGTTGGGTATAATAGCCAACTACCGAAACCACTTTGGCATCCAGTGGCAGAGGTATACCAGCCGGGGCCAGTGTCCCTGTTCCTTTAGTTAAAATAAGAATGCCATTGCTGCCCACACTCATAGTCACATCTGAAGAAGTGATATCCACAATGCCCGTTTTAATCGGAGCTTGAGGGGGAGGGTTAACAAAGAAATTTCCGGTAAACTCCTGCCGGGTGAAATCATAAAACATACTGATGCTGCCCATACCGGTTTCCATGCCTTTGATACCCACTGCCCCACTGGAGGGATCCGTTTGAATGGCTCCGTTCACTTTCAGGGTAAGAGTGCGGAATTGTTCTTCCGACTTGACTAACTCAAATCCACCAGTACCTTCGGGCAGGATGGTTTTCAGGGACATCTTTTCCCATGTATTATTTTTAACGCGTATCCCACTGTTGTCAATACCCGCCACGATCTGGAGGTATTTTTTATTCAACGGAAACTTTTGCTGTTCGGCAATTTCAATATAGGTATCATAACCGTCTTTGGTTCGTTGATGAAACAGCCGCCCTTGTAACGGAAATGACTTTCCAGTGGCATCATCATACACAGTCAAGGTACCCAGCGCGGTAAACCTATCATTTGCCAGTGTTTGAGTGGATGCTTTGTCGGTGGCCTGAAAGGACACCTTGCCGGCAGTTTCGACATTGAAATACAGCGGCTTAAAGTCAAGAACCGACTTGTTTCCACTTTTGGTGAATTGCAGCTGGCTGGCAATGCTGTTTCCGCCATTGGTCATGTTCGGGATTTTCATACTGGCCTGACCTACCATGGTAAAATAATCGCTACCTACATCGATGCTGTTTAGCTGAAACTGAAGCACCCGCCGAAAGGTAAGTGGTTTGGCATCATACCCGGAGAGTTGCTGCTGATTGTCTGAAAACAGGTTCATCGATCCAAACTCCAGTTTTTGACCGTCCTCCAACCCATCTAACTTGGAGACCTGGGCCGCTTTGCCCGAGGGATTGAGCAGTGATAGTTTCCAGTGCGGCTTGTTGTCGTGGTAACAGTTGGGATCATATGAAAACTGAAAGGTTGTTTTGGACATCACTTCCAGTGGCACAATTCCACCCAGGGTGAGAGCCGCTGCATCAGACTGGTTCAGTTCCATTTTGTCACCGATCAGCCGGTCGGGTTTGATGATCAGATTTTTAAGCCCAACACTGATCAGACCCGTATTGACACTGGCCTTGGGAATGACAATCCCACCGTTGTTTTTGTCGTAAGCCCACGTGGCTGACGCGTTGTTCTGAAAATAAGTCAGATCAATTGGCGAATTCTGACCGGTGGCAGCGGTTGGTTTCTGGGCAGATACTTTCCACTTTTCCAATCCGAAGGTTAACTGGTTTCCACCTTCAAAGGGCAGGATGGTATTGGGCAGAATGGTAATGTATCCTGCCTGCAACTTCAGATCGGCGGGTACCATAGTGGGTATGTCGGTGTGCAGCACGGTAAACAACCGCACCGAATCGGCGTAGACATACGACTTTTCGATGTCACTTTCGGCTTTGAACTGATGCACTTTGTAGAGCAATGGCCCGAAAGTTTTTCCATCCATGAAACTATGCTTGCCCTGGCCTATCCAGAATTTCTGTTTCGGATAAGGGTTCGCTTTCAACACAGTTACCATGGGGTTGGTTTTGCTGTTTCCCAGCGTGATATCGCCCGATAGCTGGTAGGCACCTTTGAACGAGGCCAGATCGAGTCGTACCTGTGCATTCAGGGTGGCTTTGCCATCTTTGTCTTTTGCGATTTTCAGCTTCGGATTGCCATTCAATGCCTCGACCACGCCCTGGGCATTGCCCTGCAACTTTTTGTATATCTGCACGGCCAGTTCGTGTTGCAGGGTGGTAATCATGCTTTCTTTGGGAATGTGCGAGTCATAGACTGCCATAAGCACCGAAGTGTTTATCGTTCCCAAGGATGTGTTCTGAGTGGTCCCGGAAGTGGCGGTATGGTTTTGGGTAGGAGTTGGATTGACTACAAAGGTTACATTCTTGAAGTCAAGACGGCTATCGCTGTTCAGAGCCGAAAAGTTGGGATTGCCGGGCAAATGAACGAAGCTACCCGAAGCCTGAAACTGATGATTGCCCAATTCCTTTATGGCTTCCAGCCTGACCGGAAAACCCCAGATCGAATTGACGGTAAAACCAGGATAGGTTTTGAGCTGAAAAACGACACTGCTTTTTTTCTGTCCGGTGGGCCAGCCAACCGACTGACTGGCCGCACTGTAGCTTCCATTGGCATCGGGTTCTTTGTATACAAACACTTCCACCGTGTTTTCCGACACCGGAATGCCTGTCAGCGTGCACATGCCTTTCTCATCGGTGGTGGCTTCGGTGTAGTTTGCATTTTCATTCTCCCACGTGTTGTTCAGGGTCTTTATGTATACCTTCACCCCTTTTGCCGGATTCTGTTTTCCGTGGTTGTCGGTAACGGTTACTTCAATGCTTTTGCCCTGCTCCAGCAGCACTGTGTGGTCAGTTGGCTTTCTGGACACGGGAATGGCAATCTCGCCTTCCCAATGGGAAAAATTACTACCCGCTTCCGGTTTGACACTGACCCAAAACGTTTCGCCCGGACTTTCAAACACAAAATCAGCCATTCCGTTGGCATCGGTTTTATTCTTGATGCCCTTGAGCGTAATGGTTGCATTGGCGATTTTCTGCTGTCCCTGAGCCGATTGCGTGGTGGCCTTGACCAAAAACCGAATGCGGTGCCGACGTCTGTAAATGGTTAGTGTACCGGCTTTGATATTGGTCACACCGGCTTTGGGTACGTCCACTGTGTAGGTCTCAGGAAAATATTGGTCAGACCGGGGATAGATTTTCAAGGCCAGTCCTTTGCCACTACTGGCCGGCATATCGAAATAACCGCCCGTGCCAAACGTTTTGCAAAATGCCCCGTCGGCAATCTGAACGTCACAGGTTACCGGGTTGCCGTCTTCATCGCGGATGAGTCCGGTGACACGTCCGGCCGGTTTGAGGGTGATTTCATTGGTTTGCAGCAACTGCCCCATTTGCAGCGGAAAGTAGTTGGCATTGTTGTAATAAAAGTCCTGATATCCCTCCTTGTTGAAATAAAGCATGTAATCATACGGTTCTATGTCTACAAAATCAAAATAGCCATCTTTGTCAGTAGATATGAAGCGGGCCTTTAAACCTTTACCCAGTTTCGGAATTAAATACACCATGACACCCACCAGTCCTTTGGTCTGTTCTACCACTTTTCCGGCCACCCGGGGCTTTTTCGAGGACATCATCAAATAACTGGCGTCCCGTTCATACCGAAACTCGTTATTAAAAACCAGGTATGGATTGAGTGTCGATGGCAGTCCTTGCTGCCCAGCACCCGATCTGGAAATAAAATCCAAGGCATCCTGCTTGGTATACACCCCTGTTTTATCAGATGTATAACCATGCGCAATCAGCGAATGGGAATCATCATAAAATAAGCGTGAAACAGTAAACGATCCATCGGCTTCGGTTTTGCCCAAAGCCACTACACGTGATATCTGATCGATGGGATAGGTAGCGGCATAGTTGCCCATGTGCAACCAGGCAATGGCAGTGGCCGGAAGGTTTTGTCCCTCAGCTGCGGGTAGTTTGGCGTCGGCTGGTGACTTTATCCGGAATACCTCAACGGGCACACCAGAAATAGCCGCAAACCCATTGCCACCGGCCTGGTTTTGCTCATTGTCATTTACGGTAAATAGTTTTCTCTGAAATGTTTTCACGATCGATACCTGATCATATACATTGATATGATCGCCAGGGTGGGGGAACAGAAATAGCGAAGGCGTACAATAATGTGGACTTTCTACTACCAGAACACAGGTACGATACAGCGTAGTCTGGTCATATACCTCCACCAAAGGCTCCTCAAGCGGATGTCCGTAGATATCATCCGCTGTCACTTTCTGCGTTATCAGTTTTGATGACCGGCAGGTATCCTGCAAGTTGAAGTCAAACGTAAATTCACCGTTTGCAGAGGTATATTTGCTATCCAACACCTTGCTAACTGGCTCATTTTCAATATTTTTTCCATTAACCATAAAATCCAGATCATACCCATTGACAAAGCCGGTCAAAATACGCCACCCATTGCCTGCATCATACGAAGGTATATTGCCGCCGCCGCTGCCTTTGAACGCATATACCATCATCAACGATACCTTGATTCCTTTGAGTGGTTGCATACCCGCTTTGGGTGCCAGGTAACTTTCACTGAAGCAGGTTTCCCGGTCATCATTAGCCGAGGCAACCAGATGGTACTCTTTGAAGTTACTTTTCTTGAGTTGGGTAAACGTATCGGCTTCTTTCCAGGGTGTCGCGCCATTGAATTTCTTGCTTTCCGGAAAAGGATCCAGCTGATAATCTTCCGCAAATGCATAGACCAGCCGACCCTTGATGGTAGTTGCCAGTGCACTGAGATTTTTGGTTTGGATCAGCGTATTTGTCTGGGTATTGACTGGTTTGGCAGAAGCCAGGCTACCCATTATCGCTACAGGCGATTCGTTTTCCGCAACCGATTGATAGGTGAACACATGCACCTCGCTTCGCCCGCCGTTGCGGAACACAGCTTTCTGCATCGGATCTTTTGCCGTTACCATGTAGGCGTATGTGCGGCCTGCCACCAAGGGTGGATCGGCCGGGCCATACAAGAGGGTATTGACCTGGACGGTTCGTTCAAAGAATACCGGCACCGTTGCCGACTGCAACGCATTGTTTGGATTCATCCCCGGCACAACTTCGACCATGCGCAGGGTATATTCGGTCGTCGGAGGTGCCGAAGCCGGCAACGTCCAGGTAAATAGTAGGTTTTGAACGGGCGAAACCGGCACATGCGCATCGGCAGCGGGATGGATCAGGATGGGTGGCTCCAGGTTGGTGACCGGAAACGAGTTGCTGCACGTCTGTTCGGATACTTGCAGATTGGTACGCGCCGCATCCACGGCATAGGCGCATATAGTATATAACCCTTCCGGCAGGCCGTCGTCAATCTGGGTGCGTCGGTAATTGATGCCGGTGAATGCCAGTTTGCGGGCATCGAACAAGTCCTGTATCTCAACGACAGTCAGTAACCGACTCTCCAGTGGATTCAGCGTGATCACGCCCGAAGCACCCCGGTCTTTGGCCACTACTTTTACATTGTTATCCAAGCCGTTGATGCTACCTACCAGCCGGAAACGCTGCTCCTGCCGGCTCTGGTTGATGAGCTGCACGACCACCTGCTGCGGATGGTCGGCGTAGTAACTGACCGACACCGGATACGGGGGCGTCACAGTTATGACCAGTTTGATGGGCAATGTCTGGGCAACGACCGGATGTGCTGCCCAGCCTAAAAGTAGACAAGCCAGACAGCTGAATAGAAAGGTGGGTGAAAAAGACAGCGTTTTCATGAGTTTCGTATTCTGTATTACTTCTTCTGTATTGCTTCCGGCAACTGCCGGGGTTTTGCCTGCGAAAGAGATACTATTTTTCAGTTCATCAGAAAGTAAAGTTGTAGCCCACATCGCCCCGGATTTCGGTAAACGTTGGGTAGCCCCCGGCTGCCTGCGATTCTACACTTCCCTGGTTATGGATGTGATTGACGTTCAGGTTCAGGCTGTGCCGTTTGGTTGCCCGGTACGACCCCGACAAGCCGTTGGTATAGAGCATGGTCTGCGCAAAGCCCTGTACATTCTGCAATACCGAGCTGTTCAGCCGCAGATTGAGTTTGTTACCCAGCAGGGTTTTTCCCGCTCCCAGTGTCAGTCCCTGGTTGCCCGACGCAAGCACAGCGGTTTGCAGCCGGGCATAGTTGAAACCAGCCGACAGGTTAAGCCCGGTAGCCTGGAAAGTGATCTGGTAGGTAAAAAAGGCGTTGGTCGACTGCACATTCCGGCTCTGGCTCAGCGGGCTCAGGTCGCTGAGCGTCATGTAATTGACCGAAAGCGTGAACACATGGTTGCCGGCTGCACCTGTAATAAAATAATGCGGCGTGAAGGAAAAATTCTGTGTAGTCTGGGCTACCCGCAGCGAATCGTTAAACTTAACGGCAATGGGCGTCTGAGAGGTGGCAAAGTTGCTGTAGGCCATCTCGATGCCGAACCGGCTGTTCAAGGCCAGTGATGCATTCACTGAGCCAATCACCCGTCGGGCGGTGGCTTGCTTCTGTCCCGAAAGGTTGTCGCGCTGAATCCCCAGGCTGCCATTGAACCGAAGCTTGCCTTGCCAGAGCAGCGCCATCGGGTTGATGGTGATGTTTTCCAGATCGTTCTGAAAAAAATACGCTCCCATCGACTGGTAATTGGGATCAATGCGACGGTATTGCAGGCTGAGCCCGTACTTTTTTTGCCGGTAACCTACCGCCGCGCGAATGGCTTTGTTGTTTTCGGTGCTGGCATTGATGGTCATCAGCGATGCCAGCACCGAAGGGATATTGGCCACCGAACTGTCAATGGCGATGCTGCTCCGGGTATTCTTGGTGTAGATACTCACCGCTCCTTCAGCCTCTACAAAGAAGGATTTCAGAAATCCCAGCCGGCCACCCAGGCTCATCACCAGGTTTTCGGCAGGTGCAACGGGCACAATGCCCAGTGTATCCTGACCTGTATTCTGATAGTCAACACTGGTAGCGTCGTCTCTGGCTTTGATGAAACTGAACTCGACATGCGTCGTATCGGTTCCGTACCCGATCTTGCCGGCAATGCCCCGGCGGTTAAAGGATACCGCCTGCAAGTCACCCAGGTTCTGATTGGCAACTACGGCGCGGTTCAGGCGGCCATACATCATCCCGATGTGCCATTTGCCGGGCCGCAGCTCAAAGCCGCCGCCCAGCATGGTATACCCGTCCAGCGTAAAGGGAGAAAAGGATACGTTGCGGTAGCCGCCGTGCAGGGTAATCCATTTGTAGGAAGGACTCAGTCCGAATTGGTTGAACGGCTGGCGAAACGAACGTTCCTGCTCCGATACGATAAATGTAAATGGAATGGAAAACCCGTACAGACTAAGCGTAGGCGAACCGGTAATCAGATACGAAAAGGGCTGTCGCCGGTTGGCAATCCCGTCGGCATGGTAAAACATTCCTCGCACGTTGATTCCTCCGTGCAGCGTCACCGGTTTCTGATTCCCCAGGCTGGTCAGATCCTGGGCCATCAGGTCCTGAGCCGTCAGGGAGTATCCCAGGCATAGCAGAAGCAAACCCAGGTATCCTTTCATAGTAGGCAGCATAGTAGGCAGCATAGTAGGTCAGGCGGCAAAAAACGGGTTAGATTTCAGTATAAGGCACCTTGAATTCCCCATTGGTGACTTTCACTTCCTTCTTCAGCGTATTGCTGTACACGGTGTAGCCAAAGGTCCCGCTCAGGGTTTGGCCATCAAAGCTGGTGATCACCACGCTTCCCGTCCTGCCGCTTTGGGTCAGGTAAATAATCGGATTCTGCGGATTGCTGTTGTCGGTATAACTACCCACACTCTTCAAATTGGCGTCTCCCAAGGCATAGGTTCCCGTTTTCTTGGGAAAATCCTGTACTGTAATGGCAAGCAACGTCGCAGTACCCGTTCCGTAGACAAACAGCTTGTTTTCATCCTTGCTGAAAATGGCGGAACCTCCGGTAGTGCTACCCGGGCCCGGTACGCCTCCAATGCTGAAGCTTTGCCCGTCAATCTGGGCTTTCACATACACATCGTCTGCCGGTGTGGGATTATCCGAATCTTTATTACAACCGGCAAGCACACTAAGAATCAAAAGGGCGACAAAGGCATTTTTAAGTAACATAGTCATGGTTGAAAAGGAATTTGAAGTGAAACAAAGGAATCAAGGTTTGTAACTGATGTAAAAAGTGCTGATGCTTCCGTACGCATAGCCATTGGCTGTTTTTGCATAGGCACGGAAGGAGTAATCGGTGTTTTGCGGCACGGTCACATCCAGGCTGAAGCCAAACGGAAAGCTGGCGGGTACCGGCGTCGTTTTGCGCACCACACTCACGTTGCGGTCTCCCACCTGAAAGTTGCTTCCGGCATTGGCCGTAGGCACGTAACAGAAGCCGTATTCCTGAATGGCGACCGAGCCACCCGACGAAACAGTACCGAACAGCGTCTGGCTACCGGAAGCGTCGTCTTTGGTCTCAGTCCGGTCGGTGGTGACGGTGGGGCTCACATACACCTGTACCGAAATAGTGCTGCCATACGCCACGCCACTGCCATTGGCCGCATAGGCCCGCACGTAGTAGATGCCGGGTGCCCACCGGATAAACGAATACGAAAACGCCAGCGGAACACTCCCCACCGCCGTGCCCACATCCGTCGGATTGTCGGCCAGGGTTGGCGTGGCATTGGTAGCCGAGTAGCAGAATCCGTAGCGCGTAACCGCCGATGCCCCGGCCGACTGGACGGTACCACTGGCCGTTACCGAGTTTCGGGCTTCGCTGTAGACAACCCGGTCGGTCGTCACGGCGGGTGTGGCAACAAGGGTGGTGAACCGCTGCACGGCCCCGTAACTGGTACCAACACTGTTGGTCGCATACGCCCTGGCCGCATAGGTGGTATTGGGACTAAGCCGGCCCAGGTTACCGGTGTAGGCAAATGGAAAGCTTCCCGGCTGCGCAGTTCCGGTGACCTGCTTGCCATCGGCCGTGGTCGGGTTGACATTCGTAGCCGAGTACACAATGCCGTATTCGGTTACCGGCGCGGTGCCTCCGCTGGTCAGGTTGCCCAGCACACTGGCCGAACTGTAGCTGACCGCATTGATGGTAACGGTTTGCACCGCTGGCGGCGCGGTTGCCGCGGCAACGGTACGGAATGTCTTGGTTACCCCGTAACTGGTGCCCGCGCTGCTGCGCGCAAAGGCACGCATGTTGTAAACCGTTCCGGCAGCCAGTCCGGTCAGGTTGCCCGTGTAATTGAACGGAAAGCTGGCCGGTGAGGCATTGCCGGAAGTGACTGTAGCATCGGCCGTGGTCGGGTTGGGATTGGTAAGTGAGTAACAGAATCCGTATTGCACGATACCAGCCGTTCCGCCGGCCGTCAGCGTGCCGCTGGCCGTTGCCGAGCTGGTCGTGAGCGATGTGGTCACCACATCGTTGGTTTGTACACTGGGCGGGGTTACCACCGGCGTGCTGGTGGCAAACGTACGCGCCACGCCGTAGCTGGTGCCAACGCTGTTGGTGGCAAAGGTGCGGACAAAATACGCGGTGCTCTGACTGAGTCCGGTTACGTTTACCGAGAAAGATAAGGGCAACGCAGCAGGGTCGGCAGTACCGGCTACCACAACCGCGTCGGCAATGGTGGGGTTTGCAGTGGTAGTCGAATAGCATACCCCATACCGGGTAACGGGTGCCGTTCCGCGGCTGGTGAGAGTACCATCCACCGTCGCGTTGGTTGCGGTGATGTTGACGATGTTATCAGTCTGGACTACTGGGGCGGCAGTCGGTACAGACGCGGTTTTGAACGAAACCGCCGAACTGTACGAGGTGCCCAGGGCATTGCTGGCAAAAGCCCGCACGTAATAGGTTGTCTTGTCGGTCAGCAAGGCAATCACCTGCGCGTACCCAAACGGCAGAGTTCCCGTGACGGCAGTCCCGGTCACCAGCACTTTGTCCGCTAGTGTCGGATTGGCACTGGTGGCCGAATAACAGATGCCGTAAGCGGTAATGGGCGTATTGCCATCCGAAGTAAGGGTGGCTTTGGCATTGGCGCTGGTGGCCGCTATGTTTTCAATGGCGTTCAACGCCACTCCCGGCAGCGTCCGGTTGTCGGGCACCACCAGTTGCACCACATCTTTGTTGTACGAAACGCCCTGGGCATTCTCGGCAAACGCCCGCACGTAATACCGGGTGGCCCGTTTGAACAGGGCCGAGGAGAGGCGAAACGCAAACGGAAAGGAAACCGGCTTGCCCGAAACAGTCACCACGCTGTCCGTCACGGTCGGCACGGCCCTGGAGGCTGAAAATGCGAATCCGTACCGGGTCACCGTGTCCGAACCCTGCGCGGTAATGGTTCCGTACAGTTGCACCGGCAGGCTGCGGGCATTGGCGCTGTCGAGTTGCACCGTCGGTGGCGTGGGCACAAACAAGAGGGCGTATTCGGGCAGGGCGATTTCACCGGTCTGATACCGGCACGCGGAGAAAGCCAGACCCATACCAATCAACAAAAGTAACAAGTGTAGTGCAGGAAGTACGTGACGATAAACGTCTATGGGTTTCATAGTTCAGACGCTTGGTAAGATTGCTCGGTTTGGTACAGGCCCTGCGACCTGTTTACAGTGCTAACTTCTGTTGGCTTTTGACGGGTGTAAAACTAGAGCGGTTGCTCCAGCCACGGAAGACATGAATATGTGTATTTGCACACATGCGGGCCGGTTTTTGCCGTGCCCAGGATACTGTTTTCTTGCAGGCTTCCCTACAAAAGCAAGATCTTGGAGAAAGCCTTGCCTGAGTCCATGGCTGATGGAAGAATCACCCTTCGGCGCTGAACGAGACCAGATGGATGCGCCAGCCGTTTTTGGTCTTTTTCATGTAAAAAGCCACCGAAAGCAGGTCGTCTTCGCTGTCCTGATAGACGCAGTAATACAATCCTTTTTCCGTATCGGAGGCATCGTGGCACCCGGTGAGCCGGCGCTGCCTGCGGAAAAGGGTGCCAAACAATTTGTCAACCGACGCCTTGTTGGCCACCTGCAGGGCTTTGGCCCGGTTTTTGGCGCGCCACGCTTCGAACAGCGCTTTGGAAGCCGCCTGCGGCGTGGCAAAAACGGGCGGCTGGGCCGCAGTTGCCAGCGGAATTCCGCCACAGCAGACACTCAGAAACACAATGCATCGCAACAAAACTGTTTTCATAGCCTCCTTGAAAAATAGTATCCTTGAAAAATAGTATCCTGAAAGAATGCAAAACCTGCCTTTCTTACTGGGCGGTGTAGGTAAATTCGTTGGTCACGTAATTCCATGCGCCATTGATGTATCCATCGGTTGCTTTGAATTTCAGGCGCAGCGTTGTAGTGGTCAATTCCAGAATCTCGGCTTCGCTGCCCAGCAAAAATCCGATGATGGCATTGTTGTTATCGGTGGTCATCGCAGGGATTCCGCTGAGTGTCAGTTTTTTGCCGTCCGCACTTACCTGCCATTGCAGACTGAGCTGACCAACCGACTTGGAACACACCTGGGCACCTTCGGAATAGTTCGCATTCCGGTCACTGCTCAAGGTCAGCACATTGTCCCCATAGCACGAATTTGCACCCATGGCACTCTTGTATCCATTGGTACTCATTCCGGTTAGCTTCCAGGCTTTGCGGCCATTTCCTGTCAGGGTTTGCGCGGCTACCGAAACCCGTAGTTTCGGATCGACCTTGAGGTTGGGATTGGTCACCTTGGGTTGCGAAGATACCGTTGGCGATACCTGGGCATAGGTCGCACAAGAGGCCAGCCCCACTAGGCAGGCGGCCACGAAAGATTTGATTTTCATAACAGAAGGAAGGTTGGTGAAAATGATGGGTCGCCAGACCAATGCTGGCAACCCACCTTATAGGCTATTGATAAAAATACGTAAACCCGTAAGGACCCGCATTATACGTCGGGTTGGTGCAGGTAGCCACCAGGCTGGCCGCGTAACCATAGCCGCTGTCATAGCTGTAGCTTACCGTGGCATTGCAGGGCGGTCCTTGCTGGATGGTATAGCCAGTCACATTGTTTTTGTACGAAAGCCACTGACCAGGCGTAGCTTCTAAATTTCCCACCATGGTCACCATAAACCAGAAGGTAAGGTTACCTCTGGCGCAAATCCAAGGGCTTATCCTGGTATCATGCGCAGTGGCTTGAATAGTAAAGTTTGCCGAGCCGTTCGATCCTGTACGATTCAGCGTATTCAGGTTTCCATCGGACAGATAGGTAAAAGCATAATTGCTATAGCCTCCTGCAAATGCATGGTTGAAACTGGTAAGCTGCTTTGACGCATTGTAGGTCAGTGATTGACTAAAGTAATAGTTACCATTTACCAGACAGCTGGCTCGGGTAATGTTGCCATCCGCGTTGGCAGTCACATTGACAATCCTTCCGTCTGCCGTAGAGGTTACTTTGGTCAGATGCAGACTGGCATCATAACTGAAGTTCCAGCGAGTGGTGGCTACTTGTCCGGCTGGATTTTTAAGAGCAACATCGGCCATACCAGGCAATGTACTGCCACTCCGGTAATAAAACTGTATGAACTCACTGGCGGATAGAGAAACCCGGGAGATGTAAGCCATCCGGAGCGTGATCGGGGGAAGGGTAAGGTCAAGCCTGGCCGATTGGGCTGTCGCATTGGCCTGGGGTACTATATCATTTTCCCGCTGGCAGGAACTGAAAAACAGAACAAGGACGGTTAAAACAGAAAAGAGTAAGCTGGTTTTGATTTGAAACGTTTTCATAAAATTTAGATTTGAGAAGTGAAAAAGAGAATTGTTTACAACTCCTCATGCTTGAAATGGTTTGTTACACCCGCTTCCGGCGCGGTGGCCAGGTCCCGGCAGAAGATTGATGGTAACGCAACAAAGATAGCCCGATGCCCGGGCGGCATTCAAGACATGAACATGTGTATTTGGGCGGCGGTATTTGGGCGCTGTATTCGGGGGCTGTATTTGGGCCGCGGCAAATAGTATCCCTACCAAAAGCAAAACCCGCCTTGCATGGCGGGTCAGTTGGAAAGTGAGCGAAGTGAAAAACCAGGCAGGAGTGTTCAGACCAGCCTGTTCCTGAGGGCTTTGGCAACCGCTTCGGAGCGGGAGTGCACCTGCAGCTTTTCGTAAATACGCTTGATGTAGCCCCGCACGGTATCAATCGCCATGGCGTATTTGTCGCCGATCATCTTGTAACTGAGTCCTTCGACCAGGCCGTTGAGCACCTGGGTTTCTTTCTCGGACAGTTCGATTTTCTCGGAAGGCGACTCGTGCGACACCCGCACCAGAAACAGGACCTTGCGGGCAATCTCGGCACTCATCGAGGAGCCGCCGGCGTATACCTGCCGCAGCGCCGCCAGGATGTTTTCGGGTTTCTCCCCCTTGAGCAGATAACCCGAGGCACCGGCCAGGATGGCTTCCAGGATCTTGTCGTTATCTTCCAGCACACTCAGCACCACCACCTGCACATGCGCGAATGCGGGCAGCGCCTTGAGCTTGCGGGTACAGGTGATGCCGTCCATCTGAGGCATCTCAATGTCCATCAGCACCACCTGCGGCTGGGTTTGGGGCAACTCCCGCAGGAAATCATGCCCCGAGTAATAATTGCCCACGCATTCGAACTCCTCGGAGAGGTGCAGCATAAACACCAGGCCTTCCCGGTAGGAAGAATTGTCATCCACAATGGCAATGCGTAAGGGGGGATTCTTCATGCGTGGGTCGGAGAAAAAATAGTATCGTTCGGAAAGGCAAAACCCACCCGGTCGAGCCGGATGGATTGAGTAGGCAAAGAAACACAATCGGTCGTTGACATCCCACACATATCTATGCGTATCGGCTTATCTATGCGTATCGGCTTACAAAACCGGTCGAAAACTGAGAACGATCCGGGTGCCTTTGCCAGCTTGGGAGTCAACCGAAAGCTTGCCGCCCAGCTCACGGGCACGGACCTGCATGTTGTTCAAGCCGTTGCCCCTTTGCACCTGCTCGGCATCAAAACCCACCCCGTCATCGGCAATCTCCAGTTGAATCATCCCCTTGCGTTCCTGCAAGCGAACCCTTGCCACGCTTGCCCTGGAATACTTGGCCGCGTTGTTGATCGCTTCCTTGAAGATCAGGTACAGGAATTTGCGCATGTTCATCGACAAATGTGCCTGCGGGAGCGAATCATCGACTTCGAAGACAAAACCAATGTCTCGCGATTCCAGCAGCGGATTGGCAAACTCTTTCATGCGCACAATGGTGCGTTCGAGCACATCGTTGTCGGGCTTGATGGTCCAGATCAGGTCATTGATCGAGGAAATGCTGCCATGGGCCTGCTGGCTGATGTTTTCCAGGATGGGCAACGCTTTCTCTTTTTCGGTGGACGCATTTTTCAGCAGCAAATCTGAGTACAAGGCGATGCTGCTCAGGTTGGCCCCCAGTTCGTCGTGGAAATCGGCCGCGATCCGGTTGCGGATCTGTTCCATCTCCAGCCGCTTGCGCAGGCGGTAGCGGCGGTAGCCGACCGTGCCAAACACACCGCTCATCAGCAGGCCTGCGACCAGCAGACCAACGTTGCGGCGTTGCACGGCCAGTTCGAGCGACTGCGAACGGTTCTTCTCGTTGAGCAGGGCAATCTGCTGCTGCCGCTTTTCGGACTCGTACTGGGCCAGCAGCTGCTGGCTCTGGCTTTTGAGTATGGCCTGAAAGGTTGAATCTTTCGCAACTGCCGCTGCTTTCAAAAACGGGTAGGATTTTTCGTAGGAATCGGTATCGATGTACAACTCGGCCAGTGCCTGGTTGGATGTGTATAGTTCTTCAAAATCACCAGTCTTTTTTGCCAGTGCCAACGCTTCCAGGTAGCATTTTTCAGCGATATCAAACTTTTCCATATCCCGGTAGAGCTCCCCCTGGTTGTGCAGGTTTACCCGCAACGCTCCCGGCGATTCCAGTTCACGGGAAAGTTTTTCGCCACGTTTCAGGTATGCTTCGGCTTGCTTGTATTGCTTTTTGCCGGTATACAACAGTCCCAGGTTGACCAGAAAGTCGGTTTGCAGCAGGGGGTAACTGGCTTGTTCGGCATGGCGCAACCCGCGCCGGTACCAGGCAATGGCGGTATCGGGTTTATGCATAAAATCGTACAACGTGCCCAGCTTGCTTTCTACAATGGCAATGCCTTTCACATCGTTTTGCTTGCCATAGATTTTCAAGGCTTTTGTGTAGTAGGACAGGGACCGGTCATACTGATGGTAGTCAACCAGAATGTTTGCGATGCTCAAATAAGCGGAAGCATTTTCGATGTGGTGTTTCTCCTGAATGCGAATCGCGTCCAATTCGTATCTCATGGCCATATCCAGGTTATCCAGTTTTTTGTAGGCCGTTGCCACATTCCCGGTAATGCTATTGAGTGTGGCCACTGTAAATCGGGAGGGATGCGCCTGAACGACCTTGAGGGCTTTGAGATAATTTTCAAGGGTGGCTGCCCGGTCTTGTTTATGGTAAGCCAGGGTGCCCTTTATGAAGGGAATAAAATAGTCAATGCGAATGTAATTCATTTTCTTTCGCAGCAACCCGAGTTGCTGGCACAACGAATCAGCCTGTGCATACTTGCCTTTGATGACATACCCAAACGCACAATCTTTCATTGCTATGGCGTAAGCGGTATCGACGGGTTGTGTCCGCAGAAACCACTCAAGCGAATCCAGGGATTGGGGGATACCCACAGGCGGCTGTGCCTGAAGATTACCTCCGGTAAAGGAAAGAACGATGAAAAGAAACAAGGTGAGCTTCACAGTCTTTTTGGCTTGTTAATCAATCATTGCCGCAAGTGAATAGTCCTGGGGCGTCCTGAAAATAATATCCTAAAACAACAATATCCTAAAATAATAATACCCCGAAGAAAACGACACTGTCAGGTTACTCTCATGGGTAATCCGATGTTGGGTCTGAAAGCAAATCCAGGTTCTGCTTTCGGCTCCAAAGGTAATGCCGAGCTTGCCATTTAACTTACGGGCCTGTTCATCGCAATCGGTTGGCAACATGTCAGCTTTGGCTCTTGTACGAACGAAGGTTGACCAGGGATTTTCAGTACGAAAATTATCCGGATCAACCGGTTAAAAAATAATTTTGGGCAGGTACGGATACTTGGGTTTCGACAAGTGTACAGGATTTGCTATTCATTTCAGTCTGCAGACAGCTTTTAGTCTGCAGATAGCATTAAAAGTAATCAAAATTTACACGCCTACCAATGCGCTTGTTTACGTTGGCAAATCAAATAGAGTTTAACTGGGTAGTGCAGTATTTTTTTTGGAATCTTCGCTTGTGACAGTAAAACTCAGCCAAAACCGGACTTTCCATTAGGGCAAGGATGCCAGGTGAGAGTTTGTTTGCATACAATTTGCATGCAAAAACGGAAAATGTGGAAAAAAAGACAAATCATGGACAAATTGACTTGTTGTTAATTAGTTGAAAATCAAGTATTTGAGAGTTAAACATAATTGCCTGGCAGTATATTTTAATGGAACTTGTAATCGCCAGGTCGCTGGTTCGATCCCGGCAGGGGGCTCCTGAAAATCAAAGGGTTGCGACAATAAAATGGTGTAGCCCTTTTTTCTTGCCCAACATTTTGCCCAACAATACAGAGTCTACCTATGGGCTTCATGCACCAATCTCAATTGTTCCTAAAACTTCGCACGACAGTAAACAGGACCTTAAAAACATTTTTTATCTTGTGGGTTTGCGGCAGTCGAGATAACCATCAACCGTGATAGATTCTCCTGTACAGTCTTTTATTGACAGAATTTACTTTATGACCGATGCTTTATGGCAACCGATGGGGTAAAAATCATTGACGGTGTATCGGCTTGATAAGGTCAATTTTAGAGCTTAAAGTAAAAATCCGTCCGTTTGTAACGAAAACACCATAACCAACGTCTCTTGGTTGGCCGCATCCGACAAACCAAGCCCCTGTTCCCGGTCAGGAAAGGCCTACCCATGAAAGGTAATGGCCAGGTAGTAAAACCCGCCCACGCTGGGACCGGCCAGAAAATTGTAGTAATAGCGGTTCAACAGATTTGTGCCACCGACCTTTACGGCTAACTTCTGCGAAAGCAGCGCATACGAGACCTGTCCGTCCAGGGTGGCATAAGATGGTACATTTCCCGTGGCTAGCGCGGATTGCCACAAAAAGGCCTGTTGCCACTTACCGGACAGGCTGAAGCCCAGGTTCCGGGTTAGTTTGGGATTGCCTACCGATGCGTTCACCATCCAGCGGGGAGTATTGAAGGCTTCTTCCAGGCCATCATTACTGGTTTTGCGGGCCAGCTGGGCAAACGAGGCATTGGCGGTCAGGTAAAATTCCCGGAAAAAGCGGTAGCGTAAACCCAGGCTGGCACCGTAATTAAACACGGTTGTTTTCGAGTTGGTCCACAGCCGGTAGCGGGAGTTTTTGGTGCGGTCGCTCAGCGCCAGGGCAATCGAGTCGGCATCCTGACTTTGGGTCAGCGGCAGGTTGGTTTCCACCTGCGCCATGAAGTCGCGGTACTGGTTGTAGTAAACCTCGGCGTCGACAAACACCCGCCGGGCAAACAAGAATCCTTTGTAACCCGCCTCCACGCTGTTGACCGACTCGGGTTGGATGTAACGGTAATCGTTTTTGACCAGCAGGTTTTTGTTCTTCACAGCCGCCTGCTGCGGGGTGAGTCCGTTTCTGTTGACATCATTGGTAATGGCCGCCTGAAAGGCGTCGACCGAGGTCTTCAGGTACGAGTTCTCAAAGATGCCGTTCGACATGACCGGCAACCCGCCCACCCGTTTCACCCCGCCACTGTTGACATTGGAAAAGGCTTCGAACAGGCTGGGAAACCGGTAGGCATTCTGGTAGGAAAGCCGGATGTGGTGATCATCGGTGGGCGAATACACCAGCGCCGCCCGGGGGTTGTAGCGAAGGTTAAAGTACTGGTTCTTGTCGGCCCGTAACGAAGCGTTTATTTTCAGCTTATTGTCGGCCAGTACCTTGGTCGCCTGTACAAACCCTCCGATCTTGCCGTAGGTCAGATGCTTGCCCGCTTCGGTCGGATTGATGAAGTAGTTGCCATCGGGCAGCACCTGAAACAAACGCCCGTCCAGCCCCGCCTGGAGTTGCAAGCCCCGTTTTTCTTTCCAGCGCTGTAGCCAGCGGTGGGTAAGGTCGGCCTGTACTTCGGCATGGTACAGCCAGGATTGCACCCGTAGCGCGGCTCCAATGTCCCAGTTGTTAATTTCACCCAGCTGATTGATCAGCGCATCAAACGCGGGTGTGTGGGGTTGGGGACGTCCGTTGTCGGCTTCGGCGCGGGCTTGCCCAAGGGCCTGAACAGGGGTGCTACCGGCCTGGGTGCTGCGGTTGAACTGAGCGGCAAAATCGGAAAACCAGCGGTCATCGTTTTTGAAACGGCGGTCGATGTTTTCGGCCATCGAACGGATGTTGTACGAGGTTCCGGTGTTTTCGTAGGTGCGGTACAGTTTGGCCTGCACACCCGGTGATTTGAAGCTCAGGCTGTGCTGGTCAATCCGGTAGTCACTGAGCCGGAACCGGTTGGTGCGTTGGTACAGGTTGTCGAGCAGACCCAGCCGGTAGGTATAACAGATTTCCCAATCACTGCGCGGCCGCACAAAAACACTGGCGTCGCCCTTGATGTTTTGCAGCGAAAAATCGGCAATGTCCTTTTCGGCATAGCCGGTGCGTGCCACCGAGTACCGTTTTCCACCCAGGTTCAGGTTGCGGCGGTTAGACGATTCGTTCCCGTAGGTATTGATGCCGTCATAGGCCGGATTGTCCGTACCGAACAATTGCAGCGAGGCGTTGCCCGTCGGATTCAGATCGGCAGTGTTGTCCGATATCCAGTCGTAGCCACTCAGGTACTCGAGGTTCAATTTGGTTGCCCAGGTGTGGTTCCAGGCTCTGGCCCAACGGATATTGGTTTCACTGAACAGATGCGGGCTCGTACGGGAGCTGTTTACGTGATTGACACCTGTCTTCTGCTGAAGGCTCAGCCCCGGATGGTCAAAGGGGTTTTTGGAGAAAATATTCACCAGTCCGTTGAGGGCATTCATGCCATACAGTGCCGAAGCCGCTCCGGAGAGTAGCTCGACCCGCTCCACATCCAGGTCGGTGGGTGCCAGCGCGCTGGCAATGGGCGAACCGATGTGAGGTGCCTGATTGTCCACCCCGTCGACAAGCTGGACAAACCGCACGTTGGTCGGGTTGGCAAAGCCGCGGGTGTTGTAGACCTTGAAGCCCAGGCTGGGCGTGAGCAGTTGCACGCCTTTGATGTTTTCCAGGGCATCGTAAAACGAGGGCGCGGGCGAATGCCGGATGGACAGACTGCTCAGGGAACTGATGCTGATGGGGGATTTGAGAATATTCTCCGGCACGCGGGAAGCGGTTACCACTACCTCGGCCAGGTGTTGCACGCTGTCTTTCAGATGCGGTACCGTGTCTGTAGACGAGTATGGGTTGGACCGCGTTTGGCAGTGGGCCGCCAGCGAACAGGCGGTCAGGTATGCCAAGGCAAGGCTTGAAAGTAGAGGTCGAGGGTGCATATGTAAGTCGTTATATTCGGACAAATATAACGATGGATTCCACACCTTCAGAAACAATTAAGGATCCGCGGCCCCAAAATAGTATCGCTGGCAAAATAGTATCGCTGGCAAAATAGTATCGCTGGCAAAATAGTATCGCTGGCAAAATAGTATCGTCGGCAAAATAGTATCGTCGGCAAAATAGTATCGTCGGCAAAGGAAGAACCTGCCCATCGCCTGCATTTCTGCTGTAATGCGAGAAAGTTTACCCTATGGCGTCTCCCATGTCTGGCTGGTGCTTACGACAGCTTACGACAACTTACAATTGCGCTGTTTCCTGGGCTAAAAATGCCTGAAAACGTGCCTGTAGCGCCTGGTACTCTTCCATCGCTTTCCTGCCTTCGGGTGTCACTACGGCACCACCCCCTTTTTTGCCACCCACCTGCGTTACCACAAAAGGTTTGCTGGCCTGGCTGTTCATGGAAGTAATCAGGTCCCAGGCACGTTTGTAAGACATTCCCATCGCCTGAGCGGCTTTGGAAATGGAGCCGTGTTCGGTAATGAGTTGCAGGAGTTGAATGCGCCCTTTGCCTAAAAAGCGGTCCGAGCCGTCCTGTCGTTCAATCCAGATCGAACCGGCAATCGCCATTGCCTGTGAGGAAGGGAAGAGTTCGTTGATAGCCATGAATGAGTAATGGATGAGTAGTGGATAGATATCAAGTAGCAATAGCGGGCTGCCATTATTGCCAAAGATACACCGGCTTCGAAAACTATTGGGTAGTAAGCTTGGTATTTTCAACAGTCCTGTGCTTGTCAACACGGTTCTATCCGGCACGTTTACCCACTTCAGGCCGAGAAGCAATTCAGTTTGCGCTGCACAAAAAAGAAGCCGGAAGAAGAGGTCTGTCCATTTTTTAATTTATTTGCAGCTGTAACCGACAGCATAAATGTAACCGACAGCATAAATGTAACTGACAGGATAAACGTAACCGACAGGATAAACATACCGTACAACACTTTCCAACTTACGAGTAATTATGCAACTTGTTCTTTTCAAAGACTGGCAAGCGATCTTTCCCAACAACTGGCAACGTGTCAAAAACCCTGACCTGAACCAGGCCTGTGAGCAGATCGAAGCCATTTACCAGATTGACTTTGACCCTTCGACCCTGTTTGACAAAAACGGCGATTCGCTGTTTTTCAACCATATGCGTTATCAGCCACAGGATCAGCTGATCTGCTTTGCCAATGCAAACCAGGAGCCTGACACTGCCGGCCAGGATGAGAATACCCAACAGGCAAAGAGTGGAAACGATTGTATTTCACTTCAAAGGCCCGGGAAAAAGACTGCTGAATCCTACCGGATCGAAGGGGCTCAGATCCACACGCTTTCCGATTTTATCAGCCAGTATCACCGCGTGAGTGGAATGCTGCCCGAGTGGAAACCCCCGGTATGGCAAACGCTTGCAAAACTCAAACAGCAGCTTTCCGCCAAGTGAAGAGTAATTGGTGAAGAGTAATTGGTAAGTGGTAATTAAGGATCATACCTAAAGAACGGCTAATCAAAAGACAAGCTTTGATTTACCGCATATAGTCTCCTGCATATGGTTTACCGCATATGCAGGAGTTTTTTATGCTCGCTGGCAGATAGTTTCTGGAGTTGATCCACTGAAAGTTCCAATGGACCCTTTTGGCTAATGATCAGAATGTGACGGTCTTTCAGATCAAAAGGCTCGACAAAGTGAGCGTATACGAGCCTTGCAACGGAATGATAGCGCTTGACGCGGTTCAGGGTAAGCCCTATGGAAAGCGATCCTTTCTTCAGGCTCAGCCGCATGATCTGACTGTAAAGCCAGACTTTGCGGCCCGTTGCCAAGCTCCAGCCGGCCTTTTTCCGAACACGACCCCGGTTGGAGATTTCGTAGGCGGTCTGATATCCGGTAATGGGCTTGAAAACTTCGCCCGGCAGCTCTTGATCCCAAAGGTTCAGGCAGGCCGGAATACCGGTGGGTGCTGACTCGGACAGGGTAGGGCAGCCCAACGCGTGCCATAGCCTCTGATTCAGCCATAGCCTCTGATTCAGCCATTGCCTTTCATGCACGATCGTGTTTTGAGGGGCTACTTTTGAGTTTTGGGCAAGTTTTTCATTCCGGTTTTCCTTGTTGTGATCCGTTAAGGAAAGCCAGCGGTAGCTCTCACTTTGATATACTTCAGTGCAGATGCCGGATCAATTTCATATAGCCATTACTATGTCTTTAGTATTGAAAAGTATCGATAAAGGCCTGAAAAGTGATACGTTACAAGCATAATTTTTATTTTTTTTGCCTAAGTTGGAAAACATTCCCTTCAGGATCTGTTCCGTCACAAATCCAATACTCGTAATTGTCAAAAGTTTTTACTTCCTGTAGCGGAATTCCTTTCTCAAGTAGATGTTTTCTGATGTTGTTAATATCTTCATCCACTTCAAAAACAATTTTTGTGTTACTGTCAAAGTTGAATTCAGACCTATTCTCCTCCAGATATTGTTCTCCAATTTTATGAAGTCCAATTGTACAATTTCCAGCGTTTAACAACAACCATTCCGATTTTGATTCTTCCACTATATCCAGTTTGAGAATATCAACATAAAAGAGTTTGAGTTTGTCTATATCTTGGACAAACAGTATGACAGTTTTGAGACTTAGTTTCATCGTTAAAATTAATTTTACTCATGTCCGCCACCCAAATTATAGTATTATTTTAAGCTTTCCTAAAACTAGGATAGGTTGGAATTTACAACTAACGGATTTTGCTGAACTTCTTGCATAAAGGCAAAGCTTTTCACAGGACAAAAGACAGCGGGTTTCGAGGAAAAATGAGAGATTGTTTGGAAGGTTTTCGCACTTACCCTTTTTTCAGGACAAACTGGCATCCCTTGACTCTAAATTACCGTAGGTACATATCCTAACGTGTATCAAAATAATTGTTTATGAAAAATGTCCGGGAACTCGCCGTCGGGTGGCGAAATTCCGGACATTTTTTTGCTTGAGACTGTCTCACGATAATTACTTGTTTATTTTGATACAAAATACCTCAAATGAGGTATCGATTGATGAGTGAACTAATCTGGATTTGCTTCCAGATCTGACATATAGTGGTTCTCCGACCTGCTCATGTTGTCTTGTTGCATTATTACTGGCAGTTAGCTTTCAAGGCAGCCTAGGCCTGACCGTGTCCAGCAGCGAACAAGGAAGTGTCCGTAGCCGGACACTCTGGTAGGGGACTGACCATCAAAACCGCTCAAACTACACTCAGGGCCGGTTTGTGCATTTCCGGCATTGTATTGGCACTCCACAAACAGGTGCCTTCCAAAACTGCTGTATGATAAGCCAAATTTGGCAAGACTACCTGATTGGCAATCGGTATCAGCAAAAACAATGTCAGTCAGAAATACTATGAAAACTTTGTAGGAAATCTTTTACTGCTAGCAGCAGTCGTGTCTGTTTGCATTGGGTGCAGGAACGGCAGCTTTGGATCAAACGGCCTTGGGTCAGTAGCCTACATTGAGCCCAACAAGTACTTCGATCTCGGCTCAGGTAAACATGGCAGTTATACGGCCACAATCACCAACAAAGGCCAGACGAACATAGAAGCGACCATACAGACGCCGGAAGGGAGCAGAAAAACAGTGGAAAGCCTAAAACCAAACCAAAAAGCAACCTGCACCATAGCCGAAAACACAACGGCGAATTTCGAGAACCAAGGTGACAGGTGGGCTACCCTTGCCATAGAAATCACCGGTGATATCAGCTTAGGTATGGGCTACAAGAAAAATCGCTGAATCAGGCATACCTGTTGCCTGGTATGCGATGAATCGTTGGCTGGAGGATTTTGCGTACCGTATTGATGTTTCCTGGTGAATTTTCGCTGCCACTGGTGTTTTGGTCCTGTTGATTGCCTTGCTGACAGTCAGTTTTCAAACACTCAAAGCGGCCCTGGCCAATCCGGTCAACTCGCTCAGAAGCGAATAGAATTATAGTGGCCAAAAAAGGGTACTGCCAAAATAGCCTGAAAACACATGTTTTCGGGCTATTTTGGTAGGTATAGTTAGTTGGTCAAAAAACGGTCCTTTTTTAAAAGAAGGTTGTCTCACAAAACCTCCCTTTTATGGAATTCTACCAAGGAATGCATCCATTAAAAAGAGTTGCTTACCGACAACTGCCCGTATTGTATGGCTTTTCAACTACCCATCCTCTTTTTTTGCATTCTGGCCGCTTGCCAATCGCAGGATAGGCTTATGAAGTCTAGATTGACCAATGATTCAGTAAAATACTGGGATATTTATGAACAAACCCAATGGAATAATCAAAAACACAAATATGAAACAATAAAAGGACTCCAAAAGAATCATACTTGTTGGGCCTTTTACAAAGATGGACGTTGGGTAGACTATAGTATAAGACCCGATGGCAAACTGGTTGACAAAAACATCATCAGATTTGACGTTATTGTTGAGAACAAATGGGAATTGCTTGGGGATAAATTGGGTAATGGAAAAGGAGGTTACCGAATTGAAAAGATTGGCAATGATACGCTCGAATTGAAATCCTTGCTTGCCGACAGTTCAGGTATCGACGAATATATAAAGCTAGTGATAAAGCTAGTGGTCAGTAAAGATCAAACAAAACAATTCTGTCAAAACAGCAATCTGGCAGGTGACTGTCAGTGATGGGCTTCTGAATTGCTGTCTTGGTTGGAAGGCCCGGATTGAACTTTCCCGGCATTGGTCTGTTTTGACATTGGTCTTGATTTCAATCAAGGCGGGTTTGCAGATTTGGCGAAGACGGTTGGTAAGCAGTAAAACCATCAACCTATGAAACACATCAACCTATGAAACACATCCTGTGTCTGGCACTTTTGTCGGGTACGTTCCTTTTTGCCTGCCGCACCCAAAACAATGACCCCCGGGCCGCCGCCAGGGAATACTGCCAGTGCATGCATAAATACCATTCATCCACCGATTTCGCCTACGCTTTGACCGTCTGCCGGGGCAGGATGGTGGAAAAATACCGCCTTTACAAAATAGACAAACTCGATATGCGCTTTCGGGATACGGCAGAAAAAATACCGGATGCTACCGCTGACAGCGTCAAGACATTCATGAGCGGATTTAACCAATACCTGAATGAAAATTGTGGTGAAGACAAAACGGATTGATTAGCCATGTCCCACTTGGTTCCCCTTTCGCTACCACCGGTTTTCCGAAGGCAACCAATGGGATTGGCTGCTTTGTTCGTTGAAATCATCTTATCCAAAAACCCGCCATAACAGGACAATGAAGCTATTGATACTCTATCTCTCTTATTTTATCAGCAGCCTTGTTTGCTGCTTGTTGTCGAGCTTTGGGATGCCTGGCAGTATCTGCTTACCTGAAAAACAGCTTTCCGACTCTTTTTGCGGCACATATTTGTTTTCCAATGCAATCGGTGATATTCGATTCAAAAATGGAATGCGGACTGTTGAGCCGAGTGAGTTATGGAATGAGTATGATCCCAACGACGGTTCAATACCCATTCCCGATTCAATCATTGTTTTTACATCTATCACAAATTACAGTGCCACGTTTGGAGATGAGCCTCCCGGAGAAGCCATCAAAAAAGAAAAACCCGTCCGTTGCACAGTCCGGTTACAATTAAAGTTCAGTGAGGATTTTGACTGTTTGTTTGTACGAAATCCCATTTTGTCTAAAGAAATTGTTTTGTTGAATAAAAAGCTTATCACATCCGGTGACTACATTCTCAAGGATCCACTCAGTCCCAGTGTTTCTTTAGAAAGTCCTTATGTCTCTTTGGAAAGTAAAGTTGGAATTAAAACTTTGATCAAAACCTGTACGGAAGCACTCCAAAAGAGATCAAAAGCCAAACGAACTTTATATTTGAATCAATTGATTGTGCGAACCTATCTGGAACCTGCAAACGGTTCTGCGAAAGAATCTTGTTTGATAGAGTATATACACCCTGTTTGTGCAAAAGTGACCATGCCCGCACCCACCAGGTGAATAGTTGAAAAGTGAATAGTTGAAAAGTGAATAGTTGAAAAGTGAATAGTTGAAAAGTGAATAGTTGAAAAGTGAATAGTTGAAAAGTGAATAGTTGAAAGATGAACGGGTGATCTGCCAGACTGGCAATTTTCCAATTGGTAATAAGTGACAGTCACCTGAAGGGATATTTAGTCTTGTGATTGGTCAACTATTTTATTGTGGAATATGACTTGGGTGAAACTAACTCACAAAGGCTAACATAATCAATATTCCATCTCACAAAACGACCGTTTGATTGTACTAATTTTTTTCCTTTACTCAAACACGTTGACCGTTCATAGGTCAGGGTCAGCAGGTTGAACAGTCCATAGACAGAACATAGTAGTAGTGCATAGTAGGAGGGATGTTCGTAAAGATGCGATAGGGTAACATAGATACGGTAAGTGGAATTAGCCTTAAAAGAATGACTTTTGAACGGATTGTCTTTCGGGTATAGTATCTTTGGTGTAGTATCTTTGGTGTAGCATCTTTAAGGCCAAACCGAAAATGATTTTGTTTACTATCAGATGTTTACTATCAGACAATAGCTTATCTGAGTGGGAACTTTAGGCAAGATTGTAAGTTCAGAAGTTGTCTGATAGAAGCTGTTCGAAGAATTTTAAAATTATGGATTCAGATCAACCTACCTCTTTACCTGATAGCCCATCGGAGGAATCGCTCTATTCCTATATTCGGCCCCTGGTGTTGCAGGCCCGCCAGCAGGCTTACCGCTCCAGCAATGCGATTCTGCTGTAAATGTACTGGCAGATCGGAAAGCTTATTGTCGAAGACAAGCAGGCGGGCAAGTCACGGGCCACCTATGGCAAAGCAGTTGACAGTGGAGTTTGGGGCCGGTTTTGAGGAGTAATCTGAGAAATATCCGCCAGTTTTATCTCGCATTTCCAATTGGTGACTCCCTGCGTCACGAATTGAGTTGGACTCATTACCGGCTCCTCAGCCGGGTAACCTCAGCCGGGTAACCAATGAGAAACAGCGCTACCGGTACATTCATCCGTACGTTCATCCGTACGTTCATCCGTACGTTCAACGGGCAGTCAATGGTAATTGGGATAGTTTAGAGTAATTTTCCGCTACCGGACCGGCTATCTCAGCCGACATCGTTCCTTGGTTACGCTGAACTTACGTTTGTAACCAAAACTTTCGAATCAATCCGGTTCCACCCCATATCCCCGCTTGTTATACTTTCCTGTTCTACTCGCCTTTTAGCTCGTCTATAGCGCTCTTCAGTGGAAGCAGGCAGAATGGAAGAAGATAAGTGATAACCAGTATTTTTTAAATAATAATGCTAAATTAATTGAACGATAAGTTGTATATTTGCTTAATTAATTTAGCATTATGGCGAAGGAAGAAATAATACTACTCCCAAAGTACCGCAAAATACTGGTTGGGCTCGGACAAAACCTGCGGCTGGCGCGGTTACGTCGTAAATTCAGCGCGCAACAGGTCGCTCAACGAGCCAATATCAGCCGCAATACATTGCACACTATTGAAAAAGGATCCGCCGGAACTTCTATTGGTCTGTATCTGCAGGTGATGGCCGTGTTAGGTCTTGAAAACGATTTTCTACTGCTTGGAAAAGATGATCAGCTGGGACGAAAATTACAGGATGCCGAAATCCAGGTAAAACAACGTGCACCTAAACGTACTGCCGGCAATGAATAAACACAAAGCCGAGCGGCAAATACAGGTTTTTGCGCACTGGGCTGGCATTGAACAACCCCAGCTGATGGGCACCGTGTATGCACAAATCGTTCGTGGATCGGAAAGCATTTCCTTTGAGTACGATAAGAAATGGCTTTCCTCCAAACATGCACAGGAATTAGATCCCAGCCTGGGATTGTATTCGGGGCGTTTCCATGCCCCCTATGAGCAAAACAACTTTGGTGTATTTCTGGATTCTTCGCCAGATCGTTGGGGTCGACTGTTAATGAAACGTAGAGAAGCCATACTGGCCCGGCAACAGCAACGGGATGAAAAACAGCTCATGGAGACGGACTTTCTATTGGGCGTTTATGACCTGCAGCGCATGGGGGGGCTACGGTTTAAAGAAACCAGCCAGGGCCCTTTTCTCAATGATACCCACCAACTAGCCACTCCGGCATGGACTTCGTTACGCGAACTGGCACAGGTAAGTTTAAAACTCGAACAAGACACACACATGCAGGATCCGGACTATGTAAAATGGATCAATATGCTCATCGCACCAGGTTCTTCTCTGGGAGGAGCCAGACCCAAAGCAGGGGTGAAGGATGCCGACGGTAATTTATGGATCGGTAAATTTCCCAGTAACCTGGACAATGACGATGTGGGCGCCTGGGAAATGGTTGTCAATCAGCTTGCCCGAAACGCAGGTGTGCAAGTGGCACAAGGCCAGATAGAAAAGTTTGGAGGCCACTACCATACGTATCTGACCAAGCGATTTGACCGCAACAGGATGGGCGAACGTATTCATTTTGCGTCAGCGATGACACTGCTTGGATACAAAGACGGACAGAATTATCACGATGGCATCAGTTACCTTGAACTGGCCGAGTATATAACAACCCATGGTGCCGATCAGGATACAGACCTGCAGGAGCTCTGGCGTAGAATTGTTTTCAATATCGCAGTCTGCAACACAGACGATCATTTACGCAATCACGGTTTAATACTTACCCCGAAAGGGTGGCGTTTATCACCTGCGTATGATCTGAATCCGATAGAAACCGGAACCGGATTAAAGCTGAATATAACTGATACCGACAATTCTCTTAGTGCAGATGTTGCGCTGGCGGTAATCCCTTTCTTCCGGTTAAAACAAAAAAAAGCAGAACAGATTATCAATCAGGTTCGGATGGCTGTTTCCGAATGGGAAGCTATTGCCACCGCATTGGGTATATCCAAAGGCGAACAACAAGGGAAGAAACGAGCATTTTCGCATTTGTAACCATCTGTGTAACAGGTTTGTGTAACAACTCTGTGTGACAGCTCTGTGTGACAGCTCTGTGTGACAGCTTTGTTCAAAGTTTTTATGCCACTAAAGACATTGGCTGAAAACATGGGCATGCTGGCGGCTCTGCTGGTTACCAGCCGGGTAGTTGCAACTAGGAAAACAAACTCAAAAATAAGTTTAAAGCCAGATTTGAATTAGATTTCGGCTTCAGGTGGGAATACGATTCATGAGTCTTGTAATCATATGAAGTAGTTGCCTGTAAAGTAGTTGCCTGTGAAGTAGTTGCCTGCTTTTTTACATTGAGTTTGGGGCCGGTTTTGATGAGCGTAATCTGAACAATATAAGGGCCTTTTATCTGGCATTTCCAATTTGGAACCCAGTGCGTACCGAATTGAGCTGGCGTATCTGATATATCTACATATATATCTACATACGTTTTAACTATCCTGATTGAAGCAGAGAAAAAAGCATTGTCGGTGCTGGTGTTCATCGCCGTTTTACTGCCGTTGGTGCTAAGCCGGCACACCGCGTGTAAAACACGGATGCAGATTGAAGACCAATATTGCAGAAAGCTCAGGTTTAACTTTGTCGTTACCTGGGTTACCAAGCATGCTGGCCGTAATCTTTATCATGTAAGGGGTATTGATTCATTGGAGCAGCAGCGCAGTTACAGTACCAATGACTCACGTGAGAAAGAACTTATCTGCATTGGTGATACCCTGATCAAGCACAGAGGCACCATGCAGGTATACCTGCTAAAAAAAGACACAACCATTCTGCTAACCCATGACTGTGCCAGTTGGCCCAGTGTGATCGATCCCTATGACCCGGAAATCTATGATGACTCGAATGATGACTCAAAGTCGAGCCGGTGAATTACATAAGTGAGATAAAGACTCCAGGTTGTCTGGGTTGCAAAGGTAAGAAAGAAGGCAGGGGCAAAACTCCACAAACGTGCGTTTGTAACTTGTGAAAAATGCGTTGCTGAACTGAAAATGTGTTCCACGGTACATTTGGCATACGTTCCACGCTTGTCCGGAAAAATGGCTCAAGTCGACTGATTACAACGCAACGGATGTCAGGGATTGTAAAGTTGATTGGCTGAGAGCAAAACTGTAGAACTGAGCAATTGGCTGGCAGTGGTTATTAAAAAACTTGGTGAAAAATCCGGATGGGTAGCAAGATGGTTTTAATGGCGCAGTCTGTTCCAGGATTGGCTTAAATGAAAATCGGGTAGGGGAGTGGCAACAAAGAAATGACCAGCAAGGGACCGTTCATTGGCCTGTAAATACTAACTCCCCAATAACCTAAAAAAGGATGTTTTGGAACAGCTCTGCTGGTACCCTTTTTTGTCCACTATTCATTTGAATAGTAAGTTCTGACGGGTAACCAAAGATTATATCGATCCAGATTGCGCTATAGAGTGTCATATCTGTATATTGGCAGGTACTGTTGTTCAATTTGCACTCTTATGAAATGGATCACCCGTGAACGTCCCAAGATAGACCGCATCGCCTGCCCTTGGCTGATCAAGAATTTCATCGACCCGCAGGCCGAGTTTTTCTTCGTGCCTGCCTCACAGGTGACCCGGCAGGCACAGCTTTTGGGTGCCACCGCTTTTGACATACCCGAATCAGAATTCACTCATTACCAGGACCGTTGCACCTTTGACTACTTTCTGGAAAAATACAGCCTGACCGATCCGGCTTTGCATAGTCTGGCACCGATTGTCCGAGGGGCTGATACGGATGATCATTCGCTAGCTAGCCAGTGTGCCGGCCTGTGGGCCATCTCGGCTGGTCTGGCTTTCAACATCACCGATGACCATCAGCTCTTGGAGAAAGGCTACCTGATTTATGACGCCCTTTACAGCTGGGCCAAACACTTACAGAACCAAAAGCACACCCAGGACGCGAGCGAACGATTGTTTCTGCAAATATTCAACGCCTATCTGAACGAAAAAAAGGTAGAAAAAAATAAAATGCCTGCCTGGGCCAAAGAACTGAAAACAGTTATTCAGGACCAGATTGATACCAATCTGAGTTTGAGCCTGAAAGAGATCTCTGCCGGACTTGACATCAATCCCACCTACCTTTCGCGTGAATTTGCCCGTTACTTTGATAACATGTCCTTCGGCGAATATGTACGCAAGCTGCGCATTGAAAAAGCCAGCCAGCTTTTAACCGATCCAAATCTTTCGCTGGCGGAAGTGGCCTACCTGACTGGTTTTTCCGACCAGAGTCATTTTACCCGAATATTCAAGCGGTATACTTCCCAAAGCCCGGCCAAGTACCGGAAAGAAAAAGTTTCAAAAAAAAAGGATAAAAAGTAAGTTCTGTTCCAGAAGGTAAAATTCGTTCTATACCTGTGCTTGCAGAGGTAGTAGTATTGTAACATTGATAGCATTCCGCATTGCTTAAGTTTCTGTATTGCTCAAGTTCAGTGCTTTATCAATATGGAGTTACAACTTGTTAGCCAATTTACCAGCCTGTCCAATGTTTTTACTTTCCAACACAATCAAGTATCATTCAATCCTGTATGGCTACTTGAAAGCCGGATTTATTTGGGCTTTGCTGCTTTTTGTGACCGTTTGCCAACCGGCCTTGTCACAATCGGAAAATATCCCTGCATCTACTCCTGCGGTAGTGACTATCCCGACGGGGACTTATCCGAAAGTAAACATGTATATGGGCGTACTCCATCCGCTTGTCACCTTTAGTGACCAGCCCACAGTTACCAATTTCGATACGTATTATGTGGTGGGTTTTCCAACCGGTGTTAATCTGTGGAAAAGCAGCAAAACGGGTTTTTCCATTGAAGTGGTACCCTCGATCCGGGCCGACCGGGAAGGAAGCAAAATGAACAACGTGCTTTTTCATCCGGGTGTATTAGTCGGTTTGGGGAAAGGATTCACCTTTGCCGGACGGGCCGCCTTCGAAACCTCAGGGCGCTACGGGTTTACACCCGTACTTAACAAGGTTTTCAAGACAAAAAGTGGAAATTACTTTCTAGCCGTTCCGCTACCGGTTCGGTTTGGCAATAACCACTCCGCTAGTTTTACCATTGGATTCCAATTTGGCGTAGTGATTTAATCCACAACGCCAGTCATTGGGCTGTAAAGGTACGTCTCCAAATGTGTCGAGTAGGAACTGTACTCAAGATGAAATGTAACGATTATCAAATCGTATCCTTATGAAATGGATCACCCGTGAACGTCCCAAGATAGACCGCATCGCCTGCCCTTGGCTGATCAAGAATTTCATCGATCCTCAGGCCGAGTTTTTCTTCGTGCCGAAAGAGCAGGTGTTTCTCAAGGCCCAGCAACTACGGGCCATTCCCTTTGACATACCCGGCGCCGAGTATTCCCATTATGGGGACAAGTGCAGCTTCGAGTATTTTATCGAAAAGCATCAGCTGACCGATCCGGTCTTGCACAGTTTGGCACCGATTGCGCGCGGGGCCGACACCAACCGGTTCGACCTGGCCCCGCAGGCAGCGGGGCTGTGGGCCATTTCAGCCGGATTGTCTGTGGTGCATACTGACGATCAGGATCAACTGGTGATCGGCATGAAAATCTATGACGCCCTGTACGCTATGACGCCCTGTACGCTTGGGCAAAGTTCGCCTTAAATGAAACACACACATGGAATCACAACCTATAAATTCGTCCGAATCAGGATCATCTGAATCAGGATCATCTGAAGCTGTTCCTTCATCAGAGCCTGTAACCTTATCACCGCATTTGCCTGTATACAGTTTGAAAGACATCGCATGGTACTTTCTCAAACTGGGAACATTGGGCTTTGGAGGCCCGGTGGCTCTGGTAGGCTATATGCACCGCGACTTGGTGGAAAACCGCCAATGGATCACAGAGGAAGAGTATAGAGAAGGCTTGGCCCTGGCGCAACTGGCCCCCGGGCCGCTGGCTGCCCAACTCGGTATTTATTTGGGGTTTATTCATTACGGCTGGCTGGGAGCCACCTTTACCGGACTGACATTTGTACTACCCTCCTTTGTCATGGTTGTTTTGCTGGGCATGGCTTACCGCCTGTTCCAGGGGCTGAGCTGGATGCAGGCTGTTTTCTACGGGGTGGGGGCAGCCGTGATCGGAATCATTGCCGTCAGCGCCTATAAGCTGACCCTGAAATCGGTTGGCAAGCCGGACAAGGATTCGATTCGCAAAAACTGGCTATTGTGGCTGTTTTTCATCTCCATGGCAATCGTCACTGTTGTCACCGAACGGGAGGAAGTGTGGCTCTTTGTCGGTTTGGGTGTTTTGTACATGCTTTTGAAAGCACCACCCGCCTGGTTAAAACGAAAGAAGGGAAGTCTCTCCATGATGCTGTTAACCAGTATTGGATTTTGGGAATACAAACCCGATACCTTGTGGCAGATTGGCATTTTCTTTACCAAGGCCGGTGCCTTCGTGTTCGGTAGCGGGCTGGCCATCATTCCTTTTTTGCAGACAGGCGTGGTTAATGAGTATCACTGGCTTAGTGAGAAGCAGTTTCTGGACGCGGTGGCCGTGGCCATGATCACACCCGGACCGGTAGTGATCACCGTCGGTTTTATAGGCTACCTGGTGGCAGGCTTTCCGGGTGCGTGTGTTGCGGCACTGGGAGTGTTTCTGCCCTGTTACGTGTTTACCGTAGTGCCTGCACCTTATTTCAAGAAGATCGCCAAAAACGCCAGCATCAAAGCGTTTGTTGACGGGATTACGGCAGCGGTAGTTGGGGCATTGGTTGGGGCTGTGATTGTGATTGCCCTACGTACACTGACCGATATAACTTCGGCTCTGATTGCCATTGCTACGGCATTGGTGCTGATTTATGTAAAAAAGGTGTCGGAACCCTATGTGATTGGGGTGGCGGCTTTGCTGGGCCTGGCATTGAAACTACTTTAAGGCAGACTTTGATCCAATCCATGTATATTAGTCAGGTAAAATAAATCTTCACATCTGTTCCCCTTAAAAAATGAACCGAAAGGATTTTCTTAGTAAAACTGCCTTGGCAACTGGATTGGGTCTGCTGGCAGGTAATGATGTCTTCAGTGCTTCTTTGCTGGAAGGAGCCACAGACAAACTCACCGATGATTCGGGAAAGTACGTTTTGGGAGCCTTGCCCTACACGGATAGTTTTCTTGAACCTTTCATGCCGGCCGATGTGCTCAAGCTTCATTACACGGCTCATCATGGTGGAGCGGTTAATACGGCCAATAAGGCTACAGATTTCTTAACCAAGGCACTCGAATCGGGTAACTTTGAAGGTGTCGATTACTGGACAAAAAAGCTTTCGCTGCATCTTTCCAGTCATGTACTGCATACGATCTTCTGGACCAATATCACCAATAAGAAGACTGATCCAAAAGCAGAACTACTCAAGCGGATTGAGAAGAACTTTGGCTCAGTTGATAAGATGAAAGCTCAACTTTCGCATCATTCAAAAAATGTAGACGGCAATGGCTGGGGTGTGTTAGGCTATCATCCCCAGAGCGACCGGCTGTTGATTCTGGAAGTAGAAAACCACGAAAAACTGGGTATCTGGGGCATTGTTCCCTTGATGGTCGTAGATGTATGGGAACATGCGTATTATGTAAAATACAAAAACAAACGCACTGATTTTGTCGATGAACTGTTTGGCTACATGAATTGGGATAATGCAGCCCAACGGTTGGAAACCGCTTTGAAAATAAGTAAATAAGAAAACCGATAAACAACAATACTTAGCAACGCTACAGGTAAGCTAAACAGCAGCCAGTCTTTCTTTCTGCCCTATTTTGTAAAACGATTCCCCAGAAAGAAAAAGTGTTTTGTCTTGACAATGCAAGACAAAACACTTTTTGTACAATTTAAAATACGCCTGCATAGCCGACGGGTCCACCCGCAGGTAATGCCGCTGAGTAGTGGTGATACTCGAATGACCCGACATCGAGGAAACCATTGCATACCGTATGCCGGCCTGGAGCCAGAGCGCCCCGTCCGTCCTTGGCATACCAAGAGGTTAGCCTAAAGCTGATCCCAATTATTTCCCCAACAGCTTACCACCAGGCATTTTATTTTCATAGGCATTTTGTTTTTGATTGAATATGTTCAGGCAACCGGTAATCGTACTGACCAATTCTGCAATTGCGGACAAAGCCGGTTTGTTCACTAAGAATCGAACGCGTAGGTGCATCCCTGAGAGTAGGTGCATCCCTGAGAGTAGGTGCATCCCTGAGAATGGATTTTGCAGCAGCTTGTTCGGCGTTAACGCATAACCAATCGGAGTGATGCATCGGAAGCATCATGCACTCTGTCCTGTTGGTCGGTCTGTCCGTTTGGTGCACCTGATGAACGTCAACAATGTGTTTTTATTTTTCTCTTGCAACCGTTCGGCCACGATCTGATCAATATATTCTCTGAGTGAATGATTTGAAGGCTTGTCACGGAAAGACAGAAAGTAACCACATGTTACAAACAGGGCCATCCTGCACAGGGCCATCTTGAACAGGGCCATCTTAAGTGGTACAACCCATATGACCCGCCTTATTTTGTGGGCAATGAACAGGGAAATTTCATCGGGTTTTTCTATCTTTACCAGGCGAAACCCGATTTACCCCGTTGGCAAGCTGCCATTGGCAATGCAATGCGCCTGCTTGCCTGTTTTCAACTGTTCCTGCTGCCAGGACTCATACCTGTGTTGCCATCTGTGATTTTTCGTGCCAGTTCCCTGCCTGGTGCAAGCGATGGTATTGCTCAAACGGTATTGCTCGACAAGCAGCCGGCAATGCTGTCAGGGTTGTTTGGACCCCGGGTATTGGTAAACCGTTTGAAACCCGTTAATCTGTCAGAATCCTGTTAAGCGCTGGCGCAACCTTATGCCTGCCTGGGTACACCCCTCGGTATCCGGGCAAGCCATCGCAACCCGTAATCCTTTTGAGAATACAAACCCCATGAAAGAAGAATCCGGTGATCATCAGCCTGCCCGGCAGGATACTGCCGAAGACAAGCGACAGGATTGGCCGCATCCGGCAGACGATTTGCAAAGCGTGTACGGGGTGTTTGACCATGCGCCTTTCGCACTGGCTGCCTTGAAAGGAGAAGACCTGGTGATCGAATACATCAATGAATACAACCTGGAAATCTGGCAAAAGACCCGCCAACAGGTGCTCGGCAGGCCTTTGTTCGAGGTCAGGCCCGATATCCGCCCCAGTGTGGAAGCCATTCACCGGCAAGTCTACCGCACCGGCCAACGGTTCAAAGCCAACGAAATTCCGGTCAGTATCCAGGGAAAAGGCGACCTGGAGCCGTACGTGCGTTACTTTGACCTGACCATCGACCCGATGCGCGACCAGGCCGGCCAAGTGACCGGCCAACTGGCCGTCAGCATTGAGGTGACCGGGCAGGTGCTGGCCAGGCGGAGGGCGCAGGAAAGCGAGGCGCAGTTGCAGCGGCTGATCCGGCAGGCGCCGGTGGGCATGTGCCTGTTTCGCGGCAAGAAGTTTGTAATCGAGCTGGCCAACGAGCGGCAGCTGGAGATATGGGGCAAGACAGCCGAGCAGGTGCTGGGCAGGCCCGCATTCGAAGCCCTTGCCGAGGCGGTCGGGCAGGGCTTCGAAGAACTTTTCCAAAGCGTCTACCAAACCGGACAGGCCGTGGTTGCCAACGGAGTGCCTGCCGAACTGGTCCGCCACGGCAAACGGCAGCTGGGCTACTACAATTTCACCCTGGAAGCCTTGCGGGAAGAGGACGGCCGCATCAGCGGCATTGTTTCGGTATCGTCCGAGGTCACCGAGCTGATGGTTTACCAGCAAAGACTGGAGCAGAGCCAGGCCGAACTGGGCCGGCTCAAGGACCAGCTGGAGCTGACCATCAGCGCCGGGCGCATCGGCAGCTGGCACTGGGATGTAGGTGCCGATACCCTGACCTGGAGCAAAGAGCAGCACGAGCTCTACGGATTGCAACCCGGAGCGTTCGCAGGACGGCTGCAGGACTTTCTGGAAATGATGCATCCGCAGGACCTGGCCCTGGTCGGTCAAAAGCGACAGGTTCGGGCCCAAAGCCCGGACAGTGACTACACCGATGAGTTCCGAATCATCCGCAAGGACGGTGCGGTGCGGTGGATACAGTCTCGCGAGCGCAAAATCACCGATGACAGCGGCAGGACCGTCTTTGTCATGGGCGTAAACATTGACATCACCGAGCAGAAACAGACCGAAGAGCTCTTGCGCGAGCAGCAGCGTTTCACCGAAAGCATCCTGGAGGCCGCCCCTTCGCTGATCTACATCTTCGACCTGGCCACCCGCGGCAATGTTTTTGTCAGTCCGCAGATCCGGGACATACTCGGCTACAGCCCGCAGCAGGTGCAGGCAATGGGCGACGGTTTGTTACCGTTGCTGCTGCACCAGGCCGATGCGACGGTGACAAGCGCCCGCTTTGAAAAGATGATGGCTGAGCCGGCCGACGGCATCTTCGAAGCCGAATACCGGATGCGGCACAAGGACGGGTCCTATGTCTGGCTTTCAGACCGGGCACGGGTGTTCGCCCGCGATGCAAACGGGCGGCCGTTGCAGATCCTGGGCGTGACCGCAGACATCACCCGGCGCAAGGAACTCGAGCAGCGGATGCAGGCGCAATTCGAAGAGCTGGAAACCATCTACCAGACCGCTCCCATCGGCCTGGCGATGATTGACCGCCAGTTTCGCTACGTGCGTGTCAACCGATGGCTGGCTCAGATCAACGGAATTCCGGTGGAAGCGCACATCGGCCGGACATTCCGGCAGATCATCCCCGGCATAGCCGATCAGGCGGAGGCAGTGGCCCGGCAGGTATTTGAAACAGGCCAGCCGCTGCTCGATGTTGAAATTGCGGGGGAAATCCCCGCCCTACCCGGTGTTACCCGAATCTGGCGCGAAAGCTGGCATCCGATCAAAGACGCCCGGGGAGAGATTTTCGCCATCAGTGTGACGGCCGAGGAAGTCACTGAACACAAGCAGGCCGAAGCGGCCCTGCGCGCGAGTGAAAACCGCTTCCGCATCATTGCCGACGTGACCCCCAACATGGTATGGATCATCAACGCCGACGGCACTACCCGTTACGTCAACCGTTATACGCTGGAGTATTTCGGGCTGGGCGAGCAGGACTTCCCCCGGGAATGGTCGGACCTGGTGCATCCGCAGGATCTGGAACGGGTAGGGACGCTGGTGCGGACTGCCCTGGCCCGGTCCGAAAGCTACCGTACCGAACTGCGGCTCAGGCGGCATGACGGCGTGTACCGCCACTTTGTGACCAGCGGCGTGCCGGCATTGCAGCCAGAGGCATTGCAGCCAGAGGCATTGCAGCCAGAGGCATTGCAGCCAGAGGCATTGCAGCCAGAGGCATTGCAGCCAGAGGGGCGGATCTATGGTTACATCGGCACGACGGTCGATATTACTGACATCCGGCAGGCCCAGCAAAGACTGGCCGAAAGCGAGGCCCTTTTTCGCAGCCTGGCCGAGACACTGCCCCAGTTGGTCTGGGTTTCCGACGCGCAGGGCGAAATCCAGTATTATTCGGCGCGGTGGGTGGGCTACTCGGGCATTGAACAGGTGCGGCAAGCCTGGGACTACATGGTCCATCCTCAGGACAGGCGGGCCTCCAAGCTGGTCTACCGGCAGGCAATGGCTGCCGGCAACTCTTTCCGCTACGAGTTGCGGCTGCAAAACGCCGCCGGCGAGTACCGCTGGCATTTGTCGGTGGCCGAGCCTGTGACCGACGCCTCCGGCCGGATCGTGCGGTGGGTGGGGGCGCTGAGCGACATCCACGAGCAGAAGGCACTTCATCAGCAGCTGGAAGGCATCATTGCCCAGCGGACAAAGCAGCTCAGCCGGTCCAACGACGAACTTGCCCTGGCCAACCAGCAGCTGCAGGCATCCAACCGGGAACTGGAGCGTTTCGCCTATGTGGCCTCACACGATCTGCAGGAGCCCTTGCGCAAGATCATCACCTTTACCCGCCTTTTGGGTGGCAATTACCAGGACGTAATCGGTGATCCGGGCCGGGATTTTCTGGAACGGGTCGAATCGGCCGCCGGCCGGATGCGGAACCTGATCCGGAGCCTTTTGGAGTATTCGCGCATCGGACCGGACGCGAAACAGTTCCGCCCGACCGACCTGAACCAGACCCTGCGGTTGGTGCTGACAGATCTGGAGGTGACAATCGCCGAGCGGGAAGCGGTGATGCAAGCCGGTCCGCTGCCCGTTGTCTGGGCCAATCCGGATCAGATGGGCCAGCTCCTGGCCAACCTGGTTTCGAATGCGTTGAAGTTTGTCCCCGCGGGAAGAACTCCCCGTATCCGTTTGCGGGCCAGGGCCGCCAGGGCAAGGGAAAAATCGGAGCTGGGCCTGTCTGCCGAGCGGCCTTACGTGCGTGTGACCATCAGTGACAACGGCATCGGGTTCGATCCTGCGTTTGCCGAGTCCATCTTCGAGCCCTTTCGCCGTTTGCACGGCCAGTCGGATTACAGTGGCAGCGGCATCGGCTTGTCGATCTGCCGCAGAATCGTCCAGAATCACTCAGGTGTGATCCGCGCGCGAAACCAACCCAACAGAGGCGCTGCCTTTGTGGTGCTCTTGCCCGTTGAACCTTTGCCGTTGTAGACAATGGACGGACTGTTTGAAAGGCTACCGGTCCTGTTTGTAACCATAGTTGTCTGAAAATAAATTTTTGGTTAGCGAACACGCAAAGCAATTTGTCACAAAGCAATTTGTCACAAAGCAATCGGTCGCAAAGCAATCAGTTGACAATCGAATCAACAGGGGTATCTTGTCTTTCGATCCGTTACCCGCAGGTTTATGTTCACAGCACCTGTGGGCGCTTTTATGGAATCTTTTTGTATTTTTCAGCATCTTTTGCTTTTCCTATCGACAATGCAACAGTCCAATGCAAACATCCCAGCTTCCAATGCGGATACCAATGCCAATGCGGATACCAATGCCAATGCCGATACGCCGCTCATCAGTGAGCGGGTCTTCAACGGCATGCCCGGCAACCACCTGCTGCTTGTGCCCGATGCCCCGCGATTCACCATTGCCGCCGTATCGGACGAGTACCTGGCCGCGGTAGGCACGGACAGGCACCTGCTGGTCGGACATGGACTGTTTGAGGTGTTTTTTGGCGACGGACGCAGTCAGCAAGACTCGTCTTTGTTGCAAGACTCGTTGGAGCAGGTGATACGGACCGGGCAAACCCATCGGATGGCCGACCAGTTTTACCGGTACAACCACCCCGAAACCGGGCACCCTCGGGCCGGCGTTTGGCGGCTGGCCAACAAGCCCGTAATCGATGCCAGCCAACAGGTGGCATACATCATCCATACCGTCGAGGACATCACGCAGGCCGTCGAGCTGAGCGAAGCCCGGCAGAGCAAGAAATATTACCAGACGATTCTGAACCTGTGCAAAGAACCCATACAGGTACTCGAGCCCGTCTTTGCCAATGGCGATGCCACTGGCGAGATTGTCGATTTTCGGTTTGTGCTTGCCAACCAGGCCTATGCCTCTTATGCCAACACCACACCCGAGCAACTGGAAGGCAAACGGGTGGGAGAGGTCTTTCCCGGTTATTTTGAGACGGCCAGCTTCACCCATCCGGTGGAAACCTACCGGACAGGGCGGCCGCTCACGTTTGAAATCCATTATGACAAGGACGGCCTGGACCTGTACAACAGCATGAGCACCTTCAGGCTCGATTCGCAGGTAGTGGTGCATTTCACTGATTTTACCAAGCTCAAACAATTGCAGTTGCAACTGGAAGGCAAGATCGACGAACTCAGGCATTCCAACCAGCAGCTGGAAGACTTTGCCCACGCGGCTTCGCACGATTTGAAGGAACCGATCCGCAAAATCCAATCCTTTGCCAAACTGTTGAAATCCACGCTGGGGGACAAACTTTCGGAAACGGAAAGCGCTCTTTTTGAACGCATGTTCGCTGCCACGCTGCGGATGAACACCCTGATTGATTCGCTGCTGGCCTATTCGGAACTGGGCCGGCAGGCAATCGTATGCGAAACGGTTGCACTTGAAGATGTGGTAAGTCAGGTGCTGACTGATCTGGAGCTTGAGATGGAGAACGCGCGGGCCACTGTCCGGGTCGGCCCCCTGTGTACGATCCAAGGCCACCGCCGCCAATGGGAACAGGCCTTTCAGAATCTGCTGGGCAATGCGCTCAAGTACGCCCGGGCTGACCAACGCCCCCGGATTGAGATCGACTGCCAAACCGTCGGGGGTACTGCCGTTCCCGTTGCCCTCGGCGAGCAGGATCGGCAAAAAGAGTTTCATCTGGTTCGGATCACCGACAACGGGATCGGCTTTGCCCAGCAAGACGCGGCGCGTATCTTCAACATGTTTACCCGCCTGCATGGGGTGAGTGAATACAAGGGTTCGGGCATCGGTCTGTCGACGGTCAAAAAGGTGGTGACCAACCATCGGGGTTATATCTGGGCCGAAAGCGAACCAGGACAGGGGGCCAGCTTTTGTATCCTTTTGCCCAAAAACTAAACGGTATCCACCAAACGGATGTACCCACCAAACGGTACGCACCAGTCACAAGGCACCCGAACAGGCTACAGGTAGTTTTCAGAGCAGGAATCTGTTTTTGCTTTGAATAGTTGGTTGATTGTGTCGTTGTTTGATTGAATAGTTGGTTGCTTTTTCGTGAGAACATGGGTGATGATACTCTTCAGTGGTTTGTGTTTTTTTAAGTTCGCACCTCAAAATTCAATCTTCAAAATTCAATCTTCAAAATTCAATCTTCAAAATTCACTCCGCATGGGTATTTTCCTGTTTGTTCGGACAACCTTGATCAAATGCCTGCCAAGATCAAATGCGTGCCAACGAAAAAACAATCTGACCAGAGAAAAGATTGAAATGCGTACGATGGCTGGTTTGAGATTTCGATTCCTTGTCCTCCCCAAGGGGCCCTCGTACAGGTATGGCGGTGTACTCGTACAGGTATGGCGGTGTCCCGGATTGGAAAAACCGTGCGTTTGCGCAAAGATCCCTGCGGGAGGCAAGATACCTGCGGGAGGATGGAAAAACAGCAAGCCACGGCGCATACCTACCATTTCAACAGGCAAACCAACAGGCGAATCAACAGGCGAAACCTTGCCAATTGACAATGCTGAACAGTCCCGATACTTGTTATGTATGCAAACACTCATTATGCAAACACTCACCAGCGCATGAATGCCAATGTGTTGAACTTCGGAAGCTTTGTCACCCAATTCATGGCAAACCATGCCAAGCCCCTTGTCTATCAGCCAGGTCAGGTTCAGGTATATGCCTTGAGCATTGCCTGCGCCTACATAAAGGCGCCGGTTCCTTTGTTCAGGGCAGATTATAGTTTTTTGTTGCTTTTTTCAAACGGAGGTGGCCGGCAGCAAGTGGATCATGATGTTTTCGAGTTGGCCCCCAATGACGTATTGTTCATCCGGGAAGGTCATCTGAACGCTATAAAGTCCATCGATCCGTCAACACAAGGATACTACATTCACCTGGACAGTGTGATCCTCAATCAGGTTTTTGACAACAAGGCTGTGTTGAACCGCTTTTCGTTCCATCCGAAACATACGGTTTCAGGAACCGAAATGGAATGGCTTTGCAACTGCTCCCGTTTGATCGCAGAACAGAAGGAAAGCGCCGGGTCCTGTGCCGACATCGAAATCTCGTTGCTCAGGGCCATTGTCCTGAAATTGGCCCAATCCTGGCCGCGCGCAACAGGGAAACCAGACCGGCAGTCGGAAATCACTATGGTTTTCAAGGAATTGCTGTATGAAAACTTCAGGCAAAGGAGGGATCTGGGTTTTTATGCCCGGGCATTGGCAGTTTCTGAAAACTACCTGAACAGGTGTGTCAACAAGGTCACCCGCAAGCCACCCAAGCAACACATCAATGAACTGCTGATCAATCATGGCAAGGTTCTTTTGCAGGACCTGTCGAAAGACATCGCCCAGGTTGCCTTTGAACTCAACTTTTCTGATCCTTCCTACTTTGGCAGGCTTTTCAAGCAATTGACCAAACTCACGCCAACCCAATACAGAAACCAGGTCAGGCAAGATTTGTCCGGTCAAAAGTAAGGTTTGTCATAGCGCCATAACGTCGGTTGCCCGTAACTTTGGCACAAACAAACAAGACCGCAGATGAACCTTCCAAAAAAATGTTCCATTGGTATCGTGCTTGCGACGCTGGCACTTGCATTGCTTCCCTCCGCATCGTTCGGACAAGGGGCGTTCGGACAAGGGACGTTGCAGATCAAAATCACCAACATAAGGAAAAACCGCGGCAAAATTGTCGTCGAGATCTATGACAGCAAAACCGGCTGGTTAAAAACGCCTTTCAAGAAGTTGTCCCTGCCTGCCATTGGCCATGTCCAGACCGCCTCGTTTGATATACCCTACGGCAAGTATGCCATTGCCATCTACCAGGACCTGAATGGCAACGGAGAATCGGACATGAATTTGCTGGGCATACCCAAGGAACCGATCGGATTGGGAAACAACCACAGGCCTTTGGGAAAGCCAGGGTTCGAATCCTGTCTGACAGAGTTCAACGCCAACTCGAAACCCCTGGAAATAAATTTGTATGAAGCATTCTGACACAACGGAAAGCGTTCCGACCCGCAGGGATGGTTTTTTTTCCTATCAAACCGGGCGTCAACTATGAACAAATGGAATCCTGGTCAGGTAAGCCCGCAGGAAGGGAAAATCGCCATCGTGACCGGTGCCAACAGCGGCATCGGATTTGAAGTGGCCGTTGGACTGGTTCGAAGGGATTTTGAGGTGGTAATGGCCTGTCGAAACCTGCAAAAGGCGGAGGTAGCCAAAGACAAAATACTCCGACTGCACCCTGGTGCGAAAATAAATCCCATCAGGCTTGACACAAGCAGCCTGGGGCAAGTGAGGCTGTTTGCCGACCGGTTTCAGGGCGAGTACCAGAATCTGCACCTGCTTGTCAACAATGCAGGTGTGATGATGCCTCCGTATCAAATTACCGAAGACGGATTTGAAAACCAACTGGCGACAAACTACATCGGTCATTTTGCCCTTACAGGTTTGTTGTTGCCTGCGCTGACAGGCACGAGCGGTTCGAGAATAATTAGCCTGACGAGTTTATCCTACAAATGGTCGGAGATTTTATTTGATGATATGCACTTCGAGAAAGGGTACAGCAAGACGAAGGCTTACGGGCAAAGCAAACGCGCCTGCCTGATGTTCGCCTTTGAATTGCAAAGAAGATTGTCAGCCCACGGATTCGAATCCATATCGGTGGCCGCTCATCCGGGTCTTTGTAAAACCAACCTCGACCAATATTATCCGGCTCTGATCAGACCTTTTGGCAACCTTTTCTTGCAGCCGGCTGCAAAAGGGGCCTTGCCCGTTTTATATGCGGCCCTGGACGAAAAGTTGGAAGGCGGCGAGTTTGTCGGTCCGGACGGATGGCTGCAAATCAGAGGCCTTCCCAAGATAATTGACGCTGACAGGTATTCAAATGACAGAGAAATCGCCAAACGCTTGTGGGACCGGACCCAGAATATGACAAATGTTTTCTACCTTACCGACTGACCGCCGCCCGAATGCAAAACCGGTTCAAACCTACCCGAGTCTTTGAAGGCCAAGGCCTTCGGAGCGGGGGGCGGCAGCCTCGCTTTTTCGGTCGATTGATGACAAGCTGTCGGTATGCTTATCGGTTGGGACCGCAAAAACGAATACCAGTCAAAAACGAGCTATTGTCAGCCAATACAACTGTGATAGGATAACCAAGATGTTGCAGCGACTTCCTGTGGAAAGCAAAATATAATTCCCTGACATACTCCAAGTCCTGGATTTTATACCTAAAGTTGATTTGAAAAACTGTACTTGAATTTATGCATCTCACCCCGCATGAGGAAAAACCGCTTTCAGGCCTATGCGCTTTTTTTACCGTCTTAAATTACAAAAAGCCGGAACATAATTTGTCCCGACTTGAAAAATAAGATCTCGGATTAGTTAACCGATCACTCTTTTGTCCTTTGCTACAAATTTTGCAAATGCCAATAATGCACCACTCACCATAATATTCCTGAAAAAGTTCACCATTTCTAGTTCTTTTTCTCTCATGATGTCGTTAGTCATACTTTCGGTGCCTAATTCGTATCCCATTGCTCGTGGCAAGTGAACCAAAACCGCCATTAAAATAACATACAAAGCCATTAATGAGTAGGCCAACTTGTCATGGTTGCTCAGTACAGCACTTATGACAAACAGTACGATGCAAACCAAAGTGAAGTAGTTCCAAAAATATGGGAATGGAATGTAGTCAGGAACGAAAGAAGCACCAACATCAGGTTTGCCAAGGTGTAGGCCAACATAAAGCAGAAACGAAAGTGGAAAAATGTATTTTCCCAAGTTCAATATTTTATCCATTTTCGTAACAGTTAGTTTGTTGGAAATGGAATGAGCGGTCTGATCTCTACCGAACTGTTTGGATATTTTAGCATTGGACAACTCTTGCTCCATTCTTGAACCTGGTCCAAGTTGTCGGATTTGCAGATTAGAAAACCTGAAACTAAAACGTTGTTTGTTTCTTTGTGCGGTCCGGCGTTTATGCCTTTGTTGCTTACAATCGTTGCGTCATATCGAATTGGCGCAGTATGCACCAATTTACCTTGCATGGCAATAGTGCCAATCCAGGATTGCCATTTGGGCATATCTTCGGCCATGTCTTGTGAAGTTGCCAGGTAGCCGTTTTCCGAACTTGAATTGCGAAATAATAACAAGTACTCTGTCATTGTTTTGAATTTTAAATTGTGAATGATGAAGCAAAATTCAGCAATATAATTTCCGTGAACGATGACAAAAGTCGATGTTTTATAATTTGGCTTTCAGTCGGCTGAAAACGTCTTTGTTGATGCCTAAATAGGAGGCGATGAGTTTGCTTGAAAGTCGACTCATAAGCATTGGCCGGTATTCGATTAACCATTTTATTCTTTCCAGCGCTGATAATGAAACAAAAGTGTTGATGCGGTAAACCGAGTTGGCATAGGATGCTTCAAGGATTTGTTTATACACTTTGTCAAATTGCGGAACAGTTGCCATCAATGTTTGAAAAGATTGTCGGTCAATGGCGAAAAGTTCACACGGTTCAACTGTTCTTATGTTTTCTGTTGCCGGATTACCACTTCCAAAACTTAAAAGTTCTGAACACCAATTGTCTTCAATAACAATATCTCGTGTGGTTTCGTTGAAGCCTTTGTCGTAGACGTAAACTTGAAGGCATCCTTTTGCAATGAAATAAACATGTTTGCAAGTGTCGCCTTGCTGCAAAAGCTGTTCGTCTCGTTTGGTCGTCATGTATTTGAAAGCGGAAAGAACCTTGTCCAAATTGTCAAGGTCCTTTCCAAGTCTGCTCGTTATGTGATTGCGTAAAATTTCTATCATCAATTGTCTGTCATTGATATTTGTACGGTCGCAGGCAGCATTACGCCTAATTTATAAATAGACGCATGTTTTGCATTCTTTTGCCAGCAAATACACAAGAAAACAAATTTCCATCGAAAAGCAATATTTTTTTGCCTGTTTGACAATACCTCATTTGAGGTGTTTTTATCCATTGTGCCAGTCTTTACAGCTAGTTTTTTTAGTAGGTATCCCACCTGTTTTGAATACATTTGGTTATATGATACAGTTAGCAGCGTTTGAAACCTTACCGTTGGATCAAAAAGCCGAACGGGTCTGGCAACAGGGTACATTTCTGGATTGCCAGATGCTTGAGTGCTACTCTGTGAGCCTGTATGCTGTGAGCCTGTATGCTGTGAGCCTGTACGCGTTGGGTGACTTTTATGTCAAGCTTCGGTATGATCCTGTAAAGAACCGGATTGTTGATCTGCAGGCTTTCAAGGATACGTCCAGACTGACCCCTTATCTGGATAAGATTACTATTGAGGGCATAAAATTGGAAGATCATGTTTCAATATCATACGAGAAGATCATAAACGGGGATTTTTTATCCGATTCCCATCCACCCAAGTGCCTACAGTCCCCGATTGGGGTGATCCGGTTCCCTTTCTAGCTCCTGATAGGAAAAATCCCCATTTAATTGGTTGACAATCTGATAATCCCACAGCAGAGGAATCGAACCAAACGTTTCCAGCAGTTGCCCGTCAACGATTACCGTCCATGGTTAACAGATACAGTCTTTTTGCAATCATCAGATGCGTGTGTTATATGTGTGTTTTGATTCGCTGATCCATTTAAAAGGATCGATTTAAGTTAATTGACTACCGGCAGCTCCTTCCACTGGAGCGGGACTTGGTTTAATCTTCATCTGTTATTTAATTCTACAACTATGAAAGCGGCAAGTATGAAAGCGGCAAGTATGATCAGCGCGATTACCAAACGGGTATGAGTCATCCGCAAAAGGAACCCGTATGAGCTGGCAGGCCGTTTTAAAGAAAGCCGGTGCCGAACTCCGGTCCACTGTTAACAAGGCAGTTAGGAAAGTAAAGCCGAAAAAGAAGGAGACTGTTAAAAAGAAAACAACAGCCAAGCGGAAAGCGGCAAAAAAGAAGTAAGCCGGTAAGATTTTCATCACTCATTTTTGGAGAACTCTCGCAGTGATTCACTGCAAGAGTCCCCTTTCTATTTGTGGTGTCAGTGACAATAATCACAAGCCTTCGTATTTGAATTTAACAAATACGGCTCTTTTATACGGCTCTTTTAAAATGTCCTGAATGTAAGTATACTTGTAAGTATACTTGTAAGTGTCCCAATAAACAATGCCCGGCCAGAGCCGGCATTGTTTATAGTTTACAGAAAATAGTCAGAAACCAGGTGTCAATACGACTCGCCGCGAACGATCATGATAGGCTGTAAAACAATACAATCCAATGATCTGCCCGTATCATAATACTTCATCAGGGTACCTTTGGTCCTTTTTTCATTTCCGTCAAACCGGAGCATGAACAAAAAAGCAGCGATGGTTTCTTCCCCCATCTGTCTTTCAAATTCTACTTTTTTCCTGCCCAGCATCTGGTTCAATTCATCGTTGACGGCAATGCTGTCGCATTCAATACCGGTACTGGCATAAACGGGCAGGAGAAAATCACGGCTTTCGACCGCTTTGCCCTTCACCCGGCGGGGTTGCCAGAAGGGCCCGGAAGCATAGACCATTTCTTTCAACGTTTCCGTCAATGCCAGCGGAACTCCCGGTGAAATGTCAAAATGGCTGATCTTCCCCTGAGGGTCGAGCCGGAACTTGACAAACGCAATGGAATTCCAGCAAACCGGCTTCAGCCTGTCCTGTAGCCGTTCGCTGGTCGGACCACGAAAGTAGTAATCGGATAGAAAGGCAGTGATCGAGAGCGTATCCGGATGCTTAAACACAGGTTCCTGAATCCGGACGGATTGAGCCCCTGCTTCCAAACCACAAAGCAGAAGGACAGCGCACAAGGTAAGACCAGACAGGATGTTTTTCATAGTGAAAACCGGAACGTGTCACTTGCAAGGATTTCCTTTAGTGCCTGCACTGTAATCAGCCTGCACTGTAATCAGCCTGCACTTTTTCGGCCTCACTCAGGCTGGTTTTGTACTTCTCAACTGCCAATTTGTTAATTGCAGGTTTAAAAGTAGACAGATAGTTTCCATTTGTGTCTTTTTGCCTGCAATACTCCGATAAGGTACTCAAAGATAATGCGATTGTCTCGTTTTCGGGTAGATAAAAAATGTTTTGCAGGGCTTGTGCTATGGGCTCCACCCAATACTGTAACATTTGTGCATGTTCCGCATCCGGTTTTAGCTGCTCAAACTGATATTCGCTGATAATGCCGTGTACCATTTCATGCAGGACCACAGCCGCAATAAACTCACGACTGGGTGGGAGAGCCGATTCGTATATCTAAAAGTGTATCAAAAAAAAGTCTGTCTGAAAAATACCGGGAAAACACCTGTTTTTTGCCGGAATTTCCCCATCCGGCTTAGCCGAAACTGTATCACGATAATTACTTGTTTGTTGTGATACAAAATACTTCATTAGAGGTATTGACCAAGATGATTACCGATTCGTATTTGCATCTTGATGTAGCCTACAGAGTAGTTATCCAACCTGCTTGTTGTGTATTGTCACTACAAAGCGACAATACACAACAAGCAATGCGCAAAACGCATTGTCAGCTTAAGTTCAAACGACATAAATAATGGTAATAAGTTGATTATTAATGGAGTAAAAATTTAGTGGTAGTTTTTTGACCGAAACTCGCCGGGTTGTAAATTGAATGTGAAAGGGTTCAAAACATGCGTCTATTTATAAGTGTATGCTATTCTAATGACAACCCGTTTCCAATAATATGACAGGACAGAAACCTCATAATTTTGAATATCACAAGTATCTCCAAAAAATATTAGGAGCAGGCCAGACCGCCACTTCTTTCTTTATTGCGACAGAAAAAGATTTTGCCAAAGGTGATATTATTGATTATCCATACAGAAGCTATTTTTATGCGGTTGGACTCATGCACCAGGGGGACTGCAAAATTAAAATAGGCATAAACGAATATGAAATTAAAAACAAGACGCTTTCCCTTGTTGGACCGGGTATTGTAAGGCAGTGGACTAAAAATGACTGGAAGGCAACTAACCATACTATTTTCTTTAAAGCGGATTTTTTTTACCAGCCGTTTTACAACAATTTCCTGATTGACTATCCATTCTTCAAAGCAGGGGCAAATCATTGCTTTACTCTTACGGACGCCGATTATTCGAAGGCTTGTGAACTAATTCAATTACTACAAACTCACTCTGAAAATAAAAAGGTTAAGCAAGGGCTATTCTTTGCATACTTAGAGTTTATCTCCAGCATTTACTCCGTAGTTTCAAAAGGTATCAGTAATAGCACAAGAACTCAAAACATAAGCAATCAATTCAGTAACCTTTTGAACACTTATTATCAAGAGCAAAAAGATGTAACATTCTATGCTGACAAACTAAGCTTATCTTCAAAAAACTTATCGGAAATTCTCAAAAAAGAAACAGGGCTTTCGGCAAAACAAAGCATAGAAGCCTTTATAATTTTTGAAGCAAAAAGCCTCTTGAAACAAACTCAAATGAGCATCAAAGAAATAGTGTTTTGGCTTGGCTATGAAGACCCATCCTATTTCACTAAGCTATTCAAAAGCAAAGAAGGCATTACGCCATTGGAATATAGAAGCAATTAAAGGAAAAAACTACCATTCTTTCGGAAGTTTGTTCTACATGAAAGGGGATTTGTCAAAGTATTTTTGTGTTGTCAATTTGATAAACCAACAACATAAAATTAAAATCATGATTACTAAAAATCTCCGAGTTAATCAACTCACCGCAAAAGCCTATGAAAGCTATTTGACTTATCTAAATGCCATTGACACAAAAGATGTTGAAGCATATGGCAAGTTCCTTGCAGACGATGTTACAGTTCAATTTAACAATGATGAACCTATGCAAGGAAAGCAAACCGTCTTACAAGGACTTGGCTATTATTGGCAATCATTTGGCAGCGTTGAACACGACTTGACAAACATTTACGGAACAGACAATACTTATGTGCTTGAAGCATTAAACCATTATGTTCGTAAGGACGCAAGGAAAGTAACAGTGAAAGCAGTAGCATTTACAGACCTTGATGAAAGCGGACTTGTAAAATCTGTACGAATATATCAAGACGTTTCTCCTGTTTTCTCATAATTACTCGGTATGACAGAAAAGAACAGCACACAGCAAAAGTATTTGCAAAACCAGGGCTGGATATTGTAACATCAACCAGGTACCGCCATCAGCGGTGGTTCGGGCTCGACGTTCAATGTTCAGCTTTAGTTCTTAACTTCAACAATATATGTTCAAATGAGCCTATGTTCAGGCTGGACAATCAATGAATTTCCTGCCTTCGCAAATATTCGAACGTTAACTGTAATGTTCAGGGTAGCTTATAAAATAAAAGTGGACAAAAAAGGGTAGTAGCAAAAAGGGCCAAAAACAGTTGTTCTTGGCCCTTTTTGCTAGGATGTACAAACTGGACAAAAAACGGTTATATAATGAACTTTTAGACCTAAAAGCAACAGTCTTTCTTATGTATGGGTATTTTGTTTTTGATATGATGGTATGGAAAATTAGGTCAGGTGAACGCCAAGGCAGTCAGACAAAAAAGAGTTCTTCACCGGCTGTCTTCTTTTTCGAAAACAGAAAAATACACGCTTTGGCTTATCTGGTTTCCGTTACGTATTACGTAGGGCACATCTTTTTCAAAATTGGAGTACACCTCTTTCCATCCCTGGTCTTTGAGCGCCGCACGTTCCTTTAAAAACTCAGTCAGGTTTTCACCGGTGATGTATTGGGTTTGAATGGAGGCATCCGAACCAGAATCCGGCCAGATCCGGCCCTTGACAATCCAGGATACTCCAAACGCCTCCACCGCTAACGCTTCCATCCAGAAAGTCAAACTGTATTTATTGTAAAACGAGCTGTCAATCACAGTGTCACTTATATTTCCTAAAAGGATTACAATCATTGCCAGAAACATAATACCGGCACACACACGGTAAATCCGGTTGCGGATCCGTTTGGATTTGGGCCTTTTGCTAGGCGGTGTATCCGACCTGGTAAACAAACACAGACTCATCATTGCCAAAGACCCTAAAAAGATGGCTGCCGACAAGTAATGAAACCCGGAACGAAAAGCGCTGTTTGTCAATATGGTTACAGTCACGTTGTCAAATCTGCCGCCCTCAAGTCCGCAAAGGTTTCCTGTGGGAAACAACACCACACAAAGGGCTGAAAATCCTGCCAGGCTTGATAAATAGTAATCCATCAGTCCTTCTCCTTTATAGACTAACAAAAAAATAGCCAGTAGGCTTACGCAGATTACAAAAACACCGTAGGCTCTGGTGTAATAATAGTGGCTGATCGATGGCAGGACAGAATCAAAGCGGGTATCTATCTGCAGAAAAAGAACCAAACTTACCGGCAGGATCATGCCCAGGGTTCCAACAAGCTTGCGGAGTGTATTCTGCTTTTTAAGCAAAATATCGCCTGTCATCGTATAATCAGGCTGAAACAGTTCCTTTTCTGTGATGGGCATAGGGAAGATATTGCTATGTATGTGTTGATATGTATTTGTTCTTCCTAAAAAAAGCAATTTAAACAGCGACTGGCAATACCTTATTTGAGGTATTTATCAGATAGGATATATCAGATCCATCCAAATTTTGGTGCTACGCCTGGCCAAACGCTGCTTGCCAAGTACACGCTGCCTAAGTACAAGCTGCTAAGTACACGCTGGTAGGGAAATGCCGGTAAACGTAAACCTGTTCAGCCAGGCAATACCAGTTCTGAGAGGTGTGATATTTCTGTGACAAGGGTTTGTTTGATTACCCAGGAGTCGGTTTACCGGATCCAAACAGGTCTGGCAAAACAACAGGTCTGGCAGGGCAAGGGCATTACGGCGGTATTGTATATTTGTCTATCTTTACCAGCATCAAGCCGATTGTCTGCGCTTGGTTGTCTACCAAGTGAAGTTACCAATTAGAGCTACCAAGTTTGGAAGGGTAGCTGCATACGGCTGATCGTAGGATTGTTTTCGTCCCTGAAAAAATATGGCCATTAAAAAATCAGAGTTGTACAGCTCTTTATGGAAAAGCTGTGACCAGTTGCGCGGGGGCATGGATGCCTCCCAGTACAAGGATTACGTGCTGGTGCTGCTGTTTGTCAAATACGTTTCGGACAAATACGCCAACGATCCGGACGGTCTTCTGGAAATACCCCCAGGCGGAAGTTTTGCCGATATGGTGGCCCTGAAGGGCAAACCCAACATTGGCGAAGGCATGAATTTGATCATTGCCCGTCTGGCCGAAGCCAACGGTTTGACCGGCGTGATTGATGTGGCTGATTTTGATGATCCAGATAAGCTGGGTTCGGATAAGGAGATGGTCGAGCGGCTGAGTAACCTGGTGGCCATCTTCGAGGACAAATCGCTTGATTTTTCAAGCAATAAGGCCGATGGCGATGACATTCTGGGCGATGCCTACGAGTATTTGATGCGCCACTTTGCCACCGAATCGGGCAAAAGCAAAGGCCAGTTCTATACCCCGGCCGAAGTTTCGCGTGTGCTGGCCCAGGTGGTTGGTGTCAGTCAGGCCTCCAGCCAGGAGCAGACCATTTACGATCCTACCTGCGGGTCGGGTTCGCTGCTGCTCAAAGCGGCCTATGAGACACCGCGCGGCATCACCATCTACGGCCAGGAGATGGACAATGCAACGGCCGCCCTTGCCAAGATGAACATGATCCTGCACAACAACCCGACGGCCGAGATCATCCAGGGCAATACGCTGGCCAGCCCTAAATTTAAGAATGCCTCAGGCGGGTTGAAAACCTTTGATTTTATTGTCGCCAATCCGCCCTTTTCCTCCAAGGCATGGAGCAATGGCATTGAAACCACCAATGACCCCTACCAGCGTTTTGCCTACGGGGTGCCGCCCGAAAAAAACGGCGACTACGCGTTCTTGCTCCACATCCTTGCTTCGCTGAAAAGCACCGGCAAAGCGGCCGTGATCCTGCCGCACGGTGTATTATTCAGGGGCAATGCCGAAGCCGATATCCGGACGCGTCTGATCCAGAAAGGCTTTATCAAAGGCATCATCGGCCTTCCGGCCAATTTGTTTTACGGTACGGGCATTCCGGCCTGTATTATTGTGATCGATAAACAGCATGCTACTGACCGGCAGGGGATTTTCATGATCGATGCCAGCAAAGGCTTTGCAAAGGATGGTAACAAGAACCGGCTGCGCGAGCAGGACATTCACAGGATTGTCGATGTGTTTACCCGCCAGCTGGAACTGGCCGGTTATTCGCGGATGGTACCCATCACTGAAATCCAGGCCAATGAGTACAACCTGAACATTCCCCGATACATTGACAGCCAGCAGGCCGAGGATCTGCACGACATTGCGGCCCATTTGCGTGGCGGCATTCCCGAGAGCGACATTGATGCCCTGGCCGGTTACTGGCAGGTATACCCGTCATTGAAAAGCGTGTTGTTCAAAACCGTTCGCCCGGGTTACAGCCAGCTGGCCATCGAATCGGATAGGATCAAGGATACTATTTTCGCCCATCCCGAATTTGTGGCCTATACCCAGCTTTTGCAAAAGACGCTGCAAGGCTGGTCTGACCGTTATACGAAAGAGCTGAAACAGACGCCCGTCGGAGCCAATCCCAAAAAGATTATCCATCAGATGGCCGAGTCGATTCTGGCCGATTTTTCCGGAAAGAATCTGGTGGACAACTACGATGTCTACCAGCACTTGTTGAATTACGCCAATGCCACTTTGCAGGATGACCTTTACCAGATTACAACCGATGGCTGGAAGCTGGAGATCAGCCAGAAAAAGAAAGACGTGTGGGACTGTGATCTAGTGCCCAAGCCGCTGGTGCTGGCCCGTTATTTTCAGGCCGAGCAAAAGGCGATTGAGCAGCTCGAAGCCAGTCGCGAAGAAGTGATCCGACAGCGCGAAGAATTGGAAGAGGAGCACAGCGGTGAGGATGGCCTAATGGAACCCTACAAAAATGACAAGGGCAAGCTTGCCAAAGCTGATATTGCCAAGCGCTACAAAGTGCTTAAAAACCAGGCTCCCATGCTGGCCTTTGCCGGTGATGCGGAAGCGGCCTCCGATGAGCTACCCGATGAACTTTCGGTGCTGGAAAGCTACCTGAACCTGACCGATCAGGAAGCACAGCTGGAGGCCAAACTCAAAACCGCCCGTGCGGCACTGGACAAGAAGCTGCTCGACAAATACAAATCCCTGAGTACAGATGAAATCAAAACGCTATTGGTGGAAGACAAGTGGATGGCGGCAATCGGCGCCGATGTGACCGGCGAACTGGAGCGGATCAGCCACCGGCTGGCCCAGCGACTCGGTGAACTGGCCGAACGCTATGCCCAGCCGCTATCCGAGCTGGAAGCGGATGTGCAGCAGTGGGAGGGAAGGGTAAGGGCTCATCTGACAAGGATGGGGTTTTAGCCTTGTTTTTTAGCACAAGAGGGCTGATTTCTGTCGCAAATATCAACTAAATTTGCGACAGAAATAGTGTAAAATTGTGCTATAAAAGGCTGAATGTCAAATGGTTGTAATTAATAGAAACGCTGGAGGGGCTGCGCGTTCACTCGTCTTGAGTATGGATCGTATTGAATGCCGCTGGTTTTCTTACCACTCAGACTATAATTGATCCGTATGGCTTTGGCAAAATAGTATCCTACGGCGCGTGAATATCTTTTGAAACGTACGTTCGGCAAAGCCAAAACAAAAACCTGCCATTTGCTTTACTTATGAGTACCTATACCGTCCCGCTTTTGCCCTTGCCGATAGAACTGGAAACCAAAGCCGTTTTGAAAAAAGTGGCCCAGGCCCATAGGGCATTGGCCGAACTCAAAGGGGTGGTCACTACCATTCCCAATGAGAGCATTCTGATCAGCACCCTTTCGCTTCAGGAGGCCAAAGACAGCTCGGCCATTGAAAACATTGTCACCACCCACGATGAACTGTTTCAAAGCGACGCCTTTGCCAGGCAGTTTGCCAGCATTGCCGCCAAGGAAGTGCACAGCTACGCCAATGCCCTGCGCAACGGCTTTGAACAGGTGCGCAGGACCGGCATTCTGACCAGTAACTACATCGTACAAATACAGCAGAGCATTGAATCCAATAACGCCGGATTCCGGAAAGTGCCCGGAACGGCCCTGAAAAATGACCGTACGGGTCAGGTGGTCTATACCCCACCCCAGCATCCGGACCAGATTGTCGAGCTGATGAATAACCTGGAGGCTTTCATCAATGACGATGCGCTTTGCGACTGGGACGATCTGGTGAAAATGGCCGTGATTCATCACCAGTTCGAAAGCATTCACCCCTTTTACGATGGCAACGGACGCACCGGGCGGATCATCAATATCCTCTACCTGGTCAAGCAGGGGCTTTTGCAGCTTCCCGTGCTGTATTTGAGCCGGTACATCAACCAGCACAAGGGCGAGTACTACCGCCTTTTGCAACAGGTGCGCACCGGTAATATGGAGACTGATAACCACTGGGAAGAGTGGCTGCTGTTTATGCTCGATGGGGTGGAGAAGACTTCCTACCAGACCATCGCTCTGGTGCAGGGCATCAAAAGCCAGATGCAGACTTGTAAGGATCGAATGCGCAGCCAGCTGCCCAAGATATACAGCCACGAACTGCTCAATAACCTGTTCCGCCATCCGTACACCAAGATTGAGTTTGTCATGAATGATCTGCAGGTAACCCGTCAAACGGCTTCTACCTACCTGAAGCTACTGGTCGATGCTGGCTTTCTGAGCTTGCATCGGATACGAAAGGAAAACTATTACATCAACGATGGATTGGTAGAGCTGTTTTTGAATGTGCATGCCCCCGCGAATTGATGGTTGTCATGTTAATAATCTGACAGTTTTTTAACATACTATAAAAGTCACGTTAAAAAAATTGAAAATTTTTAACATGATAAGTTCCTGCAGTGAAATTTTTAGTACCCGGAATCAGACTATGATAACTATAACCAAACAACAAAATAGTATACTTTAATAATTGAAAACCCTGCCATTGGCTTTATACATATGAATGATAGCGATAAACTAACCAAGCAAATACCTCAAGGTTATAAAGAGACAGAGGTGGGTATGATTCCGGAGGAGTGGGAGATGAAAAGATTAAAAGAATTTTGTAAGTCAAGTGCTTATGGTCCTAGATTTAGTGGTGAGTTATATCATCCTCATGGAAATGTTGCAACTTTAAGAACAACAGATTTAGATAATGACGGTAATATCAATTATCAATCCATGCCATTTGCAAGTATTAATGAGACATCATTTAAAAGTCATTTTTTGGTAAAAGATGATCTTTTAATAACTCGTAGTGGTACATGTGGTATTGCATCTGTTTTTCATGCCTATGATAAGCCTGTTCTACCAGGTGCCTTCTTAATCCGATTTAGACTTGCGGAGAATATTAGTCCTCACTACTTTAGATTTTATATTAATTCTGATTCTGGTCAGTCTCAAATGCAATTGCTAACGTTAGGAGGCGTCCAAAAAAATATTTCAGGCTCTAACCTACTTAATACATTATTTCCACTCCCTCCACTCCATGAGCAGCAAGCCATTGCCGAAGCCCTCAGCGATGCCGATGCCCTGATTAGCAGCCTGGACAAACTCATCGCCAAAAAGCGGGACATCAAGCAGGCTACCATGCAACAACTGCTCACCGGAAAAACCCGCCTCTCCGGCTTCACAGGTGAGTGGGAGGTGAAGAAGTTGGGGGAGGTTATTCAAAATTTACAGTCTGGCATTAGTGTTAATTCAACGGATGATAAAGTAGACTATAGCACAGAAAAGTGCATATTAAAAACGTCATCAGTTTTATACGGTCAGTTTAAACCTTGGGAATGCAAAAGAATTATAACTTCAGACTTAAATAGGGCAAAGCTTTATCCAAAGGCAAATAGTCTGATTGTTAGTAGGATGAATACACCTGAGTTGGTTGGAGAATGTGCTTTTATCCCTAAAGACTATTATAATAGACAACTTTCTTAAATAAGTATAATTATTCTACGTTTTCAAATTAACCAGACCACAAACAACCGACCAGACCTTTTGCAAGTTTCTTCTTTTGTTTCGGTAGCGTTCTTTAACAATACGAAAGAT
>JAESGM010000302.1_pt1 | contig 65660 bp, 56 predicted proteins | sample 9269721 | NCBI WGS metagenome assembly JAESGM01 (sample SAMN15720920, study PRJNA650825) | algae metagenome | isolation source: Komarekiella atlantica HA4396-MV6 and co-occurring heterotrophs from... | place: USA: Theobald House, Kauai, HI | collected 2009-07-29
CCTTTTCGCGCGGGACGTTTTGGACTCATGATGTATCACTAATCACATCAATCAAGATGTGATTAGATTACATCCTATGGTTCCTTTTTGCTTAAGTTGACACCAATGGGCATTGCCGTGCCCCTACCAACGTATTTGTATTATTTTTAAAGTTAAATAGTATCAGTATTCAAGATGGGGGCGAAAAAACCGATTATTTCGTAGAGACGTTGCATTGCAACGTCTTTACAGTTAACGAAAATTGGTCGTTTTACCGAAAAGAAATTGGGTTTTTGCGATTACTGAATTGATGCTCTAGTCCCCATTGCCCTTTATCCCCAAAGGGAGCCCCGAATTCCCCAGCCCCTCCTACCGCAAAAACAACTCCCGAATTCCCACACTACCAATTTCCACCGCCAGCGCCGCTAATATAAAACCCAAAAGCTGGGTAATAATCACTTCACCTTCTGCACCAATCCACTTGTCGATGTAGTTGCAGAAGCGTAAAATCAACCAGGTGACGAGCATAGCCCCCACAATGCCTACCAATACGCTAATATGCGGACTTTGAGTTTTTGACATTAATAACATCACTGTCGTGAGCGTACCTGGCCCCGCTAGCAGGGGCAAAGCTAGTGGAGTAATTGCGACATCGCGTCCTTCCTCGATAATGGGTGTATCTAATTCTCCCCGGAGCATTTGTAAAGCAATTAACAGTAACAAAAGTCCCCCAGCTACTCGCAAAGACCCCATGCTGATTTCCAAATAATTCAAAATTATTTGACCAGTAAAGGCAAAAAGTAATAGAACTGCGATCGCTACAATAATCGCTTTATCTATGACTTTATTTCTTTCCTCTGGCGTTTTACCTTTAGTCAAAATTAAAACAATTGGTATATTGCCCACAGCATCCGCCAAGACAAACACCGCAATAAACGTTTGAATCAGAACAGAAGTATCCACAACAGACAGCTTTTATCAGGGTTTGATAACAACCTAATCTGAATCTGGTTGAGTTTTCCAGAATCCATAGGAATATTAAAATAGACTAATAAGGATAGCTAACCCTGAAATCAGTAAACAGTCAACAGTTACTAAGTTTTCCGGCGGTAATTTAGTCCCCATCTACACCGCTCACTTCGATTCGTCGCAGATTCTCACTTGCTACTAAACTGATAACTGCTAACTGATAACTGATAACTGTTAAAGAAAAGCAACGTTTAGATATTTCTAATTAAGCCTACCGGGGTTGAACTAGCGATATATTTTGAGAATCTATCTTGCTTAAATCGACTGCTCCTTATTGAATCTATGAAGTCTTATTTAGCCGCCGCTATTCAATTGACCAGTGTGCCTGATCTCCAAAAAAATTTGGCACAGGCAGAAGAATTAATAGATCTTGCCGTGCGTCAAGGTGCTGAGTTAGTAAGTTTACCAGAAAACTTTTCTTTTATGGGAGAAGAAAACGACAAACTCGGCCAAGCCGAAGCAATCGCCCGTGAAACGGAAAACTTTCTCAAAAAAATGGCTCAGCGCTTTCAAATCACGATCCTGGGCGGCAGTTTTCCCATTCCTGTAGAAAATACAGGCAAAGTTTACAACACCAGCATCCTCATTGACCCCAACGGTCAAGAACTTGCCCGCTACTACAAAGTACATCTATTTGATGTCAACGTCCCCGACGGTAACACCTATCGAGAATCCAGTACTGTCGTGGCTGGTAAGCAACTACCTCCCGTTTATTTCTCAGAAACACTCGGTAATTTAGGACTTTCTGTTTGCTACGATGTCCGCTTCCCCGAACTCTACCGTCATCTAGCAGATAAAGGAGCCGATGTTGTATTTATTCCCGCCGCCTTCACCGCCTTCACAGGCAAAGATCATTGGCAAGTACTATTACAAGCAAGAGCCATTGAGAATACCTGCTATATCATTGCTGCTGCCCAAACCGGCACCAACTACGCCCGCCGCCAAACCCACGGACACGCCATGATCATCGACCCTTGGGGCGTAATTTTAGCTGATGCTGGCGAACAACCGGGAATTGCGATCGCTGAAATCAAACCTACCAGGCTCGAACAAGTCCGCCGTCAAATGCCCTCGCTGCAACATCGAGTATTTTAGGGACTGGGGAAGAGAGGATAAAGGGTAAAAGAATGATTTTTCCCTTTTGCTCTACCCTTTCCCCAAAATTTAATACTCAATATCTCATCAACAAAAAACCGGGTAGATAAAATGTTACCCGGTTTATTTATTCCAATATTTAAAATATTCAGTCTTTTAGGGGCATAGCAATACTATGCCCCTATTTATTCACTGACAAAATTAAACATTAGCTGTTTTCTTGGTGACAACGTTGAGTTCGCCTTTTGCGTACTTAGCTGCAAAATCTTCCAGAGAAATCTGCTTAATCTTGCTGGCGTTACCAGCTGTACCAAATTGCTTATAGCGATCGGCACAAACCTTCTGCATGTATGTAATAGAAGGCTTGAGGAAGTGACGGGGGTCAAATTCCTTGGGATTTTTTGCTAAAGCTTCACGTACCGCAGCGGTAATAGCCAAACGGTTATCGGTGTCAATATTTACTTTACGTACACCGCTCTTGATGCCTTTTTGGATTTCTTCTACAGGTACGCCGTAGGTTTCAGGAATTGCGCCACCATATTGGTTAATTAGTGCTAGTAAATCTTCTGGCACAGAAGAAGAACCATGCATTACCAAGTGGGTGTTAGGCAGACGGCGGTGAATTTCTTCAATGCGGCTGATTGCCAAAATTTCTCCAGTCGGCTTGCGGGTAAACTTGTAAGCACCGTGGCTAGTGCCAATAGCAACAGCTAAAGCATCTACTTGAGTTTGTTCTACAAAGTCAACTGCTTGATCAGGGTCAGTCAGCAGTTGGGAGTGGTCGAGTGTACCCTCAAAACCATGACCATCTTCAGCTTCACCAGCACCAGTTTCTAGAGAACCCAAACAACCGAGTTCACCTTCAACGCTGACGCCCAGAGCATGAGCTACATTCACCACTTCGCGAGTGACGTTAACGTTGTACTCGAAGCTAGCGGGGGTCTTAGCATCAGCTTCTAAAGAACCATCCATCATCACACTGGTGAAGTTGTTCTTAATTGCTGAGTAGCAGGTAGCAGGCGCATTCCCATGATCTTGGTGCATCACAATGGGAATCTGAGGATAGGTTTCTACTGCTGCCAAAATCAGGTGGCGTAGGAAGTTTTCCCCTGCATAATTACGAGCGCCACGAGAAGCTTGCAAAATTACGGGGCTATCTGTCTCTACAGCAGCCTTCAGGATCGCCTGAATCTGCTCCAAATTATTAACATTGAAAGCTGGGATGCCGTAACCGTTTTCAGCCGCGTGATCCAACAGCAGCCGCAATGGTACAAGCGCCATAGATAGTCCTCCTAATGTGGTTATCAGCTAGTCTGTGTGAGAGAAGCGTAATATTTACGCTAAATCTTAAGAGTTTTTTCAACTTATAGGAAATTATAACTACTGTCGTGTGTCTATGTTGAAAAAGTTTATGCCATCGTTCATAAACATGCCCTACACTTGACCTATTCTACTGTAGGGTAAGCTACTCCACATTTAGAGGCTTTGGTAGCTTTGTATCCCAAATAGTTTAGAGCTATGATTTACTGGCTAATTTCTGAACAAATGCTGTGTGTTCAGGAGATTGCAAACCTGCCTGTAAAATAGTCAACACGGATTGCATGTTTCCCGCTAATAACTCTGTTACCCCTAACCACAACCCAGGAAAGACTAGACTTCGCCATTGTTAAATGGTGCGGGGGTGTTTTTACCATAACGATCGCATTTGGGATGAGCCTATGGCTATGCTACCGAATTGAGGATATTTATTGTAATGGGTAAATTATGCGATCGCATTTTGTGAATGATCAGCGATCGCTTTAGAGTGTTTTTTTCCAGGGCGATCGCATCCGCAAATTTTCTATTAAAAATTAACCTCGCCTCAACTTTCTATTTCTAAAGCATCAGCAAGGTTTTTTCTTTGATATGGGTCGCCCGGGATTCGAACCCGGAACTAATCGGTTAAAAGCCGAGTACTCTACCGTTGAGTTAGCGACCCTTTCGCTGTATTTCGCAACTTTGCCATCATAGCATAGACATCTGTAGATTTGTAAACAGGTTTAGAAAAAATTAGCAGTCAATCTTAAAGATGCTGTCTGGCTAGCTCCTGGTGCTAATACAGTCAGGTTATCGCCAGTATTAAGAGAGTTACGGGTGGCACTCCACGGTTCTAGGCAGTAGAATTCCTTGCCTTTGACTGTCCAAAATACCAGCCAGGTAGAGAAATCGTCATAATCCAAAGTGAGTTTTAACTTCCGGCTGCGATCTGTCGCAGTAGCCGATTTGCTCGTTAACTGTCCAAAAGCAAAATCAATTTCATCACGGCTAAAGTCAAAATTGCCATTAAAAGAGTGAATTTCCTTACTTTGATTATCTTGATACTGCTTAGAGGGAATTTCAAACTCTAACTGAGTTTTATCACCGCACAGAAAGTAGGGGTGGAAACCAGCCGAAAAAGGCATTGGTGTGGATGACAAGTTTTTATACTGCTGACGGACTTCTAAAGTATTACCTTGAAGTTCGTAGGTGAAAGCCAGCTGAAAATCAAAAGGATAAACTGCCTTGGTTTGCTCATTGCTATCAAGAACGACAGTCAGACTAGCTTTATCCTCAGTTTGTTGTTCTGTTGCTTTCCACGGCAATTCACGGGCAAAACCGTGTTGTTTAAGAGTATATTTTTGCCCGTTGTGAGTGTAGGTATTATCTGGTAGATTGCCACAAATAGGAAACAAAATTGGATTTCCACCCCTGACACTTAAATCAGGATGAGTGAAGCGTTCAGTATCCAGGTAGAAAATTTCTTGCCCTTGAATGCGCCAACAGGTGATAATACCACCGCGTTCTGGCACAACTTCTATTTGAGAGCCAGCAGTTTCATCAGAAAGAATGTAGGTCTTATACTGTTGTTTTTGAACTGTAATGGTAAACACAAATTTTAGTCCTAGGTGTAGGGTTTGGGGATTAGGGATTAGGAATTACGCCTGATGTGAATTATGAAAATCAACGACATATCAAAAATTCTGCGTACTGTAGAGACGTAGCAATGCTACGTCTCTACGAGAAATACAGGGTTTTAGCATCTAATCCACATTAAACGTGAATTAGGGCTGGAAAGATTTCCCAGTACCCAGTCCCCAATCCCTTGAATTTACTCGTCTTCTGCAAACACAAAGCGATATAACTCACTGGGGTCTGGTTCAGGGCTGCTTTCGGCGAACTTAACTGCCTCGTCGATTACATCCTGAATTTTACGATCAATGTCTTTGAGTTCTTGCTGGTCTGCCAAGTTTTGCTCAACTAAATAAGCTGCCAACTTCTTAATTGGGTCACGAGCAAACCAAAATTCTTTCTCAGCCTTGCTTCGCATTTCATCTGGGTCTGCCAGAGAGTGACCACGGAAGCGGTAGGTAAGTGCTTCAATTAATGTCGGGCCTTCACCTGCACGAGCGCGACTTACAGCTTCTTGTGCTACAGCTCGCACCGCTAACACATCCATACCATCTACTTCCACGCCGACCATATTAAAGACACTGGCTTTTTTATAAATCTCTGGCTGGGAAGTTGCTCGTTCGTGAGACATACCGATTGCCCACTTGTTATTTTCTACCACAAAAATAATTGGCAGTTTCCATAAGGCTGCCATGTTTAACGTCTCAAAAAATTGACCGTTGTTAGCAGCACCATCGCCAAAAAAGCAAGCTGTCACTTGGTCGGCGCTGTTATCTCCCAGCACTTCGCGGCGATATTTGCTTTGAAAAGCTGCTCCAGCTGCTACAGGAATTCCTTCAGCCACAAAAGCATAGCCACCTAGCAAGCGATGTTCAGCAGAAAACATGTGCATGGAACCACCACGCCCTTTGCTGCAACCTGTGGCTTTACCAAATAACTCTGCCATTACCTCTCTTGCTGGTACGCCTGCACTCAGAGCATGAACGTGGTCGCGGTATGTGCTAGAAACGAAATCTTCACCCGGTCGCATGGCTTGGATAACACCAGTGGAAACGGCTTCTTGACCGTTGTACAGGTGGACAAAGCCAAACATTTTACCTCTATAGTACATTTCGGCACACTTGTCTTCAAACAAGCGCCCCAGTACCATGTCTTCGTACAACCGCAACCCTTCTTCTTTGGTGATCTGGGTAGTAGCAGCATTAAATTTGGGTAATGTGCGTTCGTGAACCATGATTTTTGAGTGTTCCTGTTGTACAACTTAAAAGTTACAGTCTTAAATTAAGTGGAGATCATAACGCTTTAGCTTTATGACAAGCTAGCGTTTGTAAGAGTCAACAATCAAATTTATTTATGCACCAAAAAGGGTCGTATGGAATAGTTCATTAGTTCTGAGTTCTTAGTTTGACGTCATGAGGATTATTCTTAATTACTCAAGACTCAGCACGGGTTAAACCATAGCTATCCGCGCTTCAACACTCAGCACTCTCTGCTTACTCCCCTCATAGGCTAGCAATCAGGATAGACTGCTTTCTGCATATCCATTAACAATTTAGGAAAAATGGACTTCAAAATCATAATATCTACCTAGGTAATTGTAATTAAAATCTAACCATGATATGATATTTTTCTCCCGTATCGTTATCAGGTTCAACCCTCGAAAGTGGTATTTCAATTACCGCACACAGAGGGCGTACTTAAAGGAAAATAATATAGATTCTTGCAAGTACAACATCTATGCCGTCACTAAAAGTGGTAGTTTTACATTACGGTATCGAATGCAAATAGCAGTTGTGTTAAACGAAAAATACTAAGAATTAAGACAAAAAGCTGACGCTTTCTAGGCGAAGGCAGAAATTAATACTAGAATGTGACTCAAAATTTCGGGAAGGTACAAAACAAGTTGTTGCAATATACACTTGTAGTGTAAATTCTACACGGCATTATTATGGCACGGTTTTACATGCCTGGAACGCTCTAGGTAAATTACGCTGATCACGGTGCAGGGGAAGTAGGCTGTGCGAATTCCACTAGATTACTACCGAATTTTAGGACTACCGTTAGCGGCAAGTAATGAACAATTGCGGCAAGCATATAGCGATCGCATTGTACAATTGCCGCGACGCGAGTATTCTCAGGCAGCAATTTCTTCTCGCAAACAACTCATAGAAGAAGCTTACGTGGTTTTATCAGATCAAAAAGAACGTAGCACCTACGATCAGCTTTATCTGGCTCACGCCTATGACCCTGATAGCGCCGCCGCAGTGGAAAACCGCACGGAAAGCCACAGAAAGGGTCTTGACGCGCAAAGTCTTAGCATCGAAATTGTCCAAGACGAATTAGTTGGCGCTTTATTGATTCTGCAAGAGCTAGGAGAATACGAACTTGTACTGAAACTGGGTCGTCCGTACTTAGTAAAAAATAGTGCGAGCAAGGACAATAATTTCGGAAGTGAAGAAATCCACGAAAGTGCAGAACGTCCAGATGTTATTCTCACCGTTGCCCTTGCTTGCTTAGAACTAGGACGCGAGCAATGGCAGCAAGGCCACTACGAAAATGCTGCCATATCCTTAGAAACAGGTGAGGAGTTGCTATCACGCGAAAGCTTATTCCCCAGCGTACAGGTTGAAATTCAGGCGGATCTTTGCAAATTGCGACCATATCGAATTTTAGAGTTACTGGCACTACCTCTAGAGAAAACCACCGAACGGCGTCAAGGTTTAGGATTATTGCAAAATATCTTAGAAGACCGTGGTGGTATTGATGGCACTGGCAATGATCTATCTGGTTTAAACATAGATGACTTTCTGCGATTCATCCAGCAGTTACGCAACCACTTAACAGTTGCAGAACAGCACAAGTTATTTGAAGCTGAAAGTAAACGTCCCTCTGCTGTTGCTACTTACTTGGCTGTCTATGCCTTGATAGCACGAGGATTTGCTCAACGTCAACCAGCTTTAATTAGTCAAGCAAGGCAAATGCTGATACGTCTGGGCAAGCGCCAAGATGTACATTTAGAACAATCACTATGTGCATTACTACTGGGGCAAACCGAAGAAGCAACCCGTGTTTTAGAACTTAGTCAAGAGTATGAAGCTCTAGCTTTTATTCGAGAAAAATCTCAAGATTCTCCAGACTTACTACCAGGGTTGTGTCTATATGGAGAACAATGGTTGCAACATGAGGTGTTTCCGCACTTCCGAGATTTGGCAAAGCAGCAAGCTTCTTTAAAAAATTACTTTGCCGACCAACAGGTTCAAGCTTATTTAGAAGCACTACCAACGGATGCAGAAACAACTGATGAATGGGCTGTAATTAACCGCCAGCCCTTTCCCCAGACACAGACAAATAATTCCCGTCGCCACAGTAATTCAACTGAGTCTCGGCAATTCAATCACAACATCACACCTGACCCAGAGTTACCAGAAACACTAATCAGAGAAAGATCTGAATATGTAAACTTCTCGCCACCTACATGGAATACATCTGGGAGGTCAAAATCAGTAGAAGTACCTGGGGCACAGATTCCTACTGCTGAACGAATAGCCAGAGGCCCTAATAGCAACTTAAATGGTTCAGCTAAGGCTGCTACAACGGGTCAGAATCGAAAGCGAAGGAGGCGAAAGCCGACTCAAGTGCCGCCTCGTGAGCGTGTATTAGTAGATAATCATCCTTATCCTCGGCGGCGGCGGCGAACTTTTGCTAGCACCCTAGAAGGGAAAACGCGGCTTGTGTGGAGGGTATTTATTTCTCTAGTGGGTCTATTAGTTTTCTGGGTAGTAGTTACAACAGCTTTTGGATGGCTAAAAAATCTATTTTTCCCTACACCGTCTTTACAAGGTCAACAATTATTTGTCCAACTCAATCAACCACCAATACCGATTCCTGACAAAAACAGCAACCCACAACCGCCAGAAGGAACTCTCACAGATACAACGGCACAGGAAGTTATTCAGGCTTGGCTCTCTACCAAGGCCGCAGCTTTAGGGCCAAATCATGAGATTAGTAATTTAGACCAGATTTTAGTTGGTTCAGCTCTAACTCAATGGCGACTAGTTACCCAGCAGGATAGGTTAGATAACCGCTACCGTAAGTACAACCATAACCTCAAGGTAGAATCTGTAAATAACATTGAGTTTGACCCGGATCGTGCTGCTGTAGTAGCTACAGTGAAGGAAGTTACCCAGTTCTATGAAAATGGTCAGTTTAAAAAGTCTTCTGAGGAAAGTTTGCGAGTTCGGTATAATTTGATTCGGCTAAAAGGTGCGTGGCGAATCCAATATATGTCAGTTATTAGTTAGAACCTGTTTGTAATTGAAAGGCTTAGATTCCCGATTTGTCTAAAAAGTCGGGAATCTTATTGTTCATGAATAGACCTCTTGCATAAATGCTTAAATTGTCATGTTGAGCGGAGCGAAACATCTCGGAGATTCTTCCCTCCACTACGTTCTGGTCAGAATGACACTAATAGTTTTCTGACTTTTGCAAGAGGTCTAATGATTAAGTAGGGCTATATTACTGAGCAATAGACAAAACCCAATCACGTAAAAGTGGGTTGACTCTATCAGGTAGTTCGTCATGAGGGCAATGCCCCGCCGCTAGGAAATGTTCTGTGAGTTCAGGATAATATTGACGAAACTTCTGCGAACGTTCTCTAGCATTCATCCAAGGGTCAGCTTCTCCCCACAAAATTAATAGAGGACAAGTTAATTGCTTTAGTAGCACATCAACTTTTTCTCCTTGAGGAGTGCTAAAGACTGAAACAAACACTTCCATTGCACCTGAATCGTAAGCAGGGCGATAAATTTCCTCTACCAATTGGTCTGTAATCGCGCTCTTATCAAGATAAACTTTCTCTAAAGTTTGGCGAATTACCCAACGCTGTCGCACGTATTGAAATAATAAAAATTGGGCTAAAGGTTGCTGCAAAATCCACTTAACACTATCACCTAAGAGTTTTTGCAAAGGATCAGGTTGTTTGGGAGGCTGAATTTCTGATTGTAAAGCTTCAGGTTCAGGTATAAGCTGACTTTCACTAAAGGGCCCTGCACTATTGAGCAAAACTAAACCAGTTACACTGTCAGGATGTTGTGCTGCAACACACAAGCAAGCATAGCCACCAAGGGAGTTCCCTGCTAATACTGCTTTTTGACCAATGACTTCACTAATAAAATCGTTCAGCTGGTCGCGCCACAAGTCACCGCTATACTGCAATTTCGGTTTTGCTGAGCGTCCGAACCCCAAAAGGTCGATCGCAAATACTTCAAAATCTTGACACAATCCTGTGATATTCTTGCGCCAGTGGTCTGTGGAAGCACCAAACCCATGTACTAGTAGCAAAGGTGGACGTTGCGATTGTCTCTCTCCCGCACGCACATAATAGATGTTGTGTCCTCGCCACTGCCAATATTTGCCAGGAATTGGGCTTGTAGAGGAAGCTGTGGTTGCCTGCATGATATAAAGAAATATTAAGTCACTTCTAATAATTGTAAACTAGCCATCAAATTACCGACACGGAGTGAGGGAGTAGGGGCATGGCCATGCCCTGACAAGAAATCTATATGTATCAGGGTTTTCGTGAAATGGTATGACAAATGACAAATGAAATTACAGGCAAAACTAAACTTCTAGGAGTGATTGGACATCCGGTAGAACATTCGCTTTCACCAGTGATGCATAATGCTGCGATCGCTCAATTGGGATTAGATTATATTTATCTCCCCTTTCCGATAAAACCAGAGAATTTAGAGATAGCGATTGCTGGATTCGCCGCCATTGATGTTGTCGGCTTTAGTGTGACAATTCCTCACAAACAGACAATATTACCCTTGTTATCCGAAATTACGCCCATCGCTCAAGCCATAGGAGCAGTGAATACTGTCAGCCGTCAAAATCATCGATGGGTGGGTACAAATACAGATATAGAAGGATTTATTGCCCCTTTGCAAACAACGTATAAACAGGATTGGAGTCAGAAAGCGGCGGTAATTTTAGGTAATGGTGGTGCTGCGAGGGCTGTTGTTGCAGGTTGTCATCAACTAGGTTTTGCCAAAATTCATGTTGTTGGGCGCAACATCCAGAAATTACAAGAATTCCGCAATAGTTGGGGAAATTCACCAGTAGCCAAGAATTTGCAAGTCCATACATGGGATGCACTTATAAAATTGATTCCGCAAGCTAATTTGTTGGTCAATACAACTCCTATTGGGATGTATCCCAAGGTGGATGAGTCGCCTTTGAGTGGAGAGGAAATAGAGAAATTACCGCCAGGTGCGATCGCCTACGATTTGATATATATTCCTAAACCAACGCAATTTCTTCAACAAGCACAATCCCAAGGCGCAATTGCGATCGATGGATTAGAAATGCTCGTCCAACAAGGAGTAGCAGCATTAAAAATCTGGTTGCAGTCAGAAACTTTGCCTGTGGAAGTAATGCGCCAAGCATTACAAAATCACCTAGACTTAAAACAGTGAACAGTAAGCAGTAAACAGTAAACGGTGGTTAGAAAAAACTGATAACTGTTAAAATAATGGGGAATTAAGAAACAGGATATAGATGTGTCTGTTGAAGAAATGAGATGAGCAAAACTCAGTTGGAACTGAGTAATAGTTGTTTAGGCGTGAAGATATGCGATCGCCTCCGGCGGGGCGTAGCTCATTGCGTCCTCATCTCACAGAGCAATGTGTAAATACAAGCCACTCTGCTTTCATGCGCCTGCACGATTATTAAAAAAGAAAAAACCGTGAAACGCGGAGCTTCACGGCTTTCGATGTGGTGTGAGGAGCTTAACTAAATATCATCATAAAGTAACTATCCCACAGCAATACACTCGTAACAATTTTGGTAACAGAATTTTCTTAGTGATGATGCTGTCCTTTCCAAGGATAATTAAGGTTGCTCTCACATTGCAGACTATATTTCTTCTATCAAATCTATGTCAATTAACCTTATGTTTTAATATCCAGCCTATAGTTTAGCCTGTATAGCTAAGCCACCAGGCAAACCCCAATTCAAAATAACTTATAGTTGCTATAATCAAAACAGTATATATTCTCTTGAGCAAACTTATGTCCGCATAAGAATGTTTATTAATATCGGATTAAAATATTTTGATGGGTGGATATGCTAATTAATGAATTTATCTCAAATCAAAAAGTAAAAGCCGTGGAAACCTAGAAGATTCCGCGGCTTTTTGGTGTGGTGTGAGGAGACTTAACTACATATCATCATAAACCCATCTAACTATTAGTGATGTATACGTAACAGAACTTGTAACAAAATTTTCCTTTGATGACTTTAGAGCAAAGCACCAGCACAACTAGAACCACACCCAGCAGTACAACCATAGCAATAAGCGGCTGTTTGTATCTCACTAATCAAGTCTAAACTGCCAACTTCTAGCAATTTTGTAACTGTTAGGGGTTCACCATTGTGAGTTTTCGCAGGTAGATTCATCATCTGGTTAAAGTCACAATCATATACATTCCCCAGATAGTCAATTGAAAGTTCATCACGACACATTAAATGTTCAACTGTACTGTGATTAAAATGTGATTCTAAAAATTGTAAATAGCTAGCATACAGTTTTCTCCGCTCTAAATACATTTTAGTTCTACCAACTGGTAGGTTGGTAATGGTGAAGAGGTTGTTAAACACAATATTAAAATGTTCTTGTAAGAACATTTTGTAATCTCGTTCTAGGCTTATCTGTTCAGGAGCCAAGGAAAATTTTTCACTTGTGGGCAACTGGGGATTGTATACTAAATCTAAAATTAAATTTGGCTCTTTACCATAGCCCAGTTGGTTCAGCCATTGTAAAGCTTTGACTGAAGTATCAAAAACACCAGTACCGCGCATTCTATCAACATTATCTGCTAGGTAGCAAGGCAGAGATGCGACTATTCTCACTTGGTGTTTAGCACAGTATTCTGGTAAATCACCAAACTCATCTTCAAAATAAATGGTCAAGTTAGACCGGACAATTACCTGTTTACTTGTTAACTTTGCTGCTTCTACTAATGGCTTAAATCCATAATTCATTTCTGGTGCGCCACCAGTTAAATCAACTATTTTGATTTCGGGAAATCTGTGGATTACCTCAATCAACTGTTGGCAAATTTCTGAGGAAAGTTCTTCTGTTCGTTTAGGACTGGCTTCGACATGGCAATGTGTACAGGCAAGATTACAACGCTTACCCAGATTAATCTGTAAAACAGTGATTTCCTTTTTTGTCAAAGATGAACTAAGTTTGTGTTTGAATTGTGTAATAAATTTATCTAGTTGAGTCTGCATTAATTATTACTCCTTAAATATATGTTTCTAACCTTGCAATAATCTGTAGATTATTCCACTAATAATTGCAGTTATTGGTAAAGTTAAAATCCACGAAAGTAGTATTTGATAAAAAACACGTTTATGAGCTTTTTTTGCAATCAGTCCTGCTCCAAAGATGGAACCAACTGAAACGTAAGTGGTAGAAACAGGAAGCCCAAACTGAGTAGCTGCAATGACTAAAACTCCAGTTACCATATTGGCTGATAAGCCCTGAGTTTTGTTCATTGAAGTAATTTTTGTACTCATGGTTTCGGCAATTTTTTGGGAGTTAAGTAAACCGCCAAGTGCAATTGCGATCGCTATAGTGATCATTCCTCCCTGAATTGAGAAATATTCAATAATCAAAATCAGCGAAACAATCTTGGGAGTGTCATTGAATCCTCTGGCAAAACTGATTACCCCAGCGCTAATAAAATGACAAGTATCTACTATTCTCGGATTCGCTGGTAAGCACCATTTAGAATTGATATAGTTAGATAAACTATAAACTCCTGCTCCGAATGAGATAGCGATAATTGGACTAAGTAATAGAGGCAAAAAGAAAGAATTTCCTAAAGCTGTAAAATTAACTTTGAGTCCGATCGCTACTAATCCAGGGCCAATCAGCGCACCTGTTAAACTGTGAGTTGTAGAAATGGGAAATCCTGTAAGGGTAGCAATGAGCACTGTCAAACCAGCAGCGATCGCTACTGCAAGATGAAACTCTGATGTATTGGCGATCGCATCTGGTACTATTCCTTTGCCAGAGAAGTTTTTAATTAGTTTACTTACTAACAAAATCGAAGCGATCGCACCAGCCGAAGTTGTAAAAGTAGCCCACAAAATCGCTGTTTGGTAGCTAGTTGTTCCACTACCAAACAGCGTTGCTACACCTTTAAAGTTGTCATTTGCGCCATTTGAGTAAGCTAAAAAAAGCGTAGCCAGAAATAGACTGATACTGATTAACAGCATTTCATATATTCGGAGTTAACAGCAGCCACCGCCACTATAGTACCAGGTTGAATCCGTAATCATTATTTCTGCTGGCTTTAACATCCCAAGCTTAGCAGCAGTTTTGTCACACACAGCTGCGGGAATACCACGCTGAAGCAGATGACCTGCTGAATCATCGAAAAATGGTTCTGTACCAGCATAAATTGCTGTTTTTCCAGTGAAAATACAAGCACCGTCTTCGGGAATCGCAACTTTAAAAGAAACAGAATCGAGACTTTCTAAAAGTAAATTTTCTTCTAGGTTATAAGTCTGGGAATCAAGCAGACGGTAAGGACGACGAGCACGAATTTCAACTTGACCAAAGCCAGCATTTATAATAAGTTGAGTATACTCTTCATAAGTGAGAGCGCCTGATAAACACATGGCTCTTAGCCGCTCATCTTGTTGTAAATGTGCTGGAATTTGACGAGTAGCAATTGGATCACTCATCTGCAACCGTCCGCCTGGTTTTAATACTCGATATGCTTCTTTTAAAGCACGGGTCAAATCTTCTGGTTCAAAGATATTGAACAGGCAATTCTGTGCCACGATATCGACGGTAGCATCAGCAATAGGTAAATTAAAGGCATCACCATCGCAAATTTGGACAAAGCTGGTGTCAAACCAAGGATTTTCTTGAGCAGCAATTTCCAAGTTACGTGTAGCAGCTTCTCGCATGGCTGCAACTGGTTCAACGGCGATTACTGCACCTGGATAGCGGGAAAAATAAGCGAATTGCAATGCTTCTAAGCCACCGCCAACACCGACATACAGCACAGTAGGTTGGTTTCCTAGTTCGGTAGGGTGAACGGTAGTACCACAACCATAGTTCATTTCCTGCATCGGCACAGGAATTTTCAGTCCCGGTAGTTGCAAAGGTGTGCTTTGAACGCAACAAAGTCCAACTTGTGGTGTTTGGGCGACTTCGCCATAGAATTGCGCTGCTGTTTCTAAATAAGTCATTGCAGTTCTAACGTTGTGTGTTGTCGTAGAGAGTTAGCTTTGTGCATCCTAGTATAGTTAACTCTGAGTTAGATGAGTTTTCGCTGAAATTGCCAAAATCCCCAAACTCCATTTTTTAGCAGAGTTTGAGGATAGTACTTTTTGGATAAGTACTCCTTACTTTTCTTGTGGACTGGGAAAAGGTTAAGGGGTAAAGGGTAAATAATATATTCCAAACATGAATCCCTTTCCCTTTTACCCTTTAATCGAACCGTATTGGGTGGTAATGGGTGCATTCAAACTGTAGCCCCCTTAACCAAAAAATATTGGATTTGGGGGTTTTGCGTTAGTCCAAGGTTAATCACGTAGCACGTAGCCGACACCACGCACAGTTTGAATGAGGCGCTTTTCGTTATTAGTTTCGAGTTTCAGACGCAAATAGCGAATGTAAACTTCGATGATGTTGGAATCGCCCATGAAGTCGTAATTCCAGACTTGCTCTAAAATGCGATCGCGTGTAATTACCTGTCGTGGATGAGCAAGTAAATATTCTAGTAAGTCAAATTCTTTGGCGGTTAACTCGATGAACCGATTACACCGATATACTTCCCGCGTGCGACGATTTAAGCTCAGATCTTCAAATTCTAAGACATCTGCGGCGTCTGTTTCTTGGGTTCTTCGCAGATGGGCGCGGACTCTAGCTAATAATTCCTCAACGCTGAAGGGTTTAACTACATAATCATCAGCACCAGCGTCTAAACCCGCAACGCGATCGCTCACTTCATCTTTAGCAGTTAATAAGATGATCGGCACTTTATCACCAGTACTTCGCAGGCGGCGGCAAATTTCCAATCCCGACAAACCGGGCAACATCCAGTCTAAAATTACTAGATCTAGATTTAACTCCCGCGCTGCGGTAAGTGCAGTTAATCCATCGTAGGCAACGCTGACTTGATAGCCCTCATAAGTCAGCTCCAATTCGACAAAACGAGCCAGTTTGACTTCATCTTCAACCAGTAAGATGTGCGTCATGATAATGTTAATGATTTAAGCAGGGTGTGGTAAGCAAAAATACGGTCTGAGAATTTAGATTAATCCTAGCTACTAAATAGCCAGATATCTAATTAGGTGTACGTTAGCTTAGTATAAAGCTGAGTAAGTAACAACCGTAAATCCACAATTACTAATAGCTGCTTAGTTCACCAGGGATTCTAACTGGTTATTAACAGTAAGCTGTGACATCTTCACCGCATTCATCGGCAAGGTAACATAGAGCTTTAAAACGCAGACTAACTACTTGCTCATAAAGCGGATTCAATTTACACATTGGTGGAATATGAAATAGCTTCCGACTAAACAGTGTGATATCTCGTTCAAACGGACACTGAGCAGGAATGGCTTTGCACAACAAATGAGCTAGTTTGGAATTATGAATTTCTATTGCTTCCAACCACTCACGGACAGGGTGCAGTAGATCGTTGTGTAAGTATTGAATAAAGCTTGTCATAATTACTCACCTGATCATTCAAAAATTACAAAGTTTTTAAGTTTGTTGAGTTTGTATCTCTATAAATCTATACGGTTGGGTTCGGCATTTTTATGCAGTTCTTGCTTCTTTCTTAGTTGTAACTGCATCTTGAGTTTCTCTGAATAGGCTTAACTACACATTTAAGTACCGGAATTCCGAATAAATTCCCTGTTATTTTAGGTAAGACTTGAATAATACATAAACACTACAGGAATTTTAATCAGCTTTTTACCTAATTCAGGTAATCTAAACTTAGACTGGAGCGATCGCGGTAAGTCTTCAAAAGAAATTGGCACAAACCCAAAGCGACTATAAAACTCAGCTAGTCGTTCACCCAGACATTCAAGATACAATGGTTGAGTCGCCGTGTTAATCAAATGCTGCGTCAGAAAAGTACCCAAACCGCGGCCTCTCCATGCAGGTGCAACTACCAAACTACCAAGTTCTTGTGCGTTTGAGAAGTTACGTAGCTGCCCGCAAGCTACTATATCTCCATCGCATTCAATTACCCAGAATTGCTGCCAACGTAGTTGAGTCGGGTCAAGTTTCGCTGAAAACACTGACAATCGAATTGACCACTTATCCGCAGATGTTGCCTTGCGGAGAACACACCCAGTTGGTAATGATAAATTGTTCTGTTTCATTAATTACATTATTGTATTTAGTATTAAAAATTACAAAGTATTCTTTTTGCGGTAGTACTGAGAGTTTTTGACAGTCAATATCGGCTAGTAATCAAGCAATTACCAAGTAATCTTGGCATATAACCACTTCACTCACTTTCAAGCTCTCCGTTAACTGCTGGAAGTGTTCATACTTTAAAAACCTCTGTTTTGTGCATTCCCAAAAGCAGATATGAATAGTACTAAACAATACTTCCGATAGAGGGATAGATTAGCCATAACTAGATTCTAGATAGATGAACTCACCCTTCTATTTTCTTAGAATTATGTCAACGATAAATGACTAAATGATTTCTAGGAGAACACTAATGGCTGAAGAAAAAAAATCTGGTAATCAAGGTACTACACCCAGCGCTTCTGGTGGCTACCAAACCCCCATCGAAGAAGATATCCGCAAAACAGGCGATGCTGAAAAGAGTGATGCTAAACCCACTGCTACACCAGAAGCACCAGGAGAAGACTCTGTAGCAGGTAGCCCTAATCAAGGAACTGAGTCACGTTAATTAGTTTGAACTGTCCCAATTGCAAATAATCTAAATTGGGTCTTTTTTTGTGACTATATTCAGTAAATATAGAGTGGATTATTGTAGTTTATATTACAATGCTCTACTCTTTTTTGTTAGTGTTGTAACCATTTTTAGAAGTTTATTTGGCTATCGTAAGTGTAATAGTTATCGTATTGTATAATTATTATCGTAATATATTATACTTAACAAAAATCTATAAGAACACGAAAATAAAAATATTGCGTATTATTATATTTCCAATGATAGAGGAAAAATATTGAATTTTTCTTTGCCGTTAGACTCTACTATCAAAGGAAAACATATCCTTCAAGGAAGGTATAAAATATGGCGAACATAACAGATCATCGAAAAGAAGTTGCGGATGCAGAGATTCGAGAGAAGCAGAAGCAAGTTAATTACGACACAAAAGAGTATCCGGTAGAAATACTTGTTCAGAAATACATGGAAGGAAAAGATGAGGACACAAATGAATTATTCGTACCAGACTACCAGCGAGAGATGGCATGGGATGATGCAAGGCAATCTAAATTTATTGAGTCTGTGCTATTAGGATTACCCATACCTTATATTTTTGTCGCCGATGTACGTGATAGTGATGATGAAAGTGATTTAGGGCGTTTAGAGATTATAGATGGTACACAACGTATCCGTACACTGGCTAGGTATCTTAACAACGAACTTATGTTGAGTGGATTAAAGAAGTTGGAAAAACTGAATAACTTTACTTTTGCTGACTTACCACTTGCTCGTCAGAGACGCTTTAAGAGAAGTACGCTTCGGATGATCCAATTAACTGAAAATGCAGACTTAGCACATGGTATTTAAGTCATTTGAGGAAGTTGGACAGGAAAAGACTGTATATCAATTATTAGAAATTAAAGGGGAAGTAGTAGAGTATTTACGTCAGATTTTAGAAAATATTCAAGAGTATTTAAATAATAAAGAATATCTAGATTCTGCGATAGATAATATTTAATTATTTTATTGATCAATAATACATTTTTTATAACAACGTTTGTAAATTTTAAAATGGAGACAGAGGCGATCGCATCCATTACCCAACTGCAAATCTTCTCACAGGTGATCGCCATCACTACACTATATCTACTTGGGTGCGATCGCAATCCGAAATCCCAATGCATCTAGTAGCTCAACCAAACCGTAAATTTCTGCACCTTTTGTTTCTAACAAAACTTTCTCAAGTTTTTCATAATGCTGTTTGGCTTCTTCCGAAAGATTATTCATCTGCACACGTGCATCTACAACATCTTTCAGCGCTGCTATCAAAAGTTCAGCTGGTAGTGGTTCTTTTTCTTCTTCCAATTCCAAAAATGTCTCTATGTAAGCAGCCGCTTCTTGGGTGTCTTTGAGAGAAGAAATCAAGTACTCGTGATAACTTCTACTGGTTGGCGTTTTCACTTCTTTCATAATCTCTCCAATATTCCCTAGCTATTTGGATATCTTTTTCTTGAGTGCTTTTATCTCCGCCACAGAGCAAAATTACTATTGTTGACCCTGTTTGACCAAAATAGATGCGATAACCTGGGCCATAATCAATTTTCAGTTCACATACTCCTTCTCCAACTGAACGATAGTCTCCCAAGTTACCTGACTCGATTCGTTTGAATCTATTTCTAATTTTAGCTCTGGCTCTAGTATCCCGAAGAGAATTAAGCCATTCCTCGAAAGGACTTCTCCCGTTTGCCGTCAGATAGTTCTGAATTTCCCTTGGTTGTACTTCCAATATTGTGATTGTAAATGTGTTATGGCTTAATTTACTTGAAAGCGCTCTTTTGGGAAAATGTATTCCAGTAAAACAGGCACTCTCAGTTAAGAGTTAGCGGCTATTAACATGACTAAATATAAACACTACCTATAACTATTTAGCGATTCCTAAGTAATCATACTGTATTCTTTGATTCAAGAGTCGGCAGTAGCTTGCCATAAAGGCTAAAACTGAATTGGTTATTAGCTATACTTGTGCGAATATTCCATGAACAGACTGTCAGAAAAATTTGTTGCAGGCGGTTTTAGCTCAGCATTAATACTGCTGTGTGGCGTGGGAGCAGTCTCTTACTTGAGTATCGAAAGATTAATAGCAGAAAAGCGATGGGTAATTCACACACATCAAGTTATAGAAGGTTTAGATCGTGTGCGTATTGGTCTTAGCAATGCCGAGAACGCGCGAAGTAGTTATATTCTCACAGAAAAAGCAGCTTACCGAGAAACTTATCAAACACAGAAGCAGGAAGTTTACCAAGCGATCGCAGCCATGCGACAGTTAAGCAGTGATAATCCTGATCAACAACGCCGACTTGATACATTTGAACCCCTAGTTACACAGAAAATTGCCTTGCTTGAGCAGTCAATCAACCTATTCAATCAAAAAAGTTTAGACAAGCCAACTCAAATGGCTATTATCGATAGAGGCATAGAGGTACGCCGACAACTCCAGGCAATCAGCCAAGCGATGGAAAATGAAGAAAAAAGCTTATTGCAACAGCGCACAGCAGCAACAGATGCTCGTTTGTCTCAAATCATTATTGTCGTAAGTCTAGGGTATGGTTTGAGTGTTATCTTGCTGATTCTCGTGTACTCATTGCTACAAAAGCAAATTCGCATTAACAAGGCTTTATCTGAAGAAGCTATTTGTTTGCAACAGCAAGCCGCAAAAGCAGAACTGGCGAATATTTTAGAGAGTGTTACCGATGCCTTTATTGCCCTTGATCAAAATTGGTATTTCACTTACGTTAATCAAAGAGCAGGTCAAATTCTTGACCGTCGCCCCGAAGACTTGGTTGGCAAGAACATTTGGCAAGAACTCCCTGAAGCTGCTGAACACAAGTTTTATCATGCCTATCACCAGGCTGTGGCAGAACAGCGAGTCATTCAGATGGAAGAATATTATCCACCGTGGGAGCGCTGGTTTGAAAATCGCATCTACCCCTCTCAAGAAGGACTATCAATTTTCTTTCAAGATATCACTCGCCGCAAACTAGCAGAAATTGCCTTGGAAGAGAATGAAAGACGTTATCGCTCATTAGTGATTGCCACTTCTCAAGCCGTCTGGATAGCTGATACTAACGGGATGTCAAAAGACTTTTTATCTTGGGCAGATCTGACTGGTCAAAGTAATACAGAAGTTAATGGACGGGGATGGTTCAATGCAATTCATCCCGAAGACCGGAAGTTGACAGAGTTGTTGTGGACTCAGGCACTCGCAACTAAAAGTGTTTATAAAACAGAGCATCGCGTACGGGTTGCTGATGGTAGCTATCGATTTTTTGCTGCGCGTGCGGTTCCAGTTTTAAATGCCAACGAAGAGATTCAAGAGTGGGTGGGCACTCACACTGATATTAGTGAACGCAAACTTGCCGAAGCAGCACTACAGCAGGCGAATGAAGAACTAGAAAACAAAGTTCAGCAGCGGACAGTGGAATTACAAAGGCTGAATGAAGAACTTAAACGCTCGAACCAGGAGTTAGAGCAATTTGCTTATGTGGCTTCCCACGATTTACAAGAACCATTGCGAGCCGTGACGGGCTATAGCCAACTATTAGGACAGGAATATCAAGACCGTCTAGACGAGTCTGCTCAAGAATACTTTGCTTATATTGTAGATGGGGCAAAGCGGATGCAGCAGTTAATTCAGGACTTACTAGCTTATTCGCGTGTCGGAACTCGCGGTCAGAAATTTGCCTCTGTTGACTGCAATGCTGCCCTCAGTCTGGCTCTGAGTAATTTACATGTTGCGATCGCCGAAAGCAAAGCCATCATCACTCACGACCCTTTGCCAAAGTTAATCGCCGACAAAACCCAAATGGTGCAGTTATTTCAAAACCTGATCGGCAATGCGATCAAGTTTCGCCGACAGGAAGCACCCCAGATTCACATTGGTGCAGTCAGAAGAAGAGGGGGGGCAGGGGAGCAGGGAGGAGAATTTATAACTCATTCACTTAGCAACGCCAGTCCGCTCAAGTCGGGGAACCCGCCCACGCGGCTGGCTCCTCAGCACGGTCTAAACCATAGCTATCCGCTAACAGCACGGGCTAAACCAGAGCTATCCGCTCTCAGCGCAGCCATGCCCGCAGGGCTTTACAGCACTCAGCACTCCTCACGGGCTACGCCCCACGACGATAACAGCACTTCTGACTCAGTTTGGCTTTTCTGGGTACAGGATAATGGCATTGGTATTAAGTCTCAGTATCTTGAGCGGATTTTTGAGGTTTTCCGACGGCTTCACACCCGCCGTGAATTTACTGGTACGGGCATCGGTCTAGCTATCTGCAAAAAAATCGTTGAGCGGCACGGTGGTCAAATCTGGGCTGAGTCCGAGCCAGGTGTAGGAACAACCTTTTATTTTACCCTCAATGAAAATTAAGTTACCTTAATATATGTAATATACATACGCCTAATATACGCTTAATAGCTGCATGATTGACGATCAGGCATTCCGACACATTGAAATTTTGTTAGTTGAAGATTCTCCTAGCGATGCTAATCTCACCATCAAAGGCTTCTTAAACGCCAAAATTGCCAATAACTTGCACTGGGTTGAAGATGGTGAAACTGCTATGAACTACGTACGACAGCAAGGAGAGTTTGCTGATGCCCTTCGTCCTGACTTAATCTTGCTCGACTTGAATCTCCCAGGGATGGATGGGCGCGAAGTACTAACAGAAATCAAATCAGACCCAAATTTCAAATGCATTCCTGTTGTCATAATGACCACCTCAAACGATGAGCAGGACATACTACGTTCCTATAATCTCAATGCTAATTGCTATGTAACAAAACCCATTGATATCTACCAGTTTATTCAAGTTGTACATTTGATCAAAGATTTCTGGCTGGTAGCAGTGACACTACCACGATCATAGGTTTTAAAATTTCAATTTTGCTTGCAAACCAGAAGATTAAGCGCTTTTGAAAAATGGGAAATCAGGTGATTATCTTGCAAATTGGTATAATCCTGCACTATGGAAAAGATCAGAATTCACATTCTACTGGTAGAAGATAGTCCTAGTGATGCCCGTCTGCTACGCCAGATCTTTTTACATGCTTCTCAAGAAGAATGGCAGATGTCACATGTTGAACGGCTATCAGAGGCGATAGATGCTAGTAGGGAAAATTCTTTACCCACACTTGATAATTCTCAGATAGAGAGTCGAAGACAACGCAGATTCGATCTAGTTTTATTAGATCTTAGCCTCCCAGATTCTATTGGACTAGATACATTAAAAGAATTTCGGGTAGCAATACCTGATATCCCAGTGGTAGTGTTAACAGGGCTTGATGATGAAGATTTAGCACTGCAAGCTTTAGCAGAAGGCGCACAAGACTACCTTGTTAAAGACCAATTAACCATACAAAGGTTAGTGCGTGCTATTCGTTATGCCATTGAAAGGAGTGAAATCATTAACCAACTACGGGAAAGTGAAGAACGTACCCGTCAAGCACTGGCAAAGGAACAGGAACTCAATGAACTAAAGTCGAACTTTGTAGCAATGGTTTCTCACGAGTTCCGCACCCCAATGACCACTATTCAGACCTCTATAGATATCCTTGAATACAACAGTGATAAACTGACTGACGAGAGGAAAACAAAATATTTTGATCGGATTCAAAATGCTATTAACCAAATGCTTCAACTCTTAGATGAGGTATTATTTCTGAGTAAAACAGAAGCAGCTAAACTTGAATACAAACCTGCACCTCTAAATTTAGAAAATTTCTGTAGCGAACTCACAGATATTTTTCAACTCAGTGCAGGCAATCAGTACAATATTATTTTTAGCTCTCAAGGAGAACACACCCAAACTCAGATGGATGAAGATCTACTAAATTGTATCTTCACAAATTTGCTCTCTAATGCTATTAAGTACTCTCCTCAAAATAGCACCATTCGGTTTGATTTGATTTGTAAAGATGGACTTGCAACTTTCCAAGTAAAAGACCAAGGAATGGGTATCCCCCTCAAAGACCAAGCACGTCTATTTCAAACTTTTTATCGCGCTAGTAATGTAGGTGTAATTCAAGGAACAGGATTAGGACTTTCTATAGTTAAAAAGTGTGTGGATTTACATGGCGGTCATATTCAGTTAGAAAGTGAGCAGGATATTGGTACAACGGTGATAGTAACGCTGCCGTTACGCTCTTTTGCATCCCGCCAATAACAATTAGCTAGGTCAGGTTTAGAGTAGATTGTAATTAATGGAGCTAAGCGGATTCGAACCGCTGACTTCCTCAATGCCATTGAGGCGCTCTACCAACTGAGCTATAACCCCTTAAGGTGCGTTATATATACTGCATTAATTATTGGTAATTTGTCAAGTAGTCTCTAAAATTAAAGTGTAAAGTCTCTCATCTCCAAGGCGTTAAGTACTTGTTACGACACTTGCAACAAATACGTCATACAGTGGCCCATCAGGAAGTAAACTACTAACATGGCCGCAGCCGCAAGAGCAACTAATGTTCCAGCCAACATTAAAGAAAATTCTTTATTCTCGTAGGCTTTTTCCATTAAGTGCAGCGACCACGCCACCAGTGCCACATCAAAAACTAAAATAGGAATCAACATATTTCTTAATATTTGTTAATACTTGTAAAATAATATTAACACCCTTTTGGGGAAGTGTGTCTAACCTAGGGTAGATGTGATTAATGGAGGAATTACAGATCAGTAAACAGTTCGTACTGGTACGTTGCGATCGCCCAAATAATTTTTGATTTCTGCCACGCTTAATTGGCCGTAGTGTAACAAAGATGCCAGTAATGCTGCTTCAGCTTTGCCTTGAGTCAGAGCCGTATAAATATGTTCGCAATTACCTGCACCACCAGAAGCAATAACTGGAATTTCTACAGCTTCAGCGATTGACCGTGTTAACTCTAGGTCATACCCAGCTTGAGTTCCATCAGCATCCATACTTGTGATTAGCAGTTCTCCGGCCCCCCGTTTTTCAACTTCTTGTGCCCACAGTAAGGCATCTAAGCCTGTGTTTTCCCTGCCACCGCGTACATATACATCCCACCCAGGATTATTGGGTTCGACTCGTCGTCTAGCATCAATAGCAATAACTATGCACTGATTACCAAAGCGATCGCTTGCCCGATTAATCAAGTCTGGTTCACGTACTGCCGCAGAATTAATACTAACTTTATCTGCTCCAGCTCGTAACAAAGCTTTAACATTTTCTAAGGATTGAATGCCACCACCCACAGTTAACGGAATAAAGACTTGTTCAGCAGTGCGGTAGACCACATCCAGAATAATTCCCCGGTCTTCATGAGTCGCTGTAATATCCAGAAACACTAACTCATCTGCACCGGCTTGGTTGTAAACCTTTGCCAACTCTACTGGATCGCCTGCATCTTGCAGATTGACGAAGTTAACTCCTTTTACAACCCGTCCCGCCTTCACATCTAAGCAAGGTAAGATTCTTTTAGATAACATAGTAACTTTTGCACTTCTGGGTAATTAACCGGAATTTAAATTTTAAATTGGCGCGGGTATTCCCAAACGAAAATTTTTGCACCTGCGTTTATTCGCAAAGATTGCGGCGTAGATAACGCTCACACAGTTCCAAAGTCAACGTTGATAGCTGAATTATGGCGATAATATCCTCGAAAAAACAGCCTCCAGAACCCAACGGAGAACCAAAGCAGCGCCGGGAGTCGGCGAAAGCAGCCTCCACAGACAACATTTTGCAACCACAAGCTGCTATTGATGAACAAGATAAGCAAGAAGAGGGTATTCGACCGCAGCGATTTGCCGATTACATTGGTCAAAAAGACTTGAAAGATGTGCTAGATATTGCCATCAAAGCAGCCAAGTCTCGGAATGAGGTGCTAGATCACTTGCTGCTATATGGGCCACCGGGATTGGGTAAGACAACGATGGCAATGATTTTAGCATCAGAAATGGGCGTAAGCTGTAAAATTACTAGTGCGCCTGCATTGGAACGTCCACGCGATATTGTCGGTTTACTGGTAAACCTGAAACCAGGGGATATTTTATTTGTGGATGAAATTCATCGTCTCTCACGGATGACAGAGGAAATACTTTATCCGGCGATGGAGGATTATCGCTTAGATATCACTATCGGCAAGGGTTCAAGCGCCCGGATTAGAAGTGTGCCACTATCAAAGTTTACTTTAGTCGGAGCCACAACCCGTGTAGGTGCGCTAACTTCACCACTACGCGATCGCTTCGGTTTAGTTCAAAAGTTACGATTTTACGAAGTTGACGAATTGAGCAAAATTGTCCTGCGAACCGCTCAACTACTTAAAACCCCCGTTACAGAAGATGGTGCAACAGAAATTGCGCGGCGATCGCGAGGAACACCACGAATTGCTAATAGGCTACTAAAGCGAGTCCGTGATTATGCGGAAGTAAAATTGTCTGGGGAAATTACTGAAATAGTTGCATCAGAAGCATTGCAACTATTCCAAGTAGATCCTTGCGGCTTAGATTGGACAGACCGCAAGATGCTAAGTGTAATAATTGAACACTTTAACGGTGGCCCAGTCGGATTAGAAACAATTGCTGCCGCCACAGGTGAAGATACACAAACAATTGAAGAAGTATACGAACCGTATTTAATGCAAATTGGCTATTTAAGCCGGACTCCCCGTGGGAGAACAGCCACAAAAGCAGCATACAAGCATTTGGGGTTCACACCGCCTAATGAACAGTTGTCATTGTTGTAATGATGGGAATTGGGGAACACGTGGCACTCTCTGGGGATAAGGGGCAATGGGCATTGGGAATTAATTGTCTGTGATTTTTAGTGCCTACGCCCCACCTTAATAAATGCTTGCTGATTGCATAAGTTCCAGCGATGATAAATTGTGGAATTCAGACCACAGATGGACACAGGTAAAGCCAGATGATTAAGTTGATTACTATTTTTCTCAGTCTGTTGCTTGTGTTTGGCTGGGGTACACCAGTGATGGCACAATCTCAACAGCCCAGCATTACTCAAGAGCAATTAAAACAAGGAGATGAGTTAGCAAATCAAGCTTTTGCAGCTACAAATGCAGGCGATTTTGCTACAGCTGAAATGTACTGGACACAGATTATTGAGCAATTTCCTACTAATGCTGGGGCTTGGAGTAACCGAGGAAATTCGCGGGTAAGTCAAAATAAGTTGCAAGCAGCATTAAAAGATTACAACAAAGCTATAGAACTGGCTCCGAATGTCACTGATCCTTATTTAAATAGAGGTGCGGCGTTAGAGGGTTTGGGAAAATGGGAAGATGCGATCGCCGATTATAATCATGTTCTAGAACTTGATCCTAAAGATGCAATGGCCTACAACAATCGAGGAAATGCCAAAGCAGGTTTGGGAAAATGGGAAGATGCGATCGCTGATTACAAAAAATCTAATGATATAGCCCCGAATTTTGCTTTTGCTCGTGCTAACTACGCCCTCGCCCTTTATGAAACTGGTGAAATAGACCAAGCAATCCGCCAGATGCGGAATATTGTCCGCAAATATCCTAAGTTTGCTGATATGCGTGCGGCCCTCACCGCTGCTTATTGGGTCAAAGGAGAACAAGGTGAAGCCGAAAGTAACTGGGTAGCAGCTTACGGACTAGATCCCCGCTATAAAGACATCAACTGGGTAACAAATATCCGCCGTTGGCCTCCCAGTATGGTGGTAGCTTTAGATAAGTTCTTGAAACTCCAGTAAAGGCGATCGCTAAGCATACACAGCCAAATTGTGCAATAATTTTTTTTAATTTCACGTCAAGAAAATCTTTGTGACTTGGCGTGAATTTAGCCATTAATCAGCCTGTTTTACCTAAGCGACTCTAAAAAGACCATCTGCGAGCGCAAAACATTATTCCTACCCAATACAAAATTAAAGAAATTATTAAATTTTTAGGTTTTATTTAGATTTATACAAAGAGCCTGGGGTAAGAGTTTTCCATTTTCAAGATTGACTCTTCAATTTCTCAAAATTGTTGATTGGTATTTCATTTTACGAGTATCAAATTAGCAACTTAAATTCAGCGTGATTTTTCGTTAGAGGTTTGATAAATTACTATATAAATCCGCCAGTGTTTACTTAGTAGTAATTTTAGAACTGTGCAAATTCATCCTCACTCACAATTTGAACATAGCCCAAATCGCCATAGAGAAGAGGGTCTGCGAAGATTGCTTGACGGTCTGACCAAAACAATGCAGCGGGATGAGTTAGTCCGCCAAACCACGAATCAACTGAGAGAATCACTCCAGGTTGATCGCGTAGTTTTGTATTACTTTTACGGACAGTGGCAGGGGCAAGTAACATTTGAATCATTGAGTTCTCAGGAATTCTCAATACTTGGTTCCACTGGCCCAGATAATTGTTTTAACAACGAGTATGCCGCTCTGTATTTAGCAGGACGAGTAAGAGCGATCGCTGATATTGAATTAGAGCCAATTCAAGCTTGTCACCGAGATTTTCTCATTAATATGCAGGTTCGTGCCAACCTCGTAGTACCAATTTTGATCCCCAGAGGATTATGGGGATTGCTAGCAGTACATCACTGTCAAGGGCCGCGTTATTGGTCGTCATTAGATATAGAAATGATGCAAACAGGAGCAAAAACTCTGGCAACAGATCCCAATATCCTAGAGAGTTAACTTACGTGTATCTAAATCGCATACAGTTAAGTAGCTAGGATACTTACTAGCAGTAGTTTTTCTAAGAGGAAGAAGCACTGTGAAATTTGGTTATACAATCATCTGGGTAGACGATGTAGTTAAAACCGTTGAGTTTTACGAAAAAGCATTTGGTTTGCTTCGTCGCACTCTCCAGGATATGGGTCAGTTTGTTTGGGCTGAAATCGAAACCGGAGACACTGTATTAGCTTTCTCCTCCACTAGCGAAGCACAAATGTTATTTCCTGGCGGTTTCCATCCCAACGATCCCACGCAACCACCAGGATTAATTCAGATATCATTCATCACGCCTGATGTCGCCACCGCCTATATTAGAGCCATAGGAGCGGGAGCCAAAGCGTTAGATGCGCCGAAAAAACAACCTTGGGGACAGACAGTTGCTCGTGTCCGCGATCTTAATGGTGTGCTTGTTTCGTTGGTGAATGGCTAGTACCACTGCGTTGGAATTCGTAATAACGTTTGTTCCGACGCTCATGCTAGCTTGCTTCCCCGTAGGGGTACGCTACCGCTGCGCCAACGTAATTCCCATACCGCAAATGTTTTATTGATTAGAGCATCAAACAGGCAAAGTTATAATTAACGTAGCCTCTAGCAACTTTGCATAGTTCTATGACCCATCTTCTGACACTGGAACTGAACGATAAAATTTTCACCGCGATTCAGCGACAGGCTGAGGCAATTGGCATTCCTCCTGAACGGTTAGCTGCAACGTTGCTAGAGCAGCAGCTTAGACAAGTTTTTAAATTGTTGCTGTCTGAAGCAGAAAAGGAAGCAGCACGAGCCAGATTTGAACGCCATTTTGGGGCGCTTAATCTCGAACATCCCATTGATCTAAACAATGAGAGCATTGATGCAGATTTGGTGAGAGAGTATGCCAGTAACCATGAGGAGAGTTAGTGCTAATCGATACCTCTGGGTTACTTTGTCTGCACTATCAGACTGAGCCTTTCCATACTGAAGTTAGTGCTGCCTATAAGAGAGCAACAATCCGATTAACTCACAGCTATATCATTGCTGAGTACGTCGCGTTAGCCACTGCAAGGCGTTTTCCGCGTTCATTCGTCCTTGCTTTTGTGGTTGATTTGCTGGATAACCCAGACATAGAAACAGTTTGGGTGGATGAGCCATTGCACCGAACAGCAGTCGATCTCCTAATGAAGCGGGAGGATAAAACCTACTCTCTATGTGATGCGTTGAGCTTTGTGCTAATGCGCCAGCGCGGAATTACAGAGGCATTGTCTACTGATCGGCACTTCGAGCAAGAAGGGTTTATCCGCTTACTGCCACCAGCAATCTAACATAACAATGAAAAGTGAGTATGGCGCGTTAGTGAATGAAGTCCTAAAAAAAATAGGACGAAATATATTGATGTTTCAGCAAATCGAAAAAGGCTTGAAACTGCTTCTTCCATTTATTCACTCAGATGCTAGTGCAAAGGGTATCGATAGCTTTTGGAGGTACGGCGTCTGGCTTATTTGAAATTACTGAGAGTCAACATAGTGAGTTTATTTTATATAAAAGTAAACTTTTACATTAACAAATCGCTGCAAAAACCACAGGATCAAATTTTTACATTTCAGTTAAATTGATTGTGCCGCTGGTAAGCATTTATCTTCTCTAGTTACCAACCTAAAACCTCAAATTTTATGGATTCCAATCTGGCGCTATGTGCGGCGATCGCTCATCAAATTACCGCTAGCCCGCAACAGCGAATTACTTTCGCTGAATTCATGGACATGGCGCTATATTACCCTGAACACGGCTATTATTCCAGCGATGCAGTCAAAATTGGCTTTCAGGGTGGCGATTTTTTTACTTCTCCCAATCTTGGTGCTGACTTTGGCGAGTTACTAGCAGAACAATTTTTTCAGATGTGGGAGATTTTAGAGCAACCTGTGCCGTTTTCTCTGGTAGAAATGGGAGCAGGTCAAGGAGTGTTGGCATTACATATTCTCAAGTACTATCAGCTACACTACCCAGCTTTTTTGACCGCGTTGGAGTACGTCATTGTAGAAAAATCCCCAGCTTTAAAACAAGAACAGCAGCAACGCTTGCAAGAGTTCTCAGTGCGTTGGTGCAATCTAGAAGACATAACATCTAACTCGATTACTGGCTGCTTTTTTTCTAATGAGTTAGTTGATGCTTTACCAGTACATCAATTCAGCTTAGAGGCTGGGAAACTGCGAGAGATTTATGTGACAACACAGGGAGATAAGGGAGTCTTTTCTTCCCCTACAATGCCATCATTTGTGGAAGTCACAGGAGAACCTTCTACGCCCCAACTGGCTGAATATTTAGATTTTGTGGGAATTAATTTTGCTCAAAGTATTTATCTAGATGGCTACCGTAGCGAAATTAATTTAGCTGCTCTAGATTGGTTGAGTATAGTAGCCGACCGCTTGCAACGTGGTTATGTGTTAACAATTGATTATGGCTATCCTGCCAGTCGTTACTATAACCCCAGGCGATCGCAAGGTACGTTACAGTGCTACTATCACCATCGTTTCCATGACAACCCCTATATTAATATCGGGCGACAAGACATTACTGCCCACGTTGATTTTACAGCTTTGGAACGCTGGGGTGAGCGGTGTAGTTTAGATAAAGTTGGCTTTACCCAGCAGACTTTGTTTTTGATGGCGTTGGGTTTAGGCGATCGGATTGCTGCCATCTCCTACCAAAATCAACCTCTTTCAGAGTTATTACAACGGCGGGATGCACTACACCAGCTTCTAGATTCCACCGGACTAGGCGGCTTTGGAGTTTTAGTTCAGAGCAAAGGTCTACTAGAGATAGAAACTTCTCGACCACTCAAAGGATTGACTTTCCCAGAGCCAACGTAGAAAAAGCAGGGGAGCAGGGAGCAGGGGGAAAAGGAGCAGGGAGAAAGGGGAAGATGGAATTTCCCCTTCCCCCCTGTCTGTCAATAAATATGAAAAGTTAAAACTCTATTTAAGAATGCTGTATCAGTCTTATTTAGACTAGGATAACAATGATTACTGTAAAGTCAAACATAGACAAAAGTATTAATTATGTCTAGTCATGAATTGTTTTTGTTAGTAACACTACTTACCCCAGGTATCTTACTTTCAGTTTTAATTATGCTTACTTTTGCTGCTGGTGGTTAAAGTAGTCAGTCATTAGTTATCACTATTTACTGATAACTGATGACTGAATTAAGAGAAACTCAATGTTTACAACAGGCTGTTCGGTGACGCTGTATCAAAGGAACGTGAAAAATGAAGGTGGCATTTCTGGGAACTGGACTGATGGGACTACCAATGGCTCAAAGATTGTTAGCCGCAGATATACAGCTAGTTGCCTATAACCGCACCCCAGAAAAATTAGCACCACTACAAGCAGCTGGCGCTGAAGTGGTAACACACCCCCGCCATGCTATTAGTGCGGCTGAGTGCATCATTCTCATGCTCACTAATGCCCCAGCAATTTATCATGTTTTGCTTTCCGATACTGCTTGGCGCACTCTGGAAGGGCGCACTATCATCCAAATGGGAACAATTACGCCCACAGAAAGCCAAGAAATCAGAGATGCAGTGGTTGCAGGTGGTGGTGAATATTTAGAAGCGCCTGTATTAGGAAGCATCCCAGAGGCCAAAGCTGGCAAACTGATGGTGATGGTAGGTGCTGAGCCAGAACAATATCAAACTCACTTGAAATTACTGCAACATTTCGGAGCAGAACCTTTACTTATAGGGCCAGTGGGATCTGCTGCGGCGCTCAAATTAGCGCTAAATCAACTAATAGCTTCCTTAACAACTAGCTTTGCTTTAAGTCTCGCTTTCATTCAGCGTCAAGGTGTCGATGTAGATGTATTTATGCAGATATTGCGCGACAGTTCACTCTATGCGCCTACATTTGACAAAAAGCTGCAACGGATGTTGGCTGGCAATTATGCTAATCCTAATTTTCCGACAAAACATTTGCTAAAAGATACAGAGTTGTTTATCTCGGAAGCAAAATCACGTGGATTAGATCTCAGCAGTATTAAAGGTGTGCGACAAATCTTGCAAACAGCAGTGAAAATGTCATTTGCTGATGCTGATTACTCATCACTATTTTCTATTATTAAGGAATGGGGAGAATCGAGTGAGGAATAAGGTTTGTTCTGCCCTATTTTTTGGAACCTTTAAGTAAAGTATAAAAATTGATTAAATTTAACCTGGATTGTGGAAAAATCTGTGGAAAACTTTAGGGTTTTCGGGGAAAACTTCATTAAGTATAATTACCCTGTGGAAAAAATAGGGGGTTTTTCCACAAGTTTTCCACAGATAGTCATTTACTTAACTATCTGTTAAACAGACTTGTGGCAGGTTTTCCACAAATTCCACAGTCAATACTATGTAATGTAAATAGAAAATATCATTTTAGTAGTAGTTCAGTAACTAGTAAAGATACCGCTGGTAAACTGGACTTTCACCACTCGCGTATAAACAACAAGGGTGCTAGGATATCCTTCACTAGCTGAATCTGACTATGAAATTAGTTTGCGCCCAAAGCGATCTCAGTACAAATCTCTCACTCGTCAGCCGTGCTGTACCGTCACGACCGACTCATCCGGTACTTGCCAATGTGCTGCTACAAGCGGATGCTCAAACTAACCAAGTAAGCTTAACAGCCTTTGATCTCAGCTTGGGTATCCGCACCAGCTTTAACGCTGAGGTATGGCAAGGTGGAGCGATCGCCCTTCCTGCTAAACTGCTTGTAGACATCACCTCTCGTCTTCCAGAAGGAGAAATTACTCTAGATGATGAATCAGCCCTGACAGGTGCAACACCTGGTGGTGAAGGTTTAATTGTCACACTCACACCCAAGAGTGGGCATTATCAGGTGCGGGCAATGGGGCCTGAAGAATTTCCTGAACTACCTGTAATTGAAAATACTGAAGCATTACATATCCCTGCTGCTGCATTAATTGAGGGATTACGGGGTTCATTATTTTCTACGAGTGCAGATGAAACCAAGCAAGTACTCACTGGAGTGCATTTAACAGTTAAACAAGATACATTGGAATTTGCTGCTACTGATGGACATCGCTTAGCAGTGGTAGAAACTACTAACGAGCGTCCTCTGGACGGAAGTAGTCAACTAGAAGTCACAGTACCAGCTAGAGCATTACGTGAACTACAACGGATGTTAGCTCACATCTCCTCATCAGATGAGCCGATAGCTTTACATTTCGATCAAGGTCAAGTTGTGTTTTCATGGCAAAATCAACGCTTGACTAGTCGTACATTGGAAGGGCAATATCCTGCTTATCGGCAACTAATTCCACGTCAATTTGAGCGAGAAGTGACGATTGAGCGGCGACAATTCATCAGCACTTTGGAGCGAATTGCTGTGCTAGCTGATCAGAAGAATAATATTGTCAAACTCAGCATTGATAGTGACGCTCAGGAAATTACCTTATCTTGTGAAGCTCAAGATGTAGGTAGTGGTAGAGAGTCAATGCCGGCACAGATTTCTGGGGAGAATATAGAAATTGCTTTTAACATCAAGTATCTGATGGAAGGCTTGAAAGAGTTACCATCTTCTGAAATTCAAATGCATCTAAATCAAAGTCTGACTCCAGTTATTTTTACACCACTGGGTGGTTTGAAAATGACCTATTTAGCTATGCCAGTACAAATAAGATCCTGACATCAATAACGTTTATAGTGCAACTGGTTTCATAGTGAATTTTTCATGTTTCCAGTCTGTAGATAGTTGAGGATTTGAGCGTTTTTCTCCCAAAAAGCTATTAAGTTTCCATCCATATCACGGAACGCTGTAACCTTAGTACCCAGGTGAGGGAGGAAATTGCTCTCCCACATCAAATACACTCCTTTGGCCTTTAATTCAGCGTTCGCGGCTTCAATATCATCCACAAAAAAAACCAGGTTACGTAAGCCAGTGATTTGTAAGTGGAAGGGCGGATCTTTCCGTTCAAGCTCCAAATTGATTGGTTCAGGATAGTGAATCAGGTCTACGTAAAGTCCGTTTTTCTCCATCAGGGCAAGTTCAATCCCTTCAATAGCAGACGTACGATATTTAAGGTTGAAACCTAGTTTATCGGTGTACCAAGCGATCGCTTGGTTGAGGTTCATAACTGATAATGCCACATTGATTAGTTGTAAACTCTCAATACCTTTACTTTGCTGTTGGATCTGAGTCATTGCTTTTTCCTCACTTTTTCATGCTGGCGATAATCGAAAGGCCTTCAAGACCCATGTCATACGGCACATTTTCGTTGATGAGCCGCTTCATTTTCTTGGTCATCATCATGCGGGTGTAGCGTCTAGTCATCGGTGCAATTTTTAGGAGTTGTTCAGCTAATTCGTGAGCACGTTTTAGCAATTGATTAGACGGCAGAACTTCGTTGACCATGCCAATACTCAACGCTTCTTGAGCCGAAATCTTTTGCATCGTTAGTAGGAAATAATGTCCACGAATGCGTCCTAAAACCTCTGGGTAAATCACTTGAACTCCATCGGCAGGAACAACACCGCCACCAACTGGCAAATGCTGACTGTCTTGAAAATAAGCTGTTTCAGACGCCAAAATGATATCAGCCAGTAACGCGTATTCTCCATGAATCGGGGCTGAGCCATTCACGGCGGCAATCATGGGTACGCTAATATTACAAAGATTATCTAAGATTTCACGGGTCTCAGTTAGGATGTTGTACCAGCCTTCCGGCTTAGTAATGTCGCCCACTGTCTCAAAATCAATCTTGGTAATCCAATTCTCACCTGCTCCTGTAAGAATGACGATTTCGTTTTCCTTATCGTGGGCAATTTCTCCAAACGCTTCAGGAAATTCACGATGAGACTTGCCAGTCATGATATGCGACTCACCATTGGTGTGCATCGTAACTGTCAAGATGCCGGAATTGGTACGCTCCATGCGGAGATTTTCATATCTGTGTTTGTAAGTATCAAAACTAGCCATGAGCAGCGCTCCTTTGAAATCCAGTTGAAGTAAGCACTAGACGCTTCTCGTTATCTACTTCAACTGTAGGAAAACTCAGGCAGTGCGGTCTTGGACACTATTGCCAACCCATAGGACATTCTTGCTGTTCTGCTGAACCACCTTGGGAGAGACACCCACAATGCGCTTGAAATGACGGTTTAGGTGACTCTGGTCGTAAAAACCAACTTGCGTGGCAATGTCGGCAATCGGCATTTCACCTTGTTCCAGCAGTTCCTTAGCACGCTCGACTCGACAGCGAATTTGATACTGGTGTGGAGCTAAACCCATAGACTGCTTAAACAGTCGAGTAAAGTGATATACGCTCAGATTTACTTCAGCAGCAATTTCATTCAAACTTAAGTCTTGCTCCAAATGATCTTGAATGTATTCAACCACTCGCTTTAACTTAGATTTAGGCAGACCACTCGAATTGTATCGAACTACTGGCTTAACAGTGCAATAACTTCTAATCAGGTGAACCGCTAACGCATTTGCTAAAGATTCGCCATAAAATCGATTCCCTAATTGCTCAGATTCCAGTTCTGCTAATAACAACTGCCCAATTTGCTGAATTCTAGGGTCAGGAGTTGCGAAACTATTAAGAATTTCAATTTGAACCGAGTTTACTTCAAATACCTCTGTTACAACCTTGTTAATCAACTCAGGCTCAAGCAACAAATGCAAAACGTCAACTTCGCTATCCCAAGTCCACTCAGTTGGTTGACCTGCCGGAGTAAGGATAAGATTGCCTGGCTGAACCTGTTTCTCAAAAATATGTCCATCAAACCTTTGTATGAGGTGATAAGGCTTCCCACAATTTAGGGTAATGAGATGTTGTGCCAATCGGGGCGCAATCAATTCGTTAGCAATGTGGTGGTAATATTCAACCAGAATGCCATTCCAAGCTCTTGATTGACTTGAGAGTGCAGGTGCATCAGGAAGCTTGTCAAAAATGGCATCCATAAGTTAGAAACTATGCCCACCAATTGCTGATGTTGATGAGTTATTGATCACTCATAATCATAAACTTTTGTGGACAATGAAAATTAGCGCTTCAAAAACTTTAGTTTTGAGAGGTTTTCATCCCACATTGTGAGATCTGTGAATGGAGTCCATTGCAAAAGTGCTTTTTGCAAAGAGATTTTGTTACACATAATCTTACAACTTGAAACTAAACAAGAACAGTGATTTGTTTCATCGGAATTTCGATCCAAAATTCTGTGCCTAACCCTGGCTGTGAATCACATTTAAAGACACCACCGTGTTTCTCAACGATAATCTGGTAACTAATTGACAACCCCAAACCAGTACCTTTTCCCACTGGCTTAGTAGTGAAAAATGGGTCACAGATTCTTGTCCTAACAGTTTCGGGTATTCCTAAACCATTATCTGCAATGCGGATTATCACGCTCTTAACATTGCCTTCCAACTCTCCGATCGCAGTACGGATGATGATTTGACTATTGTGAGATTCTGATTTAGATTCTTTACTATCTTCTAAGGCATCGATCGCATTGCTCAAAACATTCATAAATACCTGATTAAGTGGCCCAGCATAGCACTCGACCAAGGGCAAGTCACCGTACTCTTTGACTAACTCAATAGCTGGACTTTCCGGTTTTGCTCTCAAGCGATGTTGCAAAATCAGCAAGGTGCTATCGATACCTTCATGAATATCAACTGGCTTCATTTCAGCCTGGTCAAGGCGCGAGAAATTCCGCAAACCCAAGACAATTTGACGAATGCGCTCAACTCCAATCTTCATAGAAGATAAGGTTTTGGGTAAATCCTCTGTGGCAAATTCCAAGTCGATCTCGAAGGCGCGATCGCGAATTTCGGGGCTGGGGTTAGGGCAGTGCTGCTGATAAAGCTCTAGTATACCGAGTAAATCTTCTGCGTATTCACTAACGTGGTTGATGTTGCCATAAATGAAGTTCACGGGGTTGTTAATTTCGTGAGCAACACCAGCGACCAGTTGACCTAGTGAAGACATTTTCTCACTCTGGATGAGTTGAGTTTGAGTTTGTTGTAAATCATGCAAAGCTTGAGCCAACTTTTCTGTCTGCTCTTTGGTCTGGTTAAGTAATTGGGTTTGTTGGAGTGCAACCCCAAGCTGATTAGCAATCTGAGCGATAAACTGAACTTCCGAAGCTTCCCAGTGACGGGGTGTAGAGTTTTGGTATGCTGCTAATAAGCCCCATAGCTGTTGCCCAATAAAAATTGGTGCGATCGCATACGCTTTGGTTTGAAATTGCTCTAAAATCTTAATGTGACACTCAGCATGACCAGCTTTATAAATGTCATCAACTGCAAAGGTTTGATTGTGACGATATCGTCCACCTTGAGTTTCCTGTAAATAGCTATCTTTCCAATCGGTCTTGATATTAGAACTTACTAATTTGACCCAGCCATCACCTGCAAACTCAGCGATATATTCACCACTCCAATCAGGGCCGAAGCGATAAACTGCAACTCGATCCGCTTGCAGCGATTTACAGACTTCTTGGGTAGTTGTCTGAAAAATTGCATTTAAATTAAGTGATTCCCGTATTTTAGCAACTACTTCAAATAAAACCCGCTGTTGTTCTGCTGCCTCATGCAAATCAGCTGCTTGCTGTTGTGTCTGAACTAGTAAGTCAGCTTGCTCTAGTGCTACACTTAACTGAGCTGCAATTTGGGTAGCAAATTGAATTTCTGAAGTTTGCCATTCGCGAGGCTGGTTACATTGTTGAATACACAATAAACCCCAAAGCTCATTACTTTTAGCTAGTGGTAAAACTAAATTAGCTTGAACCTGTAGTTGCTCCAGCATTTGGATGTAACAAGGGTTTAGTCCAGAGTTATGGATATCAGCGATCGCCTGAATACGTCCCTGGCAATATAGGGCATCATACTTCTTCTTAAAACAGTTATCTTGAATTTTTAAGGTTAAAGCAGAAGTAAACTCTGGCAGAACATTTTCTGAAACAATTTCACCTGCATCAAATTTGGAATTAGGGTCAAAGCGATATACTACCACTCGATCAGCATTCAAAGAGCAACGCACTTCACGTACAGTTGCAGCAAAAACTGTCTCCAAGTCAAGAGATTGCCGAATCTTCGCAACTACTTCAAATAATGCTTGTTGCTGTTCTGCTGCTTGTCGCAAACCTAACGCCTGCTGTTGTGTTTGCGTGAGTAACTCAGCTTGCTGGAGTGCTACTCCTATTTGAGCAGCAATCTGACTCAGAAAATTAATCTCAATAGCTTTCCATTGACGGGGCCCAGAGTGTTGATAAGTTGCAAGCAAACCCCAAAGTTTTTGTCCAACAAAGATTGGAGCCAGCACAAAAGCGTGAATTTGAAACTGCTCCAAATTGTCGATATGACAAGGATCAAATCCCATCTGATAAATGTTATCTACCGCAAATGTTTCATTGTTGCGGTAACGTCCTCCTTGGGTGTCTTGTAAGTAAGTGTCATTCCAAACTGTATTAATACCAAGTTTGTACTCATTTGACCAGTATGGACTAGCAGCCTCAAAATCACCGACAAATTCTCCACCCCAATCAGAAGTAAAGCGATATACAGAAACACGATCAGCTTTGATTAATTGACAAACTTCTTTAGTAGTTGTTTGAAAAATAGTATTAGTATCAAGAGACTCACGAATCTTGGCAATAACTCCAAACACAGCTTGTTGTTGTTCAGCTGTGCGTTGCAGTTCAAATGTGCGTCTTTTAACTTGTTTTTCTAAATTCTCATTGAAAGCTTGTACCTGTTGGTATAGTTCATACTGTTGAATTGCTGAAGCAAAATGTTTGCCCAGTTCTCTAGCTAGTTCAATCTCTTCATTCGTCCATTTGCCTGCTTGAGCTTTCTTAGATTCACGCCAAACTTCAAACGATTGACGAGGGTATAGTTGCCTTTGATCAAGGTCAAATTGACCGGCCCATAGGGTTTCTGTATCTATTTCGTTGCGAAAAATACTTAAATAGCCCAGCAATTGCTGACGATACTGGAGCGGAATCATCAACATGCTGCGAATTTTAGTTGGTTGAAAACTAGTTTGTAAACTTCGCAAACTGGGAGTTTGATATATGTCTGAAATTGCCCAAATGTCATATTTACCAGACTTGTAATGTTCTTGCCAGACGCTATATTGCTCTATCAATGGATAAATATTTTGTTCTGACATCACAGGCTGTTGTCCAGAGATATAGAGCTTGGCGCAATTATTTCCTGGGATCAAGCATTCTGCTAAACTCTGAACGCTGCCATTTTGGAAATTCAAGACTTCATTTCTGATGCAAAGCCTACCACCAACACCATCAAAAGCAGCTACAGCGGCTTCTAGAGCTGGTTGTAATATAATTGTGGGTAGTGAATGCAATAGGGTAGCAATGCGGTTAATGATAGCTTCGCGTTCAGCTTTTTGGCGGGCTTGAGTCAGGAGGGTACTTTGGGCGATCGCAACTGACAATTGATCAACTACCATTTGTACCGCTTCTAGTTCACATTCTGAAATCAAGCGAGTTTCGGAGTTATGAGATACTAGCAGCCCCCAAAGTTCATTTTGATAGAGAATAGGCGCTACTATAGTGGACTTTACCCCCATAGCTGTCAAATATTCAATATGGCAAGAATCTACAGGACGGTAATGTATGTCCTCTAATATAGTTTCTCCATTTTCCAAGTCACGCAAGTGACTTTGACCAATCTCCCCAGTATCCACATTCACAACAGAACGTACCCGTGATTTGATAAACAGTTCACGCGCGTGGAGGGGAATGTCATCAGCTGGAAAATTTAGCCCTAGCAGCGACGGTAATCGATTATTATAAATTGACTCAGCGATAACCTGGCCACTACCGTCAGCATGAAACTTGTAAATCATCACTCGGTCAGTTCCAAGAAGCGATCGCACTTCCGCCGTTGTCACTGTAATAATCTCTTCCAGCTCTAAGGTTCGTCGGATACGGTTTGTAATGCGGTGTAGTAAACTTTCTTCATAACGACTTACTTGTAAGTCTTTTTCATCGTTTAATGTCATTGTTTATAGTAAAATAAATTAACAATTTGTCAATAGACATAATCAAATCTAAAGACATTTTTAAATTTAATTAATCAACTTGTCTTCAGTAAAACTACTGGCAAGACACTATCAGTTAATTTATTTACTCAAAATTCATAAAAAGAGTAAGTTTATTAGTGAATTACATAGGTTTATAGCACATTAAATTTATTATTCATCTCAAAGTTATGCATTGATATTGATTGATTTTAAATAATATATTTACTGCATTGATACGTACAGTATTACTAAATAATTGCTAGAAAAACAAGATAAATTTGAGCAAGCAATTTTAAAAATTATATAATATATACTCTAGGTCATCAGTAGACTTCTTGCAAAAATCGGAAGAATATCAAAATAAACCACAAATAAATATCGGTGTTCATCTGTCTTGAAAAGTTGAGCCACTGCGTTGGACAGGTTTCCCGGCTTGTAGCAAGTGGCGTTCCTAGGTTGGGAAACCTCCGCTCAGACTTCTCTCCGCTTACAGAACTTTTCGCTGTGGTTCGATTTAACAAATTTAGACTTATGAAGAGACTTCATGAGTGATGTGAGCGCAAAGCGCACGCTACGCGAACATAAGGAACAATGAAAATTATGTTGTAACGATTTGCATTGTTTGAGCGTCTATTTTTACGGCAGGTCTAGGGTTAAAAATACACAAGAAGAATCATTGAAAGCAAAGAGTACAGACATAATATTCTTTACGTCTGTACAAGCTAAAATAAAAACTTTTTGCTTTTTAGTGTTGGCTTTTTGTCTAGATCTTACCGTTCCAGCAAAATTAAACTCTTACATTGTCGCTAAAACGAATTTTCAGATAGTCTTCTTCCATCTTTGCTCCTGATGGTTGGAGTGCTGCTAAGGCTTGCGGTAATACTAAGTTACGCCGATGATTGCCAATAGTAATGTTTAATTCATCTCCAGTTTTATTCAGTTGAATTTGGTCTTTAGGAATACCAGGTAAATAAAGTTCCAAACTGTATTGGTTTTGCTCTTGCACAACTCTAATAGTCGTTTCTTTGTAATAAACCTGAGTTGGATCTTCATCCTTATACAGAGTTTCCTTTAACCGTTCTAATGCTGGCAATCCACACAATTCCTCAGAGAATAGCGGAACTTCCTTTACAGGCAAAGGGTGAAAATTGTCATGGATTTCCTGACGGTATTGCTGTTGATTCTCTTTCCAACGTTGGAAAAAGGGGTCTTGTACTTCGCTAGGAATGATGCGATTAGCTACTACTAAATCTGTAGCAACATTGTACAAGCTTAGATAGGCATGAGCGCGGAGAGACTCTTTAATCACCATCTTTTCTGGATTAGTGATAAGACGCACTGAAGTTTGAGTATTGTCTGTTAATACTTTTTCCAGAGCTTCAATTTGTTCATAAAACTCGTAAGGTGCATCCATCACCTCTTTGTCTGGGAGGGAAAAACCAGCGATTGGTCTAAAAAGAGGTTCGACTAGAGGTCTAAGTGCTACCGAAATGTTTTGAAATGGTTTGTAAAAACGACGCATATACCAGCCACCGATTTCTGGTAAACTCAGTAGTCGCAATGCTGTACCAGTAGGGGCTGAGTCAATAATTAAGACATCAAACTCGCCTTCATCATAATGACGTTTCATCCTTACCAAGCCAAAAATTTCATCCATGCCTGGTAAAATTGCCAATTCTTCTGCCTGCACCCCTTCTAAACCCCTTGCCTGTAAAACTTGGGTAATATAACGCTTCACAGAACCCCAGTTTCCCTCTAGTTCTAGCAACGCATCCAATTCCGCACCCCATAAATTTGGGCGAATCTCTCGCGGCGCATGGCCCAAATCCAGGTCGAAACTGTCTGCCAAAGAATGAGCGGGGTCTGTACTCAAAACGAGTGTGCGATAGCCTAGTTCCGCGCAACGGAGTCCAGTTGCAGCAGCAACAGAGGTTTTACCCACGCCGCCTTTGCCAGTCATCAAAATTACACGCATGGATGATTCTATCCTGACTGAGAATTTTTTACATTTATTTACAATTATCGACTATTTAAGGAAAAGAAATGCTGTTTTACCACGTCGAAGCGCGAACAATTCCAATAATCAATATGAGAAATAATCAAACCAGCAGAATTAAGACTTAATTCACTCCAGCCAGGGATAGAAATTCGTGGTTTCCAAGGGAGGGGGGTATTCCAGCTCAGTGTCCAATCAGTTTTAATTGTGTCTCCATCTCTTTTAATATCGTGTAAGTCCATTTTGGGATTTAAAAAAAAAGTCTCAATGAATTTAATCATCCATTTGTAACGTTTAACACCATGAAATTTATTCAATGGGTCTTGGAAATAAACGTCTTGAGCGTAAATACTGTAAGTTTGATTAACTGGAAATCTTTGATAGTCTTCTTTGAGGATTTCAATGATATCCATAATGAATAACTTATTTTCAAATTGATGTAAATTCTGTAATCAGAGTAGGATATAAATTCCTATTATGAATTAAAATCAACCCTCATTCCATAAGCGTTCTAACTGACGCCGCCAAGCACCTAACACTTCTGCTTGCGCCTCTGGGGTTTGCTCTATTTCACCCAGTAAACCTTCTGCGTAAAAGCGTTCTAGGTTTTGCATAGTAGCTTGAAGAGATTGCCCTTGCTGTTTTGCTGCCTGAATAATTTGCCGAATGCGGCTTTCAACTAGTTGATTAAAGACGTTATTTAATCCAGTCTGATGCAAAGATACAAGTCTGTTAATTGCATTGAATAAATCTGCACCTCCCAAAGTTTCACTGTTGTGATGAAATACTCCCCAAATTACCCCTTCATACAAAGCGTAGCGTACTTCCTGAGTATCATCAAAGTTAGCTTCTAGTAACTGTCCTAAAAAAGGTTGGGCTTCTTGTGCGGGTACAATAGGTAGTAAAACTCGCAGCCAAGTATTATCTTCGGAAAGCAGTACCAACAGCCGAAAATTAGGAGTGTCTACTTGCCATGAGCCTGGTGCGATCGCAGCAATAGTTTCTGTGCTAAATAATTCTGTTAAGGTAGCCGCAATTTCTTCGTGTGTCATAGTTTTTTCTTAGCTCTAGCCTCTAGCTGACTGCTCTGAGGTTCATAGGGTGCATCAGTTTATCCATTGACATCTAAAACGTGATTGCACTTAATCCTTCAATTATTGGGTTTTTTATAAATCAAAAAAACTGAGCCAATTGGCCCAGAGTTTTCTACATATATTTTCTGATTGTAATACAATCCTGGAGACATACCTCCATCAAACAATATCCCTTCTTGAATTTTACCTAAACAGTTATTGCGGGCAATTCCTTCCAAGACTTCATCAAACATATCTGGTAGTAATTCTTGATTAACTTGAGATATTTCAATAGGTGAATTCGCTTTTGCGTCATTTACCAACAGAATTACATACCCTTGGTTGGTGATAGCTGCCATAGAACGATTAGTCGCATTTTTACAAGCAAATTCTCCTAAATCTTGACAAATATCTTTAAACTTACCTTGACGGTAGAATCTGCCATTACCTCCCACCAAATTGTAATTAAGAATATGATTTTTTCTTCTGCCAGCCTGGATGGTAGCTTGTCGCTGCTTTGGTACACCTCCTGATATACCAAAGGAAGAACGCTTATTTTTAAAAGCTCCCGAATACTCAATGCCGCGAGAAATATTTAAACCTTGTGGCCGATCATCAGTACCTATATAGTCAGCATTAATTGCAGCAATGGGTAGTTGTCTGTTTAATTTCGCATTCCCATCAGCGATGAGTTCGCGAAATTGTTTTGGTATATACTCTTGACGCAGTTTTTCCCTGGAATCCTTAGTATATATCTGATGAGAGAGACCAACATTAACTTTAAAATCTAATTTATCTGATTTGGGATTAAAAATAATTACATGGTTGATGCCTCTTTCAGATTTTTCACCGCGGTTATTGGTTTTGAAAAATTCAATACTGAATTTGCTATTACCAAGACAAGTTTTAGATGCTTTGGGTATTGAATTGGCTGCAATTTCTGTACAACCTGAGAATAAGCTTGCTGCAATGATCGAGATAAATAACAAAATTAATTTTTTTGTACGCATGTAATGTAAAAACCCGCTATGGGATTACTATAGCGGGGAAAGTTTAAAATTTCAGCTTGGGCTTCATCTAATAACTAATTAAGGGAGCCATTCTAGAACAGCTTCTTCTTTGGTGTTGGTATTCCGGGATGGTGTCTCACGATTAAACTTCATGTGAATTGATCGGGTTTGTTCACCATCAGCAGCTACAGCCAAAATTGGATAGTCAATTAAACCGTCCTGGAAGGACATCTGGAAGCGGAATGTACCATCTGGATTCAGCTTAATTGGACGACCACCAATCGTTACAGTAGCATCGGGTTCAGTTGCACCATAGACAATCAGTTCAGCATCGGCAATTAGCCAGAACTGGCGTGGACGTACTGGCACAGCAGAAGCCGAGAAGCCTATACCCGACATTCCTACGCCAGACATAGTCAAACCAGACACGGTAGGAACTGCCCACATACCCACACCAGATGGGAAAACGTAGGAACTGATAGCTTGTTCAGGACGCGCGGAACCTGGTACTTGTTGCATGGAACCGAAGATAGAACCAGCAACTCGTTGTGCTTCGGCGGACTCAGCCAAGCCAAAGATTTGGTCGTAGATAGGGTTGCCGTTAGTATTTACATTACCATTGGCACTTGTTGCCGCGATCTTCTTGGCAGGGGGAACTAGTTCGTACTGAGTCTGTCCACGCAAATCTTCTTCAAAATTCACAGTAATAAAGACATCCTCAATCCAATCGGAAGGATAGACGGGAGGAATGTGTACTTTTGTAGAACGGGCTAATACTAACCAGCGACCATCGGCAGCACGGTAGCCGACATCGATTACATAATCGCGATCGCTCACTGGAATTGGTAAATACCATTCTCTTGCTAGTTCATCAGCAGGATATTCTTGAATGCTGTGAGGGCTTTGGTACTCGATATCGATGTCGGTGACATCATAAATCCGTAGTGCTAGTTGTTGTCCTCCTTGGCGGCGTAGCTCCTCTTTATGTTCATTAGGAACATCCCAGTACGTATAAGCCCACTGGGGATCTCGTGGTAAAAGTACAATACGGCTATCACCGTAACCTGCTGGCAGATCCGCAATTCCTTCGTCAACATCAGCGAGGGAGCCACCAGTACGATCTTCTTGACCTAATTCAAATTTTGCTGCTTCCACGGTTTCCTGTGCCTCCAGTGAGCGAGATGGGATAAGCGAAGTTTTGCTGCGCTGGACTTCTTGAATTGATGCCAGCAGTTGTGATTTCCGCATTCGGCTATAGCGAGAGATGCTATATTCGCTGGCAACTCTACGTAGTTGCCGTAATGTCATTTCTTCTAACGGTGGGCGTTCTTTTGCCATTTGTTTGGCCTCCAGTAGTTTAAGCGGTAAATGATTTCCCCTGGTTAAAGAATGCTGTATAAAATGTCATCCACTCCAGATGAATTTCTTATTCCTGACTCCTGGTTTTGCCCAGTTTTTAAGTTTTTTAGTCTGTTTTTAAATTGAGAGTGACTCACTTTCAATTCTTATTTATGCCATAGTCAGCATTTCTTTGGGATCGGAGGAGTTGTTTCGATAAGTATATATAACCAGTAACCTTCTGTAGGGATCAAGGGGTCTCAAGACGTTTTTTTGCTTGTTTCACGAATTTATCAGTTCTTTCGGGATCAAAATGTCATGTTTTCATAACATTTAAGTCATGAGCACTGTTCACTCGTCAGACAAATGTCATGTTTTCATAACATGGCTGAGAGTTTCTAGACATGGGGAAGAATTACCAATGTCCGATAATGGCAGTTGTGAGGCATAGCGATCGCAATTAGCTTAGTAAGTTTCTATTGCTGTATTGATGTTTGTCTACAGAAAGTCGGAAGGTCGGTTGCCAAACATCAGAACTTTCTGAGACAGTGGTTAGATTTTTGTAAAAGGTTTATTTAAGAAAATACGATTCAATTTCTTGTTCTATTTGATTACTGATAATCTCAGTCCCCATACCAGGTTGATCTAGGTTAACTCTAATAAAATTTATCTTGTCTGCCTCTGTAAATTTTTTATTGTTATCAGAATCTTTGAGAATTTTAAGAAAAATTGCGTTTTGGCTGGGAATAACAACCCAATTGATAATTTGGGTGTTATTTGGAGTAATTTGCTGGAGATTCTTACCTGATAAATCAGAAAGATAGCCAATAACGGCATCTTCATTATTTAGTTTGTTATCCGCGTTTGTATCTTGGTCAAGGATTTTATATAACCAAAATCTAGTAGGTGGTCTGCCTGTTGTTTTTACTTCCAATAAATCGAAGGAAGTTATGATTGCTTTTTTATTTAATAGAAGATGAGTTTCGGCATTTTGTTTATGATAAAATATAATATTATAAAAATTGCTATTTCTTCCAGAGTAGCCTGAAGAATTTAAATAATTATCCCTTTCTTTATTTATATCTTTTCGACTAACTGGGATCATCAAATAATCTGACTGTTCTTTAATAATTAATTCACCATAGACAATATTTGGTTGCGATTTAGATTTTTCAGTGGTCTTTACTTGCTCTGTTTTTCTGCTAACAGTTGGTTTGCAGGCAAAAGAAAGACTAGCTATGATAATAACTGTAGTAATTTTCTTGAAAAAGCTACAAATTTTCATTAAACTCTCCCACCAGGAAATGTTGCTGTCCTATTGTATTCCCTGCTGGAAAATTACCCGCGAATAAATAATTTTATTCGTTTAATAATAAAAAACACCCTAAAAATCCAAAAACCTAGTCAGGATTGACCAGGTTTTCTCGGATTTAGGATTTTCAAGTGATTAAACTTTCTAAGCAATCGAGAGTTAACAACTAAGGTGGACATAAAACTAACAAATCTAGCATTCTTGCGTTTTTCCGCTTTGGGATTTGGCTTTGCCTTTTAAATCAGGCTTTTTGCCACTTACATATTATTGATATGCTGAGATTTGCTTGGGTTGCTGACGGGAGACACCAGGTCATTTACCCATTTAGTTTGGTTTTTCCTTATTTGGTGTCCTACTATTTAAGTTATCACTTAGTTGGTGAGTTGCAACCCTTAGTTTACTAAAGTTGACGTTTTGTTGGATTTTGCAATATGGATGTCTGATAGTGGGCAAAACAACAAGTCAATTTACCAATTCCACATGATTGGACTATCGTCAAAATGGTCTGTAACGATGCGTCCAATGGCATCAATTTCTGTCAGTTCAGCAGCAGAAAGTTTAACTTCAGCCGCTAGTGCGTTTGCTGCTGCTTGTTCGGGATAACGCGCCCCAGCGATGGCATTTGTTTGGGGTTGGGCAATTAACCACGCTAAAGCCAACTGTGCCAAGGTACAATTATGACGGTCAGCTATGGGACGCAGTTTTTCTAGAGCTTGTTGGGCACGTTCAAAGTTTTCGCCTTGAAATAGCTTATTTTTAGCACGGTTATCAGCTGGGTCAAATTTGTGACCTGAATTAAATTTCCCTGTCAGCAATCCCTGAGCTAAAGGCGAATAAGCCAGGATAGAAATATTGTTTTCTAGACAATAAGGCATTGCATCCTTTTCTATCTGTCTCCAAAACAAAGAATAGGGTGGTTGTAAACTATCAATACGTCCATACTTTGAAGCTTCTGCCAATTGAACGCGAGAAAAATTGGAAACACCAATTGCTCGAATTTTACCTTGCTCTTTGAGTGAAGTCAGAGCGCTCATAGTTTCTTCAATTGGTACTATTTGACTATTGAAAGCGCCAGAGGGCCAATGAATTTGGTAAAGGTCGATATAATCGGTTTTGAAGTTTGTTAGGGAACGCTCACAAGCTTCAATTACTTGATCATGCTTTAGATGGTTAGCGAAAACTTTTGTAGCATATTCCACGCGATCGCGCACATCAGATAAAGCTTCGGCTACAATGCGCTCAGAATGCCCTTCACCATAAACTTCAGCAGTATCAATTGTAGTGATCCCAGCCTCATAAGCTGCTCGGATAGTTTTAATTGAGTCAGCATCCTCAATTCCCACCCACATTTTTTTACCAGCTTGCCAAGTTCCCATCAGAATGGGTGTGATTTGCACATCCGATTTACCTAGCGATCGCTTTTCCATGCTTAAATCTTGAGTTGATAATTCCTTCTTCATCTTACGCAGCTGAAGTAGACAGCTGTAAATGAAGACACTACCTCAGCTATGGTTCTACAGTCACGGGTGTTCCTAAATCCACCTGATGGAATAATTCCTGAATATCCTGGTTGTACATCCGAATACAACCATGCGAGACAGCTTTGCCCACTGAGTCAGGATTAGGAGTACCATGAAAGCCAACCCAATTATTACCATCTGTCCAAAATCCAATCCAGTAGTTACCAAGAGGATTTTCAGCGTGTCCTCCAGGTATGGCTTTTTCTGTAAAAGGATTTATCCAAGTAGGTTTTCTCAACATATTAAGTACTTGGAAATTGCCTGTTGGAGTTTCCCAGCCTTGGCGTCCTACTGCTATTGGATAGCTTTTAATTTGGGCTTTTCCTCGATAGAGGGTTACTTGGCGATCGCTAAGACTAATCTTGAGATGAAGAGGTAAATTATTTGAATCATTAGCAACTAAATTTTTGGATGAAGTGTGAGAAGTAACTGATAGCTCAGAAGCTAATGGTGTCGCTGGATAAGAAGTTAATACAAATGTACAAGTTAAAATAACTAATTTGAATGATTGCTTTAACATTTGGATATGGCTGTATTTCAGTGGTAGAAACATTTTTGAGTTTCTCCTCATCGATATTTCCTGAGTTAAAAGCTAAAAGATTCTTACATGGATAAGCAATTTACTGTAAGCACAACTATTACTCTAATTTTGAACACAATTGAAGTTTTAAACTTGCATGTAGGCATTTATCTTAAAATTTAACTTTGTTAATTTCTCATTTCGTCTGTCTAGAGTATAGTTAATTTCAATAATTGGTAATTTTTAATACAGCTTTTTTTGATAAGTAGTTTATTTTTTAAACTACTTATACCGATTCAATTAATGATTGCAAAAAATCCTATAGTAGAGATGTCGCAGTGCAACGCCTCTACTATCTGTCGCCTTCTTTTTACCAAATGGCATTACATATTTTTTATAATAAAATTGCTATAGTATGAATTTAATCATTTTAGTTTTGATTAAATAATAGAGAAGTAGCAGAATTATTTATAGAGATAATTAAACTAAGGATATTGTTAATTTTCTATCATTAATTAGCAATAGTGTAGGCAATAGTCCACACACCAGATGTTAACCTATGATTAATACACTGCTAAGTGAATACCTATGCAAGCAACCACTATCCACGCTCTCAAAGAATGGGCAGTTGCCATAAATGCTCTAGAAAGTGGCAAAACAATTATGTTGCTCCGTAAAGGTGGTATCCACGAACGGAGTGGACGTTTCCAAGTTGCTCATGAGCAGATTTTGCTTTACCCTACTTATGAACATCAACAAGCTTTCATGCTCAAAGCTGAGTATGCTAATCTTGTTTATCCAGTAACATCAGGTTGGCATCCAGAAACAATTCGCATCGGCAGTTGGGCTGAAATTACTGATATTTTGCCAGTTAGTGACGAGTCTATTGTTGACGCCTTACTCCCTTTCCATATTTGGAATGAGCATTTTATTAGCGATCGCCTCAAATGGAAACCACGTCAACCTCTATATATTCTCCTCCTGCGGACTTACAAACTACCCCAAGAGCAAGAAATTCCTTATCGCTCTGAGTACGGTGGCTGCAAATCATGGATTGATTTGGAGCGATCGATTCAGATAGAAAATGCAAAACCTGTTTTGTCTGACTTTGCATACACCCAGTTAGTAGAGACAATTCGCGGGATTGTCGGCGACAAGTTGTATGCTCCATCCCTCTAACGCCAAGTGCAGATTTTGGATTTGACGCAACTGCATAAGTAACTTCTAAAATCTGCACTAATGTAACCAGAACAACAAATAGTTTGATTGCAAACCTCAGCTTAAATAGTAGTTGTTGATACATACAATTGCAAAAAGCGCGGATAACATTGAAGGAATCTTAGCCTAGGTAAAAGGTAAAGGCTGTTTATCTTTGCGTCCTACTATCCACTACCCTTGCGGGGTTTAGATATTAAGTAATTATCCATAAGTAGATAGTGCTTAATTTACTAACCTAATACTTCAGGTAAAAAAAGTCCCCCACAAGGGTGAGGTTAAGCTTGACAAAAGTCTGCCATTATGCTTTATCAGAGAAAAGCAAAGGAGTTTGCAATGCATCGACAAATGTGCTGGTTATCTAAGTTTGGCAGCGATGGAGAGAAAATCTTGCATTTGCAGATAGCACCCAATCAACCTTGGCGTCCCTACACAGCTTTTGGGCAATTTGCAGTACCAGATTATCAAATACCAGGCGGTTCTAAAGGCTGGGCAACTTACCAAAAACTTCTCAAAGCTGGCTGGACATTAGTACATAGCGCACGGGCAAATGAATTTGGCAGCAGCTTGGCAGAGTCAACAATCCAAAATCAGTAGAAACGCGATTAATCGCGTCTGTACAAGGGTCAAGAGTAGAAACGCGATTAATTGCGTCTGTCATTAATTATTCTCTTCCCCTGCCCCTCTTTCCCACTTCCCTCACCACCCTCTAGGGGAGCCTTCACCACGGGGATCGGCCGCTCCTTCTATTCCATCTGTTGTGACGGCGATCGCGTTAACATTACCCCAAGGAGTAGTTTCCTTGATATTGTGTCCTCGACGGCGTAAGTCTTGTAGAGTTAGAGCATCCAAACTCCAGGATTCTGAGCGCAACTCATCTGGAAGCCATTGATGATGTATGCGTGGAACAGAAATCGCCGCACCGACATCCATGTTGTATTCCAGCACATTCAGGATAACTTGCAAGACTTGGGTAATGATGGTGCTACCTCCAGGTGTACCCACTGCCATACGGAGGCGTCCATTTTCTGTGACAATTGTGGGAGTCATGCTAGATAAAGGAGTTTTGCGAGGTGCAATGCTGTTGGCATCGTTGCCAATCAAACCAAAAGCATTAGGTACTCCTGGTGCAGCCGCAAAATCATCCATCTCGTTGTTGAGCACAATCCCGGTTTTTGGTGTCACCACACCAGCACCAAATCCCAAGTTAATCGTGAAAGTCAAACTCACGGCATTACGTTGTTCGTCCACAACAGTAAGATGACTGGTTTGAGTGGATTCAGAAGATTTTGAATTGGGAATTGTATTGAGTCCTGGCTTGATCTCGGTCGAGGGTCTAGCCAGTTTGATATTAATTTCTTGACGGCGTTTTTTGGCGTATGCTGGACTGAGCAGTTCTTGTACAGGGACTTTAACAAAATCTGGATCGCCTAAATATTGCGAGCGATCGCTATAAGCAATTTTCATTGCTTCTACCATCAAATGTAAAGCATCGGGATGATGCCAACCTAAAGATTTTAAATCAGTGTCACCAATAATATTTAATATCTGCAATAGGTGAATGCCTCCTGATGATGGTGGTGGCATTGAACAAATTTTAGCTTTACGGAAATTCCCACAAACGGGAGTCCGCCAAATTGGTTTATAGGCTTTGAGGTCTGCTAGAGTTATCAAACCACCGTTTTTGGCCATATCGGAAGCGATCGCCTGAGCAATATTTCCGGTGTAAAAACTTTGGGGGTTCTGGGCAATTGTTGCTAATGTGCGTCCTAAGTCACGCTGCACCAGCTTTTCGCCTGGTTGATATAATTCGCCGTTACGAATGAAAATTTCCCGCGCCGCCGGATTGTCGAGAATTGCTTGCTTGCGGTTTTTGTACTCTGGGATCGAACGCCAAGTAACTTGAGGACTTAAAACAAAGCCATCTTTAGCAAGAGCGATCGCAGGTTTTACTGCCTCTTGCCAAGACAGCTTACCATAGCGACGATGGACTTCATAAAGTCCCGCCACTGTTCCTGGTGTCGCTACTGCTAAATAACCATTCACGCTTGCATTCGGACGCACCTTACCTTGTGCATCCAAATACATATTTCTTGTGGCTTTGAGGGGTGCGCGTTCCCGGAAATCTAAGGCTTTCATTTCCCCAGTTTTCTCTGAATGCATCAACAAAAAGCCGCCGCCGCCGATTCCGGCTGAAAAAGGCTCAACTACAGAAATAGCAAAGGTTGTGGCTACCGCTGCATCAACTGCATTTCCACCCCTACGCAACATCGAAATTCCCGCTTCACTAGCTAAGGGATGAGCCGAAACCACCATTCCCTTTTTGGTGCGTAATGGTAAAGTCAAGCCTGCTGATGCAACTTGACTGTAGAGGATAAAGCTAAAAGAAAAAAAAGCAATCGCCACTTGCATGGAGTTGGTTAGGGCGATCGTAGATGGGTGTAAACGTTTAATTTGAGTGGATGTAAAATTGTTGGACAAGTCTAATTACCTTCAGCCAAACTTAACTAACTTAAATTAAACAATTGACAGCACACTTATAATTACCGCTGTAACCTCCCAGTATGAAGACGCTGTGATATAACTTTTACATCTTTCAAATCCAGAAGCTCTGTTATAATTTCAATGCCTCTTTTTTTGAGCATGTTTGTAAATACACCCAAAAATCTTATTGTTATATTTTATAGATAACAAGAAATATAGTTTCAATGTCAACTATCTCAAGGGTTTGGATCATATTTTTATATACTTATTGATTATTTTTAACTTAAATAACTAATTATTTCGCATATATAGCGGTTCCCATTCAGATACATACAACATTACATCGTCAGGTATAGGGGCACGGCAGTACGCATTGGTGTCAACTTAACGTGAAATCCACATCCCGCAAGGAACTTCAGTTCCTTGCTCATAGCAAAAGTCATCTAAAGATTACTATAAAATCGCCCAAAATCCTGAGTCTACTTGAGTAGACTTTCGCTCATCCGCTAGAGAATTTATTCTCTGGCGGATGAGGAGGCCAACAGGAAAGCTATTTTTAGCTAAAGTTAACACCAATGGGCACTGCCGTGCCACTACGGATATACCTCACGTAAACGAGAACCGCTGTATGAGTCCTGAAGAACCATAATTTTCAGCTACTATCTGGTGCTCAAGCACAACAGTATGCCAAACAACTAATTTTTGGTTGGCAGAGAAAATTTAATTATAAAAATCAGTTCTAAGCTGCTTTTTATTTATTCTACATAATTAGCAAAGAGAAAGTTAACAGGTAGTTTAATCAATTAACCACTGTGATAACAAATAAACCATAAATGCAATCCACAAAAAACTAAATAACATCATCAATGTGACTATTATCAGGATAAAACGTAGCAATTTATTATTTTGGTTATACACGCCTTGTTGCCAACTAAAGAGCGTGATATTTGTAGAAAGTGAAAATGCTAATACATTAACTCCTGATAACCAATGCCCTTCTGTGACACCTTTCATCCAAGGTATTAATGAACCTCCATTTGCACTATTGGGTTGAAAAGTCGGATCTCTCAATGGTGAAACTTGGTACACAAAAATACCACTAGCTACTGTTAAAAATAGCAAGAACACTAAAGTAAAAATTAACAAACGTCGAAGAGGTTGAAAAATCATTTTCCGTATCGTCTACTCAATTTAGTCATGTTTACTTACTTGGAGCCAAACTTGTTCCTCGAATTTTGTCTGAGGTCAGGGTTTTGATAAAAAATATATCCCTCTTCTAAGAAACCAGATTTTCTGAGGGCTGAGGAATCAACTCAAAACCAAAAGCCTGGGCTTTTTTTGTGGAGATGATTAACCACATCAACCGCTTTTGTCACTCTCCGAAAACTTTTGCCATTTCTGAAATATAGAGCTTTTGTATAAGAAACGATGGCTCCACCCGCCGCAGGCATCGCAAAATTTTTTCCTAATAACAAATACAATAATCAATTTTTGTGATAGGTTAGCTTATAGTGGACTGATATAGCTTTATCAACTTTAACAATGCATATCCATCTCAGAAGTTGTGAACAGAATTTGATGCTTCTTTCATTATTAGTTTACCTAGATTGATTTATATATAAACACATAAAAATTGTAGAGTTGCATTGCAAAAATTGTAGAGTAGAGACGTTGCAATACAACGTCTCTACAAAGATTAAACAATTGACAGCGCACCTAAATTACCACCCAAAGACGTTTCTACATTACTACTCCAATAAGTAATCTCAATGATGGCATCAGTGGTGGCATTAAACCCATTTGTCGAATCGTTAAGAGCTAAAAAAGTTCGCTGATTATCACCTGTACCAACGCCAAATATTGCCGCTTTATTGGCAGCAAAAGTAGTTGTGTTTAATAAACTTTGAATTTTAGCCTCAGTCAAAGTGTTAATCTGGCCAAATTGGACAATATTAGCAGCATCCACGGCTAATGGTGCATCGATAGTATCCACACCAATTTTGAAGTCTTTAATCACATCAAAATTAGACAGTAACGAATCACTCAACGACTCAAACACAAATTTATCACGCCCCTTACCGCCAATTAGGATATCTGCGCCACCAGCACCAATGAGTGTATCATTACCGCTGTCACCCGATAGTTTATCATTGCCGTCAAATCCTGAGAGTTGATCATTTCCGTTACCACCATAAAGTAGGTCATTGCCATCAAATCCCACCACATCATCATTACCATTACCACCAGAGATATAGTCATCTCCCGCTAATCCCAAAAGTTCATCATTCCCGTCGCCACTATAAATTTGGTCACTGCCAGCATCACCAATCAGCTCATCATTATCGCTGCCACCTTTAAGGAACAAACCCTCTACTGGATTATCACTATCAATAATCTTTGATACGACTTGACTAATGCGAGTATCTAGCAAGTAGTAGCGCTCAACAATATTGCTGACTACAACTGTATCGTAGATATAGCTAGCAATAGTATCAGTGATGCCATCATTATTGTTATCAATCTTCTCAGATATCAGCTTGCCATCAGCATCGTAGTTATAGGTAGTAAGTGTGTCGATGATGCCGTCGTTTCCATTATCAAAATTCTTGGTTGTCAACTTGCCGTCAGCATCATAGCTGTAAATGGTGAGTGCGTCAGTGAAACCATCATTGTTATTATCAATCTCCTCAGATATCAGCTTGCCGTCAGCATCGTAATTATAGGTAGTGAGTGCGTCGATGATGCCATTATTGCCATTATCAAAATTCTTGGTTGTCAACTTGCCATCAGCATCATAGCTGTAAGTGGTGAGTGCGTCAGTAATACCATCATTGTTATTATCAGTCTGCTCAGATATCAGTCTGCCGTTGATACCATAGCTGTAAGTGGTGACTGAATCAGTAATGCCATCGCTATTGTTGTCATCTTTTTTGCTTGTACGACCAAAGGTAGTCGTTATATTAGGCACACCGTTAACACCGCTCAAGGATGCTAAGTTACCGTATGTATCATAGGTATAGCTGGCGCTACTGACAATAGTGCCGTCGCCATCCAAGTCATAGCCGACTGATGTTAACTGACCGTAAGCATTGTAAGTAAAAGTGTTGACGATATAGTCAGCTTTGCCGTCGCCATTGTTATCAGAGCCTACCGATGTTTGGTTGCCGTTAGTATCGTAAGTATAGATAGTAGTAAAGTCAACTTTACTGTCGCCATTGTAGTCAGAGCTTACCGATGTCTGGTTGCCGTTAGCATCGTAGGTATATGTATTGACTTGCTCAAGCTTGCCGTCGCCATTGCTGTCTTCGCTATAGAATATCTGGTTGCCATTGGTATCGTAGGCATAAATCTTGACTTGTTCAGGCTTGCTGTCACCATTGTTGTATTGCTTCTCAGATGTGCGATTGCCGTCGGCATCATAAGTATAAGTAGTGACGTTGACTTGATAAGGAATACCGTCGGCATCGTAGTATTTAGTACTTTTGGAGGTTTGATTGCCGTCGGCATCGTAAGTATAGATTGTGATATCATCACCTCTGCCATCCTCATAATCATTGGTTTCGGATGTCAGATTGCCGTTAATATCGTAAGTATAAGTGGTATTTTGCTCAAATTTGCTACCGTCTTTATAAAGATTACTTGTACGAGCGGATGTTAGTCTACCGTTGGCATCGTAAGCATAGGTGTTAGCATAATCAACTGTGTCGTTGCCACCGAGCCTGGATATTAATTTGCTTTTAGCATTGTAGGTATCGGTGTAGAATAAATCATCAGCTACACCGTCGCCATCGTTGTCTATACTTTCGGATGTGCGATTACCATTGGCATCATAGGTATAAATAGTAGTACTATTACCAATTGTTACGGTTGTGCGATTGCCGTCAGCATCATAGGTATAAGTGACAAATTCAGGCGTACTGTTGCGATCATAGACAGATGTCAGGTTGCCGTTGGCATCGTAAGTAACAGTATAAAATACTTCATTAGCTATATCGTCGTTATCTTCGCCATAGTTATAACTCCCAGATATACGATTACCTTTGGTATCGTAGGTATAATAAGTTAAGATAGCGTCCTCAAGGCTACTAAATATGACGTTGTAGGTGATGACCGAGTCTGCTATCCCATCACCATTATTGTCAATGCTTTCGGATATGAGAGTACCGTCAGCATTGTAAGTATAAGTTGTAGTTAATGCCATTACTTGTATTAAGTTTACTAGAGATAATTATTGATTGTAGCCAGTACTAAATTACTCTATTTACAAATTAATAAATAGCAATAAATTGAGCCGTTGATGTGAGCAAAGATAGTAAAACTATCGGGGAAAAAATTTTGCTTAACTACATCTATCTTGATAAATATACTTTTTAGTTAAAGATAAAAATAGATTTATTATTAGTAGTAGATGTAAAAAATATGGTACTATATATTTTGACACCGGATATAAAATCGAGAAGTGATCGCTTCTTTACTCAACTTCTATAAAGCGATTTATCAACTCTAACAATGCATATCCGTCTTAAAAATTTCAAACAGAATATAAAAATAGTAGAGACATTGCAATGCAACGTCTCTACTACATCAAATTTCCACCAACTCAAATTAAACAATAGATAACGCACCTAAATTGCTATCCAAAGACGTTGCTAGATTACTACTCCAACCAGTAATCTCAATGATGGCATCACTAGCGGCGTTAAATCCATTTGTCGAATCGTTGAGAGCCAAGAACGTCCGCACATTAGTACTTGTACCCAGACCTACACTAAATGTTGCCGCTTTATTGGCAGCAAAAGTAGTTGTGTTTAATAAACTTTGAATTTTAGCCTCAGTCAAAGTGTTAATCTTGCCAAATTGAACAATATTAGCAGCATTCACAGCTAATGGTGCATCAATGCTATCCACTCCAATTTTGAAGTCCTTAATCACATCAAAATTAGACAGTAACGAATCACTCAAAGACTCAAACACGAACGTATCGCGCCCATTACCCCCAACTAATATATCGCCACCAGCACCGCCAATCAGGGTATCATTACCACTGCCAGCGTAAAGTCTGTCATTGCCGTCAAATCCTAAAAGTTGATCATTTCCGTTACCACCATAAAGTATGTCATTGCCATCAAATCCCACTAAATCATCATTACCATTGCCACCGTAGAGAGAGTCAGACCCGGCTAATCCCAAAAGTTCATCGTTACCGTCGCCACCAGAAATTTTGTCATTGCCAGCATCACCAATTAGTTCGTCATTACCGTTGCTACCGTTGAGGAGCAAATCCGCCACTGGATTGTCGTTATTAATAATCTTCTCTACAAGTTGACTAACGCGAAAACTGATCACGTACTCGCGCTCAATAATTGTATTTTCAGCTGTATCGTAGATGTAGCTAACAATACTATCAGTTACACCATCATTGTTGTTGTCAATCTCTTCCGATATCAGCTTACCGTCAGTATCGTATTTGTAAGTAGTTAACGTATCAATGACGCCATCATTATTGTTGTCAGCCTGTCTAGAAATTAGCTTGCCGTCATCATCATACCTGTCAGTGAAGACTGCATCAGTCTGACTATCGTCGTTATGATCACCAGTCAGGCTTGTGCGATCGTATACTCTAATAAACTCCGCACCGGAGTCAAGAGAAGAAGATACTAGGTTGCCGTAAGTATCGTAAGCATAAGTACCAATGAGGTTGTAATAGTTTACTAGTGTTAAACGACCGTAGGCATCATAGGTATAAGTAAAGGCGAGTTCATCAGCTGTGCCGTCACCATCATAGTCGTTGCTTAAGGATGTCAGGTTGCCGTTGGCATTGCGGGTATAAACGTAACCTTCTCTAACCTGGCCATCATCTTCGTAATATACGGCGGAAGTCAGGTAGCCGTTGGCATCATACGTGTAGGATTCAGAACTGGTGGATGTGAGATTGCCGTTGGCATCGTAAGTTGAGGATGCAGATATGGGGTTGCCGTTGGCATCATAAATGTCGTAGCTGTAAGTAGTAACTTTGTCAATGATGCCATCGTTATTATTGTCAAAGCTCTTGGTTTTCAGATTGCTATCGGCATCATAGCTGTAAGTGATGATATCAGGCTTGCGATCGCCATCGTTGTCAATACTTTCGGATGTTAGGTTTCCCTTGGCATTATAAGTGTAGATGATGGTATCAGTCTTTCCATCGCCATCCTTGTCATAACTTTCAGATGTTAGGTTGGCCTTAGTATCGTAGGTGGCAGTGTAAACTATAGTTTCATCGATATCATCGTTGTTGTAATCAATACTTTTAGATGTGAGATTACCGTTGGCATCGTAGGTATATGTGGAAGCAGACTCAAACGTGCCATTGTTATCGGAGTCAATTCTTTCGGATGTAACGTTGCCCTCAGCATCATAAGTATAAGTAACAAACTCAGGCGTACTGTTGCGATCGTAGACGGATGTCCGGTTGCCGTTGGCATCGTAAGTAGCAGTATAGAATATATCTTCACCTATACCGTCGCCATCTCCGTCATAGCCTGCGGATGTCCGATTACCTTTGGCATCGTAGGTATAAATGATGGTGGGGAAGAAGCCATAGGTGTCAGATATGATGTTGTAGGTGATGACCGAATCTATTATCCCATCACTGTTTTTGTCAATCTTCTCGGTGATCAAGTTGCCGAAGTCATTGTATGTATAAGTTGTAGTTGAAGCCATTACTTGTATTAAATGTATTCAAGATAATTGTTGATTGTACTAGGTGTTAAATTATTCTATTGAGTAATTAATCTTTTGCAACAAATAAAGTGATTAATATAACTAAGTTTAATGGAGTAAAGTCATTTTCATACTTAGACTAAATTAACTTGATCTACCTTGAGGATAGTCTTATGAGCAATACAAATAAATAAGGTTCACTCTATAGATAGATGCACAAAATTTGTAATCTCTAAAATTACGGTATGTAAATTATGAAAGCGATCGCTTCCCTACACAACTTCTATGCAGTGATGAATCAGCTCTAGGTAAGTTATATCCATTCCCAACCTTTACACTTTTATAATTTTTACAAGTGAGTCTAATCACCTTAAAACTCACACTGCATTTTGCGCTTATTTTCTCGGAAAACTTTGAATGTAATAGGGCAATCTGGAGTTTGAAAAACTTTGTCTTCGCTCAAAGCCACCCATAGAACCAACTTTTTAGGATTTATGCCTAAACATACATAAGAGTATTTTCTATTTTCAATACACCAATGATAATTAATATCTTTAAGAAATTCGGTCTTTAATTGCTCAAATATAACTTCCCAATCAGGGCAAATATTTTGAAGCTTGTATTTAACCCAGTCTTTAACCTCAGAAGAATTTAACCACTCAGACAATTCATCAGCTGTTGGATGAAGGTTGTCATAGTGAGAATCTAAAAAGTTTTTAAGTTTTGATTTTAGCATAAGATTTTGATAAATAATTAAACTTGTTAACAGTGCAGAGATAAATACAATATAATTTCTGAATAGTTAATGTAGTAGTGGCTACTGAGGCAATCAATAATAGAATTAACAATATTTGAAACTGCTTTTATAATTAAAGTAGCAACAATCTAATTTTTGCAGATTCTCTGTGACACTATTTTGTTGTTTGTGTAAATTTTCTGTGTAAGTTTCTTTTTATTTTTTTTGTAACCGTCCATCTTCCATGTGAACAATGCGATCGGCAATATCTAAAATTCGGGCATCGTGAGTTACAAGTAAAACTGAACACCCTTCTTCTTTTGCAAGACGTTGAATAATGTCAACGACATCGCGACCAGTTTTACTGTCTAATGATGAAGTAGGTTCATCTGCTAGCACCAATTTGGGCTGACCAACCAACGCCCTAGCGATCGCAACTCTTTGCTTTTGTCCACCTGATAATTTGTCTGGGTAATTATCTACAAGTTCGCCTAATCCTACAGCTGCTAACATGGCTACAGCGCGGTGTCGATATTCCTGTTTGGGAATTTCTGGATGTAGCTTTATGGACATGCGGACGTTACCATAGGCAGAGAGGCACTTAAGTAAGTTGTGATGCTGAAAGATAAAGCCGATTTGGTTTCGTACTTGAGTTAACTGCTTTTTGTTAGAACCCCGTAGTTCTTGACCAAGAATTTTCAGACTTCCATCCTGCACCGATCGCAATCCGCCAATTAGTGTGAGTAATGTCGTCTTACCACCACCAGAAGGGCCTGTGAGGATGACAATTTCCCCCGGATAAATCACCAAATCCACATCACTCAGCACAGGCTTACGCAAAATCCCTTGACCGAAAGCATGATTGAGGTTGCTAACAGCGACAGTCGGTTCCATAAATTAATCCTAAAACACATCAGCCGGATCGGCAGAACGGAGTTTAGTGGTGGCGATCGCACCGGAAACGCCACACATTACAATAGTTAGGATGAACACTTGAATCGCCACACTCGCTTTCATCGCCAGGGGAATTCGCGTGAGTGTTACGAGTAATTGATAGATACCAACTGAGGCGATAAAGCCAGGGATGAATCCCATTACGCCCAAAATCACAGCTTCTTGTATTACTACTAATAATAAAGAGCGATCGCTATAACCCATAGCCTTGAGAGTGGCATACTCTGAGAGGTGATCGCTAACATCAGAATAGAGAACTTGATAAAGAATAATCACCCCTACAACAAAGCCGACAATCGTACCAAACTTGAGGATGATCCCCTCTGGCTGTGAACCGTAAAACTGTTGCTCGCGTTGAATTAATTCTTTGTGAGTAAATACCTCCACCTCTGGCGGAAGACGTTGACGCAGTTGTGCTTGGACTTTGCTCAAATTTGCACCTTTTTCGAGGGTAACTACCCCAAGCCGCGCTTGATTGAGGCTATCTTGACCATTCCGCTGAGCGTAATTCCAGTCACTCATAATCACGTTCCCTTTATCATTCATGGTGCTACCCATGCTGAAAAGTCCAACTACATGGGTGCGGCGATTTTCCATGAGAGTTGCTAACTCTGATTTCTTAGCAAGCGATTGCGAAATTTCGCCTAAAGAAGATTGGGATAAACGGTCAAATAATACCGCATCTGGTGCAGTCAATTTTGCTAGTTGCTGATTTACTTCTGGTAATTTAAACACAGAAGAATGGGCAGGATTGAAAGCAATAACCCTAACTTCGTTACCAAAGAAACCCCGTCTGCGAGGGATTTTTTGGTTAGAGTTATTCGGTTTAGATAATTGATTGGGATTTACCCAATTCGCCCTATTAATATAGACAGGGCTAACAGCAGAGACACCATCTACCGCAGTTGCTTGATAAATGTAAGCACGTGGAAAAGATATTCTAAACTGTAAACTAGGACTGTATGAGGATACTAATAATAAATCTCCTCCTAAACTTTCATGAAGCCTGGTTGTCCCTTCTGTCAACATTGCTAGAAGTCCTAGCTGTGTAAACATCAGAATATTGGCAAAGCACACGCCTGTAGTTGCTACAGCTAAGCGTACTTTTTGATGAGACAACTGCGACCAAGCTAGGGGAGTTTCTAATTGGAAATTGTTAAATTTGAGCGGGGGAAATTTCATAATTGCAGGTTCCTGATTTGGGTAACAAATTACCTTTTAACGAACCGCCAAGGACGCCAAGGACGCCAAGAGTAGAAAGAGAAGATTTTAGATGTTGCTGAATATGAGTATGAAATAGGCCTTACGCACAAGTGACAGAAGAATCAAACCGCAGAGGCAAGAGGACACAGAGGAATGAGAGTTTAAGAGGTATTTTGCGTAAGTCCTGTGAAAGTCCAAAATCAAGTCTTTAAAACTCTTATCTTTGCGTCTTTGCGCCTCTGCGTGACACTAATTCTATATTTCCACTCAACAACGCCACATTTTAATAATCGTTAAGAAGCCGCAACGTCAATCTTGACTCGCACTTGCATCCCAGTTAAAGCAGCTACTTTTGAACTATCTTCTGGGTGAATGCGGATTTTAACTTCGACTACACGGGCATTGACATCGTTAGTTGGATTATTTTGGTCTTGATTTAAGCGGGTTTTACCAATCTGCAAACCAATCTGATCGACCTTACCCCGGATATCGCCACTAAAGCCGCCGTACTCGCTGTTAATTATCGCTTGCTGTCCTAGACGCACCTTGACGATATCAATTTCGTAAACTTCTGCGATCGCATACATCTGTTTTGTTTGTCCTAATTCTGCAATTCCCTCTTGGGTGTTTACCTGTTCTCCAACACGGGTATTGAGCCGTAAAATCTGCCCAGCGACGGGAACTCGCACTTGTGAATCTTCTAATTGAGCTTTTTGCTGTTCTACCTGGATTTGGGCTTGCTCTAATTCAGCTTTCGCTATCTCAATATCAACTGGGCGCACCTCCTGCAATCGCTTGAGATTCGCCTTTTCTTTAGCAAGTTGTGCCTGTACGGTGGATGTGGTGTTGTCTAACTCGGCCTTATTTTGCGAAAGAACTGCTTTTGCTCGATCAAATTTCTCTTGGGCGTCGTCTAACTCAGAGCGCTTGATAGCTCCTTGGTGAGCTAAAGTCACATACCGTTGATATTGCAGCTGAGTATTGCGGATAGTTGCTTGGGCTTGGGCGATGGTTGCTTGTCGCTGTTGGGATTCAGTTCGCAGGCGGGCTTCTAATTCAGTAATAGCAGCGCGTTGGGCAGTAATTTCTCCCTGTTTAAAATCACCTTGCTGAATTTTAAGCAATTGCGATCGCTTAATTGTTACATTTGCTTGAGCATCCCTAAGTTGTTGTTCAGCTTTATTCTGTCCTTGGAGAATGGCAATTACCTGATTTGCCTTGACAAAATCACCTTCCTTTACCAAGATTTGGTTAACGCGGCTATCTTGAGCATTAACCACAGAAATTTTAATCACATCACCTTCTGGGACTAATTTTCCTAAAGCTACTACCCGACTAGAAGTAGCAACTTCAGTCTGTACCGGAGCATCACGAGGATTATTTTGTGCCTGTATGGAACCGCAAGCGACAGATAACATGGAAAGACTGATGATGGTTGTGTAACTCACACACTGCCGAAGTACGACAGATACACCTTGCTGAAACTGCATAGCTAGTGAGAGCATCATAGCTTTTGGCGGATGTTTTAATTTTTACGTCAAGCCACAAACATGCTAAAAGGCAACATCTACAAGAAAATACAGACTCCAGGTGTATTTATAAGGTTCCCCATGAGTAAAATTGTTGACTATCAACGATGATAATATCGATTCTTAAGTAAAAGGGATTGGGAGCAGGGGAGCAAAATAATTCCTTTCTCATACCCAATCCTCAATCCCCAGTTAGGATTATGCCGAAATTTGATAATCAACTAGAAACTCTTTATGCCGCAAATCGCCAAGAATGGCGGGAATGGTTGGAGAAAAACCATCAGACTTCTATTGGTATATGGCTCATCTACTACAAAGTTAAAAGTGGTCAGTCAAGCGTTCAATATAGCGAAGCTGTGAAAGAAGCTTTATGCTTTGGTTGGATTGACAGTAAAGTCAAATCGTTAGATGAAGAACGTTATATGCAAATATTTACACCCCGAAAACCGAAAAGCGTATGGTCAAAGTTAAACAAGAAATATATTGAAGAACTTATCGAACAAAATTTAATGACGGATGCTGGTTTGAAAAAAATTGAAGTTGCTAAACAAGATAGCTCCTGGAACAAATTAGACGCCATAGAAGAGTTAATCATTCCAGTAGATTTAAAGCAAGCATTAGAAGCGAACGAAACTGCTAACAAATATTTTCAGGCATTTAGTAACTCATCCAAAAAGAATATACTCTTTTGGATTGAAAGTGCCAAACGTCCAGAAACAAGGTTGAAAAGAATTGAGCAAACTATAAGCTCAGCCACGCAGAATAAAAATCCATTAGTATAATGACAAAATACGTTGGTAGGGGCACGGCATTGCCATTGGTGTCAACTTCAGCTAAAAATAGCTTTACTATTGACCTCCTCACCCGCCAGAGAATGAATTCTCTGGCTAATAGCTAAAGTCTACTAAAGTAGACTAAGGATTTTTGGGAATATTTTAGTCATCTTCAGATGATTTTTGCTATTAGCAAGGAACTTCAGTTCCTTGCGGGAAATAAGTTTCACGTTAAGTTGACACGTATGGGCAATGCCGTGCCCCTATGAGAAATTTATATATATCAAGATTTTCGTGAATTGGTATAACCTATACTTCGACTGCTATAAATAAGCAATAAGGATTAAAGCGATACGCTAACGCTCTACTCTTCCATAGCAGGCGATCGCCTCAATAAAATAAATCTAATTTCTTCCCGCCTAAAAGCTCGTTCCGAGTTTAAGATGCTCACTACTTAACCTGAGTTCGGGTTAAGGAAAAGGACAGGTAGTAAGCTGAAAATAACAACAAATCCAGCAGCCTGTCCTATGTTTAGTAAAGACAGCTTTGTTCTGTCATGTAGATGATTTCTGTAAAGCGTT
>JAESGM010000303.1_pt1 | contig 65105 bp, 56 predicted proteins | sample 9269721 | NCBI WGS metagenome assembly JAESGM01 (sample SAMN15720920, study PRJNA650825) | algae metagenome | isolation source: Komarekiella atlantica HA4396-MV6 and co-occurring heterotrophs from... | place: USA: Theobald House, Kauai, HI | collected 2009-07-29
CACTTCTTCGACATGATGTACCAGGTGTCCCACTGCGCGTTCAGGATCGGGTTCGGCGTGGTCAGGATCACGTCGACCGTGTGGTCGTCGACCTTGACGAGCTTGGCGCTGGTCGGAATGCGGGTGGTGAAGTTCGAGCCCTGGGCGCGGACGCGCTCGGCCGAGAAGATCACGTCATCGGCGGTGAAATCCTCGCCGCCATGGAACTTGACGCCCTTGCGCAGGAAGAAGCGCCATTTCAGGCCATCCTCCGAAATCTCCCACTTCTCGGCGAGGGCCGGCTCGATCTTGAGATCCTTGCCGCGCGCGGTCAGGCCCTCATAGGGATGACCGAGATGGGCGTTGGTGGTGGTCTCGTTGACGGTATAGGGATCGAGCGATTTGAGCTCGCCCTGGTTGGCGTATCGCAAGGTCTGGGCTTGCGCAGCCCCGCACATCAAGGCCAGGGCGGCAACGGCTGCCAGGCAATGAGTCTTGAACGACATGTGAGACTGCTCCCGTTGGTTGAAAACCACTCCTCCCCAGGAGCGGTGCCGGCCGCCGCCTATTTTGGCGGCAGGCCGACGAAGGCGGCAGATTAATGACGGTTCGAAGCCCGCGTCCAGTGCGGCCGATCGACTTCGTTCCAGATCGAACTTTGTTGCGAATCCAACTAATACAACGCACGAAGCTGCGAAGGGCGAGGCAAACCCTCGCAAGGAAGCGCCCCGCCCCGCACGGTCAGCGCGCCTGTTCCGCGATCAGCGCACGGACGAACGCCGTGCCGGCGTCGAGTTGAGCCACGGTAAGGAACTCGTCCGGCTGGTGTGCCTGCGCGATATCGCCGGGCCCGCAGACCACGGTCGACCAGCCGGCCGCCTGGAACAGGCCGCCTTCGGTGCCATAGGCGACGACATGGCTGGCGTTGTCGCCGGTGATTCGCCGCGACAGCATCTCGGCGGCGCCCTCCTTCTCCGGCGCCAGTGGCGGCGTCTGGGAGGTGATCTCCATGGTGATGCTGGTCTCGGGCGCGATCGCCTTCATCGGCGCCTCCAGCTCGGCCATCTTCGCCCGGTAGCACGCGACATAGTCGGTATCGTCGCCCGGCATCACGCGGACCTCGTGGCTGAAGCTGGCATGTTCGGCGGTGATGTTGACTGCCGTACCGCCGGCAACAACGCCGACATGCAGCGTCGAATAGGGCGGCTCGAACGGAATGCCGGGCCGTGCATTCGCCTTGTTCTGCGCCATCACCTCGTCGTGCCAGGCGATCAGCTTGCCGGCGACCATCACCGCGGGAACGCCGATATCGACTCGGCTCGAATGCACGGCGTGGCCGCGCACCGTCGTCTTCATGCGGGTGCCGCCCTTGTGGCCCGTGACGACCTGCATCATCGAGGGCTCGCCGACGATCACAGCCGCGGGTTTCAAGCCGGCCTCCGCCATGGCGTCGATCATGATCGCGGCGCCGATGCAGCCGACCTCCTCGTCATAGGACAGCGCGATGTGGAAGGGGCGCTTCAAGCCCGCCTCCAGCATCTCCGGCACCAGCGCCAGCGCGATGGCGTCGAAGCCCTTCATATCGCAAGAGCCGCGGCCATAGAGCTTGCCGTCGCGCTCGGTCAGCGTCCACGGATCGGAGCTCCAGTCCTGTCCCTCGACCGGCACGACGTCGGTGTGGCCGGAGAGGACGATGCCGCCGGCGACCTGCGGGCCGACCGTCGCGTAGAGATTGGCCTTCTCGCCATCGGGGCTCGGCACGATCGTGCTCGCGACGCCATGCGCGGCGAGGTAGTCCCGGCAGAAATGGATGAGATCGAGATTGCTGCGCCAGGACTCGGTGTTGAACGACACCAGCTTAGCCAGCATCTCCTTCGGGGAATAACGCACGGGTGAAAATCTCCAGAAACTGGCCGACAGGCATGAACCGTGCCGGCAGGCTACGCTGGCATTGCCTGTCGTCAATTGCTTCTGCGCGCTTGACCGGGCTGCGCCGGGCGCGCTCATGTGCCGGCCAAGCAAGAAGCTCCGTGAGTCCGCCATGAACTTCGACGTCACCCTCGCCGACATCCAGGCCGCCGCCACTCGCATCGCTGGCAAGGTCCGGCGCACGCCGACCTTCATGAGCGCCGGCCTCTCGGCCAGGCTCGGCGTCGAGACCGTGGTCAAGGTCGAGAGCCTGCAGCTCGCCGGCTCGTTCAAGGTCCGCGGCTGCTACAACAAGCTGCTTGGGCTCTCCGAGGCCGAAAGGGCGCGCGGCGTCGTCACCGTCTCCGGCGGCAACCACGCCATCGCCGTCTCGCTGGTCGCCAGCATGCTCGGCATCAGGGCGCTGGTGCTGATGCCTAGGAACGTCGCCCCGCTCAATATCCGCCTGACCCAGGAGGCCGGCGGCGAAGTCGAGCTTTGCGAAGATGCGCTCGCCGCCTTCTCCAAGGCGGAGGAGTACGAGGGCAAGGGCATGACCCATGTCCACTCCTATGACGACCCGGCGATCATCGCCGGCCACGGCACGGTCGGGCTCGAACTCGCCGCCGATGCCGGCGGGCGGATCGACCATGTCTTCATTTCGATCGGCGGCGGCGGCTTCTCGGCTGGCGTCGGCGCGGCGCTGAAGGGGCTCGATCCCGCCGTGCGTATCCACGGCGTCGAGACCGAGGGCGCGACGACGATGACGCAGGCACTGGAGGCCGGAAAGCCGGTGCCGATCCGCCCGACCTCGATCGCGCGCACACTCGGCGCCCCCTTTGCGACCGAACGCACCATGGCAGCGGCGCGCCAGTTCCTCGAAGAGATCATCGTCGTCCCCGATGCGGAAGCGGTACGCGAGCTGGTCTGGGTGCTGCAGAATGGCCGCGTCCTGCTCGAACCTGCGGCGTCCTGCACGGTCGCCGCGGCGATGGCGCGCAAGGACCAGTTCAAGCCGGGCGAACGAATCGCGCTGGTGCTGTGCGGCTCGAACGTCTCGCTCGACGATATCGAGCGCTGGCGCCAGGAATTCGGGATCTGAGCCGATCGAAGGACGCGCCGACCAACGGCGCGCCCTCGATGTCACCGGCCGTTCGCTCTCAGGGAACAACTGCCCCGCGAGCCCGGCCGCCGGCAACGCGGCATGAGCAGCCAGCCCCAAGATCGGACGGGTTGATCAGCTGGCAGGTGCGCACGGGCGTCTGGCAGTAGCCGCCGATCCCCGAGGAGACCGGGGCGGCGTAGTAAGGCGCGGTATAATAGGCCCGGCGAGGATAGTAGGGCGCGTCGTAATATCCGGCATCGCCATAGTAGTAGGGGTAAGCGGCGGCGGCGCCCAGAACGGTACCGGCAGCCAACGCTCCGGCGCCCCACCCCCAGCCGCTGCTGTAATAGCCGCGCCGCCAGTAGCCCGGGCGCCCGTAGAATGCGCCGCCCCAGCCACCCGGCCGATAGCCCCAGCCGGCGCCGCGGTAGAAGCCGCCGCGATAGCCATAGCCGCCCGCGCGGAAGCCGCCAAAGTTCCGTCCTGCCAGACCGAAACGAGCTCCGCCACCGAACGCGCCACCACCAGCGCGGATGCCCCCGCCGTGGAAGCCTCTGCCACCGAAGCCCTGCGCCGAAGCGTCATTGGCCGTGAAGACGAACAAGGGAACGAGAGTCGCGGCGAGAACGATCAGGCGGCGCATGGCGGCCTCCCTCGACGGCAAGGACGGGCAACCATTAACGCGCGTGCACTGCGGCTGTTCCGTGGCGCCGACGCCGGCCGGCCGGGCCGACATCCGCCTCAGAAATAGCGCGCCAGATTCCGCCTGATCCGCTCCAGCGGTGCAACGTCCGCCGTCGGCCGCTCGAAGACGTTACCCGTGATCGTCTCGAACGCCTTGATATAGACCTGCGAGGTCTGCTCGATCAGCTCGTCCGGGATCGTCGGGATCGGCTCGTTATAGGGGTCGCAGCGGGCCGCGACCCAGTTGCGCACGAAATCCTTGTCGAAGCTTTCCGGCTTCTCGCCCCTGGCGAAACGCTCGGGATAGCTACCGGCGAACCAGTAGCGGCTGGAATCGGGGGTGTGGATCTCGTCGGCCAGCACAATCCTGCCGTCCCGGTCGGTACCGAACTCGTATTTGGTGTCGGCGAGGATCAGGCCACGCTCAGCGGCCAGTTTCTGGCCGCGGGCGAAGAGCTTCAGCGCGTAATCCGAGAGCGTCTCCCACTGGGCCTTGGTCAGCAGCCCCTGCTCCAGGATCTCGGCCGGCGAGAGCGGCTCGTCATGGCCGCCGTCGAAGGCCTTACTGGTCGGGGTGATGATCGCCTGCGGCAGCGCCTCGTTGTCGCGCAGGCCGTCCGGGAAACGGGCGCCGTACATCTGACGCTGGCCCTGCTTGTACATGGTCAGGATCGAGGTGCCGGTGGTGCCGGCGAGATAGCCGCGCACCACGATCTCGATGGGGAGGATATCAAGCCGCTGGCCGACCACGACATTCGGGTCCGGGTAGTCGAGGACATGATTGGGGCAGATGTCGGCGGTCTGCTCGAAGCAGAAGCGCGCCGTCTGCGTCAGCACCTGCCCTTTATACGGGATGCAGGCGATGGCGCGGTCGAAGGCGCTGAGCCGGTCGGTGGCGATGATGATGCGGCGGCCGTCCGGCAGGTCGTAATTCTCGCGGACCTTGCCACGGTAATGGTTCGGCAGCTCCGGGATGGTGACATCGCGGATGGTGTTCGCCTCGGACATGGCAGCACTCGTCAGCTCAGGATCGCCCGGAGCGACATCCTCCGGCCCCGCCGCTCTTAACCGTTTCCCCACGATGTGGACAGCCGGACAGCACTCATTCGCCAGCCTCCCACCCCTCATGCCGCAATCGGCTTGGACAGGACATGCAGCTCCGGGCTAGCGTGCGCGCCTGGCAACCCGTTTTCTGCCAAGCAGCAGACCCGTCGAGGACACAATGCCCAAATCCGATCTCATCGCCGCGATCGAACCCGAGATCAGCGCGATCCGCCGCGACTTCCACAAGCATCCCGAGCTGCTCTTCGACGTGCAGCGCACCGCCGGCATCGTCGCCGACAAGCTGAAGGAATGGGGCGTCGACGAGGTCGTCACTGGGATCGGACGCACCGGCGTTGTCGGCGTGATCAAGGGCAAGGCCCAGGACTCCGGCAAGGTCATCGGCCTGCGCGCCGATATGGACGCGCTGCCGATCCATGAGGAGACCAATCTCGAGCATCGCTCGACCGTGCCGGGCAAGATGCACGCCTGCGGCCATGACGGGCACACCGCCATGCTGCTCGGCGCCGCCAAGTATCTGGCCGACACCCGCGATTTCGACGGCACCGCGATCGTGATCTTCCAGCCGGCCGAAGAGGGCGGTGGCGGTGGCCGCGAGATGTGCAAGGACGGGCTGATGGAGCGCTTCGGCGTGCAGGAGGTCTACGGCCTGCACAACATGCCCGGGCTGCCGATCGGCCAGTTCGCCATCCGCAAGGGGCCGATGATGGCGGCCGCGGACCGCTTCCTGCTCAAGCTCGAGGGCCGCGGCGGCCACGCCGCCAAGCCGAACGAGACGATCGACCCGCTGGTCGCCGCTTGCCAGATCGTTACCTCGCTGCAGACGATCGCCTCGCGCAATGCCGACCCGCTCGATTCCGTCGTCGTCTCGGTGACCGCGCTGCAGGCGGGCGAGGCCTTCAACGTCATCCCGCAGCATGCCGTGATCAAGGGCACGGTGCGCTCGCTCTCGCCGGAGATGCGCGACCTCGCCGAGAAGCGCTTCCGCGAGATCGTCACCGGCACCTGCCAGGCTTTCGGCCTGAAGGTCGAGATCGAATACGAGCGCGGCTACCCGGTCACCTTCAACCATGCCGGCCAGACCGACTTCGTCACCAGCGCGACGAAGAGCGCCTTCGGCAAGGAGGCGATCGACACCACGGTGCCGCCGACCATGGGCTCCGAGGACTTCTCGTTCATGCTGGAGGAGCGCCCGGGCGCCTACATCTTCATGGGCAATGGCGAGTCCGCCGGGCTGCATCACCCCGCCTATGAGTTCAACGACAAGGCGATTCCCGTGGGCATGACCTACTGGGCGAGCCTGGTCGAGATGGCGATGCCGCAGCGCGCGGCATGAGCGACATCGACTGCCTGGTAATCGGGGCCGGCGTCGTCGGCCTCGCTACCGCGCGTGCGCTTGCGCTCGCCGGCCGCGAGGTCGTGATCGTCGAGGCCGCGGACGGCATCGGCACGCAGACCTCGGCCCGCAACAGCGAGGTCATTCATGCCGGCATCTACTATCCGCCGGGCTCGCTGAAGGCGCGGGTCTGCGTCGAGGGGCGCCAGCGCCTCTACGCCTATCTGCGCGAGCGCGGCCTGCCGCACAAAGCCTGCGGCAAGCTGATCGTCGGCACCCATGCCGGCCAGCGCCCGGCGCTGGAGACGATCGCGCACCGCGCAGAAGCCTCGGGCGTGACCTCGGTGCGCTGGCTCAGCGGTGCTGAGGCGAAGACGCTGGAGCCGGAGGTGAGCTGCGAGATCGCCCTGTTCTCGCCCGAGACCGGTACCGTCGACAGCCACGCGCTGATGCTGTCGCTGCTCGGCGAATGCGAGGCGGCCGGTGGCTCGCTGGCGCTGAACACGCCGATCCTGGCCTGGCGCCGCGAGGCTGACGGCTTCAGCGTCGATTTCGGCGGCGAGGACCCGGCGACCTACACCGCGAGCACCGTGGTGAACGCGGCCGGCCATGGCGCGCCGCGCCTGCTCGGCAGGCTCTACGGCTTTCCGGCCGAGCTGGTGCCGAAGCAGTATTTCGCCAAGGGCAACTACTTCTCGCTGATCGGCAAGCAGCCGTTCTCGCATCTGGTCTACCCGGTGCCGGAAGCGGCGGGCCTCGGCATCCACGCCACCATCGACATGGCCGGCCGGGTTAAGTTCGGGCCGGATGTCGAATGGGTCGAGAACGACCAGGACCTCGTCGTCGATCCCGCGCGCGCTGAGAAGTTCTATGCGGCGATCCGGACCTATTGGCCCGGCCTGCCCGACAACGCGCTCGTCGCCGACTATGCCGGCATCCGGCCGAAGCTGCACGGACCGACCGAGCCGATCGTGGATTTCCGCATCGATGGGCCGGCAGTGCACGGGGTGTCGGGGCTGGTGAACCTGCTCGGCATCGAGAGCCCCGGCCTGACGAGTTCGCTCGCGATCGCGGATCTGGTGGTGGAGCGGCTGACGGGCTGATGCTCTGCCCGTCATGGTCGGGCTTGTCCCGACCATCCACGTCTTCTTTCGGACAGGGCAGGCTTCAAGACGTGGATGTTCGTCACAAGGGCGAGCATGCCGGTGTGTCTCTTCACACCGCCTCCGCCCCGAGCTCCGCGCACCAGTGCGCCAGCCGCGCCTTCATGACGCGCTCGCGGCCGGCCTCCAGCGCCTTCTCGTCGAGCCGCTCGATCTCTTCGAAAACGAAAGCGCCCTCGCCATGGGCGTTCCATGCCGCCTGTAGGCCACGCCCGCGATGGCTGCCATGGCGCAGCGTGAACCAGATGCGGTTCTGGATCGTCGATAGGTCCGGCGCCTGCCCAGCCCAACTTTCGCCGCTAGCAAGGCTGCGCAGCAGATAGATGCCGGCCACGACCTTGCGCTCCTTATAGGCCGCGACGGCGACCTTCCTGTCCTCGTGACGCATCGCGCCCTCCTTTGGGTGAGGCCGCGGCAAATATCACCCGGGCAATATTGACTCAAGTATTTTTATCCGGGTATTTTATTGCGTCACTCAGGAAACAGCCATGTCCGACGCCGACCGCCTTTCGACCGCCTTCGACGGCAGCAGCATCCTGGCCCGCGGCCGCCTTGCCGAGGTCGCGCTCGCCGTCCGGCAGCGCCTCGACGAGCACCCCGAAGCCATGCTGCTGACCTTCGACGACGCAAGCGGGCGGGTGATCGATCTCGATTTGCGGGGCACGCCGGCTGAGATCGTCGCCCGGCTAGGCGACGAGCCGCGCGGACGCGGCCGGCCCAAGCTCGGCGTGGTCGCGCGCGAAGTGACTTTGCTGCCGCGGCATTGGGAATGGCTGTCGGCGCAGCCGGGCGGCGCCTCGCAGGCCTTGCGGCGTTTGATCGACGAGGCACGGCGCGGCGATCGCGGCGAGACGCAGGGGCGCATCGCCCGCGAGACGGCTTATCGCTTCATGAGCGCGCTCGCCGGCAACCTGCCCGGCTTCGAGGAGGCGACACGCGCGCTCTTCGCCAATGACGAGATCGGTTTCTTCCGGCAGGCGGCGGGCTGGCCGGCCGACATTCGCACCTATGCCCAGGAGCTCGCCTGGAGCGCAGTGCAGAGTGAGGACTAGCCGCGCAGCTCGGCGACCTTCTCGCGGGCTTCCCGCGAGAGCTTCGTCACCTGCGCCCAATCGCGGTTCTTCACAGCGTCGGCCGGGACGAGCCAGGAGCCGCCAACGCAGATCACCTGCGGCAGAGCAAGGTAGTTGCCGAGATTGGCGAGCGAGACGCCGCCAGTCGGGCAGAACTGCATCTGCGGGAACGGGCCGGAGAGCGCCTTGAGGCCAGCAACGCCGCCAGCCTGCTCGGCCGGAAAGAACTTGCAGGTTAGTCGTCCCGCCGAGACGGCGCGCATGCAGTCGGACGCCGTGGCGACACCCGGCAGCCAGGGCAGGCCGGTCTTGCGCATGGCCTCGTCGACGCTCTCGGTGAAACCGGGGCTGACCACGGCGAGCGCACCGGCATTGTAGACCTCGGCGGCCTGCGCCGGCGTCACCACCGTGCCGGCGACGGGCAGGATGCCCGGCACCTTCTTGGCCACGACCTCAAGCGCCGCCATCGCGGCCGGGCGGCGCAAGGTGATCTCGATCACATCGATGCCGCCGGCAAGCAGGGCTTCCGCCAGCGGCACGGCGATCTCGGCCTCGTCGATGACGACGACGGGGACGACGGCGCAGGCCTTGAGGCGGGCGATTTCAGGAGCGATCGACATCGGCAGAATTCCTTTCGCGGCCTCGCTTACGCCTTGGCCCAGTACACGTCGAGCCCCTGCGGCCGCGAGAGCAGCAGGCCGACAGGAAAGGCCGCCGGCAATTCGACCGCCGAGGCCAGGACCTCGTCCTTCTCCTGCCCCGAAATCAGCAGGGCGACATGGCCGGCGCCCTGCAATCTTGCCGGCGACAGCGAGAGCCGCGGCGGCAGGTCGGGCGGGCTAGCAGCAACAGCATGGGCGGAAGCTGGCGCGGTCAGCGCCGCGGTCTCGCCGGGGAAGAGCGAGGCGACGTGCCCATCCGCGCCCATGCCGCTAACGACGATGTCGAGCGGCGGCAGGCCTTTGAGCACGCGGTCGAGGCTGGCCGCGGCCGCGGCGAGATCGTCGCCGGCGTTGTGGAAGGAGACGAACGGGGTCCGCCCTTCCCGCAGCGGCGCGAAGGCCGCTCGGATCATGCGTTCGTTCGAAGCCTGGTCGCCCGGCGCGACGAAGCGCTCGTCGGTCGGCATCAGCGTGATGCTCTCCCAGGGCAGGTCGTGCGCGCCGAGCGCCGCGAGGAAGCGTGCCGGCGTCGTACCGCCAGGCACGGCAATCAGCGCCCTGCCCTGCGTGGTCACGAGTGCGCGCAGCCGGACCGCGACAGCCTCGGCCAAAGCCTCCGAGGCGTCGGCCAGCGTCTCGAAGCGGTGACGGACGAGCGGGCCGGCCTGGCTCATTCCGTGAACTCCGGATCGGCCCAGGAACGGCCCTCGCGCTCGATCAAGCCGATCGCCTGCGACGGCCCCCAGGAACCGGCGGCGTATCGATGCGGCTGGGGGTAGTATTCCTGCCAGCCGGCGAGGATCGGGTCGATCCAGGTCCAGGCCTGCTCGACTTCGTCGCGGCGCATGAACAGGGTCTGGTCGCCGCGGATCACATCGGTGAGCAGCCGCTCATAGGCATCGGGCGTGCGCACGTCGAAGGCGGTCTCGTAGCGCAAGTCGAGCTGACGCGGCACGACCTTGAGCTTGCCGGAGCCCGGCACCTTCATCATCAGCTGGAGCTGGACGCCGTCATTGGGCTGGAGCCGGATGACGAGACGGTTGGCGTAGAGCTCCTCGCAGCCCGGCGCGCGGCCGAAGATAGAATGCGGCACCGGCTTGAAGGTGACGGCGATCTCGGAATAGCGCTGCGCCATGCGCTTGCCGGTGCGCAGATAGATCGGGACGCCGGCCCAGCGCCAGGTGTCGAGCTCGCAGCGGATCGCGACGAAGGTCTCGGTGCCGCTGCCATGGCCGAGTTCCTCGGAGTAGCCCTTGACGCGCTGGCCGTCGATCGCGCCCGGTCCGTACTGGCCGCGCACGGTGTGGCGCTGGACATCGGGGCCGACGATCGGCCGCAGCGCCTTCAGCACCCTCACCTTCTCGTCGCGGACGGCATCGGCCTCGAGCTGGTTCGGCGGCTCGATCGCGAACAGGCAGAGCAGCTGCAATACATGGTTCTGGACCATGTCGCGCAGGTGGCCGGCCTTGTCGTAATAGCCGGCGCGGGATTCGAGCCCGACCGTCTCGGCCACGGTGATCTGGACATTGTCGATGTCGCGGCTCGACCAAGAGCGCTCGAACAACGTGTTAGCGAAGCGCAGGACGAGCAGGTTCTGCACCGTCTCCTTGCCGAGATAATGATCGATCCGGTAGGTCCGGCTTTCCGGCAGGATGCGGGCGACGGCGTCGTTGATCTCGCGAGCCGAGGCGAGATCGCGTCCGAGCGGCTTCTCCAGGATGACGCGCGAGGTCGGCGTCAGGATGCCTGAGCTCGCCAGATTCTCGCAGATCGGGATGAACAGGTCAGGCGGCGTCGAGAGATAGAAGGAGCGCACGCGCTGGGAGTCGCCGAGCGCTTTTTTCAAGGCTCCGTAGGTCTCGGGCTTGACCGCATCGAGCAGCACCATGGTCAGACGCCGGCGGAAGGCGGCGATGCGCTCCTGCGACAGGCCGGCAGCCGCGAGCTTGTCGGCAATCTGGTTGGGGATGCCCTCGACATCCTCCTGCTTGCGGACGATGCCGATGATGCGGCTTTCTTCCGGCAGCACGCCCTCCTCGTTGCGCTGGGCCAGCGCCGGAAAGAGCTTTCGCAAGGCAAGGTCGCCGCCGGCGCCGAAGATCACCAGATCGAAAGGCGGGACCGGCGTGCGCTCCGGCGCAGCCTCCGGCTTCAGCAGGCGTTCAGCGATCGCGTCCATGGCGGCATGCTCCTGATCGGGCCGACATGAGGTCGGCGCGAAATCTCGTCGATCGATCCGTTCCGGGTCGATCGGAAAGCGCGCGCCAGTCGAACCGAATCCTGCGACGACAATGCGACCAAGCCGGCAGCTTGCCAAACGGTTTAGGTGAAGAAATGGCGCGGCTGTCCCCGCTCCCCTTGCGAGAGAGGGTTAGGGTGAGGGGTCTCGCGACGCCGATCACTGGTGGCTTCCACTCGAAGGCTACTGAACTCCGATCTGAGCGACCCCTCATCCGGCCTTGCGGGCCACCTTCTCCCGCAAGGGGAGAAGGGAAGAACCTCACTAACCCGCCCGCCGAAAACCCTCGCTCGCCGTCAGCAATTGCTGGGCATAGGCGGTCTGCGGCGCGCGCGCGGCGAGTGTCGCCGCTGTCATCTCCTCGACGCCGCGGCCGAACTGCATGACGAGGAGCCGCTCGCACATATGGCCGACCACCGCGAGGTCGTGGCTGACCAGGATATAGGTCAGCTTGCGCTCATGCCGCAGCGCCTGCAGCAGGTTCAGCACCTCTGCCTGGATCGAGACGTCGAGCGCCGAAGTCGGCTCGTCGAGCAGGAGGATCGTCGGCTCCAGAACGAGGGCGCGGGCGATCGCGACGCGCTGGCGCTGGCCGCCTGAAAGCTGGTGCGGATAGCGGAAGCGGAACGAGGTCGGCAGCCCGACATCCTGCATGGCGCGGCTGATCTTGGCCTCGGCGTCGCTGATACCGTGGATGGCGAGCGGCTCGGCCAAGGTGTCGTCGACGGTCTTCTTCGGGTGCAGCGAACCGAACGGGTCCTGGAAGACCATCTGGGCGGCGCGGTAGAAGGCCTTGTCGCGGATCTTGGGCTGGCGCTTGCCGAGGATGTCGACCTCACCACTCCAGTCGCGGTTGAGGCCGGCGAGCACACGCAGCACGGTCGACTTGCCAGAGCCGGATTCGCCGACGATGCCGTAGCTCTCGCCCGGTTCGACGGCGAAGGAGAGGTCCTTCACGACATGCGAGTCACCGAAGGAGACGTTGAGCTTGTCGACGTTGATCGCGGAGTGCGTGCTCATGCCAGCCATGCCGGGTCGCGGGTGAGGGTGGCGAGCTTCTCGCGCGGATGGTCGAGATCAGGCAGGCAGCCGAGCAGGCCGCGCGTATAGGGATGCTGGGCCCGGTCGAGCTCGCCGGCCGGCAGCGTCTCCATCGCCTTGCCGCCATACATGACGATGACGCGATCGCAGAACGACTTCACCAGATGCAAATCGTGGCTGATGAAGATCAGCCCCATGCCGCGGCTGGTGACGAGATCGTCGAGGATCTTCAGCACCTGCAATTGCACGGTGACGTCGAGCGCCGAGGTCGGCTCGTCGGCGATCAGGATCTCCGGCTCGGCGATCAGCATCATCGCGATCATCACGCGCTGGCCCATGCCACCGGAGACCTCGTGCGGGTAGAGGTCGTAGACGCGGCCGGGCTCGCGAATCTGCACAGCTTCGAGCATGGTCAGGCTGCGTTCCTTGGCCTCGCGCGCGCTTGCCTTATGATGGACGCGATAGGCCTCGGCGATCTGGTCGCCGACGGTCTGGACGGGGTTCAGCGAGAACTTCGGGTCCTGCATCACCATGGAGATGTGGCGGCCGCGCAATTTGCGCCGGCTCGCCTTGTCCATCGTCGTCAGGTCCTTGCCGCGGAACTCCATGCGCTTCGCCGTGACCACACCGGGGTGCGGGATCAGGTCGAGAATGGCGCGGCCGGTCATCGACTTGCCGGAACCGGATTCGCCAACGATACCGAGCCGCTCACGGCCGAGGGTGAACGACAGGCCGCGCACCGCGTTGACGATGCCGGTCGGGGTGTGGAAGTCGACGCGCAGATCGTCGAGCGTCAGCAGAGCTTGATCAGCGGTTGCGTTCATCTTGCCGCTCACCTCGCATCCAGCACGTCGCGCAGCCCGTCGCCGAGCAGGTTGAAGCCGAGCGCGACAACGCAGATGGCGATGCCCGGAAAGGTTGCGACCCACCATTGGTCGAAGATCTGCTCGCGGCCGGTCGAGATCATCGCACCCCATTCCGGGATCGGCGGCTGGGCGCCGAGGCCGAGGAAGCCGAGGCCGGCGGCGATGATGATGATGCCGGCCATGTCGTAGGTGGTGCGCACGATCAGCGAGGGCACACACATCGGCACGACATGCTTCAGCACGATCCGCATCTGGCTGGCGCCCTGCAGGCGCATCGCCGAGATGTAGTCGGCATTGCGGATGATCATCGTCTCGGCGCGGGCGACGCGGGCGTAGGGCGGCCAAGCGGTGAAGGCGATGGCGATCACGGCATTCTCAAGACCCGGTCCGAGCGCCGCGACAAAGGCGAGCGCCAATACGAGGCGCGGGAAGGCAAGGAAGACGTCGGTGATGCGCATCAGCACCGTGTCGACCCAGCCGCCGAAATAGCCGGCGGCGCAGCCGATCAGCAGGCCGAGCGGCCCGACCGTGATGACCACAAGCATGACGATCACCAGCGTGACGCGGGTGCCGTAGACGATGCGGCTGAAGATGTCGCGGCCGAGTGCATCGGTGCCGAACCAGTGCTTGGCCGAGGGCGCCAGCAGGCGCTGGTCGAGCGCCTGGGCGAGCGGATCGTATTGCGCGATCAGCGGCGCGAAGGCCGCCATCAGCAGCAGCGCCAGCACGATCACGAGCCCGACCACCGCGGCCGGGTTCTTCCTGAAGGCGAGCCATTGCCGGTAGAGCTGGCCGAGCTTGGCCTGCCGGCGCGATTCCGGCGAGGTCGTGGTCAGCCAGGCATGCCAGCTGACGGGTGAGGAGGCGTGATCGGTCATGGCCATCCTCCTCAGCGCGCCCGCGGGTCGGCCAAACGGCCGAGAATGTCGGAGAACAGGTTGACCGCGATGAAGACCGCGCCGACGACGAGCGTGGCGCCGAGCACCGCGTTCATGTCGGCGTTGAGCAGGGCATTGGTGAGATAGCGACCGAGGCCCGGCCAGGCGAAGATCGTCTCGGTCAGCACCGAGCCTTCGAGCAGGTGCATGTAGGAGAGCGCGATCACAGTGACGAGCGGCACGAGGGCATTGCCCAACGCATGGCCGCAGACCACGCGCCATTCCGACAGCCCCTTCACCCGCGCCGCCACGACATATTGCTGCTGCAGCTCGGTGATCATGAAGCTGCGGGTCATGCGGCTGATATAGGCGACCGAGAGCAGGCCGAGCACGGAGGCCGGCAGGATCAGGTGCCAGAACGCATCCCGGACCGCCTCCCATTCGCCCTGCATCGCTGCGTCGAGCATGACGATGCCGGTCATCGGCGTGACGAAATCCTCGAAGGCAACCGAGAGCCGCCCGGGACCGGCGACCCAGCCGAGCTTGGCGTAGAACAGCAGGAGCCCCATCAAGCCGAGCCAGAACACCGGGATCGAGTAGCCGATCAGGCCGATCACACGGGCGATCTGGTCGATCCAGCGGCCCTGGTTGACGGCAGCGAGGATGCCGAGCGGAACGCCGAGCGCGACGCCGATCAGCGTGCCGAGCGTCGCGAGTTCCAGCGTCGCCGGGAACACGGTCTTGATGTCGTCGGTGACCTTCTGCGCGGTCAGCACCGAGGTGCCGAGATCGCCGGTGAAGACCTTGCCGATATAGGTCGCAAATTGCTGCCAGTACGGCTTGTCGAGACCGAGCGCGAGCCGCGCCTTGTCATAGACATCGGCAGGAGCGCGGTCGCCGACCACGGCGAGAACCGGATCGATCGGCATGACGCGCGCGATCAGGAAAGTGACAAGCAGCAGGCCGAAGATCGTGATCGCGACCGTGGTCAGCTCGCGGCCGAGAATCTTGGCCCAGCGGGCGGCGCGGCTCTTGGCGCGCGGCGGGGCTGGTGGGGTCGGTGCACTGATGGCGACCATCGTCGGCTCCGTCCTTTCTTGTTCTTGGGGGCGTCGCCCGCCCAGGCGGGGCGGTAAAGCAAGAACCCGCCGCAGCCTGGTGAGGGGCTACGGCGGGTTCCGCTGGCGGGAGCCTCAGTTCTTGGTGATCGGAGCGTAGAAATTGGTGTCGGAGGTCGGTCCGATCACCCAGTTGCCGACGTTCTTGCGCTGGGCCGAGACTTCGACCTGCTGGAACATGATGACGAAGGGCGAGACCTTCTGATGGTCGCGCTGGAGCTCGCCATAGACGTTGGCGCGCTTGGTCGCATCACTCTCTAGCACGTTGGCCTGTGTGACCTTGGTCATGTCCGGGATATCCCAGGCATTGCGCCAGGCCAGCGTCTTCGACTTGGCATCTTCGCCATTGTCCTCGTTGATGGCGAAGGTCTCGGCATTGGTGTGCGGGTCGAGATAGTCCGGGCCCCACTGGCCGATATAGATGTCGTGGGTGCGAGCGCGGTACTTGGTCAGCGTCTGCTTGCCGTCGCCCGGAAGGATCTCGAGCTTGATGCCGGCCTGGGCCCAAGTCGACTGGACCGCCTGGGCTATATCGGTGATCGGATTGACCGAGCGGGTGTCCATGGTGACGGTGAAGCCGTTCGGCAGGCCGGCCTTGGCGAGCAGCTCCTTGGCCTTGGCGACGTCGAGCTTGTAGGGCCGGTCGGCGATCGCACCGAGGAAGCCCTTGGGCAGGAAGCTCTCATGGCCCTTATAGGTGCCCTCGACGATGTTGCGCTCGATCGAATCGTAGTCGACCAGCCATTTCAGAGCTTCGCGGACCTCGGGCTTGGCGAGGTTCGGATTCTTCTGGTTCAGGCCGAGATAGAGGATGTAGCCCTTGTCGCCCTGGACGATCTCGACATTGGCATTGCTCTTGACCGCGGCGAGCTGGTCCTTGGAGAGGTTGCGGGCGATGTCGATATCGCCCTTCTCCAGCAGCAGGCGCTGCGAGGCCGGCTCGGCGACATGGCGGACGATGACGCGCTTGGTCTTCGGCGCGCCCTTGTACCAGCCCTCATTGGCGTCGAGCGCATATTGCTCGTTCGGGCGGTAGGTGCGGACCTTGTAGGCGCCCGAGCCGGCCGAGGCGAGCTTGAGCCAGCCATTGCCCCAGTCGCCATCCTTCTCATTGGCCTTGACCAATTTGGAATCGACGATCGAGGCGACGCCCGAGGTCAGGCAGTTGAGGAAGAAGGTTGGCGCGAAGGGCTTGGATACCGTGACGGTGACGGTCTGGTCGTCGGTCGCCTTGACCTTCTCCAGCACGGTGTCCTTGTTCAGGCCGAACTGGGTCAGGATGAAGCCCGGAGACTTGTTCAGCGTTACCGCGCGCTGGAAAGAATAGACCACGTCGGCCGCAGTGAGCGGATTGCCGGAGTGGAACTTGACGCCCGGCCGGAGCTTGAAGGTGTAGGTCAGATTGTCGGGACTGACGGTCCAGCTCTGGGCGAGTTCGCCGACGAGCGCGTTGTTGTTCTTGAGATCGACACCGATCAGCTTGTCATAGAGATTGGCGCCGACCTCGACGCCCGAGAACTCGAAGGCCTCGGCCGGATCGAGCGTAATGATGTCGTCGATCTGCTTGGCCATGACGATGGTGTCTTTGGGCGTCTGGGCCTGGGCGGTGCTGGCCATCAAGGCCGCGAAGGCCGAAGCCGCGATCAGTTTCGCAACATGACGCATGGAAAATCCCCATTGTGCTGTCTGCGGGCACTCCCGGGCGCCCGTTGGCGCGCACTCTGTGGCCAGATCGTGGCCGATGTCCAGCGGGGGCGGAGCAGAGCTCGAGGGATTGCGCACAGCATGCACGCTTGTTGCGCAACAGCCTGAATTGGCGGCGCATTCCTGCGCAGGAACGGGCTTGCCCCGCTTTCCCCTGCCGCTATCGTGATGGTAGCGGCCAGCCTGGCCCGCGGCAAAAAAGGGTCCCCGCTCTTGGCCATCATCGCCGCTCTGCACCACCTGACCCATTATCGTTACGACCGCCCCGTCACGCTCGGCCCGCAGATCATTCGCCTGAGACCGGCGCCGCATTGCCGCTCGGCAGTGAAGAGCTATTCGCTCAAGGTCACGCCGGCAGAGCATTTCGTGAACTGGCAGCAGGACCCGAACGGCAACTGGCTGGCGCGCTATGTCTTCCCCGAGCCGGTCACCGAGTTCCGCATCGAGGTCGATCTCGTCACCGAGCTCTCGATCATCAACCCGTTCGACTTCTTCATCGCCGCCGAGGCGGAGGAATTCCCCTTCGCCTATCCCGAGGAGCTGAGTGACGAACTCGCACCCTATCTGGTCAAGGAGGAGGCTGGGCCATTGCTGGCTGAGTTCCTCTCCTCCGTCCCACGCGAAAAGACCAACACCGTCAACTTCATCGTCGACCTCAACGCCCGGCTCCAGCGCCTGATCGCCTATGGCATCCGGATGGAGCCGGGCGTGCAGGAGCCCGAGCAGACGCTGGCGATCAAGTCCGGATCCTGCCGCGATACCTCCTGGCTGCTCGTCCAGATCCTGAGGCATCTCGGCCTCGCGGCGCGCTTCGTCTCCGGCTACCTGATCCAGATGAAGGCGGACATCGATCCGCTGGAGGGTCCGCGCGGCACCGACAAGGACTTCACCGACCTGCACGCCTGGGCCGAGGTCTATCTTCCCGGCGCCGGCTGGATCGGCATGGACCCGACCTCGGGCCTGCTCACCGGCGAGGGGCATCTGCCGCTGGCGGCGACGCCGCATTATCGCTCGGCCGCCCCCGTTAGCGGCCTCGCGAGCTATGCCGAGACACAGTTCGCCTTCGACATGAGCGTAACGCGCGTGCACGAGGTGCCGCGCATCACGCTGCCCTTCTCGGACGCTTCCTGGACCGAACTCGACGCGCTCGGCGAACAGGTCGAGGCCGATCTGCAGGCGCAGGATGTCCGGCTCACCATGGGCGGCGAGCCGACTTTCGTCTCGATCGACGACCAGACCGGCGAAGAATGGAACACCGCGGCTGTCGGGCCGACCAAGCGCGAGCGCGCCGACGTGCTGATCCGGCGCCTGCGCGAACGCTTCGCGCCGGGCGGCATGCTGCATTACGGCCAGGGCAAATGGTATCCGGGCGAGAGCCTACCGCGCTGGGCCTTCGCGCTCTACTGGCGCGAGGATGGCGAGCCGATCTGGCGCAATGCGGCACTGATCGCGCGGGAGCCGGGCGCCAGAAAGGACAGCGACCGCGAGCCCGCGGCCGCGCCGACCCCGGCGGCGGTCGAGGCGCTTGCGGCAGGTCTGTCCGAGCGGCTCGGCCTTGGTGCCGACTATGTGCTGCCGGCCTATGAGGACACCGGGCACTGGCTGGTGAAGGAAGGCCAGCTGCCGGAGAATGTCGACCCGCTCGATCCGAAGCTGTCCGATCCGGAGGAGCGCGCCCGCATGGTGCGCGTCTTCGAACGCGGACTCGGCAAGCCGAGCGGCTATGTCATTCCGGTGCAGCGCTGGCAGGCCGCGGCGAGCGACCGGCGCTGGCGTTCGGAGAAATGGAAGCTCCGGCGCGGCAAGCTTTTCCTGGTGCCGGGCGATTCACCCGTCGGCTTCCGGCTGCCGCTCGGATCGCTGCCGCATGTCCCGGAAAAAGCCTATCCGCATGTCCATCCGCAGGACCCGATGGAGCCGCGCGGGCCGCTGCCGCCCGCCACGGCGGCTTCACCCGGCGCACCGCGCGCCGCCGATCCGCCGCCAGGCTTCGATGGCCCGGTCCAGATGGCGCGACCGATTGGGAGCAGCGAGCCCCAGGCTGCGCGCCAGGACATCGTCGAGCAGGAGCTTGGCGCCGAGTCGGTGCGCACTGCGCTGAGCATCGAGGTGCGCGACGGCGTGCTCTGCGTCTTCCTGCCGCCAGTCGAGCGGCTGGAGGACTATCTCGACCTGATCGCCAGCATCGAGGCTGCGGCCGAGGCCTCCGGACAGCCCGTCCATATCGAGGGCTATGCCCCGCCGCATGATCCGCGCCTCAACGTGATCAAGGTCACGCCCGACCCCGGCGTGATCGAGGTCAACATCCACCCGGCGAAGACTTGGGCAGAGGCCGTCGCGATCACCCGCGGCGTCTATGAGGAAGCGCGGCAATCCCGGCTCTGTGCCGAAAAGTTCATGGTCGATGGCCGCCACACCGGCACCGGCGGCGGCAATCATGTCGTGCTCGGCGGAGTGACGCCGGCCGACAGCCCATTCCTGCGCCGGCCCGACCTGCTCAAGAGCATCGTGCTCTACTGGCAGCGCCACCCGTCATTGTCCTATCTGTTCTCCGGCCTGTTCATCGGCCCGACCAGCCAGGCGCCGCGCATTGACGAGGCCCGGCACGACCAGCTCTACGAACTCGAGATCGCACTGGCGCAGACGCCGGGCCCGCATGATCCGGCGATCCCGCTCTGGCTGGTCGATCGGCTCTACCGCAACCTCCTGATCGACGTCTCCGGCAACACCCATCGCACCGAGATCTGCATTGATAAGCTCTATTCGCCAGATGGGCCGACAGGTCGGCTCGGGCTGATCGAGTTCCGCTCCTTCGAGATGCCGCCGGATGCCCGCATGTCGCTGGCGCAGCAACTCCTGATCCGGGCGCTGATCGCCTGGTTCTGGCGCGAGCCACAAACCGGCAAGCTCGTGCGCTGGGGCACCAGTCTGCATGATCGCTTCATGCTGCCGGAAATCGTCTGGCAGGATTTCCGCGACGTGCTCGCCGATCTGGAGCGCGCCGGCTATCGCTTCGACCCGGCCTGGTTCGCAGCGCAGCACGAGTTCCGCTTCCCCTTCTTCGGCAGGATCAACCAGGGCGGCGTCGAGCTGGAGCTGCGGCAAGCGCTGGAGCCCTGGCATGTGATGGGCGAAGAGGGCGCGATCGGCGGCACGGTCCGCTATGTCGATTCCTCGGTCGAGCGCCTACAGGTCAAGGCGGCGGGCTTAACCCCGGGACGCCACGTGATCACCTGCAATGGCCGGGCGCTGCCGATGACCGAGATCGCCGCCGGGACGAGCATCGCCGGGCTGCGCTTCAAGGCCTGGCAGCCGGCCTCGGGGCTGCATCCGACAATCCCCGTGCATGCGCCGCTGACCTTCGACATCGTCGATACCTGGGCCGGGCGTTCGCTCGGTGGTTGCGTCTACCATGTCGCCCATCCCGGCGGGCGCAATTACGAGACACCGCCTGTGAATTCCTACGAGGCGGAGGCCAGGAGGCTGGCCCGCTTCGAGGCGATCGGCCATAGTCCCGGCTCGCTGGCGATTCCCGCAGAAGAGCGCAGTCTGGAGTTCCCGATGACCCTCGACCTGCGCCGCCCGCTGGGGGTTTGAGGTCAAGGATGGCTCTGCAGCGCCGATCGAGTTCGACGCGGGTTCGCAACGAGCGGCGCAACGCCCTGCTCGCAGGCTATCGGCCGCTGCCCGGCGCCTATGACGAGCTGATGGCGCCGGACGGATCGATCCGGCCGCATTGGGAGCCGTTCCTGGCCGAATGGTCGGCGCTCTCGAACGACGAGTTGCAGCGCCGCTTCGGGCTCGCCGACCGGCATGTCCGCGACACCGGCGTCTCCTATCGCGTCCATGGCGATCTTGACGAGAGCGACCCGCTCGCCGGCGAGCGGTCCTGGCCGCTGAACCATGCGCCGCTCGTGCTCACCGGGCAGGAGTGGCAGGTCATCGCTGCCGGCGTCGCTCAGCGCGCGCAATTGCTCGATGCCGTGCTCGGCGACATCTATGGTTCAGGTCAGCTGGTCGCCAAGGGTGCACTGCCAGCCGCCGCCATCACCGGCAGCCCCGATTACCTCAGGCCCGTGCAGGGCACGGCCGGCGCCGGGCAGCTCCAGATCTACGCCGCCGATCTCGGCCGTGGGCCTGATGGGCGCTGGTGGGTGCTGAACGACCGCACCCAGGCGCCCTCCGGCGCAGGCTATGCGCTGGAGAACCGGCTGGCCCTTGGCCGCGCCTTCCCGGACCTGTTCCGGACGATGAATGTCGAGCGCCTCGCCGGCTTCTTCCAGGGCTTCCGCGCCGGGCTCGTCGCACGCGCCCGGCGGGTCGAGCCGCGCATCTGCCTGCTGACGCCCGGCCAGATGCACGAAAGCTATTTCGAGCAGGCCTATCTCGCTCGCTATCTCGGCTTCCTGCTGGTCGAGGGTGGCGACCTCATCATGCGCGACGGGCTGGTGCATGTGCGCACCATCGCCGGCTTCAAGCGCGCCGACATCATCTGGCGGCGCATCGACGGTGACTTCGCCGATCCACTCGAACTCAACGCCGCCTCGGCGCTCGGCGTGCCCGGCCTGGTCGAGGCGGTGCGGGCCGAGAACGTCGTCGTCGCCAACGGGCTCGGCTCCGGCGTGGTCGAGGCGCGGGCGCTGATGGGCTTCATGCCCCGGCTGGCGCAGGACGTCCTTGGCGAAGAGCTGATCCTGCCGAACATCGCGACCTGGTGGTGCGGCCAGCCGCGCGAGCGCGGCATCGTGCTCGACCGGCTAGACGAGATGAGCGTCTCCGCCGCATTCCGGGCGCCAGGCGATGGACTCGACGGCGGCTCCACGCTGGTCGCCGATCTCGGCAAGAGCGAGCGCGAGGCACTGCGCGCCCGTATCGCCGAGCGCGGGCTCGACTATGTCGGGCAGGAGGTGGTTAGCCTCTCGACCATGCCGGTGATGCAGGGCGGGCGGCTGGAGCCGCGGCCGATGACGCTGCGCGTCTTCGCCGCCGCGACGCCCGATGGCTGGCAAGTGATGCCCGGCGGCTTCTGTCGCATCTCCGAGGAAGGCGATGCGCGCGCCGTGACGATGCGCTCCGGCGTGCGCTCCAGCGATGTCTGGATCACCTCCGACCAGCCGGTCGAGCAGGTGACGCTGCTGCCGAGCCCGGACCGGATCGCGATCCGCCGCATCGTCGGCATCCTGCCGAGCCGCGCCGCCGACAACCTGTTCTGGCTCGGGCGCTATCTCGAACGCAGCGAGGCGACGCTCCGGCTGGTGCGCGCTTTGCTCGGCCGCCTGATCAATGCCGACGACCAGGCGCCCGGCCATGCCGAGACGATCAAGCGGCTCGCCAATTTGCTCGTCGCCTGGGGCGCAGCCCCGACGGCGGCGAAGGCCCGGTCCATCGCCGCGCAGCCGCGCTCCGCTTTGCACGATCTCGACCAGTATGGCTCGGCAGCTGCCTCGGTGCGCGAAGCCAGGCGCACCGCCTCCGTCATCCGCGAGCGGCTCTCGGTCGATGCCTGGCGGCTGTTCGGCGACCTGCAGCGCCAACTCGCCGATCCCGGCAAGCCGATCAGCGCGGGCGAGGCCTTCGAAATTGCCGATACCGGGCTGAAGTCGCTCGCCGCCTTCTCCGGCCTCTCGCAGGAGAACATGGTGCGCGGCGCCGGCTGGCGCTTCCTCGACATCGGCCGGCGGGTCGAGCGCGGCGTCACCACCTGCCGTTTCGCCCGCCACTTCGTCGAGAACGACGCGCCGGGCAACTGCCTCGATGCGCTGCTCGACCTGACGGACTCGCAGATCACCTATCGCTCGCGCTACATGCTCGGCGCTTCGCTGCAGCCGGTACTCGATCTTGTTATGCTCGACCCCTACAATCCGCGCTCGGTCGCCTTCCAGATCGAGCGGCTCGATGCGGAGATCGCGGCCCTGCCTTCCCTCAACGACGACGGCATGCTGGAAGAGCCGCGCCGGCTTGCGCTCAAGCTCGCCGCCGAAAGCCGCACCGCCGAGGCGAGCCGGCTCGACAAGCACGGCATCCTGGTCTTCGAGCAGTCGCTGATGGGCCTCTCCAACGCGGTGGCCGAGCGCTATTTCCTGCAGAACGCCAGACCCGAACGGTCGCGGATGACGCGTCTCGCATAGTGGAAAGCGCGTGATCTACGACATTCGCCATCTCACGGCTTATGCCTATAGCCGGCCGGTGCCGTTCGCGCGCTGCATCCTGCGCGTGCTGCCGCGCGATGGCGCCGGCCAGTGTGTGCTGACGAGCCAGCTTGCAGTGACGCCGCGCGGCGCCGAGCGGCGGGACGGAATCTGCTTCTTCGGCAACCGCACGACCACGCTGACCATCTCCAGGCCGCATCGCGAGCTCAGGATCGAGATGACCTCGCGCGTCGAGGTGACACGGGCGGCGGCGCCCTTCCCGGCCCTGACGCGAGGCTGGGAGGAGGTCGCCGAGCGCGCGCTGCAAGCACAGAGCCTTTCTGCGGATTCCCCGGCCCAGTACCTCTATCCCAGTCGGCTCGCACCGACCGTGTCGGAGATCACCGACTACGCCCGCAAGAGCTTTGCGGCGAAGCGGCCGGTCTTCGAAGCAGCGGGCGAGTTGATGGCCCGCATCCGCCAGGACTTCGTCTACGATCCCGAAGCGACCGAGGTCTCGACGCCGATCCGCGAGGCCTTCGCCAACCGCCACGGTGTCTGCCAGGACTTCGCCCATATCATGATCGCGGGCTTGAGGGGCCTCAGCCTGCCCGCCGCCTATGTCAGCGGCTATCTGCGCACCATCCCACCGGCGGGCCAGCCGAGGCTGGAGGGCGCCGACGCGACCCATGCCTGGATCATGCTCTGGTGCGGGCCGGAGACCGGCTGGATCGGACTCGACCCGACCAATGACCTCGTCGTCGCCGACGATCACATCGTCACCGCGACCGGGCGCGACTATGCCGACGTCTCGCCGCTCGACGGCGTTCTGGTCGGCCCCGGCAGCCAGAAGCTCGACGTCAAGGTCGACGTCATCCCCGTCACATGATTGCCGGTGACCGCATGATCCGGCCAGCCATTCGCGGCGTCCTGTTCGACAAGGACGGCACGCTGATCGACTACCAGGCGAGCTGGGCGCCCACCAATCTCAAGGCCGGCCGGCTCGCCGCCCAGGGTGATGCCGAATTGGCGGCGCGTCTGCTGACCGTGGCCGGCGTCGACCCCGCCACCGGTTATGCCACTTCCGACGGGCTGCTCGCCTCCGGCAACACCGAGGATGTGGCTCGGGCCTGGGCCGAGGCCGGCGCGCAGTTCGATGCTGCGGAGTTGACGGAGCAGCTCGATATCTTGTTCCAATCCGCGGTCGTCGCCGCCGTGCCGGTCTGCGATCTCGCCGCCCTATTCGCCAGCCTCAGCGACCGGGGGCTGGCCCTCGGCATCGCCTCCAGCGACAGCGAAGCGGCGGTCTTAGCCACGGCCGAGCGCTTCGGCCTGGAACCGCATCTGGCGTTCCTGTGCGGCTATGATTCCGGCCACGGGCCGAAACCGGAGCGCGGCATGGTCGACGGGTTCTGCCGAGCGACCGAACTGCCCGCGGAAGCGGTCGCCGTCGTCGGCGATTCCACCCACGACATGCATATGGCCGCGGCGGCAGGCGCAGGCTATCGCATCGCCGTGCTGACCGGCGCCGGCAGCGCCGAGGTTCTGCGCCCCCTCAGCCATCTGCTGCTGCCGAGCATCGCCACACTGGAGCAGGCTCTGTTCGGCTGAGCAGGAGCACCAGAGCGACGGGCCGCGCCGCGGAGAGGGTCCCTCGTCAGCGAGCGATGTTCATCCCGGTCCGATGGTCATCGAGCCTCGCCGCGGCGATACGGTTGGCAAGGTGCCGGCCCAGCAGACCGAGGCCCAGCACTGCCACCGAGCCGCCGAAGCCGGGGATCATGCTGGTGCCGACCGTGCCGAGCACCTGGACGACGCTATGCAGCGCGCCGCCGGCCGGCAGATTGCCGGCCAGCAACTCGAAGACGTTGGAGGCGGCGGGCTTGGCCACAGCCGCGCCGTTGACCGCGTCCAGGAACTGCCGCAACTCCGGGAACCGCGCCACGAACTCCTGCGGGAGCAGGCCCCGAATCTGCTGCACCGTTTGCACCGCTTCCGGCGAGAGCCCGCTGCCGAGGCCCTCGCGCAGTGTCTTGGCCTCTCCGGCCAGCCTTGCGAGTTCAGCTGTCGTCGCCCGGCCGGCCTCGCTCAGGCGTTGCACGTCGACGAGGAAGGGCAACAGCGCATTGCCGGCTTGGCCGCCGGGGCCGGTCGTGCCAACCGCGTTGACGACCGCGCTGTTGCCGATGCCAAGGGCGCCGAAGGCAGCCGTGATCCAGCTCGCGATCCGGCCCATGCCGGCATCCTTGATGATGCGAGAGCCACGGTTGGCGAGATCCTGCTCCGTCGCCTCGGTACGAGCCGGGGCAAGCGGGCGTTCGACCGGCATCTCGAAAGCGCGCTGCGTCGCCGGATCGACGATGCCGGTCGCCGGCACGTCGTTGTCCGCCTGGAACTCCAGCAAGGCGCCGCGGGTCAAGGTGCCGAACTTGCCGTCGACATCGCCGACGCCGTAGCCGAGACGCACGAGGTCCTGCTGCAAGTCGGTGACGCGCTTGCCGCTCATCCCGATCTGGAGGAAGTCGCCCACGCCGCTCTCGCGGAAGATGATAATGGGCTCTTCCGTGACCACAGGACCGGCCTCACCGAGATCGAAGCGGTAGAGATCGTTCTTGCGCATGATCGACTTGAGCTTTTGGCCGTATAGCGAGTCGGTCGCATAGATGCCGGTCAACGCATCCGCAAAAGCGTCGGGATCGTCGCCGAACATGCGCGCCCTGACGTAATGCTTGCTCGTGCCGAGCAGCTCGGCATGCTTGATGAAGGCCTCGTCGAGACTGTCGAAGACGCGGAATGGCTGCTGCTTCGAGACCAGCTTGCCGCCGATCTCCTCCTTTGTCATCGCGGCAACGCTCTTCTGGCCGGGAAGCGCCTTGATCCCGAACGGGTTGTTCGAGCCCATCGGCATGCGCTTGCCATAAGCGCTCTCCAGCGCCCATTGCGCCAGGGTGATCGAGGCCGGCACGCCCCATTTCCGCTGCGAGGCCTGGGCGGCCCTGATCACCTCGATGGAAAAGCGCTCGGGAATGTCGGCAGGGTCGATCCCCGTCGGCCTGACGACGATGACGTCGCTCAGCAACGGTTGCGGCCGGACGGTGATGCCGGGCGCGGGTCCGCCGGCCAGGGTCGGCATCTCGATGCCGAGCGCCTTCGCGGTCTCCGGGCCGACGACGCAATCGGCGCCCAGCTGATCGAACAACCGCTTCTGGAACTCGTAAAGCGCGATCAGCGTGTTCCGGCCGAACTTGTCGTCAGGCGTGCCGATCTCGAAACCGGCTTTCACCAGAGCCGCCTGGACCTGACCGACCAGAGTCCCGCGCGAGCCGTACCGAACGAGCTGGATCAGATCGCCATCCTTGCCGCTTGCAACACGGGCGACCTCGTCTGCCTCGAACAGCATGCAGGTGAATTCCTGCTGCCCCCCCGTCTGGTCGTAGGCATTGCGGCGAAAGGCCTTCCATGGCCCGCGCTCGACGAATTTGCCGCTGGTGGTCGACGGGAAGCCGCAAACCACGAGGCAACCCTCGCTCGAATAGCCGGGCTTGGCGGCGTCGTCATTGTAGGCAGCATGGATGTTGTCCCAGACGAACTCCTCCGCTTTGGCGCTGCGGGCGAAATCGATCGCGTCGGCAAGGTCGAAATCGCCATCGTCGCGGGTTCGCTGCACCGGCAGGAAGATGTTCTGGCGGAACGCGTCATGCCCACTGGGCGAGCTGCCTTTGTGGCGTCCGCGGACATAGCGGAAGCAGCCGGGGATGACCTGATTGGCCTTGGTCTTGCCAGCCAGGGCGGCATCGATCGATTTACGGTTCGGCACGGTCGAACCTACAAAGAGCGCCAGCGTGCCGTCATCGAGCCTCCACTGCACGAAAGTGCACCGCATGTGCTCGTAGTCGAGACCGATCTCGCGGATCGTTCGACTGGGCGCGAAATCGTTGTCGGCGAGATCAGCCGGCGTCCCGCCACGAATGCAGACGAAGACCATGCCGGTATCGGGCACGGCAAAATTATTGCGCCGCGCAAGCCGCCGTAACAGGTCGGGCGTCAGCTCGATAGCCGCCATCACCCCCTCCTCGCCCGCTATGGTTGCATACTGACGCGAGCGAGGAGGTCAATGCAAGCATCTTTGCGTAATCAGCCGCCGGACAGATCGTCAACTCTCTCGACTGCCTTAATCAGCTGCGACCGGCGCCGGTGAAATTCGCGTCTTTCCTTCGGTCAGGTCAGATCGAATGCTTTCCCGTGCTTGAATACAAAAAGGGGCCGCGCTTGCGGCGCGGCCCCGCTTCCTGCCTGAAAGCCCGGCTCAGGCGAGCGTGTAGGAGGTCTTCACCGTGGTGTAGAACTCGCGGGCATAGGCGCCCTGCTCGCGCGGGCCGTAGCTCGAGCCCTTCCGGCCGCCGAACGGCACATGGTAGTCGACGCCCGCCGTGGCGAGGTTGACCATCACCATGCCGGCCTCGGCATTGCGCTTGAAATGCGTCGCATGCTTCAGCGAGGTCGTGCAGATGCCCGAGGACAAGCCGAACTCGGTGTCGTTGGCGATGGCGAGCGCCTCTTCGTAATCCTTGACGCGGACGACGTTGGCGACCGGTCCGAAGACCTCCTCGCGCGAGATGCGCATGGCGTTGGTGGTCTCGGTGAACAGCGCCGGCTGCAGGTAGAAGCCCGGGTTCTCGCGGTTGAGCAGTTCGCCGCCCCAGGCGAGCTTGCCGCCCTCGTCGCGGGCGATCTGGATGTATTTCAGGTTCTGGTCGAGCTGGCTCTGGTCGACGACCGGGCCGATCGTGGTGCCGGCCTTCAGCGCGTCGTCGACGGTGACGCCCTTCAGCCGCTCGATGCAGGCCTCGACGAAGCGGTCATGGATGCCGGACTGGACGATCAGGCGCGAGGAGGCAGTGCAACGCTGGCCGGTCGAGAAGAAAGCGCCCTGCACCGCGCATTCGACAGCGACCTTGAGGTCGGCGTCGTCGAGCACGACGAGCGGATTCTTGCCGCCCATTTCGAGCTGGACCTTCTTCATCGGGTTGCCGGCGATGCAGGCGGCGGCAACCTTGCGGCCGGTCGAGACCGAGCCGGTGAAGCTGATCGCGTGCACGTCCTTGTGCTCGAGCAGCGCCTGACCGACGACCGAGCCGCGGCCCATCACCAGGTTGAGCACGCCCTTAGGCAGGCCGGCGCGCTGGATGATGTCGACCAGCGCCCAGGCCGAGCCGGGCACGAGGTCGGCCGGCTTGATCACGACGCAATTGCCGTAGGCGAGCGCCGGGGCGATCTTCCAGGCCGGGATCGCGATCGGGAAGTTCCAGGGCGTGATCATGCCGATGATGCCGACCGGCTCGCGGGTGACCTCGACGCCGACGCCGGGGCGCACGGAGGGGATGCTCTCGCCGCCCAGCCGCAGGCACTCTCCGGCGAAGAAGGCGAAGATCTGGCCGGCGCGGGTCGCCTCGCCGATGCCTTCCGGCAGGGTCTTGCCTTCCTCACGCGAGAGCAGCTTTCCGAGCTCCTCCTTGCGGGCGAGGATCTCGTCGGAGGCCTTCTTCAGGACCTCGTAGCGCTCCTGCGGGGTGGCGCGGCTCCAGGCCGGGAAGGCTGCCTTTGCGGCGGCGACGGCGTTGTTCAGGTCCTCGACCGAGCCCTGTGAATATTCGCCGACGACATCGTTGGTGTTGGAGGGATTGATGTTGCGCGAAGCGTTCTGCGAGCCGGCCCATTCGCCGGCGATCAGGTTCTTGAAGGGAGCATTCATCGCAAAACCTCGTGCCTAACCAAAAGAGGAGCCGGTCTTAACCGGTTTAGGTCGCCAAAGCCATGCAGGTAGGACCGATGAATGGCAATGCACGCCCCGCCTTGAGCGCATGCGACGGCCTCGATGGCGGCCGGTTCGCCGCAGTTTATGGCCGCCATTTCAGCTTGCCTTCACCTTTGTCTGGTTTGCTTCGAGGGCAATGAAGCTTGCGCAAGATCTTCTTTCCCGGCACGCCCACAACCAGGGGCAGGCCGCATTGACCAGCTTGCCGCCATGGCGTGCGGCGGCGCTGGTCACAGGTATCGTCTTCGCCGCCGCCCTCTTCGGCCATCTCACCCGGCCGCTCGGCTTCCTCTCCACCTTCTGGCCTGCCAACGCCCTGCTTATGGGCGTGATGATACGCAATCCGGGCTGGGCTGGGCCGCACGGCTGGGCAGGTGCGGCCATCGGATATCTTGCCGCCGATTTCGCCATGGGCGGCAGCCCCGGCATGACCTTCTGGCTGACGGCGGGCAATCTCACCAACGCCTCGGTCGGTTATCTGCTGTTCCAGCGCGTGGCCGACGCGGATCGCCGGCTCGAACGGCCACAGGCCCTGCTGTTCCTGCTGCTGATCGCCTGCGGCGCGGGCGTTTCGGCCGCCATCGTCGGCAGCGGCTGCCTCGTCGTCTATTTCGGCCAGACGCCGCTGCAGGCCTTCGAGTTCTACCTGACCAGCGAATTCTCCAGCAATCTTGTCGTTCTGCCGATGGTGCTGACGGCGCCGCGTTTCGCCGATCTGGCGAAGCAGCTCGGTGCCCATGTCTCACCCAGCACCTGGCGGCTCAAGACGGCGTTTCCGGCCCTGGCCTTGCTGGCCTCGATCCTCGTCGCGACTGCGATCGGCGGGTCAAGCGCGATCGCGGTTCCGGTTCCGGCGATCCTCTGGTGCGCGCTGAGCTACGGCGTCTTCCCGACCGCACTGCTGACCTTCGGGCTCGGCCTCTGGCAATGCACGGTGCTGCTCGCCAAGCTGACACCGGGCACCGCTGAGTATGCGGATGCCCTCACCTCGCATCGCTTCGGCGTTGCCCTGTTCTCGCTCGGGCCAATCATGGTGGCGGCGATCAATACCGCCCGCTCGCGCCTGCTCGACGAACTCGACCTTGCCGCCAATCAGGATGTCCTGACCCGGACCCTGTCGCGCCGTGCCTTTCTCGCGCGCGGCGAGGCGGCGCTGGCAGACAACTTCGCCGCAAACCGGCCGGTAGCGCTGCTGATGCTCGATGTCGACCGCTTCAAGCTGATCAATGACCAACACGGCCACGCGACCGGCGACAAGGTGCTCGTCCTCCTGGCCGAGCATCTTGCGACGATGCTGCGGCGGGACGATCTGTTCGGGCGGATCGGCGGCGAGGAGTTCGCGGTTCTCCTGCCGGACCTGACGCGGCGGGAGGCGCTCGCGCTGGCCGAACGGATGCGGGATGGCTGCACGCAGCTGCGCATTCCCGTGGACGGTGGCAAGCTGCTCGAGATCACCGTCAGCATCGGCCTAGTCTGGGGCCAGCCGGGGCCCGGCAGCTCCTTGCAGCAATTGCTGAAACAGGCCGACGCCGCGCTCTACCAGGCCAAGCGCGCCGGCCGCGACCGCGTCGTCGACACAGCACTCAGGGCCGCCTGAAGCGACGATCCATATCCAACGCGTTTCCCCGGCAGAGCGCCTACTTCTCCTTGATCGACAGGCCGTTCTTGCCGACCGAGATTTCGACGCCCTCCGGCTGCTTCTTCTCCTGATAGAGCGCGTAGCTGACGGCCCCAAGGCCGATAACGAGCAAGCCGATCAGAAGGACAAGCATATTGCGGGACAGCGTCATCAGGAACTCCGTTGCAGACGCGCCTACGCGGCGCTCCCATCAACGCCGATGCCTGCGCCCGGTTCCGGCCTTGTCAGCCAGTGGACTTGCCATGTGCTGAGATGGCCTGGGCGAGATTGCCCTCCGTCCGAGCCGCAAGTCGGCCGATGAGGAAGGTGGCGAGGCTCGACCAGGCGACGCCGAGGCACCAGCCGCCTAGCACATCGCTCGGCCAGTGCACGCCGAGATAGATCCGGCTGAGGCCGATCGCGATCATCAGGGTCCAGGCGACCCACAGGCAGAGCCGGGCGATGTCGGCACGGCGCGAGGCGATGCCAACGAAGCTGGCGATGCTGAGCAGCACGACCGCGGCAAGGAAGGCGTGCCCGCTCGGGAAGCTCGCGGTGAAGGTCAGGGCTGCATGCTCGACGATGTCGGGCCGCTCCCGCCCGAAGGCGAGCTTCAGCCCCGTGCTGGCCACCGTCGCGGCCAGAACGCTCGCCAGCAAGCCGATCGCGAGGGGGCGGTGACCACAGAGTCGCAAGGTCAGGGCCGCGATCACGGTCGCGATGCCAAGCCCGATGAAGCTGCCAAGCGCAGTCAGGTCGCGCATCATCTCCCGGAACCAGGCAGGGCCGATCGGCACGGACGGGTTAGCCGGATCCCGGAACAGCATCACCAGCGCACTGTCGAGCGAGGAGGCGCCGTCGGAGACGACATAGAAGGCCAGGCCGATGAAACCGAAGATCGCCGCGACGGGCAGAAGGAAGCGCGGCTGGAGCAGGAACATCGAATGCCTCATGAAGGGAACTGGTACTCGGCCGGATAGGGCAGAGGCTCGGGCGGCCGAGCGGCGATCACCTGCAGTGCGTCCGGCAGCAGGCGATAGACCAGCGGCCCGGCCCGGCGCTCGACCTCGCCGTCGAAGGTGACATGGCCGCGGCGCTTGTCGCGGCGGGTCAGGGTAACGGCGGTGCCGGTCAGCGAGACCAGATGCCGGGAGTTGCGCCAGCCGCCGGTCAGCATCGAGAAGGCCGCCTTGGCGCGCGACAGCGGCCCCCCTGTGTCGAGGATATGGATCTCGAACTCGCCGCCATCGAGCCGCTTGCGGCGCCATTCGGCGCCGTCAAAGCGATTGACGGTGACGAGCACGGCATCGGCCTCGACCTGGCGCCGCATCCCGCCGATCTCCATCTCGACCCGGATCGGCCGCGTAAACAGGATCGAGCGCGTCGCGGCGAAGAGGAAGGCGGCGAGGCGGCTGAACGGGAAGCGGCGGCGGGCATATTCGCGCTGGCGCGCCATCAGGCTGAAGAAGCCCATGCCGGAGATCGAGTGGAACAGGCGGCCATTGATGCTGCCAAGGTCCATCGCAACCGGCTCTCCCTGGCAGATCGCAGCGATCTGGTCCTCGAGCGTACCGATCAGGCCGAGATCTCGGCCGAGCACATTGACGGTGCCGAGCGGCAGCACCGCGACTGGCCGGCCGCACTCGAGCAGGACGGGCAGCGCGCCGTTGATGCTGCCGTCGCCGCCGGCGATCACCGGCGTCACCGTTTCGTCGGAGATTGCGGCACGCAGGCGCTCCTCAAGCTGGCGCGGAAGCACCAGCTCGACATCCGCCCGGCAGCCGGCCGCCTCGAAAGCAGCCGCGATCCGGCTCGCGAACTTGTCCGCCCCCACTTCCAGCACCGTGCCGGCGCGGGCATTGGCGATGACGCGAAAGCAGCGCGGCTGCGCCTGTGTTTCGAGCTCGAGCGATGTATCCGACAGATGCGGCATGACAGACGGCGATATGGGCGCGCCTCTTGGCCGGAACAAGGCAGGCGTCCGATGCACGCGATGCGCGCATAAAAAAGGTGCGGGCCTTTCGGCCCGCACCACGCAATCACGACGGTCCGGCTGGGGGGATAGCGACCGCCGCGAGTTGCGCCTTGGTGTGGAACGCCGGCCCTGAGGCGCGCTCTCACATCATCCAGTACGGCATCGTGCCGTAGTAATCGTGGACGCGCTTGCCGTACTCCTTGTCATGCCAGTCCGGCTCGCCGTCGGCGCCATACATCGGCGCCGCTTCCAGCTTCTCGCGGGTCAACGGCACGACGTAGCCACCCTTGTCGACTTCGTAGTCGAGCATGCTCCACGGGATCGGATGGTATTTCTCGCCGAGGCCGAGGAAGCCGCCAAAGGACATGATCGCATAGGCGACCTTGCCCGTCGCCTTGTCGAGCATGACGTCATAGATCGAGCCGAGATGCTCGCCGGCAGAATTGTAGACATCGGTGCCGGCGACGCGCGCACCGGCGATCAGCGGGTTGGCGGCGTGAGTGGCTGCGGTCATCGTAGCGCTCATCGGTCCCTCCATGCATATCCGACAGGCCGACCCGAGGCCGGCACGCTTCATCAACCCGGCGGAAGCGGCGGAGTTCCCGACGCGAACGACAAAAAATCACGTCGCCGCGAGAAGGGCCATAAGGTACATTCCCGAGCTGCCGAAACATGCCGCGAACGGCGCTATCGGCCGACACACGGAACAATCGTCAGCTAACGCAGTTTGAGTGTGGATCGAACGTGCGGCTTCGGCCGGCGCGATTAAGGCGGCGAGCGGGAGCGACCAGTATCCCGTGGCACACCAGGACGGCGTTCTCGGCTGTCTCGTCACGAGCCGTCGGCTCTTAGGGGAAGGAAACTCCGATGATCAGGAAGCTTCTATTGGTAACCGCCGCGGTGGCCGCGCTTGGCGCTTGTACGCCACGTGAAGAACGGACCGCCACCGGTGCGCTGATCGGCGCCGGTGCCGGCGCCTTGATCGGCGGCGCTGCGACCGGCCGGGCCGGCGGCGCACTGGCGGGCGCTGCGATCGGTGGTGCTGGCGGCGCCATCATCGGCCATGCGACATCACCGAACCAGATCTGCTACGGCCGCGATGAATGGGGCCGGCGCGTCCGCTACGCCTGCTGACCCAAAGCAGATCACGAGTGGCGATCAAAACTCGCCACTCGCCTCAAACCGCGCCATACGGCCCAAAGCGGCCGACGAAACGGTGGCGGCCACCAGGATAGAGCAGCCGCACGGCGGTGATCGGCTCAGCCTGATTCCAGGTCCGGCGTTCGACCAGCAGGCAGGGCGCTGCCGCATCGATCTTGAGCAGCTCGGCTTCCTGCGGCTCGGCGGCGATCGCGCTGATCGCGTGCTCGGCCTGCGTCCACAGGCTGTTCTGCAGCAGCCAGTCGCCCGGCGGCGTCTCGGCGAAGCTCTCAGCCGCGACCTGCGGCATGGCAGAAAGGTGGATCACCCGATCCTCCAGCACATGCGGCGTGCCATCGGCGAAATGCAGCAAGGTAAGATGCACGACGTTGGCGGTACGGCCTAGCTCGAAGCGGGCGGCGAGTTCGCGCGACGTCTTGCCGTCGCGCCGCTGCAGGATGCTGTAGCTGTAGACTTGACCGAGCTCGCGGACCTCCTCCGGGATCGAGAGGATGTCGAGCATGGCGTGGCTCGCCGGCGGGCTCGCTACGATCGTGCCCGAGCGGCGCCGGCGCAGGATCAAGCCCTCGCGGGCAAGCTGCGCCAGCGCCCGGTGCACGGTCATGCGTGAGGCGCCGAGCTTCTCCATCAGCGCATGCTCGGGCGGCACCCCCGTTCCCGGCGGCCAGGTGCCGGCCAGGATCAGATCGCGGATGGCGCGGCGAATCTGGTCGTAGAGCGGCCCGGCTCCGTCCAGCGTCACGGCGTCGATCTGAGTGATGGACATGGCTCCCTTGTCGTTCAGGCGAGGAGGTTGCGGATCACCTGACCATAGCGGGCAGCGATGCGAGCTCGGTCAATGTGCCGGCCGCCGCTGACCACAGGCTTTCCACCAACGATCACCTCGCCGATCGGCAGAGCAGGCGCGGCGAAGATCGCACTGTCGAGCGCGAAGTCGCCGGCCTTGCCGACCAGCGCCGGATGCTCGGCGTCGACGGTGACAAGGTCGGCGCGATGGCCGACGGCGATCGCGCCGATGCTGCGGCCGCAAGCCTGGGCGCCGCCGGCGCAGGCATCCGTCCAGAGCCTGAGGCCGGCCGAGACGCCCGGCTCAGCCCAGAGCGCACGCCGCCTGTCGCGCAGGCGCTGCGAGTATTCGAGCACCCGCAGTTCGCCACCTGCGCCGATCTCGACATTGGAATCGCTGCCGACGCCGATGCGCCCGCCCTTCGCCCGGTAGCGCACGCCATCGAAGATGCCGTCGCCGAGATTGGCCTCGGTGATCGGGCACAGGCCGGCGACCGCGCCAGAGAGCGCCATGGCGTCGCGCTCGGCCTCGCTGAGATGGGTGGCGTGGATCAGGCACCAGCGCTCGTTCACCGAAGTGTTTTGCATGAGCAGTTCGACCGGGCGGCGGCCGGTGATGGCCAGGCTGTCCTCGACCTCGCGGGTCTGCTCGGCGACATGGATATGCAGCGGCACATCCTTGCGCAGCTCGGCCGCCCAATTCAGGTCCTCGAGCGCTACCGCCCGGAGCGAATGCGGCGCCATGCCGACGCGGGCATCGGAAAGCCCGGCGACCGCCTTCTCGCTGCCTTCGATCAGCCGGGCATAAGCGTCGCGGTCATTGAGGAAGCGGCGCTGGCCGGGCGCGGCAGGCGCCTTGCCGAAATTGCCATAGCGATAGAGCACGGGCAGCAGCGTCAGGCCGATGCCGGTCTCCTCGGCTGCGGCTGCGATCGCCCCGCCCATGGCGGCGATGTCGGCATAGGCCGTGCCGTCGGTGTCGTGATGGAGGTAATGGAATTCGGCGAGCGCGGTGAAACCGCCCTCCAGCATCTCGACCATGGCCTGCGCCGCGATCGCCTGGACATCGTCGGGGCTCAAGCGATCGAGGAAGCGGTACATCACCTCGCGCCAGGTCCAGAACGAATCCTCGGAGGCGCCGCGCCGCTCGGCGAGGCCCGCCATGCCGCGCTGGAAGGTGTGGCTGTGCAGGTTCGGCAATCCGGGCAAGGCCAGGCCCGACAGCTTCGTCGCGCCCGCGGACGCCGCCTGCCCTGTCGTAACTGACGTGATAGCGCCATGGTCAAGCGTCAGCGTGACGTTCTCGGCGAAGCCCTCGGGCAGCAGCGCCTGGGCGAGATGCAGGGTCGTGGGTCCGGTCACGCGGGCTTTCCTTTTTCATTTGCATATGCAAATTGAGCTTGCTATTTGCATATGCAATTGTCTAGCATAATCGTAACGAGAACGAAGTCGAGAGGAGGCGACGTGGCGGCGACCCCTTCCCCCAGCCACCGAGTGTGGACCAATGCCCGGCTCGCGACCATGGCGGCCGATGCGAGTACGCCCTATGGCGCGATCGAGGACGGCGTCGTCGTCGCTCGCAATGGCCGCATCGTCTTCGCCGGCCCGCGTGCCGAGCTCTCGAGCTTCGGCCAGGCCGAGGTAATCGACTGCGAAGGCCGCTGGATCACCCCCGGCCTGATCGATTGCCACACCCATCTCGTCTATGGCGGCGACCGCGCCCACGAATTCGAATTGCGCCTGAAGGGCGCGAGCTATGAAGAGATCGCCCGAGCCGGTGGCGGCATCGTCTCCAGCGTCAAGGCAACCCGGGCGGCGAGCGAGGACGAGCTCTTCGCCAGCGCCGACAAGCGCCTCGCCGCGCTGATCGCCGAAGGCGTCACCACGGTCGAGATCAAGTCGGGCTACGGGCTCGATACCGACAGCGAGGTCAAGGTGCTCGCGGTGGCCCGCCGGCTCGGGCGCGAGCGTCCGGTCGGAGTGCAGACCAGTTTCCTTGGCGCCCATGCCGTGCCGGCGGAGTTCAAGGGCCGCTCCGGCGACTATATCGACCTCGTCTGCGGGCCGATGCTCGACGCCGTCGCCGAGCAGAAGCTCGCCGATGCCGTCGACGTGTTCTGCGAGGGCATTGCCTTCTCGCCTGAGGAGACGGCCCGCGTCTTCACCGCGGCCAAGGCCAAGGGCCTGGCAGTCAAGATCCATGCCGAGCAGCTCTCCAATCTCGGCGGAGCGGCCCTGGCGGCCGGCTTCGGCGCGCTTTCCGCCGACCACCTCGAACATCTCGACGAGGCCGGCGTGATCGCCATGGCCAAGGCCGGCACCGTCGCCGTCGTCCTGCCCGGCGCCTTCTACTTCCTGCGCGAGACGGTGCAGCCGCCGATCGAACTGCTCAGGAAGCACGGCGTGCCGATCGCGCTCGCCACCGACGCCAATCCCGGCACCTCGCCGCTGACCTCGCCGCTGCTGACCATGAACATGGGCTGCACCCTGTTCCGGCTGACGCCTGAGGAGGCTCTGGCCGGGATGACCCGCAACGCCGCCCGCGCGCTTGGACTCCAGGACCAGATCGGCACGCTGGAAGCCGGCAAGGCCTGCGATCTCGCGGTCTGGGAGATCGAGCGCCCGGCCGAGCTCGCCTACCGCATCGGCTTCAACCCGCTTCACACCCGCATCCGGAACGGACAATGACCACGCTCTCGCTCACCCCCGGCAAGGCCGGCCTCGCCGACTGGCGCCATGTCATCGACGGCGCCACCGTCGCCCTGACCGACACCGGCGCGATCGCCGGCGCCCAGGCGATCGTCGACGACATCGTCGCGGCCGGCACCGTCACCTATGGCGTCAACACCGGCTTCGGCAAGCTCGCCAGCGTGCGCATCGCCGATGACGACCTGACCACGCTGCAGCGCAATCTCATCCTCTCGCATGCGGTCGGCACCGGCCCTGCTTTGCCCGACTCCGTCGTCGCGCTGATCCTGGCGATGAAGGCGGCGAGCCTGGCGCGCGGCGCCTCGGGCGTGCGCCCCGTCGTGGTCGAGGCGCTGGTCGGCGCGCTCAAGGCCGGCGCGCTGCCGGTGGTGCCGGCCAAGGGCTCGGTCGGCGCTTCCGGCGACCTCGCCCCGCTCGCGCATCTCACCGCCGCACTGATGGGCGTCGGCGAGATCAGGCTGAAAGGCGAGGCGCTGCCGGCCGCCGAAGCGCTGAAGCGTATCGGCCAGCAGCCGCTGACACTCGGCGCCAAGGAAGGCCTCGCCCTGATCAACGGCACGCAGGTCTCCGCGTCGCTGGCGCTGGCCGGCCTCGCCAGCGTCGCCCGCGTCTTTGACGCGGCGCTGATCGCCGGCGCACTCTCGGTCGATGCCCTCAAGGGCTCCGACACGCCGTTCGATCCGCGCATCCAGCAGCTGCGCGGCCAGCCCGGGCAGATCAAGGTGGCGGTCCTGCTGCTCGACCTCATCGCCAAGAGCGAGATCCGCGAGAGCCACCGCTTCGGCGACAGCAAGGTGCAGGACCCCTATTCGCTGCGCTGCCAGCCGCAGGTGATGGGCGCGGTGCGCGACCTGCTCGGCAATGCCGCGGCGACGCTTGCGATCGAGGCCAATGCCGTCACCGACAACCCGCTGGTGCTGGGGCCGGGCGAGATCGTCTCGGGCGGCAATTTCCACGCCGAGCCGGTCGCCTTCGCCGCCGACATGCTGGCGATGGCCACCTGCGAGATCGGCAACCTCGCCGAGCGCCGGATCGCGCTCCTGGTCGACCCGGTGATGAGCGGCCTGCCGCCCTTCCTCGCCCGCGATGCCGGCCTCAACTCCGGCTTCATGATCGCGCAGGTGACGGCCGCGGCGCTCGCTTCCGAGAACAAGCAGCGGGCCTATCCGGCTTCAGTCGACACCATCCCGACCTCCGCCAACCAGGAAGACCATGTCTCGATGGCGACGCATGGCGCCTTCCGCCTGATCGAGATGGCGAAGAACGCGGCGAGCATCATCGCGGTCGAATTGATGGCCGCAGCCGAGGCGATCGAACATCACCGTCCGCTCAAGACCTCGCCGCGGCTGGAGCCGGTGCTGGCGCTTATCCGCGAGCGGATCGCGCCGCTGACCGAGGACCGCTATCTCGCGCCCGACCTCGCCGCCGCGACCGAGCTCGTGCTCTCGGGCGCACTCGGCAAGGCCGCCGGCGTCGACAGCTTCGCGGAGCTCTCGGCATGAGCACAGGAATCGTCTCCGTCACGCGCGGGTCTTCGCCGCTGGTCCTGTCGATGCCGCATCCCGGCACCGGCCTGCCGGCCGAGGTCGTAGCCCAGCTCAATGCCCGCGGCCAACTGGTCGAGGACACCGACTGGCATATGCGCCAGCTCTACGGCTTCGCCGAGCGCTTCCAGCCGACCATCGTCGAAGCGCAGCTCTCGCGCTTCGTCATCGACCTCAACCGTGACCCGGCCGGGGTCTCGCTCTATCCGGGCCAGGCGACGACCGAGCTGGTGCCGACCACGACCTTCGACGGTGCGCCGATCTGGGAGACGACGCCGGACGAGGCCGAGATCACCCGGCGGCGCAAGGCCTATTTCCAGCCCTATCACGACGCCCTCGCCGCCGAGATCGCGCATGCCAGGGCGCAGCACGGCTTCTGCCTGCTCTGGGACTGCCACTCGATCAAGTCGGTGATCCCACGCCTGTTCCCGGGGACGCTGCCGACGCTCAATCTCGGTACGAATTCTGGCGCGAGCGCCGCGCCCGCCGTCGAAGCAGCCGCGACCGCGGCGATGGCCGGCAGCGCCTTCACCCAGGTGATCAATGGCCGCTTCAAGGGCGGCTGGATCACCCGGCATTACGGCCGCCCGGCCGAACACGTGCACGCGCTCCAAATGGAGATCGCGCTCTCCGCCTATCTCGACGACGAAGCCGCGCCCTGGACCTTCGCTTCGGCCAAGGCCGCCAGCCTGCAATCTGCCCTCTCCGCCATGATCGAGGCCGCGCTCGCGGCCGCCACCCAGCTTGAACGGACGAAGTCATGACCCGCCTGGACAATACCCGCGTCATCCGCCCCGCCACCGGCACCGAGCTCAGCGCCAAGAGCTGGCTGACCGAGGCGCCGCTGCGCATGCTGATGAACAACCTGCATCCGGACGTCGCCGAGAACCCGCAGGAGCTCGTGGTCTATGGCGGCATCGGCCGCGCCGCCCGCTCCTGGGAGGATTTCGACCGCATCGTCGCGGCCCTGCGCCAGCTCGAGGCCGACGAGACCCTGCTGGTCCAGTCCGGCAAGCCGGTCGGCGTGTTCCGCACGCACAAGGATGCGCCGCGCGTCCTGATCGCCAATTCCAACCTCGTGCCGCACTGGGCGAACTGGGACCATTTCAACGAGCTCGATAAGAAGGGGCTCGCCATGTACGGCCAGATGACGGCCGGCTCCTGGATCTATATCGGCACGCAAGGCATCGTGCAGGGCACCTACGAGACCTTCGTCGAGGCCGGGCGCCAGCACTATGGCGGCAGCCTGAAGGGCAAATGGGTGCTGACCGGCGGCCTCGGCGGCATGGGCGGCGCCCAGCCGCTCGCCGCGGTGATGGCCGGCGCCTCCTGCCTCGCCGTCGAGTGCAATCCGGACTCGATCGATTTCCGCCTGCGCACCCGCTATCTCGACGAGAAGGCCTCGAGCCTCGACGAGGCGCTGGCGATGATCGAGCGCTGGACGAAGAACGGCGAAGCCAAGTCGGTCGGCCTGCTCGGCAACTGCGCCGAGATCCTGCCCGAGATGGTCCGCCGCGGCATCCGGCCGGACATGGTCACCGACCAGACCTCGGCGCATGACCCGGTCAACGGCTACCTGCCGAAGGGCTGGACCATGGGCCAGTGGCGGCAGGCGCGCGAGGGCAATCCGAAGTCCGTCGAGAAGGCGGCACGCGCCTCGATGCGCGAGCATGTCGAGGCGATGATCGCCTTCCAGGACATGGGCATCCCGACCTTCGACTACGGCAACAATATCCGCCAGGTCGCCAAGGACGAGGGGCTGGAGAACGCCTTCGCCTTCCCCGGCTTCGTGCCGGCCTATATCCGCCCGCTGTTCTGCCGTGGCATCGGCCCGTTCCGCTGGGCCGCCCTCTCCGGCGACCCGGAGGACATCTACAAGACCGACGCCAAGGTGAAGGAGCTGCTGCCCGACAACAAGCACCTGCACAACTGGCTCGACATGGCGCGCGAGCGCATCTCGTTCCAGGGCGTGCCGGCGCGGATCTGCTGGGTCGGCCTCGGCGACCGTCACCGGCTCGGCCTCGCCTTCAACGAGATGGTCAGGAACGGAGAGCTCAAGGCGCCGGTCGTGATCGGCCGCGACCATCTCGATTCCGGCTCGGTCGCCTCGCCGAACCGCGAGACGGAAGCGATGAAGGACGGCTCGGACGCGGTCTCCGACTGGCCGCTGCTCAACGCCCTGCTCAACACGGCGTCCGGCGCGACCTGGGTCTCGCTGCATCATGGCGGCGGCGTCGGCATGGGCTTCTCGCAGCATTCGGGCGTCGTGATCTGCGCCGACGGCACGGATGACGCCGCCGCCCGCCTGTCGCGCGTGCTCTGGAACGACCCGGCCACCGGCGTGATGCGCCATGCCGATGCCGGCTATGACATCGCGCTCGACTGCGCCAGGGAGAAGGGCCTGAACCTGCCCGGTATCCTGGGCTGAGGGCCGATATCATGCGCATCATCCGCGCCGCCGACTGCCTGGTCATGCCGTGGAAGAACGGCGGCGGGACGACGACCGAGATCGCGGTGGCGCCCAAGGGCGCCACGCTGAATGATTTCGACTGGCGCATCAGCATGGCCCATGTCGGGCAGGACGGGCCGTTCTCGTCCTTCCCCGGCATCGACCGGACATTGTCGGTGCTGACCGGGGCCGGCATCACCCTCGCCTTCGGCGATGGCGAGCACGTCAAGCTCGACCGCAGCAGCGCGCCCTACCCCTTCGCCGCCGACCGGGCGGTCGATGGGCAATTGGTCGACGGGCCGATCGACGATCTCAATGTGATGAGCCGGCGCGGCCGCTGGCAGCACCGGGTCGAGCGTCTTTCCGGCGCCAGTTCGCTCACTGCGAGCGAGGGCTTGCTGGTGCTGGTCGCCCGCAAGGGCGACTGGCTGGTGAACGGCGCCGTGCTGCCGGCCGGTGACAGCGCGATCCTCGACGCACCGGGGCACGTCGAGCTTGCGGTCAGCGGCGGCGAGGCGGAACTCTACGCGATCCGCCTCACGTCAGGTGGCTGACGGCCTCAGGCCGCCTGCCTTGGCTGCGGCCCGACATAGACCGATTGCGGCCGGATCAGGCGGCCGGTCTCGATCTGCTCGCGGGCATGGGCGAGCCAGCCTGTCGTGCGGCCAAGCGCGAAGACGCAGGTGAACGCCTCCGGCGGGAAGCCGAGCGCCTCCAGCAGCAGCGCCGTGTAGAACTCGACATTGGTCTCGAGCGAGCGGCCGGGCTTGCGCTCGCGCAGGATGGCGAGCGCCGCCTGCTCGACCGCCTCGGCATGGCGCAGGCGCCCGGCATCGGCGCCGAGCTTGGCGATCGCCTGCTTCAGCGCATCGGCGCGCGGGTCACGGACGCGGTAGATGCGGTGGCCGAAGCCCATCAGCCGCTCGCCCCGGTCGAGCGCCCCTTCCAACCAGGCGCGGGCATTGGCCGGCTCGCCGATCGCATCGAGCATCTCGATCACCGGCCCCGGCGCGCCGCCATGCAGCGGGCCCTTGAGCGCGCTGATTCCCGCCAGCACGGCCGAGACCAGCCCGGCACGGGTCGAAGCGACGACGCGCGCGGCGAAGGTCGAGGCGTTGAGGCCGTGATCGGCGACGGTGACGAGATAGGTGTCGAGCGCCGCGGCCTGCGCCGCGCTCGGCACCTCGCCGCGCAGCATGCGCAGCGTGTCGGCCGCCTGCGACAGCGCCGGATCGGGAGCGATTGGCGCGAGCCCACGCTGCTTGCGCACGGCGGCCGCGGTGAAGACGGCGGGCGCAGCGAGCAGATGCAGCGCAGTGTCAGCCCCCTCTCCATCGGCGATCTGAGCAGTCCAGGCACGAATGGCCTCGACCGGGCCGAGGTCGGCCGAGAGCGCGGTGCGTTCGACGATACCGAAGAGATCGGCGCGGGCCTTGCCGAGCGCCATCGGCAATTCGTTGCTTCGCGGCAGGCCAGGCAGCAAGCCGTCGAACATCAGCGTCGCCATCTCCTCGAAGCTGGTGCGGCCGGCGAGCTCGGCGAGGCTGTGGCCGCGGATCACCAGGCGGCCGGCGGCGCCGTCGACCTCGGAGAGCACGGTATGGGCGGCGACGACTTCATCGAGACCATCGGACATGACATGAACTCCTCAAAAGTTTCGCCCTGAGGATCGGCTCCCGCATTGCAACAATCAATCTTGAACAATATAATCAATATATCCGGTAGAGGGGCGATGCAGGACTGGTTGACGGCACAGGAGGCGATGGCCCGGCTCGGGCTCAAGCCGCAAACGCTCTACGCCTATGTCAGCCGCGGGCTGATCGAGGCGCGCAGCGATGAAGGGGATTCGCGCCGCAGCCTCTACCGGGCCGAGGATGTCGCCCGGCTGGAGCATCGCAAGGCGCGCGGCCGGCGCCCGGCCGCCATCGCCGAGGATGCGATCGCCTATGGCGAACCGGTGCTCGCCTCCGCCATCACCACGATCGAGCGCGGCGGCCTCTGGTATCGCGGTCAGGACGCGGCGCGCCTTGCCGAGAACGCCAAGCTGGAAGACATCGCCCGCCTGCTCTGGGACTGCGGCACGCAGCGCTTCCCGCCTTTGGCGACGATCGTGCCGCCGGGCGAACCGCTGGCGCGTATCTTCGCGGTGACCGCGGCACGCACCGCGACCGACCGGCCAATGGTCGGGCGAGCCAAGAAGGCGCTCTATCTCGAAGCCGCCGCCGTGCTCGACACGCTTGTCGATGCCATCGCCGGCGGGCCGGGCGAAGGACCGATCCATGCCCGGCTGGCACGGGCCTGGGGCTGCGAGGCCGAAGGCGCCGAGCCGGTCCGGCGTGCGCTCGTCCTGCTCGCCGACCATGAGCTCAACGCCTCGACCTTCGCGGCGCGCGTCACCGCCTCGACCGGCGCCTCGCTCGCCGCCTGCGCTTTGGCCGGGCTCGCCGCCCTCTCCGGTCCCTTGCACGGCGGCGTCGCGCCGCGCGTGCTGGCGCTGATGCGGGAGATCGAGCGCGACGGGCTGGATACGGCTCTTGCAGCGAGACTGGAAGCCGGCGCCAAGCTGCCGGGCTTCGGCCATCCGCTCTATCCCGATGGCGACCCACGAGCGCGGGCCCTCTTCGCCGCGTTCGAGCCGCCGCCAGTCTATGCGCAGGCGCAGGCCGCTATCGCGACCTTGACGGGAGAGGAACCGAACATCGACTTCGCCCTGTCGGCGCTGGCAGCGAAACTCCGACTACCGGAAACCGCGCCGTTCCAGATCTTCGCCGCCGCGCGCTGCACCGGCTGGCTCGCCCATGCGCTGGAGCAGAACGAGACCGGCCGCTTGATCCGCCCGCGCGCCCGCTATGTCGGGCAGCCGCCCGCCTGAAAGCGGAGCATCGGTGGAGCAAGCGCGCTATTGCGCCTTCGCCTGCAGCGCCTCGAAATCCTTGTCGAGCCCGGCGAGCGAGGCCGTGATCCGCTCGCGCCGTTCCTTGATCCAGGCGCCCTGCTCCGCGATTCGGGATTTGGCGCCCGCGAGCATCCGCTCCATCTCGGCCGGCTGCGGGCCGCCTGCAGTCGCGCGGCTGCGCACGATCGCGACCGGATCGAGCGCGGCGCGGAACTCAGCCTCGCTGATCGGCAGCTCGGTCGGATAGCCGGTGCCCTTCACGGCAGCGGCGTAGATGCGCTTAGCCTCGGCATAGGGGAAGTCGAGCGGCTTGATGTCGTGATCCTTGGCGTGGGTGACGACCTCGGACGCGAAATGGTGGCCGACGCGGAAAGGCAGCTTGTACTTGCGCATCAGCAGGTCGGCCAGCTCCTGCGAGGCGGTCCAGTCGCTGTTCAGCTCCTCCAGCGCCCGCTCGGGACTGATCACCAGCCCTTTCAGGATGCGGTCCCAGTTGGCGAGCACGGTGACGGCGCTCTTCACCATCGCGCTGTTGGGTTTGACGTCCTTGGGGTCGCTCATCCCCGGGGTGACGTTATGGGCCTGGATCGCGGCGCCCATCGCGAGCGAGATCGCCGTCGAGGCTTGCTGGCGCGTGGTGTTGAGCAGGCCTGGATTGCGCTTCTGCGGCATGGCGCTGGAGACATAGGTGTTTCCATCGCCTTCCTGCAGCAGCATCCAGGGCCGCGCGAAGGCGTATTGCGTCATCACATCCTCGACGAACGCGCCGGCATGCAGCGCGATGCTGGTGACGATCGCGCCCGCCTCGACCGGGTGTTCGGCGGAGGAGATCTGGCCGGCGTCATAGGCGTTGTCGACGATCGCCGCGAAGCCGAGATAGTCGGCCATGCGTTTGCGGTTGAGCGGCCAGCTCGTGCCGTTGAGCACGGTCGTGCCCATCGCCGAGCGGTCTATGCGGGGATAGGCCTCGCGGATGCGCTGAGCGTCGCGGTCGAGGCCGGCGGCATGGCCGAGCAGGGTGTGGCCGAGGCTGTTCGGCTGGGCGGCAACGCCGTTGGTGTAGTTCGGCACGATGGTCGCGGCGTGCTCTTCCGCCAGCCCGACGAGTGTCGCGGTGGTGCGGTTGAGCTGGTCGGCGAGCGCCAGCATGTCGTCGCGCAGGATCGCGGCACGGTAGGTCGCGTGCATGTCCTGGCTCGAACGGCCGGCATGCAGCAGCGTGACCTCCGGCCCGCCAGCCGCGATCAGCAGAGGTTCGAAGCTGATCACTGTCGACGGCCGCTTGCCTCCCGGCTTGGCGCCCTCGCTCAGAACCTTGACGAGACCGGCGGCGATGCGCGGCGCCAGCGCCTTGTCGAGCAGGCCTTCATCCGTGTTGATCACCGCCGTGGCCTTGTTGATCTCGCCGAGCCAGAAGAACTCGTCGCGGGCCTGGCGCTCCTGGGCGAGAGCTGGAAGAGCTGATATCTGCGCCGCTATCGCGAGCGCAATCATCAATGATCGCACGATCGAACCTCCCTGATGCTCCCCGCCGGGCCGGAGCCTAGCGGGGGCATTGCAGCAGCTCAATCGCATGCGTTTCAGGCGGCTCGCCCGAGCCTCGCAACCGCCCTGCCCTTCTCGCTCATATAATCCCGCGTCATCGGCAGCGTGCCGAGCCGCTTGGCGAGCTGGAGCTGGAAGACCACCAGCCCGTCATGGCGGAAGCTCGCCTCGGATGCAGCGAGGTAGAACTCCCACATCCGGGCGAAGCGCTCATCATACATCGCGACCGCCTCCTGGCGATGGGCGAGGAAGCGCTCGCGCCAGGCCTTCAGCGTCTCGGCATAGTGCAGGCGCAACACCTCGACATCGGTGATGACCAGCCCCTCCTTCTCCACCGCCGCCGTGACTTCCGACAAAGCGGGGATATAGCCGCCGGGGAAGATGTACTTGGCGATGAAGGGATTGGTTGCGCCGGGCGGGGTGCTGCGGCCGATCGTGTGGATCAGCGCGACACCGTCATCCTCGAGCAGCTCGCGGACCTTGCGGAAGTAGTCCCGGTAGTAGCCGACACCGACATGCTCGAACATCCCGACCGAGACGACGCGATCGAAACGCTCGGGCACCGCCCGGTAGTCCTGCAGGCGGAACTCGACCGGCAAGCCCGAGTCCGTCGCCCGCTTGCTCGCAGTGACGAACTGCTCCTCTGACAGCGTGATTCCGATGACCTTCGCCCCTGTCTCACGCGCGATAGAGAGGCCGAGCCCGCCCCAGCCGGAGCCGATGTCGAGCACGCGCTGGCCGGGCTTTAGCGCCAGCTTCGCCGCGATGCGGCGCTTCTTGGCGGCCTGCGCCTCCTCCAGCGTCGCGCCCGGATGCTCGAAGAAGGCACAGGAATATTGCTGGTCGGCATCGAGGAAGAGCCGGAAAAACTCACTCTTCAGGTCGTAATGGTGATGGACGTTGCTCCTGGCCCAGCCCGGCGTGTTGTGCTGTTTCAGCCGCCGCACCGCCGTCCGCAACCTGCTCAGCCCACCCGCCCAGGCCGAAGGCGGCTGTCGCGAGAGCCCTCGCACCAGAGTTTCGAGCAATTGGTAGATCGTGCCGCGCTCGACGATGACGCGGCCGTCCATCACCGCCTCGCCCAGAGCGAGCTCGGGATCGAGGGCCAATCTGAATTCGGTCTCACGGTCGGCGATACGCAAGGTGATCGCGGGCGCCGCCCCTCGCCCGGCCGAATGGAGCGTTCCATCGGCAAACACGACATCAACCCGCGGCTCGCAAATGAGCCGGGACAACATATTCATGATCAGACTGCGCATGGCGCTACCTCACGGCAGTGCCCCTTCGCCATCAGAGATGGCGATCACCCGCGGCAGCGTAACAGTGGGTTCGGTGCAAGGCCGATCCCCATCAGCCGCATGCAGCTGTCAGCCTCCTGACAGGAAAAATGGGGGCGGCGGGCGCTTCCCGCCAGTCCGCTCCGGAATCCATCCTACCGGATCATGCCCATGGTGCGCGGCAGCCAGAGCGTCAGCTCGGGGATGAAGGTGATAGCGATCAGCGCCGCGAAGAGCGGCACCAGCCAGGGCAGGATCGCCATGGTGGTGCGCTCGACCGAGAGCTTGGCGACGCGCGAGAGCACGAACAGCACCATGCCGAGTGGCGGGTGCAGCAACCCGATCATCAGGTTGAGCGTCAGGATCAGGCCGAAATGGATCGGATCGATCCCGAGCTTGAGCGCGATCGGCAGCAGGATCGGCACGACGATGGTGATCGCCGCGATGGTGTCGAGGAAGCAGCCGATGAAGAGCAGCAGCAGGTTGACCAGGATCAGGAACACCCACTTGTTCTGGGTGAAGCCGAGGATCAGGTCGGAGAGCAGTTGCGCCGTCTGCGAGACCGTCAGCAGCCAGGCGAAGATCGAGGCGGCAGTGACGATGAACAGCACCGAGGCCGTCGTCTCGATCGTATCGAAGGTCGCCTTGGTCAGGCTGCGCATCGTCATCGAGCGGTAGCGCACGAGGCCCAGGAACAGCGACCAGATCACTGCCGCGGCGGCGGCCTCAGTCGGCGTGAACCAGCCCATGGTCATGCCGCCGATCAGGATGACCGGCGTCATCAGCGCCATCACCGCCGAGAAGTCGAAATAATAGTCCATGGCCAGGAGCACGGCGAGCGCGATGCCGATGGCGAGGTTGGGATCGAGCCCGGCGTAGACGAGGCCATAGGCCAGGACCGGGAAGCCCATGACCACCAGCACCTCGATGCCGGCCGAGCCGAGCTCGCGCAGCGAGAACTTGGTGTCCGAACCCCATTTGTAGATGCGGGCGAAGATCGCGACCGTCGCCATCATGAACAGCGTCATGATCACGCCAGGGATGACGCCGCCGAGGAAGAGCGCACCGATCGAGGTGTTCGCCATCATCCCGTAGATGACGAAGGGCAAGGACGGCGGGATGATCGGCCCGAGCGTCGCCGAGGCGGCGGTGACGCCGACCGCGACCTCGGTCGAGTAGCCGTGGTCCTTCATCGCCTTGATCTCGATCGTGCCGATGCCGGCGGCGTCGGCGATCGCGGTGCCGGACATGCCGGAGAAGATCACCGAGCCGATGATGTTGACCTGGGCGAGGCCGCCGCGCATCCAGCCGACGAGCGCGACCGCGAAGGAATAGATGCGGCCGGTGACGCCGGCGATGTTCATCAGATTGCCGGCGAGGATGAAGAACGGCACCGCCAGCAGCGGGAAGCTCTCGACGCCGGCGATCATGCGCTGGGCCAGGATCACGTCCGGTACGGTGCCAGAGACGAGGATGAAGGCGAGCGAGGCGACGGCCATCGAAATGGCGACGGGCACGCCGAGCACCATCAGGCCGAGGAAGGTTCCAAGCAGGATCAGCATGGTTCAGGCCTCCGAGCCGTCGAAGGCCGAGGGACGCTCGAGCACGGAGTAACCGCGGCGCCAGTTCTGCCAGGCAACCTGGATCGCGCGCAGCGTCATCAGCGCGAAGGCGATCACGACGGCGTAGAACACCGGCGATTTCGGGAACTGGATCGTCGTCATCATCTCGTCGGGAATGAGCTGGGCGTAGCGATGGGTCAGCACCGTGCCATAGGCGAAGAAGCCGATGCGGATGACATCGACCAGGGTCGAGAGCGCCCGTCCGGCGCCAGGCGAGAGGTAGCGGTAGAGAAAGTCGACCTGGATATGCCTGGAGGCGCGCACGCACAGCGAGGAACCCAGGAAGACGACGACGATCAGAGCGTAGATCGCGATCTCTTCGGTCCAAGCGAAACTGTCATTGAGGACATAACGGGTGAAGAACTGCGCCACGACGCAGGCGACCATCAGCCAGAATGCGGCGAGCGTCACCCAATCCTCGAGGCCGTAGCCGGAGAGATCGGCCGGCGGCGGCGCCTCGTCGAAGACGTGGGCGATCTCCTCGCTGGTGACTTGGGTGTGGACTTCCGGCGTCGTGGTCATCGCTCACTCTTCGCTTCGACAATCCTCAGCCGTCATGCTCGCCCTTGTGGCGGGCATCCACGTCTTGAACACCGCGTTCGATCAGCGAAGCGAAGACGTGGATGGTCGGGACAAGCCCGACCATGACGGCAATGACGACGTTCAATAGTTCCAGAGCAGGCCTACCGACCTGCTCTGGAAGGATGGATCAGCTCACTTGATCGCCTGGATGCGCTCCCAGTCGGCCTTGCGATAGCCGTACTGCTCGAAGGTCACGTTCTTCTGCACGGCGGCGAGGAAGTCGGCCTTGTCGATCTCGGTGACCGAGAGGCCCTTGTCCTTGAAGACCTGGACCAGCTTCACCTCGTCGGCCTGGATCTTCTTGGTGGCGCGCTCGGCCGCCTCCTGGGCGACGTCGGTGAAGATCTTCTTGTCCTCCGGCGAGAGCTTCGCCCAGAGCTGCTTCGAGACGACCGTGTTGAGGTGGTCGACGATGTGGCCGGTCAGCACGATGTGCTTCTGCACCTCGTAGAACTTCTTGGCGTCGATGGTGTTGAGCGGGTTCTCCTGCGCCTCCACGGTGCCGTTCTGCAAGGCGAGATAGACCTCGGCGAAGGCGATCGGCGTGGTGTTGGCGCCGCAGGCGCGCGGCATGGCGAGATAGGCCGGCACGTCGGGCACGCGGATCTTCAGGCCCTTCATGTCGGCGCAGGTCTTGATCGGCTTGTTCGAGGTGGTGTGGCGCGTGCCGTAATAGGTCACGGCCAGGATCTGGTGGCCGCTCTTCTCCTCATAGCCCTTGGCCATCTCCTTGAAGACATCGCTCTTCACATAGGCGAGCAGATGGTCGGGACCGCGGAAGATGAAGGGATAGTAGGTCACACCGATCGGCGGATAGGCGCGGGCGGCGAAGCTCGAGCCCGAGATGATCATGTCGACCGTCCCCAGGGTCAGGCCCTGGTTGATGTCGGTCTCCTTGCCGAGCTGCGAAGCCGGATAGACCGTGATCTCGTATTTGCCGTTGCTGCGCTTCTTGATCTCCTCGGCGGCCCAGACCGACTCGGTGTGGAAGGGCTCGGAGGTCTCGTAGACATGGGCCCATTTCAGCTTGGTCTGGGCCTGCGCCGGCGCGCCGGCGAAAAGAGCGCCGGCGGCGAGCGCGGCAAGGGCGTAGTGCAATTTCATTGTCTGTCCTCCCTGAAGGTCACGAATAAGGTCTGGCCTTGCGTCATTTGATCGGTCGCGGCCGGCGTTGACGCTCGCCTGCCCGCTTGAGGTCGGTGTCGCCGAAGCTCTGTGAGAAGCGCTCCTGCGAGGCCTGGAGATGGGCGCACATCGCCGCGCGCGCCGCTTCACGGTCACCAGCGGCGAGCGCGGCATGGATGGCGCGGTGCTCGCGCGCCGCGGTGCGCCAGGATTCCTCGTTCTCGAAATACTGCGCGAGCTGGCGGAAATACGGGCTCATGCGCTGGTCGAAGAGCTCGCCGACACAACGGACCAGCACGGTATTGCCCAGCATCGCCGCGATCTCGACATGGAAGGCGCGATCGAGAGCGATCAGTTGCTCCGCCGGCAAGCCAGGCTGCTCCATTTGGTCGATGATGCCGGCGAGCCCGGCCAGTTGGGCCGGCGTCGCCTGACCCGCCGCGTCAGCCGCAATCGCGCCCTCGACCAGCCGGCGCGCCGCGAGCACCTCGAACGGCCCTTCGACGGGAAAGCCGGCACCGGCGAGTTGCGCCGCGGCCTGGGCAGGGTCGACGACATAGACGCCGGAGCCCATGCGGATGCGCACGCGGCCCTCGACTTCGAGCGCGATCAGCGCCTCGCGCACAGAAGGCCGTGAGACCCCGAGCTTCTCCGCGAGCTCGCGTTCGGGCGGCAGACGGCTGCCGACCGGGAATTCCTGCTGGTCGATGAGATGGCGCAACTGATCGGCGATCTGCCGATACAGACGTGGCGACTCGACGACTGCGAGCGGCATCAGCTCCCCGGACCCTTCCCTGCGCCACCTGTTCAGGCGGCTTCGATTTGGCCATGTGGTCAGGCCAATTTAATCGCCATCAACCACCATACCGGTCTGGTGTCAATCGTTCAGGCTTGCGCCTCTACGGGTCACGGCGTGACTGGCGCGAGCGGCGGCATTGCCACCCGCCATGCGCGCAAGCTACAATTTTGCCGAGGCTCGACGAAAACCGACCGGACCCGCATGAGCACCGAACCGGACAGCCTGATCCTGCAGATGCTGCGCGAAATGCGCGCCGACATGGCCACTAAGGCCGATGTCGCCGCCGTGAAAGGCGACATCGCGACCATGCGATCCGAATTCAGCGACCTTAAAGCCGACTTCAACTCGCTCAGGGCTGATGTCGCATCGGACATGATGGCCCTGCGCAAGGATGTGGGCGACCGCATCGGCGGTCTGCGCCGCGCCGTGGTCGAGTACCACACCTCGGTCATCGGCCATGGCGTGCTGATCAGCGAGCTTGAGGCCCGCTTACGCCGGGTCGAGCAACATCTCGACCTACCGGAAGCCCACTGAACTCCTGGCGTCAGTGCCCCTCGGCCGCCAGCACCGCCTCGACACGGATCTCCTCGACCAGCCGCTCCTTCAGCGCGACGAACTCCGGCGTGGTCTTGATCGTGTAGGGCCGGGGATGGGGCAATTCGACCGGGATGTCGGCCTTGATCCGGCCGGGCCGCGCACTCATCACCACGACGCGCGAGCCGACGAAGATCGCCTCCTCGATGTCGTGGGTGACGAAGAGCACGGTCTTCTGCTCGCGTTCCCAGATGCCGAGCAGCATTTCCTGCATCAGCGCGCGAGTCTGATTGTCGAGCGCGCCGAAGGGCTCGTCGAGCAGCAGGATTTTTGGATCGTTGGCGAGCGCACGCGCGATCGCGGTGCGCTGCTGCATGCCGCCGGAAAGCTGCTTCGGGAAATGGTCGACGAAGCCGGAAAGGCCGACGCGCTCGGCCCATTTGCGGGCGATGTCGAGGCGTTCACGCTCGGGTACGCCCTTCTCGCGCAGGCCGAAGGCGATGTTCTGCACCACGCTCAGCCAGGGGAAGAGCGTATAGCTCTGGAAGACGAAGCCGCGATCGGCGCCCGGCCCGGTGACGGGCGCACCGTCGAGCAGGATCTTGCCCTCGCTCGCCGTCTCCAGCCCGCCGATGATGCGCAGCAGCGTCGACTTCCCGCAGCCGGAGGGGCCGAGGATGGTAATGAAGTCGTTGTCGGCGACATTGAGCGAGGTCGGCATCAGCGCCCGCGTCGGCTGGCCCTTGCCGCGGGCGGGGAAGACCTTGCCGACCTCGTCGATCAGAAGCTTGCTCATGCCTGCGCCCACGGAAACAGGCGCTGGTTGACCGCCTTGAAAAGGAAATCGGAGATCAGCCCGATCAGGCCGATGACGATGATGCCGAAGATGATCTGCCCGGTGTTCAAGAGCGCCTGGCTGTCGGTGATCATGTGGCCAATGCCGGAGGACGAACCGATAAGCTCCGCGACGATGACATAGGTCCAGGCCCAGCCGAGGACGAGGCGGAAGATCTCGGCGATCTCCGGCGCGGCATTGGGCAGGAGCACCCGGCGCACCACGGAGGAATCGCTGGCGCCCAGCGTATAGGCGGCGTCGACCAGATCGCGCCGAATGCCGCCGACCGCGACCGCGATCATCAGCACGAGCTGGAAGAACGAGCCGATGAAGATGACGAGCAGCTTCTGCGTCTCGCCGATGCCGGCCCAGAGGATGAGCAGCGGGATGAAGGCCGAGGCCGGCAGATAGCGCGCGAAGGAGACGAAAGGCTCGAGGAAGGCTTCGACCGGCTTGTAGGCGCCCATCAGGATGCCGAGCGGCAGCGCGAAGACGACAGCCAGGATGAAGCCGCCGACGACACGCCAGATCGTCATGCCGATATCGACGATGAAGCCGTGGTTGACCAGCAGGTTCCAGCCTTCGCCGACCATGGTGAGCGGATCGGCGAGGAAGAGCTTCTGGACATAGCCGCCGAAGGTCGCGATCGACCAGACGACGACGAAAAGCGCGAAGAAGGCGATGCCGTAGCCGACACGGGCTGCGGCGGAGACCGGCTGAAGTGGTTTCATCGTCAGAAACTTGTTTCCTTCACGAGAGCGGCGAGTTCACGCCAGGGCTCGATGGACCAGTAGCCGGATGCCGCCCCGGAGGTGGAGGGCAGGATGAAGACGTGGCTGCCGGCGAGCGGTGCCGGCTGCAAGCCATAAGCGAGCTTTCGTCCCCTCCCCTCCCCCAACGCGGCCTGGGCAGCACGCTTGCCGTTGAAGGCGATGATCGCCGGCGCGTGCTGGCGAATCTTGGACAGGAAGCCGGCGGCATCAAAGTGATGCCGCATCAACGCCGTGTCGGGTCCGGACGTCCCCTTGGCGACATCGGTGAAGCCGATGCCATATCGCGGCAATTCCCGGAAATCCGCCGGGCCAAGCGGCTCGGGAATCAGGCCGATCTCGAACAGGGTCTTCCAGAACTTGTTGCCGGGGCCGGCATAATAGGCGCCCCGCCGGGCGGAGACCGCTCCGGCCTGCGTGCCGCAGAAGACGACATGCAGGCCGGTGGTCAGAACGTCCGGCAGGACGTCCCCGCTCACTTGCCGGCGACGTACTTCGTCTCGACCAGCGTGGCGATGTCGGGCTTGGCCTTGATCAGCCCGATCTCCAGCAGCAATTCGGCCGCCTTGGTGGTGAAGGCCTGCCACTCTCCGGCGAAGAAGGCCTTGTTGCCGGCAGCATCCGACCAGCGCAGATAGCCGGCCGACTTGCCGAACTGCTCGCCCGTCTGCTTCACATCGGCGCCCATGATGCCATAGGCCTTGGCCTGATCGGCCTTGATCAGCTCCAGCGCCTCGAAATAGCTCTTGGTCAGCGCCACGGCGGCCGCATCGTTCTCAGCCAGGAATTTCGGCGTGCAGCCGAAAGTGTCCATCACCATCGGATAGTCGAGCGTGGTCGCGATGATCTTGCCGGCTTCGGGCTTCTCGCGCACGGCCGAGAGATAGGGCTCATAGGTCATGGCGGCGTCGTTCTGGCCGGCGATGAAGGCCTGCGCGGCCGGGCCGGGCTCCATGTTGACGACGCTGACGTCTTTCACCGACATGCCGTTCTCCTTGAGGATCCAGGCGAGGGCGAAATAGGGCGAGGTGCCGGGCGCGGAGGCCGCGACGGTCTTGCCCTTGAGGTCCTTGATCGAAGCGGTCGAGCTGCGCACGGCCATGCCGTCGGCGCCATAGCTCTTGTCGAGCTGGAAGATCTGCTTGGTCTTGATGCCGGCGGCGTCCCAGACGATCCAGGTCTCGACCGTGGTGGCGGCGCACTGGATGTCGCCCGAGGCGATGGCGAGGTGACGATCCTTCTGCGGGATCTTCTTGATCGAGACGTCGAGGCCGTTCTTGGCGAAGATGCCGGCCTCCTTGGCGAGCACCAGCGGCGCGAAGCCGGTCCAGCCGGAGATGCCGATATTGACCTTGGTCTGCGCCTGCGCGCCGCCGGCGGCGATGAGAGCCGCAGCGCCGATCCCGGCCAACATCCCGATACGCTTCACACTCGTCATGACGAACCTCTTCCCCTCTTGTTCCCGCCTGCGGCGGACACCCCGGCCAACGCAGCCCGATCGCGCCCGATAAAGCAAGCTTCGTTCCAATTCACGTTAAATGCATATGCAATTCCGTCAAGGCGGCATCACCCGGACTTGGGGAAGCAATGACATTCTCTTGTTTGACACTCCGGTAGCGATCCCTTCCCCTCGGCATGACAGGCGCAACGCGCCTTTGGCTATTAAAGAGGTTCTTCCGGATGAATGGCGCCGACCGCCTGTGCGACACGCTGCTGGTCAACGATGTCGATGTCTGCTTCGCCAATCCCGGCACTTCCGAAATGCATTTCGTCGCGGCGCTCGACCGAAAGCCGCAGATGCGCTGCGTGCTCGGCCTGTTCGAGGGCGTTGTCACCGGCGCGGCCGACGGCTACGCCCGCATGGCCGACAAGCCAGCGGCGACGCTGCTGCATTGCGGGCCCGGCATGGCGAACGCGCTCGCCAACATGCACAACGCAAGGCGCGCCTATACGCCGATGATCAACGTGGTCGGCGACCATGCGACCTATCATCTCCAGCACGACGCGCCGCTGACCAGCGACATCGAGAGCCTGGCCTGGCCGATGTCGCAATTCGTGCGCCGCATCGCCTCGCCAGAGGATGTCGGCCCGGCGATCGGCGAAGCCTATGCCGCCTCGCTCTCCCTGCCCGGCGTCACCACCGTGATCCTGCCGGCCGATTGCGCCTGGGGCAGTGTCGAGCCGGCCGAGCTGAAGCGCACGCCAGTGCCTGCGTCGAAGCAGGTCGATCAGGCCCAGATCCGCGAGGTCGCAGCCCTGCTGCGCAAGCACGGTTCGCGCGCCGCGATCATGCTGACCGGCTCGGCGCTGCGCGAAGGGCCGATGAACATGGCCGCCCGCGTCTGCGCCGCGACCGGCGCGCAGATCTTCGCGCAGATGTCGAATGGCCGGATCGAGCGCGGCGCCGGCCGCGTCGCCATCCCGAAGGTGTTCTATCCGATCGACATGGCGCTGCAGCAGCTAGCCAATATCGACCTGCTGGTATTGATCGGCGCCAAGGTGCCGGTCGGCTTCTTCGCTTATCCGGGTAAGCCGGGCCGGCTGGTGCACGAGGACTGCCAGGTCGAGCAGCTCGCCGTGCAAGGCGACGACCTGCCAGGCACGATCGAGGCGCTCGCCGACGAGCTTTCGGCCAGAGCGACGCCGCCAGCCTTCATCGCCGCGCCGCAGAAAGCGGATAATGCGCTGCCAACAGGCACGCTCGACGCCGACAAGGTCTGCACGATCGTTTCGCGCCTCCTGCCGGAGAATGCGATCATCTGCGACGAGTCGGTCTCGTCGGGCCGCAGCTTCTATTATGACTGCCATGGCGCGCCGCAGCACGACTATATCCAGCTCACCGGAGGCTCGATCGGCGAGGGTATTCCGCTCTGCGTCGGCGCTGCGGTCGCCTGCCCCGACCGCAAGGTGATCGGCATGCAGGCCGACGGTTCCGGCATGTACACGGTGCAGGGCCTGTGGACGCAGGCACGCGAGAATCTCGACGTCGTCACCGTGGTCTTCGCCAACCGGACCTATGCGATCCTGCATGGCGAGATGCGCAATGTCGGCGTCAACGATTTCGGCCGCAATGCCAAGCTGATGCTCAACCTCGACGAGCCGGCGCTCGACTGGGTGTCGATGGCGAAGGGCATGGGCGTCGAGGCGGCCCGCGCCGCGACCGCCGAGGAATTCACCAGGCTGTTCAAGGGCGCGCTGGGGCGGAAGGGGCCGTTCCTGATCGAGGCGGTGATCTGAGCGGTGCTCCGCCGCTCCCTGCAGGAACGGGCTCGGCTGGAACCTTATGCGCCGACATGGCGAACTCGAGCCTCGATGCTTATCTTGGCGCGATCAAGGAGGTTTGACATGACGGAACGTGCTGTACTCGCAGGCGGTTGCTTCTGGGGCATGCAGGACCTGATCCGCAAGCTGCCCGGCGTCGAGACGACCCGGGTCGGCTACACCGGCGGCGACGTAGAGAATGCGACCTATCGCAATCACGGAACCCATGCCGAGGGGATCGAGATCAGCTTCGATCCCGCCAAGATCGGTTACCGGCAGTTGGTGGAGTTCTTCTTTCAGATCCACGACCCGACCACGCTGAACCGCCAGGGTAACGACCTCGGCACCAGCTATCGCTCGGGCATCTATTATGTCGACGAGAACCAGAAGAAGATCGCCGAAGAGGTGATCGCCGAGGTCAACGCGTCGGGCCGCTGGCCGGGACGCGTGACCACGGAAGTGAAGCCCGAAGGCGATTTCTGGGAGGCGGAGCCGGAGCACCAAGATTATCTGGAGCGCTACCCGGCCGGCTATACCTGCCATTGGGTCCGCCCGGACTGGGTGCTGCCGCGCCGCGAGGCGGCGGAATAACTGGGCAAACCAAGGAAGAGGGAGCTGCTGCTCCCTCTTCGGGCCATTAGCTTCAGCCCACCGGCTCGATTAAATCCCAGCGATTGCCGTAGAGATCCTCGAAAACGGCGACGGTGCCATATCCTTCCCGGCGTGGTGCCTCCAGGAAGCGAATACCGCGCGCCAGCACAGGAAGACGCGGCCACCTGACTGGTTGCCGATTTGCTCTCGTTGCTGGGCGCTGTCGGCACGCGCCAGCAGCAAGCTAGCGCCCTTACCTCCAGCCGGCGCCACGCGGACCCAGCGCTTCTCCGGACCGAGCGGCGTGTCCTCCAGGAGGTCGAAGCCAAGCTTCTCGACAAAGAAGGTGATCGCCTCGTCATAGTCCTGCACGAGCAGGGCAAGATGGGCGATCGCCTGCGGCACGATTCTAGCTCTTGAACCCGCCCAGGAACGCGTCGAGGCAATCGCCGATCGCCTCGATCGCGTAGCCGCCCTCCTGCACGACCAGCGTCGGCAGGCCGAGCGCCTTCACCCGCTCGCCGATCGTGCCGAAATCGGCGGCTTCGAGCTTGAGCACGCCGATCGGGTCGTCCTTGTGGGCGTCGTAGCCGAGCGCGATCACCAGCGCCTCGGCGCCGAACTCGCGGATGGCGCGGCCGGCGCGGTCGACCGCCGCTTCCATCTCGGCGCCGCCGGCGCCATGGGCGAGCGGCAGGTTGAGGTTGAAGCCTTCGCCCGGCCCATTGCCGCGCTCGTCCTCATAGCCGGTGAAGAACGGGTAGTAGTTCACCGGGTCGGCATGGACCGAGATGGTGAGCACATCGTCGCGACGATAGAAGATCTGCTGGGTGCCGTCGCCATGATGCGCGTCGACATCGAGGATCGCGACCTTGCCGAATTTCGAGCGCAGACGCTGCGCCGCGATCGCGCTGTTGTTGAGATAGCAGAAGCCGGTGGCGCGGTCGGCGCGAGCATGGTGGCCCGAGGGGCGGCAGAGCGAATAGACCGCCTGCTCACCAGCGAGGATCGCATCAGCGCTGGAGACCGCCGTCTCGGCCGAGCGCAGGGTCGAAAGCCAGCAATGCTCGCCAACCGGGACCGAGAGATCGCCGAGATACCAGCCGAGCTGGCCCATGATCCCGGTCGGCCGGCAAGGCGGACGGACGTCCTCGTCAGTGCGGCCGCTCCAATAGGGGAAGGTGTTGGGCCAGGCCTCGGGCCCGCGCTCGGGCAGAGCCAGCCAACGCTCCCACAGCCCTTCGAGAAAGCGGACGAAGCCTTCATCATGCACCGCGAGGATCGGCGCCGTGCCATGCTCGGCCGGGCGCTCCGGCGTGACGCCGTGCTTGGCGAGCGCGCCGAGCAGCCGCTCGGTCCGCTCCGGCAGGTCCTTCGGCGCGACGATCTTGCCAAAGCGCATGTACTGCTGCGGGTCGTGCTTGGACTGGTCAGGATGATAGAAGGCGCGCATGCAAGGCTCCGATATCGAAGCCGGCATAGCGCCACGAAAACCGCGTCGCGACCAGTGCGCCTGATCAGGCGGCGGCACTATCCCCGTGCATGGCGTCGCCCTTGGGCAGCAGGTCCGGAAGCTGCAGCAGCCAGGGCACGCGGCCAGCTGGGGCGGGCCTAGCGTAGCGATAGCCTTGCGCGAAGCGGCAGCCCTGCTCTTGCAGAAATGCCTCCTGCCCGGCGGTCTCGACCCCCTCGGCGATGATATCAAGATGCAGATCTGCAGCGAGCCGGATCAGCGCCCGTACGATCGCCGCATCGCCGCCCTCCTCCGTGACATGGCTGACGAAGCCGCGGTCGATCTTGAGGGCGTCAACCGGGAAGCGCTTGAGATGGGTGAGCGAGGCGTAGCCGGTGCCGAAATCGTCGAGCGCGACGCGCAGGCCCGCAGCGCGCAGCGTCTTCAGCGTGCGCTCGGCCTCGTCGGCATTACGCGTCAGCAGCACCGTCTCGGTGACCTCGACGCCGAAATGGCTGGCCGGCACGCCGGCCGCGGCGAGCTGGCCGAGCAGGCGCTCCGGCAAGGCCGGATCGCGGAAGACGCTGGCCGCGAGGTTGACGCAGACATGACCGACATCGAGCCCGGCATCGAGCCAGCGCCTGAGATCGCCGATCACCGCGCCGATGATCGCGTCGCTGATCCCGTTGGCGATCTCGGCGTCCTGGAAACCTTCCTGGAAAGCAGCGGCCGGAATGATGCCGCGCTCGGAGTGGCGCCAGCGCGCCAAGGCTTCGAAGCCGACGATCCGGCCGCTGTCGACCGCGACCTGCGGCTGGTAATAAGGCAGGATGCGCTCGTCTTTCAGCGCACCGGCCAGCCCCTGGCAGACCGCGACCCGGCGCGCCATCGCAGCCCGCATCGCCGGCTCGTAGACGATCGCCATGTTGCGGCCATTCGCCTTGGCCCGGTAGAGCGCGAGATCGGCGTCCTTCATCAATTCGACGCCGTCGCGGTCATGGTCGGGCGCCAGTGCGATGCCGAGACTCGCCCGCGTCGCGATCATCTGCCCGGCATGCTCGCAGGGCCGGCGCAGCACCTCGATCAGCGCCTCGCCCTTCACCAGCGCCTGCATAGCGCTGAGCCGTTCCGTGGTGAGCACGATGAACTCGTCGCCGCCGAGGCGGGCGACAATGTCCTCGGGGCCGATCGCAGCGGCGAGCCGCTTCGCCACCTCGATCAACAGCGCATCGCCGGCATCGTGGCCGAGCGTGTCGTTGATCGACTTGAAGTCGTCGAGATCAATCAGGAAGAGGCCGACGGCGCCGCCCTTGCTGGCCATCCTGGCCAGCGCCTGCTGCATCCGTTCGCCGAACAGCAGACGGTTGGGCAGGTCGGTCAGCGCATCATGCGTCGCCTGGCGGCGCGTACGGGCCTCGGCCGCCTTGCGATCGGTGATGTCGACGATTCCGGCGACAACCGCAGGCGTCTCGCCGATCGGCAGCGTGGTCGCGGTGATCAGCACGTCGCGGACGGCGCCACCGCCGTCGCGCACCTGCGCCTCATGGCCTTCGATCTGCTCGTGGGCGTTCAGAAGACGGTTGATGATACGGCGATTGCCGCCGTCGAGCAGGACGTCCTGCACCTGCGCCTCTGCGACCGCGTCGCCGAAATAGCGCTTGGCCGCATCGTTGCCGCGCAGGAAACGGCCCTCGCCGCGCGAGGTGACGACGAGCGGGATCGGCACTGCCATGAAGATGCGCTCGATCATCGCCTGGCTGGCGCCGAGCTCGTCCTTGGCCTGGCGCTCGGCCTGGGTCGCCGCCCATTCGAGCCGGCGCAGCCGGTTGCCGTGGACGACGACCAGCCCGAGCGCGAAATTGAGCATCACGAGGACGAGGATCAGGCCGGGCAAGGTCGACGGCATCGGCCCGTTGCCGAGATAGCCGGCGAGCATCAGGGCACTGCAGCCGAGCCCCAAGACAAGCGTCCAGCGGAACGCGGTCGGCGCCACCAGATAGAAGATCGAGGGCAGCATCAGCACGACGAAGAGGGCGAGATCGCTGCGCGACGAGACCAGCAGTGCGACCATCAACCCGGTCGAGACCTCCCAGAGGATCAGCACGGCCTGCGCCTGCGAGAAGCGCGTCGCCTTGCGCACCAGCGCAAAGCAAAGCAACGAGACGAAAACGACCATGAGCCGCGCCGGCACGGCGACGAAAAAATGCGGCGTGCCGTGGAAACGCCAGTCGCTGGCGAGGAAGAGCGTGTTGAGAACCGCCGAGATCAGGAAGATCAGCCGGCACTGCCGCAGCGTCTCGCCGAAGCGCGCATCGCGGAACGCGCCCTCGCGAGCGAAATCCCGGAACTCACCACCAAATCGAAACAGGCCATTGCGCGTCATGCCATAGCTTCGTGCGGCAGCGGTCAAGGGCAGGTTAAGGCGAAGCGGTCAGCTGGTCCGGATCATGTCCTTCGGCGCGATCAATCTCGCGAGTTCGCCGGCAAGTTGCGCGATGTCGAAGCGCCCCTCGCGGTACCGGTCGACCGAGCCGTTCATGGCGCCGAGCAGAAAGAGCCGCAGATGCTCGGGCGCAATCCCGAGCGTGAGCACGCCCGCGCCTACGAGCTCGTCGATCAGCGCCCGCCAGAGATCGTCATAGGCACGGCGGATGGGGCGCACGCTCTCCGGCGTCGGATTCTCGCCGAAACTGAAGACCTTGATGCTGGCGCAGGTGTAGTCGGAATGGCCGTGCAAAGCAGCAAGATGCGCGGCGATCGCGGCTTCGAGCCGACGGCGCGGATCGGCTTCACCGGCCGCTTCGAGAGCCGCGCGAACCGCCTGATGAACGAAGCCCACGCCGTCATTGACGACGGCCTCGACGATCTCCTCTTTCGAGCGGAAGTGATGGTAGAGGCTGGCCTTGCGGATGCCGACCGCCTCGGCGATCTCGCGCAGGCTGGTCTGGTGATAGCCATTGCTGCGCAGCAAACGCGCCGCATGGTCGAGGATCAGGCGGCGGGCGCCACCCTCCAGCTCCGCCCGTTCAGCGCGTCCAGTCACAGCCGCTTCGCCACCTCTTCGAGCATGACCTCGGTGGCGCCACCGCCGATCGCCTGGACGCGGGCGTCACGGGCCATTCGCTCGATCGCACTCTCGCGCATGAAGCCCATGCCGCCATGGAACTGGACGCAGGCGTACATGACTTCGTTGACCAGCTCGCCGCAATAAGCCTTGACCATCGAAACCTCGCGCGTCGCGTCGAAGCCCTTGGCGTCGAGCCAGGCGGCGTGGTGGACGAGCTGGCGCCCGGCTTCGACCTTGGCGGAGAGCATGGCGAGCTTCTGGCGGATTGCCTGCTTCTGCCAGAGCGGAGCGCCGAAGGCCGTGCGCGTGCGGACATAGTCGACCGTCAGTTCGATCGCGGCCTGCGCCTCGCCCATCGCCATGGCGCCGATCACGGTGCGCTCGTTCTGAAAGTTGCGCATGATCGCGTAGAAGCCGCGCCCCTCGCCGCCGAGCAGGTTCTCGGCCGGGATCCGGCACTCCTCGAAGACCAGCTCGGCCGTGTCGGAGGAGCGCCAGCCATGCTTGTCGAGGGCGCGGCTGACACGGAAACCCGGCGTGCCCTTCTCGACCAGGAACATCGAGACCGACTGCGACGGCTTAGCCGAAGCATCGGTCTTGGCGGCGACGCAATAGAGATCGGCATGGACGCCATTGGTGATGAACATCTTGGCGCCGTTCAGCACATAGGAATCGCCCTCGCGCCGCGCCGTAGTGCGGATACCCTTCACGTCGGAGCCCGCATCGGGCTCGGTGACCGCGATGGCGCAGATCACCTTGCCGGCGACGATGTCGGGCATCCAGCGGTCGCGCTGCGCCTTGCTGCCGGCATTGAAGAGATGGACCGAGGCCATGTCGGTGTGGACCAGCGCGGTGATGGCGAAGCCGGAAAAGGTCGAGCGGCCGAGCTCCTCGGCAAGCACCACGGTCGCCAGCGTATCGAGCTCGGAGCCGCCATATTCGGCGGGGTAGCGGATGCCGAGGAAACCGAGCTCACCCATGCGGGCCAGCACCTCGCGCGGCACCATGCCGGCCTCTTCCCAGGCGAGCCCGTGCGGCTTGACCTCATTCGCCACGAAGCGGCGCAGCTGGTCGCGCAGCGCCTCGTGCTCCTCGCTGAAATAGGGCGAGCGGAGCGTTCCGCCACCGACTGCATCGAAACTGTCCATCACCGCCATCATGCTCCGCTGCCTCTCTGGGAGTTTAACCTACCGATCGGCAGGTAGACAACTCTCGATACCAGCTGTGACGAGAGGGGTGACGAACGCCCTCTCGGCCGCATCGATCGGGTCGTGCTCTACCAGACCCTCCTCAGCGCTCAGTTGCGGCCGCAGCCATGCCCGCCATTCCCGATCCCGAGGCCGCCGCGACCGCCCTTGCTGCCATCGAAGGCGGGCGTGACGGCAAAGGCGGCCAAGAAGGGTGGCTTAAACAGTTGTGGCGCGCCTTGCAAGGCGCGCCACAACGACTATCCGGAACTGATCTTGGCGATCAGGCCAGCTTGCCGCCGACCGCCTTCTCCAGGATCGCCCAGGCCTCGTCGCCGTACTTGCCCTTCCACTCGGCGTAGAAGCCGGCCTTCTGCAGCGTGGCGCGGAATTCGTCGGCCTTGGTCTGGTTGATCGTCATGCCCTTTGAGGTCAATTCGGCCTGCAGGCCGGCATTGAGCTTGGCGACGTCGGCGCGCTCCAGCAAAGCGGCGGCGTCGATGTTCTTGGCGACGATAGTGCGCAGGTCTTGCGGCAGCCGATCCCAGGCGCGGCGATTGGCCAGGAACCAGAAGCCGTCCCACATATGGTTGGTCAAGGACAGGTACTTCTGCACCTCGAACAGCTTGGCGGTCGCGATGATCGCGAGCGGGTTCTCCTGGCCGTCGACGATCTTGGTCTGCAGCGCGGTGTAGACCTCGGCGAAGTTGATGCTGGCCGGAGCCGAGTCGAAGGCCTTGAACATCGAGGTCCAGAGCGGCGAGACCGGCACGCGGATCTTGAAGCCCTTGAGGTCGGCCGGACTGGTGATCGCCCCCTTGGACGAGGTCATCTGGCGGAAGCCATTGTCCCAGATCTTGTCGAGGACGTGCAGGTTCGCCTTGGCGATCTGGCCGCGGACATAGGCGCCGAGCTCGCCATCCATCGCCTTCCAGACGGAGTCATAATCCGGGAAGGCGAAGCCGATGCCGCTGACCGAGGCATTCGGCACCAGCGTCGACAGGATCAGCGGCGACAGCGTGAAGAACTCGACGCCGCCGGAGCGGACCTGGTTCAGCATGTCGGTGTCGGAGCCGAGCTGGTTGTTCGGGAAGATCTGGATGACGACCCGGCCATTGGTCTCGGCCTTGATCTTCTCCATCGCTTCGGCGGCGCGCACGTTCATCGGATGCGCCAGCGGCAGGTTGTTGGCGTATTTGTAGGTGAATTCCGGCGTCTGGGCGCGGGCGATCGAGAAGGTCCCGATCGTGGCGGCGGCGGTCGCGCCCTGCAGGATCGTGCGGCGTGAGATCGACATGGTCTTTCCTCCCTGAAGGTTCTTCATTGGTCAGCGCGTCCTTAAGCCGGGCGCGCAGGCGTTTTGGTCATGCTGGCGCGGGTTTTCGCCATCCGGCAATCGACGAGCGCGACGGGCGGCCATGATGGAGCGACATGGCGCGCCTCACAGGAACATCGTCGAGAAGGACGGGACATAGGCAATGATGGCGAGGCCGGCGAGCAGGGCCAGCAGATAGGGCCAGATCGCGCCCATCGCCTCGTCCGGTTCGACATTGCCGATCTTGCAGGCGATGTAGAAGCCGATGCCGACCGGCGGCGTCATCAGGCCGATGTTCATCGCGGTGACGACCACCATCGAATAATGGATGTCGTTGATCCCCAGGCTCTTGGCGATCGGGAACATCAGCGGCGCCATCAGCACGATCGCCGGCAGACCCTCGAGCACACAGCCGAGGATCATGAAGACGACGATCGTCACCGCCATGAAGCTGATCCAGCCGCCGGGCAGATGCGACATGGCGGTGGCGAGATCGCGAGCGAAGCCGGTCTGGGTCAACGCCCAGGCCATGGCCGAGGCGGTGCCCAAAATCATCAGGATCGCCCCCGAGAGCGCCGCGGTCTCGACCAGCATGCCGTAGAAGGTGCGCCAGCTGATGCCGCCATACAGGACGATGCCGACGATCAGCGCGTAGAGCACGGCGATGGTCGAAACCTCGGTCGCGGTGGCGACGCCGCCGCCGACGGCGCTGCGGATCAGGAAAGGCAGGACGAGCGCCGGCGCCGCGACCAGCGCCGTTTTCCAGATCACCGTGAAAGGCGCGCGGCGCACGCCCTTCAGCATCTCGCCGCGGGCCTTCCAGCGCGCCAGGATGGCGAGCACGAGCAGCAGCACGGTCGCCACGACGAGGCCGTTGGTGAACAGCCCGGCGATCGAAACGCCGGCTACCGAGCCGAGCACGATCAGGACGATCGAGGGTGGCACGGTCTCGGCCATGGCGGCGCCGGTCGAGAGCAGCGCGATCAGCTCCTTCGGCTGGTAACCGCGGCGCTTCATCTCCGGAAACAGGGCCGGCGCCACCGTCGCCATGTCGGAGACCTTGGAGCCGGAAATGCCGGAGACCAGGAAAAGCGAGCCGAGCAGGACGTAGGACATGCCGGCGCGGACATGGCCCAGCAGCGAAGCGAGGAAGTCGACGATCGCCTTGCCCATGCCGGTCGAGTCGAGCACGCAGCCGAGCAGCACGAAGATCGGCACCGAGAGCAGGATCAGGCTCGACATG